>Ga0163144_10010965_pt1 | contig 19230 bp, 19 predicted proteins | sample OliLak19BULKMAT1_FD_123175 | JGI IMG/M metagenome (GOLD analysis project Ga0163144, IMG submission 123175) | Freshwater microbial mat bacterial communities from Lake Vanda, McMurdo Dry Valleys, Antarctica - Oligotrophic Lake LV.19.BULKMAT1 | ecosystem: Environmental > Aquatic > Freshwater >... | reverse complement strand
GCGTCAGCGCCAGCGCCGCGATCTGCCGATCGAGTTCATCACGGCGGCTCAGTTTGTACTCGAGCAACGCGAGGTATTCACCGAAGACGATCCGATCTTCCGCCGCAAGCGGCGAGGCGGCGCGGGCGAGCCGCCGCAACCATTCGTAGTGCGGTCGCCGCCACGGCGTGCCCTCGCGATACAGCAGGCCTCGCCGCGCGAGGAACTTGAGCACGTAGTGGCGTGCCGTGAGAATCTCGCGCTGAAAGGTCGAGCGACACCACACGAGATCGCGCACGCGATTTTTATTTGGCCTCGGCCGGGATGTGCACCGCCGTCAGCTCCCCGGCGCGGAAGAGGCGCGCAGGATAGGAAATTCAATCGGGCTCGGTCGAGCGATCGGCGAACGTCCGGCGCGATCGCCGACCCCGCGAGGGCCGCCGGGTGCGCGGCGGTCTGATCTCCGCCCGCCGCCGCACCTCGGTGGCCGTCTGGACGGCGTTGCCCGTGTTCGTCCGGTCGCCGCGGGGACCGGACGCCTCGGTGGGTCTGACGCGCACACCGAAAGTCCCCCGCACGTAAGCGGGGCGTCGGGGTGAGGCTCAGCGGGCTTGGTGGGCCGCGGCGGGTCGTCGCGTGGCGCCCGGTCCAGAGGGTCCCCGGGTCGAGGGCGGACTCCGCGCGGCGGCGTGGGGGCGGAGGTGCGCGAGGATCTGGTCGATCACGGACCGTTGCGTGATGCAGGCGACGAGGCAGGACGGGCACGCGAGGGGGTCGACCTCGAAGAGCTGCTGCAACACCGCCGCCCATCGGCGGCTGGCCTCGGTCGGCTCGGCCTGACCGCGCATCCCGCGCGGGCGGTTGGCGTACCAGCCATAGTACCGCGTCGTGACGTGCCCCGTGTCGGGGATGTGGACCAGCACCCGGGCCAGGAACTCGAGGGGGTCCACGGTCTCGGTGCCCGCCGTCGGGCCGTCGGACGTGTCGGAGCGATACGTCACCGCCTTCGCACTGCGATCGTCGGTGAGCCGTTCCAGCGCGACAGGATTCCGGGCACAACAGCGCGCGAGCCGGGTGGCCAAGGCCCGGTCGTCCTCCGACACCCAGACGGCCGTGTGCCCGTGGAAGCCCGAGTGCGGCCACGTGAGCATCCCGGCGGCCTGCTTCTCGTCGAAGAGGGCCAAGCGCACGAACAGCCGCAAGACGGCGCGGCGGAACGCCTCCGTCAACCGCGCGGTGTCGTGGACCGGCCACCCGACGAACGTCCCGTCAGGCCGGAAGCCGCCGTCGATAGAGGCAATAGGCGCGCAGCCGCGTGGGGATGGTGAGCACCACCTGCCGGTGCGGCACGGGCGCGAGCAGGATGGTGTCCAGCCACTGCGTCCAGATCGCGAGGCGTTTGGCGTGACCGCTCGGGCAGAAATAGCGGCATTTGCACGAGAACGCGAGCAGATATTCATGCGCGCAGCTGTCGCAGCGGTCGCAGCGGATGCGGGCGAAGCCATGCTCCAAGACGCCGCAGGCAAGGACCGTGTCGGCGACCTGCGCCACGACGGGGCGCCACGGGCCGCACTCGCGCGCCAAGCGCTCGTCGTAGACCGTCTGCAGGCGGTGCGCTACTGCCGCATCCACCAGAACGAATCGGCGATGCCGAGGAACCGCATGAACATGCCACTCGACGTCGCGCGAGGATCGAGCGGTGTGCCGCCGCCGAACGCGACATAGGCTGCCTTGCGCGACAGACTCGGCGTGCTGATGTAGCTGCCCTGCTGGGTGCTGACGGCGCGCGTTTCGCCGGTCACGTTGTTGTGGATGATCACGTTCGCGGCAGCCGCACCGAGGTTGGTGGCCTTCGAGGTGAAGGCGACCCAGGTGCCATCGTAGCTGAGCGTCAGCTTCTCGCCCTGCAGGATCGGGCTGTCCCCGTTGCTTTCCGTGCCGGTGCTGCTGATGCTGGCGCGCTGCACGCCGCCCGTCTCGAGATTGGCCACGAACACGTCCTGCATGCCGTTGGCGTCACCGCTGACGACGTTCGTGGCGGTGGTGCTGTATGCGACGAAGCGCCCATCGCCGGAAATCGCTGGCGTGACGATGCGACTCGCGCTTTCCTGCCCCTGATTGCGTTCACCGCCGCCCGCAGTGAGGCTCACGCGCTTCACCTGCGCGGTGGTGTGGTCGTATACGAAGATGTCCCACAAACCGTTTGCGTCACCGCTGACGAGGTTGTCGGTGTTGGTGTGGAAGGCGATGCGATTGCCGTCTTCGGATATGGCTGGTCGCGAGCCACCGACCGCTTTGCCCTTCGTTCCGCGCGTGAGCAGCGTATTTGTGCCAGCGGACAGATCGCGCCGCACGACATTGGCGGTGGTGGTACCCTCGACCGACGGAGTGAGGTTGCTGGCGGTGGTGGTGAAGGCAACCACCGACCCGTCACCGGAGAGCGAGGGCTCGTAGCTGTTGGCGTTGGCTTCGGCGCCGCCGGCCCCAACGCTCGCGCGGCGGAGCGTCTGCGGGTTCTCTGCGTCCCACACGAATACATCGCGAACACGATTGGCGTCGTTGGCGACGAGATTCGTGGCGGCCGATTCGAATGCGACATGCAAGCCATCGGCGGAGATGCTGGGTGCGTTACTCTGGCCGTCCCCTTCGACACCGCCAGGACCGGTACTGATCATGCGCGTGTCGCTGGTGAGGCGATCGCGCCAGAAGATCTGCCGGTGCTTGCCGGTGGAGCCGGCGAGACCGGCCATTCTCGAGACGAAGGCGACGAACCGTCCTTCACCATACCCGTCCGCGGTTCTGCCCACTGCCTCGCCGGCACCGCCGACCACCACGTCAAAGCTCTCGTAAAACGTGGCGCGCACGGTGCCGGCGCTGTTGCGGCTGACCTGGTCGACGACGGTTTCGCATCCGACCAGCACCCGCGTACCAGCTGGTGCCGTCGCCCCGTCGTAGACTCGGCACTGCTGCCCCGATGGCGACGATTTGATCGCGACCGTATTGGCACTGCCGGCGGGGCGCCTGGTGGCGAACGCGAAGTCGATCGTATTGTAGACATCCGTCACTCCGGCGACGGCCGGGATCGTCAGCGGGAGGTCGCCGAGCCCATTCAGTTGCAGCACGACACGTGACCCGACAGGGCCGTGGAACCTGCCAGCGACGGCGACCGTGCCAGTTGGCGGCGCCGCAGCGCCGGGCGCTCGTCCGGCGACCGTCGGGTTCCCGGGTCCGACGAGCAGCGGCCTGATCGGAGTCGTGATCGACCGTGATGGGTCGCGCGGGGTCGCCGAGACCGCTGGCGGCGCACCGCAATCGAAAGACATCAACATGTCAGACTGGATGTACCCAGTCGCGCCGGTCGGGTTGCAGGCACGCGGAAATCCCGGGAGGATCGAGACGCTGAATCCTTTCTTCCACCCGATCGATGCCGGGAAGGTCATGACCGTCCCGGCGGTGAGCACGGTGACCAGACTGGGTGGTGTCGTCGAGCCGTTCTCGGCCAATGCAAAGGTGATGGATTCGCCAACGCCAATCGTGTTGATGCGCACGGAGACGCTATGCTGCGTCGGTGGCGGGTCGCCACACACCGCGGTGAGCACGACATTCGCGCCGCTGATTCTGCCGTAGTTGTTCTTCAACCCGCACCCCCTCGTTTCACCGTACCTGGTCTCAAACCCCGGTATGACGTTGTACGAGGCGCCATCGGGCAGGCCTGTCGCGAAGGCGACCGGTGTGTCGTTGACGCCGACGAAGAGGAATTGCGATCCAAGAACGAACGAATGCCGCTCACCAGGCAGGATGCCGGTGGCCCGGATCGAGACGGTGTAGGTGGGTGCCTGAGCGCCCGCCGAAGTCACGGCGAGGAGGGCGGCAGTGAGGACGGGTAGCAGCGTGCGTGGTCGCATGATGGTTCGGAAGGGAGCGGTCGGGATAGTTGGTCTGAAGCCGTGGCTGGTTCTCCGCGGTCTCGTGGAGACACGCATCGCCCCACCACTCTCCACGCGCGCACCGTCTGCCGACGGCGCGCACACCGGGAGGCCAGTCATCCGGGAGACCATAGGCCTGGATCTGCACCAGCGCGAGAGTTCAGCTGTCGATTACTGCGGAGGACGGATCCATCGCCGACCGTCGCATCGCGACCAACGGGGAGCGGTTCACGGCCGGTTTCGGTGCGCAGATGGCGGCGTTTGCGAAAGAGGGCATCGGACAATGGAACCACAACCTACGCGGCGATGCTGAGCGCTTTCATGGGGCGGAGGCTGGTGGTGGGCGCGCTGTGGGATCTGAGATGTCGACGGCACATGGGTCATGCGCGTCACGCCGAGGGCGGGACGTGACAGCGACCAATGAATGACGCAATTAGGCGAATTCGTTTCTCACACCGTGCTGCTCCGTTGCCGCGCCGCCCTGTTTCACGCTGCCGCGCGAGTTCGCGCGCCGACGACCGCAGCATCGGCAGGCTCACGTCCAGCTCCCGTGCGATCTGCGCCTGGCTCACGCCCTGCGCCCGTCCTGCCTCGAACTGCCGCACCGTTTCTACCCTGAACTTTGCGGCGAACACGCATCGCCGTAGGGCGGACGCTGGCACCGCTCGCTTCTTCGTCCTCCTGACACCTCCGTCCCGAATCAATGTCGAGGCAAGCCTGGTGTCCGCTGGATTGGGTCAGATCCAGTCTGGGCATCACCCAGTCTACGATGTGCCCGACATGCGATCAATCGTGTTTACCGATTCTTCACGCGGTCAGAGCCCTGAATGCTCCCAGCGAATGAGGGCGATGCATGGAGCGGGTCTCCGAGAGGTGAAAGGTTCGCCCTCCATGGCCCCTGCGCCCGATGCCGTGATGCACCGCGCGCGCGGACCGTTGAGGACACAACGACCGCGATGGGTGATTGTGCTCACGCATTCGCGCACCATGCCGTTCGTGTTGGGCCGCCACAGACTGACACTCGGTCGAGTGGGACGGTGAGCAAGTGCCCGCTACACTGGCTTCACGAACGTGGCTCAGCTACTGCATCAGCGCGCAGAGCGCGCTGATCCTGGCGGTCACGTTTCCGCCGGTACCCAGCGTAATGCGGTTCTGAATGTTGGCGGACGCGCTGCCAGTCGAGGTCGGGATCATCGTGTTGGCGACGATATCGATGTAGTTGCTGGATGTCTGCAGCACGCCGGCCGCGAGCAGCACCTTGCCCGCGGGGCAACTGGTCGAGAGCGTGGACTGCGAGCGTGCACCGAGTGAGACCGGTACCGACGTCACGAGCTCCCACCCATCCACCGCCGTCGCCGGCGCACCGAGAATGACCGACTGGACGCCATACGTACCAGGGAGCCGGACCGGGCTGGCCGGCATGGCGATCTGATGCCAGACGCCCGCACCGGGGTTCGCACCATCGGGCGCATTCGACGTCACGATCGTCATCGACTCGCCCATCACGCCACCGCCCACCATGCGCTCGTTCGCGTTGCAGCGGCCGTCGATGCGCACCGGATCATCGCCGCGTGACGTGGTGAGGCCGCCGAAGCCCGCTCGACGGAGCCCCGGAATCTCCGTGACGCAGACCGCGAGCGCGCGAAACCCCGCATATTCTCACCGGCGCAGCCTGCCCACGCGACGGTCCGGCGCGCGGGGGGCGCGAGCGCGTCAACACTCTCGGTGTGCCTCGGCGTGCTGAAGGGACACACGGCCTGCTTATGACACGGCGGCAGGGGGCAGGGCGGAAGCGGCAATGCCGAACGTTGCACCGAAGGTGCCCCGATCGGCGATGGTGCCCAACAAATCGATGTAGAGCGGCAGTGAGCCGCGCACGGGAATCCACACGCGCGGGGCATAGATCGGACGCGAGTCGGCTTGAGCCATCTGGCGCAGCCGGGGTGTGCGAAGCCGAGCGCCGTCGAGACGCCGCCGCCAAAAGATGAGGGTCTGCACCGCGAGCGATGTGTCCGCGTGGCGGTCCACCTGCACCACGAAGACCGCACCGAAAAAGAGCGCCGGCGCGACCAGGATCAGCGTGAAGATCAGCAGCCCGGGGTCCGCGCTCTGCACGGCGAGCAGCGCCACACCGCCGCCACCAATGAGCGCTGCCGCAATGACCACGCGCCAGATCCACGCCATGGCGCCGTACCGATAGAGCGCCGTCACTCGACCTCCATGGGCATGACGTCTTCCGTCTCCACGCTCTCCGGCGCCTCGGTCAGATCGGCATCGACGTCACGTACGATGTCATGGATCGCCGTCGCGTCCCCGAGATCGAGTGTCGCCGAGTCCGCAGTTTCGGCGCGACTCGCGGCAGCGGAACGTGGGCCGAGGATGCGGGAGAGCGGTGCGCCGACACTCGTGAACGCGTTCGTGCTGCTCCGTCGCGACACCGCGGGCGTCGGGACCCGCGCGGGCGTCGACGTCACGGCAGCCGCTGAGGCTTCAGCTCGCGCGGGGGCGGGGTACAGGTGACGGACATCCCGCCGGCGTCGACCACGCACGTCGGATAGTCCGACGGGATATTCCGGAACATGCGAAATATCGGGCGGGCCGCAGGCTGTGCCTTGTCCATGCCGTAATCGCAGTAGATCCGATAGCCCGCGACGCCCGCTCTGGCGAGCCAGCCCTGCCCATGTTCGAAGGTCCAGTCGGTTTGATAGGTTGCGCCAGGCGCTATGACCATCTCCTTACAGACAATCTTTACCTCTCTGATCATCCGAGTGGGAGCGGTGGCCTGAGCGTGGGCGCTCGTTCCGTCGGCGGCGGCCGCGAGAACACATGCGAGGACGATGCCGTGTGCCTTCTTCATGGGTCCGAACTCCAGGTATGGGGCCGCAATCGTCGTGTGACGGCGGTCGAGACAGGAAATTCAATCGAGCTTGGTCGAGTATACGTCGTGGTGCACGCCGCGGAGAACCGGCGGACCGCGGGCGGGGCAGGCTTGGGCGCGCTGGCGCGGCTTGCGCGCCATCCAGTCGCGTGTCCCGGCGGGGAGCGCGTCGGTACGGGTACGTCACCGGCCACGAAGTCCGCACGAGGACTTCGACCGTGTACGCGCCGGTCGAAACGGCGGACAACGCAACCGTGAAGCCGGTCATATCGGGGAGCAGCGCACACGTGCGGCTCTCTCGTCCACCCGTGTATGGTTGGCGTTGATCCGCGGTAGAGCCGTTTTCTGCGACCACTGACGAACAGCCGTACCGCGGGTTGGCACGAGTCGTCGCCGATGCACAGCAACGGCTCCGGCGCCAACGGGTATCTGCATCTCCACCGGCTGGTCACCAACTGGGGCTTCCGCCCCGACGGCACGTACGTCATCTGGCCCGTGCACGATACGGCTCGCATGAGCGAGGCGGTCCGCCGCGCCGGAATGCCGAGGCAGAAACATAAAATGTCGCGGTTGCAGAGGCCGGCCGAGCCAGGAGCGAGAGCGCCATGGCGTGCGTTCGGTGCTTGCGACTGCATTCCTGCGGCTGCGTGCCAAGCGCGAGCGCCCGAACCTATCGAAAATACCGCCGCCAGCCGAAATTACCTCTGATGCCCCTACTGATCGACGACGACCCGCACGCGGAACTCGTTCGTCTCCGATTCGAGAGCGAACGGCGGCTGGTGCGGCATGCGACCACGCTGCTCTACCTGCCGAGCGTCGCCTTCGCGATCGTCGACTGGATCGTGACCCGGGACGCCGCGGACCTCGCGACGCTGTTTTCCCTGCGCCTCGGACTCTTCGCCATGTGGGCGGTTGGATTGTACGCGCTCGCCCGTATCACCACCCGCAGGGCGCTGGAGTGGCTGGTTCTGGGGCTGACGCTCGGCGTGGTGCTGCTTACCCTCGCCATTCACGCGGCGCGGCCGCCCGACAACTTGTATGCGGTGCGTGCGGAAACGCTCCTGGCCTTCGCGCTGTTCGTGGTGTATCCCAACCGGATCGTGTTCCAGCTCCTGCCTTGGGCGACGCTCACGATCGGAGTCGGAGCGTTGATGCTCTGGCACAATACCGGCACCTCGGGCGCCGACATGTTCTCAGCGATCTCCAATCTCGTGCTCGCGGCCATCCTGGGCCGATTGGTATCCGGTAACCGACGAAGACTCGAGTCCGACATGTCTGAGTCACTCGACCGGGAGCGGGCCGCGATTGAAGCCCGGGAGCGCGCGGTCGGTGCCCTGCGCAAGCTGCAGGGCATCATTCCGATTTGCGCGTACTGCAAGAACATTCGTTCAGCGGTCGGCGATTGGCACGGCATCGAGCAATACGTTCGGGCTAACACCAGTGCGGAGTTCTCGCACGGCATCTGTCCGGCATGCGAGTTGAAGCACTTTGTGGATCTCCCTCTCTCCGAGCAGTCGTGAGCCCGGTCGTGAGCCCGGTCGTGAGCCCGGTCGCCGCCTCGAGCGTCGGCCACTCATGCACCGTGGCCGGAACACAATCGGCAGCGTCTGGCCAGACGATCGTATGGACCTCGGGATCGCCACGCACTTGATCAACGCGCCCTGCGTCGCGCAGCAGCCCGAAGAAAGCACCAGCGCGCACGTCCGACAAATCAATGCACAACGCAATGCGTCGTTCGAGACCGTCGTCGAATCGAAGCTGGAGCGTAGACGGGGCCACGCACTCCGCACGCCGCACGACGCACTACGCACGACGCCCGAGCAGCTCGTGCACCTGCGCCAACAACTCCTCGCCGCGGAAGGGCTTGGCCAACACCGCGTCCGCTGGTTGTGTTTCTGTGTCATCCTCGAAGAGACCTTCGGCGTAGCCGGTCATGAGCATGACGGGAATCCCGGGGCGCAGCTGGCGCACCGTGCGCATCAGCTCGACCCCACTCATACCCGGCATCACGACATCGGAGATGACCAGATCGATATCGGCACCGCGACGCTGCAGTTCGCGCAGGGCCTCGTCGGCACTCGCGCATTCGATGACCTGAAGGCCGCAGCTGCCAAGCGTGCGCGAGACGATGCGCCGAATGGCCGGCTCGTCTTCGCACACGAGGACTTTCCCGGCGCCCAGTGTGCGCGCGTCGTCACGAACCGTCGCGAGCGTCGGAACGGTGAGTGGCGCGTGCGACCGTGGGAACCAGAGGCAGAACGTCGTACCCTCGCCCGGGGCGCTGCGAACGGTCACCGCGCCGCCCGCGCGGCGCATGATGGCGTGCACCGTCGCGAGCCCGAGTCCGTAGCCGCGGGCCCCTTTGGTGGAGTAGAACGGATCGAAGATGCGGCGGAGTTCCTCGTCGGTCATGCCCGTACCGGTGTCGCAGATCTCGAGCGTGGCGTACTCGCCAGCCGCCAGGTCCTGCGCCGTAGCCTCGATCGCGACGTACGCTGTCGTAAGGCGCACCCGACCGCCGCGTGGCATGGCGTCGCGTGCATTGGTCACCAGATTCAGCAGCAGTTGCTCGAATTGTCCGCGATCGATGGCGATGCGCCAGCTCTCCGACGCGTAGACCGGGTCGAGCACGACATGCTCTTCGAGCACCCGACGGAGCATGTCCAGCGTGCGCTCGACCTCGACGCGAAGTTCCGTGACGATCGGATCCATCGGCTGCGCGCGCGAGAACGCCAGCAGCTGGGCCGTGAGCCGTTTCGTACGCTCCACCGTCGTCTCGATCTCCCGCAACGGGGCGTCCGTGCCGGCGACGTGTCCCACGGTTGATCGCAAGGTGAACACCTGCCCGAGCACGATCGTCATGAGATTGTTGACGTCGTGCACGATGCCACCAGCGAGGCGGCCGATCGTTTCGAGCCGATTGACGCGCGCCGACTCGGCCTCATCGCGCTCCCTTCGCAGGAGATCCGTGGCCGTGGCAATCGCGCCCACGACCTCGCCCCGCGCATTGCGCATCGGCTGATAGCGCATTTCGATGCGGGTGTCGGGATCCGGCTCGATGATCGCGACATCCTCGTGGCCCGCCAGTGACCGCTCCCATCCCCTGGCCCGGCGCTGCGTGACCTCCGGCGAGCCGATGCGTGGCCCGAGCGGATCCATGCCGAAGTGCAATCGGACCCCGGCCGACCCGCGAAACATCTGGTCGGCGGCCGGGCTGAAGCCGACGATCCGTCGCCCGACGTCTACCGCCAGCATCGGCGACGCGGCGGTATCGAGAAACGACTGGAAACGCGCCGACGACTCCCGCAGCTCAGTGAGTACCGCGGCCAGCAGGACCATCGGTATCGCCACCGCTCCGACGTACAACTCGACGCTGACAAAACGCGGCAGGCCCGGCGCGCGCGTCGCCGCAAACGGACCGATGCCGCGCGCCGTGAACGCCACGAGCACGACCATGACGATGATGCCGCCCCACGCGGTCGTCCCAACGCCAAAGCGATAGGCGATCACGAGCAGCAGTGGAACCAATACCAGACTGATGGGAAACGTCATGCCGGCGACCGACGGCTGAAACACCGCGAGCGTGGCCGATGCCGCGAGCACGAGCAGGGTGCCCGCACCTTTGGCCAGTTCCACGCCGTCGGTCCGACCAGCACGCGCCACCGCGTCACGCATGACCCACACGGTGGGCCCCAGCGTCAGCATCATGATCACTTCGGGCACATACCCGTGCGCGAAGTCGGCGAACAGATTCGCGGTTGACCCTGACGAGAAGACCACGGCGGAGACGAGCGAGGTGACCGGTGTGACCACGAAGCAGATCGCCGCCGTAAACTTCAAGTACGAATTTGGACGTTCGAGCGACAGTTGGTCACCAAGCAGGCGTGCGATAAACAGCGCGCCCCCCCACTCCGCCGCGAGTCGAAACAGGACGGCGGCAATCAGTGGCCAAACGGACAGGGCGGGCGAGACGAGGTGCGCGCCAATGTTCGCCAGCAGGGTGGCCAAAGCGACGGCTGTTCGAGTACCGCTGGGAGCGCCGAGGATCAGGACGAGGCCAACGGCCGCCGCCGGCCAGAGCCCGGTGTTCTGCCCGATGGCCGCCGTCGCCCTGATTGAGAGCCATTGCGAGAGGAAGTACAGCACGAAGGTGCCTGCGACGTATGCCACAGGCGGGAACACTCGATCCGCAGGTGGCATTGACGCGGATTCAGGCACGGGGCGGCACCGGCTGGGGACGAAATGAATTACCGGCAGAGCATACGATACCGCGGAGGCCACAGGAAGTCCGGCGGGCGTGTCGCTCTCGATTGGCGGAGCGTCATGTCACGGTCGGTGACGTGCTCGGCGATCCCGGCCGCTCCGTGCTGGTGCGCTTCATGCTCGATCAGAACGTTTCCGAGGGGCTCATCCTGGCACCAGTACCGCACGTCGCGGAGAGTAGGCAGGGGCGCCTGCTGGATCTCGGCGGCGCTCCGGATACTGGGCGGCAGGCGTGGTCAGGGGGCTTCGAGTGCCCACTCCGCGTTTCAGGAGCTATCATCTTCATCATGTCGAACTTCCGGCTGGCGCTCGTTGTTCTGCCCATGCTCGCTTCGACGGCTGTGGCGGACGTTTTCAAGGGCGTGCGGTACTCGGTCCCGTCTGGCTGGGTGGCGGCGGACAGAGATGGCGTGCGCACCCTCGCGCCCACGGACAAGGCGGGTGGCGAGCTCCTCGTGCTGGTGCTCGGAGCGGAGGCCGCGAGTGGAACGTCCGACGAGCAGATGGAGGCGCTGGAGACCCAGCTCACGAAAGGCGTGAAGGTCACGTTTGCGTCGAAGGTGCTCGTCACCAACCGCGGAGACCGCGGCACGTTCTACATGACGACGCTGGGGGTCAATTCGGCCGAGAGGGGCGACCACGGCCGAATGATCTCGATGCTCGTGCGCGACGATCAGCACGCTGTGCTGCTGTTCGTGTTCTCGAATCAGGCGACGTGGGAGAAGCACGCGGCCGGCGTCCAGTCGCTGCTCAACAGCGTCTCGATCGATGTGAATTCCATCAGGCAGCCGGCACGGTCGGGGGTCGCCACGCCGACGCCGACGCCGACGCCCACCCCCAGGCCAACGTCGACGCCCACGGCCACCAGGAGCGATCACCTGCCGACGGGCGAGACTCCCGACAACTATCCCGGCTCGGTGGGCTGGCTGCCGAGCGGTCGCGGCGCAGCGATTCCCGCGGCGCGCCTGGTCAATGGGCGACCGCAGGGGCTCTGGTGGCGCTACCAGGTGAAGAGCTCGACGCAGATGAGTCCGTTGCCGATGGTGTTCCTCCCCGACGGAACGATGGCGCATCTGCCACGACCCGGCTCGGGGACGCAGGTCGATCTCGAGCACCAGCGAAGGCAGCATGGTTCGGAATACGTCGGAACGTTCAGGGTCAGGGACGGCCAGATCACGACGTCGATGAACGGCTACACGCAGACCGATACGTTCACGAGCGGTCGGGACAAGGGCGAGGAGTGGTTCGAGATCGGCGCGGGGCGGCACTATCCACTCGCGCTCGGAAGCGCGAAGGGCTTGGTCGGCAGGTGGAAGGGCGAAGGTCAGAGCTACGTGTTTCGCGCAGACGGCACGTTCCAGTCCGGAAACATCACTGACAACGCCGAGTTCACGGCCACCCAGAACGGACGCGGGACGTGGCAGCTCGACGGTTACCTGCTCGGGTTCACCCTCGCGGACGGTTCTCTCTACATCGACCTGGCGGGCATGACGAGCGGGTTCCTCGTCATTGGTTCGGTGGTGTACACGCGGCAGTGATCGACGGTCGAGGCGGCGCGGCCAGGAGCGCATCTTCAGGTGACGCCGCCGGTGGGCGGGTCGAAGAAGCTGGCCGCGGAGCAGTCGAGCTGTCCCCCGGGCCCAGGTGTGGACGAGAGCATTGAAAAAGGATTCTTTCAGCCTGAATCAACGGCCGACTTCGATCCGTGAATTTCCTGCCGTGAACGATCCATCCGTCTGTAATCTCAGTATTCTCTGGCCATCGTTCAAGAGGGCAGAAGAATTTGGAAACGGAATTACCACGGAACCAAGGGAAGGGTGTGCATTTCCCGCCAGATCCTTGAACTCCAGCGTCAAGGAGACTCGTTCTATTCTCCAGGCATCTGCAATGAAATTGGGGCGATGGATCACATGCAGGTTCAATCCATGTTTTTGTATTTCCTCGAGCAAGAGGTCTATGTAACGCCATCCTTCTCCCACGCCGCCAGGAAGACTGGATGGGAATTGATAAGATGTGATCAACGGTATTACAGTTATTGAATTTACCTTATACTCGTTGAGAATACTGGTTGACATATTGTCATCATACAAACCACAGGGTTCGGTCTTTTCCCTGCCATGAAAACATCCCCCGTTTGCGCTGGCAAGGCCGATCATTGCTTTTGAAGGTTGTTCCTTATTGTCATTTCCGGTCGTAATGGTCACGCTGGCGGCAGTCAAATAGTAGGGCGTATTTTTCCCTGGTGTTGGTGCCGCGTTGCTTGTCGGGGGAGGCGGCGGAGGTGCTGTCCTCTTGATGCCAGGCCGGCGGCTGATCTCGGTCGGCGCGAAGATGACGGAGTCGCGCTGCACGGGCTTCACCTGCGCGCGCAGCAGACCGGTACACGCCACCATCATCACAAACGCGGCAACAGTGCGTGCCTTCAGCGAATGAGCGCGATGCATAGAGCGGATCTCCAAGAAGTGACAGGTTTGCCCTCCATCGCCCGTGCGCCCGATCCCGTCATTCCGGGCGCGCGAAGCGATGAGGGAGCAACGACCTCGACGGGCGTTCGTTCTCACCCAGTCGCGCGCCATCGCATTCGTGTTGGTACTTCCGTCGGAGCGACGCTTCCCGTGATCAGCGCCTGAGCCGCCCAATTTCCAAGCCGGTGAGGCGTCACGCAACCAGCGTTCGTGTCGGCATGGCGGTGGGTACCGGTCGCGGGCGGTCAGCGAAGCAGGACCACTCCTCCGCCATCATGGTGCTGCGGCCTGAGCTTCCTCCTCGTGCGGCGACGCCGGGGAGAAAATCAGCCGAGGGGCGCGTCCTTCAACCACGACGCATAGCCAGACCACGTCGGATCAGGTCGTGCTTCGAACTCGACGCGATAGCCCGGGTGCGTGCCCGCCAACCCCGCTGCGACCGTGCCCATGTCTGCGCCCTCGCCGAAGTAGAAGTAGTACTCTCGGAGCCCTGGCGTGGCGTAACGGCGCAGATACACCGCCCACCCATTCCCGTGCTTCTCGGCGAGCGTGATCAAGTCTTCCTCGAGCGCATCGAGCGCCGGGGCCTCGGTCGGTGACCAGTACGCGCCCTTCGGCTCCTCGTTGCACCACACCCCGAACCACCCGATGTTCGGCATTGCTGCGGAGGGCGGCTCTTCCGCGAAGCGGTGGTCGAGCAACACCTGCGCCTTCGTGTCGCCGTCTCTGATCTCGAAGAATTTCCAGGTCACGACAGTGACGTTAACACGGTCGGCGCGTGCCCGAAATACTCGAGGGTATCTGGCGCGTGTCGGCCACCATGAAGGCCACCGGTGAAGCCTCCAGAGGACGCTCGCGCCAGCGAGACGCTTGCCAGTGATACCGGACAGCGCCTGGGTCAACTGCTCATTGACATGATCGTGTGCTGGCACGATCGCACCGTGTTTCAGGTACACGTCCACGAGCATCATCGTCTCGGACGCAACCAGGCGGTGGCTGATGAGGGGCGTCAGCGCTTCCAGACGAACATCGTTCCAGGACTGGTGTCGGACGTCAGACATGGCAATCGGGGACTGGGGGGGTGATGGTGGTGCGAGACTCCCAAGTTCAGTTGCAGGTGCCTCTTCGATTCGAGCTGATGGCGCCACACACATCACCGACGGTGTCAGACAGTGGCAACACCCTCGCCACGAATCACGCAGGCCGCAAGGCAGATCAGCGGTGACGTGCCTGCGATAGATTCGCGGCGTGACCGAGGATCCCCCGCGCCGATTCGTCCTTCGCTGCAACGCCGGAGCGCACACCGTGGCCGTCGATCCGGCGCGGTACTGGCGAACGATCGGCTGTCCGGTGTGCAAAGCGCCGATGGATGCGCTTCGGACCCGACGCGCGATGGCGTGGCTCACAGGCAGAGCCCCCCGTTCCGGTGTGCGGTTCAGCGGCCGGTTTCGTGTCATCCCACTCGAGATTCTGGTGGGACTCTGGGGTGTACTCATCGCCGCGCTGACGGTCACGCTGCACACCGTAGCCGATGCGTGGTGGCCCGCGACCATCCTGCTTTTCCTCGGGCGGTGGCCATGGATGGTGCCCGCGGTGCCATTGCTGACGGCATCGCTTGCGTTGCGTCAGTGGCGCGCGGCGCAGCTCGCCGTGTGCGTGACAGTCGCGGGACTCATCGGCGTGATGGAGTTTTCACCTGGTGTTCGACGGGCATTCAGCGGCGGGAATCCGGACTCGCGGGTTCGCGTGATTACCTACAACGTCGGAGGAGATGCCGTACCACCATCGCTGTTCGTGGCGCTCGTGATGGAGTGGCAACCGGATGTGCTGGCGATTCAGGAGTGTGGACAGAAGGTGCGCGAGCAGCTGTCGAGCATTGCGGGGTATGTCAGCGACGTTGGCAGCACCTGTCTGCTGACGCGGTATCCGATCGTCCGCGTCGATTCACTGCGACGGAACAATTTCATGGCAGCCGGTGGCGCCGCGTGGGTCAAGCGGTATCGGTTGAGGGGCCCTGCCGGTGAGGTCGACTTCACGAACGTGCACCTCGATACGCCGCGAAAGGCCTTCGAGGCGCTGCTGCGTGGCTCCGGCGATGCGACGGGGACGATCACGTACAAGACGGATGTGCGTGATCTCGAATCGAAGCTGGCGCGGCGCTGGGTTGATCAGGGGCGCGGACCGCGCGTGGTTGCCGGTGATTTCAACATGCCCACTGAGAGCGCAATTTTTCGGCGCCACTGGGCCAGCATGGTCGATGGGTTCGAGGCGGCGGGGTTCGGCTTCGGCTACACGCGCCTTGCCGGCTGGATTCGCCTTCGCATCGACCACGTGCTGGTGGATGACGGGTGGGTCGTACGATCCGCGCGGGTCCTCCCCGACTACGGGTCGGACCATCTGCCCGTCATGGTAAACATCGAGCGGTCACGCTGACTGCGCGCCGAACTGGAGGCCGTCAGAGCGACATCGGGGAGCGTGAACTCTTCGCATGCCTCCGGTTCCAGCGCCCAGCCCGGATTGCGCAGCGCCGCGACCGTCACGGTGGAGGAGACCTGATCGGCGGAAAGCAACGACGGCGCCATCCCTTCGGCGCGGAAGGCATCGATGCGCCAGTGGCCGCGCACTGCTACCTCGAGGGGCACCGGCCAGCCGGCGAACCGCGAACTGCGTCCCAGCCTGGCGAACACGGCGAGCGCATTCGGCCCTGCGACGATCGGATCGAGGGCGGTGCTACGACGCGCACGCCGGCAGGCGACCTGCCTCCCACACCTCGATTGAAATTCCCATCCCGCAGGATGGCGTACGCTTCGGATCGAAGCTGATCTCGAAGATGACCTACCTGGCCCCTGGTGTGTCGGTGGGCGACTTCCTGCCCACGACACACCAGGTGGAAGTGCACGGCATCCTCGGCGGAGCACTCTCTTCCACGCGGCGAAACGTCGATGAGCTGCTCGGACGCGAGTTACCGCCGCTCGATCAGCAGCTCGATACCAAGGAGTTGCCGAGGATTGCCGAGGATTGCCGAGACGGGTGTTGCGCCGGCGCGGTTGGTCCCGAGATGCTGGCGTAGTGCGGTAGAAGGTCGCATCAGAATTGCCCGGGCCTTCCGCGCACTACCCACCTCGAGAATCCTCGCAATCCCGGTGGTTGTTGCGAGGACTTTCAAAGCCTCCAGGCGGGATGTGGCGCCTCGCGACGCATCGCGCTATCGCTTGCTCGACGGCGGGACCTTTCCCTGCATGCGCATGTAGGTGATGATGTTGCCGTAGTGCTCGCCATCGTGCACGGCATTCAGCGCCAGCGCACCGACCTTGGTTCCCTTTTCGCCGAACATGTCCACCGCTGCCGTTGCCGCAGCGCCGGCGATTGCGTACGCCTTTTCGCAGTACGTGGTGGACGCCGTCAGCGCGGCGACGAGCACCGCCTTGGTTTGCGGACCTTTCTCGATTGCGTCCTCGGCTGCAGGCTTGTCACCCAGAACGATGGCGCAGAGCATGTTCTGCGTGCCAGCGACATGACCAACGAGCGCACCGAACGTGCGCACTCCCGCGACGGGACGGTACGCGTACTCCGCCTCGGTGAGTTCATTCGCGGCGGCGGCGATGTTGCCGATCGCGCCCTTCCACTGCTCGCGGAGGGCCGCGATCGCGACGTCCGCCGGTGCCTGGGCGCGCACTGTGCTGGTGGCTGCCAATGCGGCGACGGCAAGCGCAGTTGAGATGGTGCGAGACATGTTCGGCATGAAATTCCTCTTTCCAGTGATTGTGTCAGCGTGCGGCGAACGTAGCAGGTGGGCCGGTAAATCACCAGAATACGCAACGCATCACGCAGAACGCCTCGGAACCATTCGGCTCCGGGCCGTCGTCACTTTTCCAGTCGGGTGCGTTTACGTCAGACGATCCGTGCAGCCCAGGAAGTTCGAATTGTTCCGCTCGCCGGCGACGGCTGGGAAGTTCAGGTGAGTGCCGCAGGTGCCGCCCTCGTCGTGCACGGCCTGCGGAAAGGTGTTCGCTCGATCGCACCGGTGGTCGGCGTGAGGATTGGGCGGCGCGGATCTCACGACAAAAAGGACGCGCATTGGGGAGAGGAAATTCAATCGGGGGTCGGTCGAGTATCCGTCGCGGTCGGCCGCCGGGCGAGAACCGCCGCGCCGATCGGTCAATTCAACCGCCCTCCGTTCCTCGTCAACCTTCAGCGCCGTGCTGGAGCGAGGCGATGTTCGCGCATGGACGGTCAGCGGCTGGCCAGCCGGTTCTGTCGTTCGGCCTGCATGACGATGGCGATTGCAACTGCTCATCCACGACGGTAACGTCCGGCTCCTTCCTTTCGGAGTCTGTCGATGGTCGTCGTCGCGGGATCAACCGGTGTGTTGGGATTCGAGATCTGTCGCCGACTGCGTGATCGCGGGCAATCGGTGCGCGCGCTGGTTCGTGCCAGCTCCGATGCCGAGCGGGTGGGCGCGCTGCGAGCGCTCGGCTGCGACGTCGTCACCGGCGATCTGAAGGATCGCGCGTCGCTGGATGCGGCCTGCGCGGGCGCACATGCCGTCATCTCCACCGTGTCGGCGATCACCACCGCCAAAGAGGGCGATTCCTTCGCGGTTACCGACGCTGCGGGGAACATCAACCTGATCGACGCGGCGGCGGCGGCCCAGGTGAATCAGCTCATCTTCGTCTCGTTCGACACGAACGGGATGCCCGACGCGCCGATCGTCGACGCGAAGCGTGACGTCGAGGAACATCTGAAACGCAGTGGCCTCGTCTACACGACGCTCCACCCGGCGCTCTTCATGGAAAGCTGGCTCGGTCCCATGCTCTTCGCCGATACGGCCGCGGGAACGGCTCGAGTCTACGGAAACGGTGATGCGAGCTTGCGGTATGTCGCGGTCGCCGATGTCGCCGAGTTGGCGGTGCGCTGCCTGGACCACCCTGCGGCGCGCAACACAGTGATCGCATTCGGCGGCCCCGAAGCACTGACGCAGCGCGAGGCCCTGGCACGCTTCGAGGAGGTGTTTGAAAAGCCGTTCACGGTCATCGAGGTGCCGGAGGAGGCTCTCGAAGCGCAATGGATGGCCGCACCCGATCCGTTCTCGCGGTCGTTCGCGGCGCTCATGCTTGGCGTGTCGCGCGGCGCCGTGGCGGGATGCGAGTTGTCGGAAGAATTCCCGATCAGGCTGACGACGGTCCGCGAGTTTGCGACGAGCTTGCGCGATCGTTAGCGAGCGCGCCTGACTGAAGAGAAAGTCGAGAGGGGCAGTTCAAACCGTCGTCCAGTCTTCGAATGCACGCCGCTCGACGACGATTCCGGAAGGGGCCACCGTGAAGACGACCGGTGGAGCCTCCGGAGGACGCTCGCATCACCGACAAAGCGCTTCGAGTCGAGCCCGCAAGCACCGCTGCACCCTGCTGTGCCGGGTCAACGCCGAGGCGTGCTCGAGTGCCGCGCCGGCCTCCGGAAAATCTCCGGCACGCGCCTCCCGGTGACTGACGGCGACCCACCATGGCTGGCAGTCGAGCCAGGCAATTCACGAGACAGGAAACAATGGATGCCGCTGAGCGATGTGGCGCGGAAACGCAATCGCCCCCGACGCGGTGCATGTCGGGGGCGATTCGTGACACACACTTTCTCTCGCTACATGGTGCTCGCAATGATCAGGATGCACCACGGCGACGGCGACGCACCGCCGCGAGAACGACGAGGCCGCCCCGACCATGGGGTC
>Ga0163144_10010964_pt1 | contig 19230 bp, 14 predicted proteins | sample OliLak19BULKMAT1_FD_123175 | JGI IMG/M metagenome (GOLD analysis project Ga0163144, IMG submission 123175) | Freshwater microbial mat bacterial communities from Lake Vanda, McMurdo Dry Valleys, Antarctica - Oligotrophic Lake LV.19.BULKMAT1 | ecosystem: Environmental > Aquatic > Freshwater >... | reverse complement strand
GGCGAGGAAAGTCAGAAAAACAACCGCCCAGGACGCCAAATGACGTGTGTTGCAATGCTTAACCACCAAGGCACGAAGGCACCAAGAAGAGCACCAAGAAGGGGCCAGGATGCGAACTTCAGAATCGTCGATCACTGTTTCTGCCCAGCGATTTCTTGGTGCTTTCTTAGTGTCTTGGAGTCTTGGTGGTTAATCTTGGAACTTTGCAGTTCTCCTGCTTGGCGAGGCGGGCGGCGGAAACATACTGTTGGAGATGGATGTCACCACGCCCCGCACCGCCGACGAGTTTGAGCGATACTTCGAGCTCCGCTGGCAGGTGCTGCGCGATCCGTTCAATCAACCTCGCGGAAGCGAACGGGATGAACTCGATCAGCCGGGGTGCGGAACAGAACACGCCGTCATTTTTGCCGACACCAGCGAGGCGGTCGCGGCGGGCCGAATTCAGTTGAATACGCCGGAAGAGGCCCAAATCCGCTATATGGCGGTCGCCGAGTCGCGACGGGGCGAGGGGTTGGGGCGGCTGATCGTCCGACGATTGGAGGAAATCGCCCGTTCTCGCGGGACCACTTACATCGTGCTGAACGCCCGTGATGAGGCGGTCGGCTTCTACCGCTCGCTGGGGTACGAGGTCGTCGGCGTCGGCCCGACGATCTTTGGGTCGGTAACCCATTCTCACATGAGTCGGACGCTCTAAGTCACTATGCGACAAGTGCTTACTTCGATCTTTGGCGAAGTCTCGCCATGTTGTTAAACTACTTGAGCAGGCGATTTTCCGAAAACCTACACTTATCCAGCCCTTCACGCCCCAGGCCTTCCCAAAATGCTCCGTTTGCTGATCTTGATGCTCGTGTTCGCTGCGACTGCGGCGGCGTTTGCTTCGCCGCCGGAGTTGGTCTCGGTTGAGCCGACGATTTATCGCGATGCCTGGTTTGCCCGTTTGCAGAATCCCGGTCGCGACATCCGGCCTCGCGGCGTCGGCCAATTCGAAAAATTTGAACTCGAAATCGACCTGAAGGCGACCTTCGAGAATCCCTTCGATCCCGAGCAGGTTGATCTGTGGGCCGAGTTTACGGCGCCCTCCGGCAAGGTCTGGAAGATATGGGGCTTCTATAACCCCACGAACTGGGACAGCGAGTGGATGGTCCGCTTCACGCCCACGGAGCAGGGCGAGTGGTCGTATGTGGTGAAGGTCCGTGACAGTGAAGGGATGGCTGAATCCGAACCGGCGGAGTTCCGCGTCGGCCCCAGCCGGCGTCGCGGGTTCGTCGGCATTGCAGAGAACCGGCGCTATCTGGAGCACGACGATGGCTCGAGCTTCTACGGCGTCGGCCTCTGGTACAACGACGACTACCACCGTCGCGGGCATGGGCAAATCACGCAGACGGCGCTCGACGAGCTGAAAGGCCTCGGCGTCAACTTCATCTGCTTCTATCCGACGCCGCTGGAAACGGCGGGTTCGGGGGTCGGCCGTTACGATCAGGATCGCGCCGGTCGGCTCGACGAGGTCTTCGCGTGGTGCGAGGAGCGCGACATCCACATCGCTTGGAATCTCGTGTTCCACTCCTACGTCTCCGAGGCGATGTGGGGGGGCGGCAACGATCGTTATCGTAGCAACCCGTATCGCAACGTCGTCGAAGCGAAAGATTGGTTTGCCAGCGACGATTCATGGAAGCGGCAGCAGAATCTCTACCGTTACGTTATCGCGCGTTGGGGGTACAGCCCGTCGCTCTTCATGTGGTTCGTCGTTGATGAGATCAACGGGACCGATGGGTTCAAGGCTGATGAAGCAGCGGCGCTCGATTGGTGCCGTCGGATGAACGACTACTTCCACGAACACGACCCCTATCATCGCCCGACGACCGGCACGCAGAGCGGGCACGTCGTCCATTGGTGGAAGGAAGGGTACGAGATCTTCGACGTCGCGGCGCGCGAGATCTACGAAGCGCAGGAGTTCCCAATGCCCGCCGGCGGGAAGCCTGACCTGATCAATGATCACCCGCTGCGGGCGTCGTACCGCAACTACGCCGAGCAGACGGCGAAGCTGTGGGCCGATTTCCAGAAGCCGGCGATCATCGGCGAGTGCGGGTTCGATCACACTTACTACGAACCGGGGATGCCGGGCTACCTGGCGACATATCACAATGCGCTTTGGTCGGCGCTGGCCAACGGGAGTTGCGCCACTCCGTTCTGGTGGAACTACTCTCCGTACCTCAACGACGGCGTCGTGACGGGGCAACTCCGCTCGTTCTCGCGGTTTGTGAACGATATCGACTTCGCCGATGCCGAGTGGAAACCGCTCGCCGTGGAAACGACCAGCGGCGACGCCTGGGCGATGCAAAGCGACAAGCTCGTCTATGGCTGGTTCGCGAATCCTGCGACGAGCGTGGCGAAGGAGTCGTTTACCGTCGTCGGCTTGGAACCGGGCGACTACGAGGTTCGCCTCTATCGCACATGGCGCGGGTTCTACATGGAGCAGGAAATCGTCACGGCCGTCGACGGCAAGTTGACGGTGAGCGTGCCCGAACTGGTGCATGAGAACGGGCGATCGCAGCACATTGGCGATGATGTGGCGTTTACGATTGTGCGTAAATCAGCGAAGTGATGTGTGGCGGCGCGGCCCCCGGATTGAAGAACCGTTGCCCGGAGTGCCCCCGGTTTGAAGAACCGGGGGCTAAGAAGGGTTAAACGTTCGGGCGGATCGCAGAAATGATCGCGTAGTTTTTGCTGGGGCGGTGTTCGACTTCGTTCCACGCGTCGGGCATCGTGGCGGCGTACCAATCGGCGCGTTTGGCGACGACCAGCAAGCGGCCGCCGGGGCGGAGGGAGCGGTGGGCGGCGTTGACGAATAGTTCAGCGATGCGGTTGTCGGCGTAGTAGGGTGGGTTGGCGACGACGAGATCGTACTCCCCTGCCCCGCTGTTGTTGCCGTCGCAACTTAGTTCCGCGGTGACGTTGGTCAATCCGTTGAGCGCGGCCCCGGCGAGCGCAGACTCCACCGCCCGTGCGTTGCTATCGACGGCGTGGACTGAGATGGACGAGTCGCGAGCGGCGAGGGCGAGCGCCACCGTGCCGGCGCCGCAGCCGATGTCGAGTACCCGCATCCCCGGCTCCACTTCGGCGGCGTCGATCAGTTGGCGGGCGCCGGCGTCGAGCCGACGGTGCGAGAAGACGCCGGGCCGGCTGACTGCTTGCAGCAGCCGTCCGCGATCACGAAACGTAAACTCGCAGCGGAAGTCGCGCACTTTGCGCACCTCAGCTTGCTTCCGCGCCATGTACACCGTGGCGTCGTCGTGCGGCTGCACCGTCACTTTAGGAAAGAGATCGGCCAGTTGTTCGCGCAGCCACTGGTCGCGCGGGTTGTCGACGGCGGCGATGAGCGTGCCGCCGATGTCGAGCGCGAGGGCTGCCGCTTGCAATTGGTCGCGTGCTAGCTCGGCTTCGCCGGCCTTCGACAGCGGGATCAGCGCCAACTGAAATGGCCCCGGCGGCACGTCGGCCTGACATGCCAGCATCAGATTGGGCGCCGTGGAGCCGATGGCCGCTGTCGCCAGTTGATATGGAAAGAGGTCGAAGAACCAGCAACTCACGTCGGCTGCAGGTTGGGTCTGCGCTACACCGACTGCCCCCTGAGCGCGACCCGCCGTCGTGCATAGCACCCGGCTGACGTCGCGGCGCGTTGCCAGCAGTTCGACGGCCGCCGCCAGCGCTCGCGCCTCGGCTGGTCGTGCGGGAGGCAAACTGGGCAATTCGGGCGACGTCATGGCGGCAGGTCGGGTTGTGCGGAAATCGGCTGGCGATTATACACTCCGCCCGCCACGCGCGAGATGGGCGTGTTTGTATTGGCCCCGGAGGGGCCGAGTGATGTAGCCAGGGGCGCGAGCCCCTGGTTGCGAGCCGTTGCAATTGCCAAAGCCCCGTAAAGGGCGATATCGCTCGTCGTCATCCAGGAGAACTGTGTCGCCCCTTACGGGGCTCAGGTACATCATGAGGCACTAAACCAGGGGCTCGCGCCCCTGGCTACATCATGTCGCCCCTCACGGGGCTGATGCAGGTGCGTCAAGCAGAGCATCTCAATGCCCGCCCGCCAGATCTCCTTCACAACACTTGCCATTACTTCGCATCGCTGCGTCAGACCGCCAACTTCATAAGGTCCGAACCCTCATGTCTCGCAGTCGCAAGAATCCATTGCTCGCGGTGCTCGACGCCTCGTTCTTGATCGGCGCCGTTTGCACCACGATTTTCTACATGATCCTTCTCAGTCCTGGGATGAAGGATTCGACGCTCCATCGTTACACCACCCAGCATTTGGTGGAGTACGTCGTCGTCGCCCTCACGTTCTGGGGATTGGCGGACGTGCTGCGCAAGCTGGCCAGCTTCCCACGCGAGGTGCTGGCGCTGCGGCACAAGTGGTTGCCGGAGCGAAAGAAGCGGGTTCCGGCGGCCACGGCCGTAAGCCTGTTGGAAATCGTCGACTCGCAGCCAAAATGGCTGCGCGAATCGCGCATTGGTCGCCGCTTTGCCGCGGCGCTCGAGTACGTCGTCGAGAACGGCGCTGGAAACGAGTTTCGCGACCAGCTGCAACTCCTGTCGCATCATGACTCCGAACGGATGGCGGCCAGCTATACGCTGATTCGGTTCGTCGTGCGAATCACGCCGGTGCTCGGCTTCTTGGGCACCGTGGTTCACTTCGGCACCGCGCTCAACGGCATCACGCTCGACAAGATGAGCGATCAGCTCGGCGTCGTCGTCAGCGAGATGGGACATGCGTTCAACGCGACGACCGTCGCGCTGGCCGCGGCGATGTGCATGATGTTCTGCCAGTTCGTCTGCGAGTGGATCGAAAAGGCGATCTTGCAGCACATCGATCACACGGTGGAAGACGAGCTCTTCAACCGGTTCGAACTTAAGGACGCCAGCATCGCGCCGTTCTTGCGCGTGGTGCAGGAAGCGAATAACGACGCGCTGAAGATCATGGCGTCGAATCTCGAAAGCCAAACCGCCACCTGGGTGGAGGCGTTCGAAATGATCCTGCAACGGCTCGACGCCCGGCAGAAGCAAGAAGGGCATGCCTGGACGCAGGCCCTGGAAACGCTCCACAGCCGGCATGAGAGCTACGACGCGGTGCGCGAAGAGCGGCTGCGGCAAATTCTCGATGCGATCGGCGAACGGCAAGATCGCTTCATGTCGCAAATTCACGCCACCATCGACAAGGCGGCCCTGCTCCGCAATGACTTTGCGGTCGTCGTCGACACGATTCAAGGCATCGCTCAAGGCGAAGGCCGGCTGCTCGAATTGCAGGCGACCCTGTCGGACAACCTGCGCGTCATTCATGAGACGCGGCAGATCGAGGACGCGGTGCATGGACTCACCGGGGCCATTCACTTGTTGACCGCGCGAAGCGGCGACGGTCGCAGGACGGCGGCGTAGCGAATAGCAGCCACCGGCTCTGCCGGTGGACGAACTGGCGTGACGCATCGCCGATTTGAGATTCGTCCACCGGCTCTGCCGGTGGCTTTAATCCTCGCGGCCGGCAGTCGGTCATCGGGGTAACGACCCCTCGCATTAATCTCAAACTGCCAAAACAACAACAGCCCGGTCGGCGCAAGGCCGACCGGGGCTGCTGTCTCCCCCCTGGGATGAATCGACGGACGCCGCAGCGCCAATGGCGCGGCGTCCCTGCTTGATCTCGCCGCGTTGGCGACGAGTGAAGAGTCCCCCGTACGGGCGATCGCGGAACGATCGCCTCAGTTCAAATGTCGCGCCGGCGACGCGTAACGAAGCCCCCTTGGACGGTTGAAGTTATCGACCAACGATGGCATGGGCTTGTGGCAATCTTTGCGGATTGCGAAGGGCTTGCGGCGTCATCATGAAGATCCATGCAGTTAGAAAGGCAACCGCCAAGGATGCCAATCGCATCAAGGAAATACGAGGAGGGTTAACCACGAATCACGCGAATCCTCGCGAATAAAGAAAGAGGGAGATCAATTTCATTCGCGCAGATTCGCATGATTCGCGGTCATTTCTCTTGTATTCCTTGGCGCTCTTGGCGTCCTTGGCGGTTCAAACAAAACAACGTGACGCTCCCCCTGGCCAAGGTGGTGGTTGCACTGGAGTCGGCGCCAGCACTGAGATTTGCAAGATTCGACTACATCGAGTTTGACGGTTGGGCCGATTCTATGGGAAAGAGAAACTTTGCGCCGTCGCCGCGCGCCGCCATGGCGCTCGGCGACAGTCGCCCGTAGAAGGGGATTCAACGTGTCGCGAATTACAGCGTTTTGCGAATGGCTGCTCCGCCAGCCGCTGGTCTGGGGAGGCATGGCTTGCTTCGCCTTCCAGGCGGTGATCGTGCGCAACCTCGACCCGAGCGGCAACCTCCACCGCTGGTTCGCCGGCGATGGGGCCACGCTGCGGACGGCGGTCACCTTCCTGTTCTGCGTTGGTTTGGCCGCGCTCGCGATGCGGGCCTGGAACCTGCTGCTGCAGTTCGGTTCGCTGGGGAGCGTTCTGCCGCGGCAGAACGAGGCGGACGCCTTACTGGTTAAAACGATTGGCGACCGCCTGGGCGAGCTCGATCAGTTACCGCGGTCGATGCAAGAGAGCTATCTGGTCCGTCGAATGCGCCATGGTCTGAGCGGCGGCAGTGCAACGGAAACAGCCGACGCCGTTGGGCAGCGGTTGCGACAACTTGCGGCGGCCGATCGCGCGACGCTGGCCGCGAGCTTTGGCGGCATTCGCACCATCGTGACGACGTTGCCGGCCGTGGGTGCCCTGGGCGCCGTCACGGTCATCGCCGCGGCCATTCCTGGTTGGAACGCGCCGGTCGAGGGAGGAGTCGCCGGCACGCTCGCCCTCCAGGCGGCGCTGGCCATTGCGGGACAGGCGATCGTGACGACCGTGGTCCTGGCCTTCGCCAAGATCGGGGTCGAGCATTTTGAACTGCAACTGCTCGACGCCGTCGATGCGACGGCCGTCAGCCAACTTGCCGGGGCCAGCGGCTACATCGCCGCCTCAACCGATCCGCAAGCCGCGGCCATCGTGCGGCAGTGCGAACGGATCCTCGACACGGTCGAGTCGGCGATCTCGCGGCACGATGCGGCGCTGAGCAAGTCGCTTGTCGCGGCTGGGCGTCGTTGGGAGGAAACCGCTTCGGCGGCGGCCGCCCTGCTCCACCGCACGGTCGGCGAAGCGCTCACCGCAGGCCTGGCGAAGCATGCCGAGACGCTCAACCTCGGCGTCGCCAAACATACCGAAGACCTGCAAGGTGTCTTGGTGCGGCACGCCGAAATCCTGAGCGACAACATCGATCAACACACGGGCGCCCTGGCCGAGGCGCTGGAACACCATACGGCGGTGATCGTTCACACGGAATCGAAGCTGGCCGAGGACAACCGCCGCCACATCGGCGAACTCGAAGCGGCGCTCGGCGAAGCGGTCCTGGTCGGCGTCAATCGGCAGGAGAAGCTGATTCAGCAGAGCGAGGAAATCCTGCGTGAGATGCAGCAATCGATCATCGAGTCGGCAGGCCTGGCCGTGGCGCACCAAGAGCAGCTCACGAAGCAGAGTGAAGTGTTGCTCAAGGTAGTCGACGCCACGGGGCAGGTGCAGCGTTTGGAGGATGCGCTCAACAGCAATCTTGCGACGCTGGCCGAGTCGCACCACTTCCAGGAAACGGTCGTCAGCCTGTCGGCGACCTTGCAGTTGTTGAGCGCGAACCTGTGCCGGCCGACGTCGGCGCGGGATGGAATTAGTTTGTTGGACGCCACCCGCACGAGCCACGCCGCATGATTCGCCGCCGGACGAGCGAAGCAGGTGGCGGCGTTTTGTCGTTCACCTTTCTCGACGTGCTCACCTGCACCATGGGGTCGCTGGTGTTGCTGTTGGTGGTGCTTGCGCAGAAGGCGACCGACGTCACGCTCGAAGAGGCGCTGGCGAATGCGAACAAGCCGAAGCCAGTCGCTGTCGAGAATCCGCCGACCGAGGAAGCGTCGTCCGAGCAGCCAGACCAGCCAGGCAAGACCGACGCCAAAACCGCGGCGGCGACGGCTGTCGCCGATCTCCAGAAGGCGGTCGGAGACGATCCGGAGGGGGATGCGAAGCTTAAGTTCGATGAGAAGCTGAAAGAGGCTGAAGAGGGGCTCACGACGGAAGAGCTCGCCAAGAAGTTGGCGGAGGTCCGCGAGCAACGGCAGAAGATCGAGAAGTTGCGGGCCGAAGCGGCGCAGCGGCTGAAAGATGACAAAGAGAAGGTAAGTCATCTCGAAGAACATGAACGGCGGTTGGAGCAGGAGATCGCCAAGTTGCGCGTCGCGCTGGAGCGGCTCGAAGAAGCGGAGCAGGAACAAGGCGTCGACCAGGAGGCCGCCAAGGCGGAGCTCGAGCGACTCCAAGAGGTCATTGCCGAGACGAAGCAGCAGATCGAAGAACTGCGGAAGGATACGGTCGGCAAAAAGTCGTACGCCATCGTCCCCTACAAGGGCGCCAACGGGACGATGCGGCGGCCGATCTACATCGAGTGTACGAAGGATGCGGTGACGATCTACCCGGAAGGAATTCGACTGACGGTGGCCGACTTCGACGGCCCGTTGCGCTCGGGCAATCCGCTCAACGCCGCGATTCGCGCGGCGCGGGAAGAACTGAACGCTCGCGCGACCGCGGCGGGTCAAACCGATTTGCCCGATCCCTATCCGCTGCTGATCGTCCGCCCCGACGGGGCGTACGCTTACGGCGCCGCGTTGAGCGCGATCAGTTCGTGGGACTCGGACTTTGGGTACGAATTCGTCGACGCAGATTGGAAGCTGGAGTATCCCGACACCGATCCGCGGCTCGAACAGGTGATGCGTCATGCCGTGGAGCAGGCGCGGCAGCGGCAAGCGATGCTCGCGAAGGCGGCTCCGAGGCGCTATGGGCCCCGACTGGCGCTGGGAAGCGGCGAAGGGGGAGGCATGGGGGGCGGCGACGCCGAGGGTGGCGGCGGCTTCGAGGGGGTGGTTCACCCCGGCGGAACCGGCGAACGGATCGGCGATCACAACGGCGAGAACTGGATGCAGGCCAGCGGCGGCGAGGGAACAAGCTCTGGCGGCGGCATGGGCATGGGCACGGAAGACGGACAACCGGGAGTCAATCGTTATGCCGGCGGCGGCAGCGGGAATTTTGCGGATTCGACGGCCACCGCTTCCGTAGCGCCAAAGGGGGATGGCCAAACTGCCGGCGGCGCGCCGCAGAACGGGCAACCGGGAGAGAAGGGAGCGGCTGGCGGCGAAGCTGGGGGGCAAATGGCCGCCGCCGGCACTCAGCCTGGCGAAGGGGGCGCCGGGGGAACGCAAGCCACTGGTTCAACGGAACAGACAGGCGGCTCGACGCTGGCGGGCTCCCAGTCGCCGACAGGCGCCGCCTCTTCGCAAACGGCGGCGTCGGGCGGTAGTCCAGCGGCAAGCGGGAGTTCTAGCGGCAGTCCTGCCGACGCGTCGCCTGGCGGGCAAGCCGGCGGCAGCAGTAGCTCAGCCAGCGCCGGAGGCGCTTCGGGAGGCGTGGTGAGTTACAACGCCGGGCAGACTGCCAGTGCAGCCGCGTCGCGAGGCGCCAATTGGGCGAACCAAGCCGCGTCGCGCCGCGCCTCGGCGATTAGTCGACCGATTCGCGTGGTGGTGAAGCCCGATCAGATCGACGTGATGCCGACCAACCAAGGGGGCTCTGGTCCGGTCGGAGAACCGACGCCGATCACCTTCCATCAGCCGACCGACCGCGTGCTCGATCAACTAGCCGTGGCGGTCAAAGAACGCATGAATGAGTGGGGCCTCGCCGGCAACAACATGTACTGGCGGCCGACGCTCGTGCTACAAGTCGCCCCTGGCGCCGAGCAACACGCCGTCCGACTCAACGACTTGCTGCGCGACAGCGGCATCGACGTGAAATTCCAGGAAGTCGCCTCGCGAACGGAGGGAGCCGGCAATGGAACAACACGATGACGACGACTCGATGCCGGGGCAAGACTCCTTCATCGACGTCGTCTGCAACATGGTCGGCATCCTGATCGTCCTCGTGATGATCGTGGGGGTCCGCGCCTCGCGACCGGCGGAGTTCGACGCGGCGATGACGCCGAAAAAACTACGCAATCCGGCGGGCGTCGCAGAACGAGTCGTCGACGCGACTCCCTTGACGCAAGAGATCAATGAGGCGATCGCTGCGAAAAAAGAACTAGAACGCGAAGCAGAGCGGATGCTCGACCTCGCCGTTCAGGCGGCGGCGACCGAAGCGCGGCGCGAGCAACTGTTGATGCTGCAGGCCGCCGTCGAACAGCAGATCGCCGACCGGCGGGCAAAGCTCGACGACGCGGGGAAGACGCAGTTCGACGTGCAGCGGGCCATCGCCGAGGCGGAGATGAAGCTCACCGAACTGACGCAGGAGCAGATTTCGCTCGTGTCGCAGACGGCTGACGTGGAAGAGGTGGAGTGCGTCCCGACTCCGCTGGCCAAGACGGTGGAGGGGGATGAAATCCACGTCCGGATCAAGCGCGGCATGCTCGCCGTCGTGCCGACGGACGCGTTGCTCCAGGACGCTATGGCGCGCGGCGGCGACTACATCCGCAGCGGGTTGCGCGATCGCAGCGCGGCGGAGGACGTCTACGGGCCGATCGACGGTTTCCGCGTGCGGCTGACGCTGAAGCGTCACACCGTCGCCGTGCAGGGGCCTCCGGGCATGCCGATGCCGCCGCAGACGGCGTTAGAAATGCAAGGAGTCTTCTTACCGGTTTCGGAGGACATTGGGCAGACGATGGAGCAGGCGCTGCTGCCGACGTCGCCCTTCATGCGGCAACTGAAGGCGCGCAAGACGGCGTCACCGGCGGTGACCGCTTGGGTCTATCCAGATAGCTACGGCGAACTGCGGACGCTCAAGCGCGCGATGTGGGAGGCGGGCGTGGCGCTGGCCATTCGGCCGCTGCCGCATGGCCAGCCGATTATCTTCTCGACGTCGGGCAGCAAATCGAGCGCGCAATAAAAACGCCCGCCGGCGAATCGCCAGCGGGCGTGAATTCCGTGCTTCGGTAGCTCGTTATGGATCAACCGGTGCGTCGCACTTTGCCGCCACTCGCCGCGGGACTGGGGGCCGGGTTCAGTTGCGAAAGCGTCACGGCCGCGAGGCGTTTTTTTGCGTCAGCGGCAACGTCGCTCAGAACTTCCGCCAGCTTCTTTTGCGATTGCGGCGTCAAACCGCCGATCTGCGGCAGTTCCGCCTGCACGGGACCGTCGATCGCCTCGACGATGTCGAGCATCGTGATTTGCGTCAACGGCTTCGCCAAACGATAACCGCCGTCGACGCCGCGGGTCGACTTGAGCAACCCTTCGTTGACAAGGTTACGAAGCACTTGCAGGAGGAACCGCTCAGGCATGTCCCCGAGCTGTGCCAGTTGACTGCAGGGAATGGGAGGCGATGACGACGAGTCGCTAAGTTGAACCGTTGCTAATAGTGCGTACGTCGATGCGCGTGAGATTCTCAAAAGACTGCTCCAAAAAACTGTTCCGAATGCATTTACAAAAACGCTGCCCCGCCCGTAAACGATGCGGTATGCCCAACAAGCCAGCGAATGCAAACCCAATGCCGTTGCATGTTGTTCCAACCGCTTGAATGCCAAACTCAATCAAAGCCAGTGTCCCTCTGAGCGGCAAGCCCTATTGCGGAAGACCGCAGGAAAGAAATGGGCATAAAGCGAACAGTTGAACTGGTTTCTTCTCAAGCAAGGCGGTCGCTTAGCAGCCAACTCGAAGAAATCTCGCGGGTTGTGGATATTCCCGCATCCAACGTTGTTTCGCGTTCGTATACATCAATTCGCTGCCGCCGATTCTGGCGTGGCCGCTGAGACGGGCCGCCGCCAGGAGATCAGGAAGAGCGCGATGGCGCCGCAAACCAGCAAAGCGTCGGCGACGTTAAAGTTGGGCCAAACGTCAAACTGCCCCTGCGGGGGGTAGCGACGAGCAAACAACATGAAATCTCGCACCGCGTGGACGGTTCCCGATCGTTGCGGGTCCCACTGCGACCACTCAAGCCCAGGCAGACCGAGGCGGTCGTAAAGATTTCCCACGACCCCCCCCAGAATGCATCCCAAGGCAATCGTCAGGGCGCGGTCGCGGGCTGCTCCAAAGACAAAGAGCCAGACGGGGATCGCAACTGCCGCAGCAGCCGCGCAAATGGCAAAAACCCAGACTTTTCCTTGGCCCAGGCCGAAGAGGGCGCCTTCGTTGAGGCTCAGTTGAAAGCCGGCATGCCCTTCCCAAACCCAGCGGACGGCGCCCTGATGGGCGCGCAGATCGGGCTGGCTGAACATGTAGTGCTTGAGCCCAAGATCGGCGGCGCATCCGGCGATTGCCAAGCTCCAAAACAGAAAATGTCGACTCCACGGAATCGGGGATCGCTGATCCATCGCGATTTCGGCTCCCTGCCCCGCGCGTTGAAGACGAGTTAAATAAAGTCGAAGACCAAGGCAGGAGACCTGCAAAGTCGTTTCATTTGAACCGCCAAGGGAAGAGAAGATGTTAACCGCGAATCGCGCGAATCTGCGCGAATGAAGCAATCAATTGAATTTCATTCGCGCAGATTCGCGCGATTCGCGGTCATCTTTCCCCAGTATTCCTTGGCGCTCTTGGCGTCCTTGGCGGTTGATTTTAAGACTTTGCAGTTCCCCGGGAAGACCGGGGTTGGATGCTTGACTGCAAAACGGCGAGTTCAATCTAGCGGCGTCCGCTGGTCACGCGACTCCGCACATTTGATGCAAACCGGAGTGTAAGGGATCGCGTTCAAGCGGGCTTTGGGGATGACCCCCTCGCACTGCTCGCATTGCCCATACTCGCCTCCCTCAATCCGCTGCAGGGCCATCTCGATCATGCCGAGGCGGTCTTCTTCGTTGGCGAGCAGACTGAGGGTAAATTCTTGCTCGTAGTTCTCACTCCCGAGTTCCGCCATATGGATGGGCATGCTGGAGTTGCTTGCTCCATCGGCCCCCCCTTTGCGCAACGCGGAGTGAGTCATCGAGGTCACATCGCCGCGAAGCCGGGCCCGGATATCGACGAGTCGATCCCGGTACACCTTCATATCCGCTTTCTTCATGTTGTTCCTCCAGAGCGAGGCCCCCGACCGGCACGGCCGAAATGGGCCAAGAATCGTTATTGTAAAGCGAATAATCGGGAGCGTCAAACGGCCGGTGCCCGAACCTGCTTTCTGTAAGTCGAGGGAGGAAAAGACGTTGTGACGCGTCGGGTTTCCATTCTTCCAGAGCGAGCTCGACGCGGGGCGGCCCTGGCGGCTGTTCGGGCTGTGGTTCGCCATAGCCCATGACGATCACGCTTGGCGACGGCGTCAACCCGCCTGGACGCACTCGATCTGCCGCCGGCCACGTTAACCCTCACACTCCGCAACGCTACGCAGGAGGGCCAACGACTCCTACAGAACTACTCAACTTGGCGTCCTTGTATGTTCCCAACAGCCGCCCCCTCGGCTTTACTTCTGAGAACCGACCTTCCGTTGCGGCGAAGTATGGAGTTTCAGGTCGCTCTTCCAGCGCTAAGCCGCGAGCGGCTACCGCTGGACGCGGGCCGTGCCGCCTTTGGCGAGCGCTTCGACTTCATGCAACTTCGCCATCGACACATCGCCAGGGAAGGTCGTTAGCAACGCGCCATGAGCCCACCCGAGGCGGAGGCATTCTTCCGGCGGGAGATCGCGAATCAATCCGTAGATCAACCCCGACGCAAAGCCGTCGCCGCCGCCGATGCGGTCGATCACGTCGAGATTGAGCGTCGGGCTGACGTAACTCTTGCCGTCGAGCCAGAGGACGGCGCCCCAATCATGGCGATTGGTCGAGTGGACTTCGCGCAGCGTTGTGGCGACCGCTTGGACGTTCGGGAACTGCTGGCGCACCTTCTCGATCATCGCCAAGAAGACTGCCGTGTCGAGCTTCGACTTGCTGTGCGCGTCGACCTTCGGACCTTCGATGCCAAGGCTCAGTTGCAGGTCTTCCTCGTTCCCGATCAGCACGTCAACTTCGCTGGCGATACGGCGGAAGACTTCTTGGCCCTTGGCCGAACCGCCGAGGGTGGCCCACAACTTCGCGCGGTAGTTCAGGTCGAACGACCGAATGGCGCCCGCCGCCTTCGCGGCCTGCATCCCTTCGAGGATCAGTTGCGACGTCGTTTCGGAGAGCGACGCGAAGATGCCGCCCGAGTGGAACCAGCGAACGCCGCCGGCAAAAATATCGCTCCAGTTGAAGTCGCCCGGCTTGAGCAACGCGCCAGCTTCGTTCGCGCGATTGTAGAAGACGACCGGCGCGCGGGCGCCATGCCCGCGGTCGCTGTAGACGGTGGCGATATTCGGGCCGCGCACGCCGTCATGCTTAAAGTGCTTGTAGAAGGGGCGGACGCCCATTTCGCGGATCTGCGACTGCACCAATTCCCCAATGCCGTTGTCGACCATCGCCGTGGCGACGCCGGTGTTCAGCCCGAAGCAACTGGCAAGATTGGCCGCGACGTTGTACTCGCCGCCGGAGACATGAATCTCAAACGAGCGGGCGCGGCGGAACGGCAGAATCCCGGGATCGAGGCGATGCACGACGGCGCCAAGGGCGAGAAAGTCGAGGGCACAGGCGTCTTGGCGAATGTTGAGAGCGGGCATCTTACGGGGGCTTGGTTGGTGGTGAGTTGGTTGTTGCTGCTATTTTCAAGCACGAAACAGACGAAACAGACGAAAGGAATTAAGCACCGCTGATTCGCGCTAATAATTCGCTAATAAAGAAGGTAAGTGCGGATGGGCCGTCAGGTAATTCATTAGCGAACATCAGCGGCAATTAGCGGTGAAGTTCTTGGCATTTCTCTTTCGTTTCTTTCGTCTGTTTCGTGGTTAATCCGTATTTCGCATTTGAATCAAATCGTCGTCGCCGAAAAACCGCCGTCGACGACGATATTTTGGCCGGTGACGAACGAGGCCGCGCGGTGCGAGGCGAGCCAAACCGTCGCCCCGGCGAGTTCGTGCGATTCGCCGAAGCGGGCCATCGGCGTGTGGCCGATGATCTGGCCGCCCCGTTCGGTGTAGCTGCCGTCCTCTTTGAACAGCAAGCCGCGATTTTGTTCCGCAGGGAAGAAACCGGGACTCAGGGCGTTTACCCGCACGCCGCGCGCGGCCCACTCGCGAGCCAGGAACTGCGTGAGGTTGATCACCGCCGCCTTCGCCGCCGAGTAAGCGACGACGCGCGACAACGGAATCATCCCCGCCATCGAAGCGATGTTGATGATGCTGCCGCGGCCGGCGGCGACCATCGTCTCGCCGAAAATCTGACAGGGCAGTAGCGCGCCGCCGACAAGGTTGAGATCGAAGACATTCTGCCACGCCTCGATCGGCAGTTTGCAGAAGTCGCTGCCGGGAGGAAGCGTCGCGTCGGGTCGATTGCCGCCGGCGGCGTTCACCAGAATTGTCACCGGCCCAAGTTGGCGGGTGATTTCGTCGCGCGCCGTGCGCAATGAATCCGCACTCAGGGCGTCGGCCGATTGGAAAATCGCCATGCCGCCGGTCGCTTCGATCGCTTGCACGCGCTGCCGGCCACGCTCTTCGCTACGGCCAACAATGGCGACGCGCGCGCCGAAGGCGGCGAGAGCGTCGGCCATGGCGCCGCCGAGGGCGCCGGTCCCGCCGATGACGACGGCGGTTTCGCCTTCGAGTTGGAAGATGTCAGAGAGCATGGGCGTGGACCTTAAGCGTTGACGAACCCGAAGGGGGAAGAGCAATTCGAGCGGCCGCGCAATGACGCTGCGGTGAAATCATCAGCCCTCTTCATGGCAAGTTGGCGCTATTCGCTCGATCCGCGTCGAAGATAGAGGAAACGTTTTTCGTTGTCGACCATGGGCCGGCAAGGTTGAACGGCAAGCGCCGTGCAAGGTTCTAGGATCACTTCGTAAGCGGCGCCGATCGCTCCTCCATAAATCCAGAAGAGTGGCGAACGCGCAGTCAAGACGCGTATTGGATAAAGCACCATTGAGAGCCGTTGGAAAATTCAAGACGGCTCACCGCGATTTGAGCGGCTTTCAAGGGCGGCCCAAGACCGCCTTGACTATCGTGCGTTTTTTGAGACACAGTTTGCAAAAATAACCTCCTGAATGCAATCGAACGGCCGCGTAAGATGGAGAGAACCGGCCCGAGCGGCGGTTTAGGCGTAGCGCTCCGTCCCAAATAGCCTTATCGTGTGAGCGCTTAGGGCTCTCTCCACCCGCCGAGGGCGGCGGTCCGCTGGAGAGCGTTTGGAACGGCGGCGACGCCCGTTCGCTCGGACTTAAAGGATCGACATGATTATGGCCAAACAACAAGCGGACTCCGCGACAACTCCTGGCTCGGCAGGTCCGGTGCAGGATTGGGCGGCCCTGGAAGCGACCGTCCGCGATGCCGTCCGTGAGCAGCCGGTTTGGGACTTCCATACCCATCTCTACCCCCCTTCGTTTGGAACTCCCTTCAGCGGTTCAGCGAAAGGCGCCGATCCCAAAGGGTTGATGCTCTGGGGCATCGACGAGCTGCTGACCTACCACTACCTGGTCGCCGAGGTCTTTCGCGTCGTCACGCCGCAGCAGCTACCGTACGACGACTTCTGGCGGATGACCAAAAGCGAGCAGGCCGACCACATTTGGAAGCACCTCTTCCTCGAACGCTCACCGATCAGCGAGGCCTGCCGCGGCGTTCTCACGACGCTGCAGCGACTCGGGCTCGATCCGGCCGACCGCGACTTGGCTGGCTATCGCAAGTGGTTCGCCGAGCAAGATCCCGACCGCCATATCGACCGCGTGATGGAGATCTCCGGCGTCTCGCGGATCACCATGACCAACGCTGTGTTCGATGACAACGAACGACTTCGCTGGCTGGAAAATCGCCATGTCGGCGACGACCCGCGCTTCGCCGGCGTGCTGCGGTTCGATCCGCTGCTGCGCGATTGGCCTGCCGCCGCCGCCCAGTTGGTGCGGTGGGGCTACCCAGTCAACAAGACGCTCGACGAGCAAAGCATCGAACATGCGAGGCGGTTTGTCCGCGATTGGATCGACCGCGTCAAGGCGATTTACTGTGCGGTGAGCTTGCCGCCCGACTTCCGTTACGAAGGCGCCGAAGACCCGCGCACCAGCAGCGCCGTGCTGCGGAGAATCGTCCTGCCGGTGCTTGCTGAGCGCGATCTGCCATTCGCGATGATGATTGGCTCGCGACTGCGAGTGAATCCCGAACTGCGCGACGGCGGCGACATGGTCGGCCTGGCCGATGTGGCTAGCGTCGCCCGTATTTGCGGCGACTTCCCGCACAACCGCTTTTTCTGCACGATGCTCGCCCGCGAGAACCAGCACGAGCTCGCTGTCGCGGCCCGCAAGTTCGGTAACTTGATGGTTTTCGGCTGCTGGTGGTTCGTGAATAACCCATCGCTGATCGACGAGATCACGCGGATGCGCGTCGAACTGCTGGGAACGAGTTTCATCCCGCAGCATTCTGACGCCCGCGTGCTCGATCAGTTGATTTACAAGTGGGATCACAGCCGCGAACTGATCGCCACTGTGCTGGTCGACAAGTATCGCGACGTCGCGGCGACCGGGTGGCGTCCCAGTGAGGACGAAATCCGCCGCGACGTTCGTCTCTTCTTCCACGAAAACATGTCCAACTTCCTTGGAACGCCATCGTCATGAGTGCAGGTCACGCCGCCGTTACCACCCGCCCCGCACCGACGCCGCTCGGCATGGAACCGAGCATCGGCTTCGGCGACCGGCTCGGCCTCGGCACGCCGGGCCATGTGGCCGCGCTGCGCGAAGCGGGGGGGCCGATCCGCGGCATCTTTGCGCAGCAGTCGATCCGCGAAATGACGCGCACCGGGCGAAGTGCAGAGACGATTATGGCTGCCGCAGTCGATGCTCTCGCCGCGCTCGACTTCACTGATCCCTGGTCTGCCGACGGCGATCATCTGAAAACGCCCGCCGACATTCGCCGGACGATGGCGGCGGGGTTCGTGATGTTCACGCTCGACCCGTCGGAAGAAGTCGACCAAGAGGCCGACGACTACGACGCGGTGACGCTCCAAGAAAAGTACGTCGCCGCCCGCGAGTTCGCTCCTTGGGTCGACGAATATCGCGGCCGCACCGAGCGACTCGACTCCGGCGCGATTGAGTTCGACGAGCAGACGCTCGCTCGCGCCGCCGTGAAGTACGGCCGCGCGCTGCGGCGTGCGATGTCGCTCGCCCGCTGCGTCGAAGAGGAAGCCGCAAAGCTTGATCAGCCGTTCGAGATCGAACTGAGCGTCGATGAAACGGCCCATCCGACGACCGCTGCGGAACACTTCATCATTGCCGACCAGTTCCGCAAGGCGGGGATCGGACTCGTCAGCGTCGCGCCGCGATTCGTCGGCGACTTCGCAAAGGGAGTCGACTACAAAGGCGACCTCACGAAGCTCGAAGCTTCGATGCGCATCCACGCCGAAATCGCCCGCCGCCTTGGTCCCTACAAGATCTCGCTCCACAGCGGCAGTGACAAGCTTTCGATGTATCCGGTGCTGGCTCGCGTTACCGAGGGCAAGTTCCACGTGAAAACGGCGGGCACCAGCTACCTCGAAGCGCTCCGCGTCGCCGCCCAGCACGATCCGAGCCTCTTCCGCGAGATCATCGACTTCTCGCGCAGCCGGTTCGACGAAGACAAGGCGAGCTACCATGTCTCCGCCGTCGTCAATGAAATCCCCTCGCCAGACGAAGTCGAAGACGCCGTCATCCTCGAGCGACTCTATCTCGATTGCTGGGAGAACGTCGCGCCGGGCCGTGGGTTCACGGAACCAGGGCGGCAGATTCCGCACTGCACGTTTGGGTCGGTGATCACCAACGCCAAGCTTGGCCCGCGACTGGTCTCGCTGCTCAAGGCGTATCCGCAGGAACACTGCGAGATACTGAAGCAGCACTTCGTGCGGCATCTGCATCCGCTGAATGCGGGCTGACGCCGCCAACCGTAGGCTGGGACAACGTCCCACCGGCAGCGGGTACACGCATCGTCGGCCCTCCGCCCCGCCAAAATCGGCAGATTTTTTCTTGCAATCGCACCAACTGAACATTAGAACACTTTATGTCGTGGTGTATTTAGAACCTATCCCAGAACTATCCGAACCATTTAATCGCTAGCATGCGTACTTATTTTCGAGCTTTTGGATTCTCACAAGGGCACGGAGGTGAGGGCGATGAAAAAGGAATTCCGAGG
>Ga0163144_10010963_pt1 | contig 19231 bp, 18 predicted proteins | sample OliLak19BULKMAT1_FD_123175 | JGI IMG/M metagenome (GOLD analysis project Ga0163144, IMG submission 123175) | Freshwater microbial mat bacterial communities from Lake Vanda, McMurdo Dry Valleys, Antarctica - Oligotrophic Lake LV.19.BULKMAT1 | ecosystem: Environmental > Aquatic > Freshwater >... | reverse complement strand
CACCGACGCCGGTACGGACAGCGCGACGGTCGCGGGCATTTGACCGTCCAGCTCGTACCACGCCGGCCAGGGCATGGCTAAGTCGGGGCTGCTCATCAGCCCGGCGAACTCTTTGTAGACCTCACCGTAGACTTGCCGCATGCGCGGGTTCGTGACGAACGCCTCGGTCCCGTCGGCGCCGAGTTGCCAACGGTCGAGGTGTTGCGCGTGGCGCGAGATGAGGTACGACAACTGAGGCCGCCACACTTCGGGTGGCGCGTCGAGCAGGCGTGTCCAACGAGAGGCGGCGTCGTCGGTCGCGTCGGACTCGGTGACGATCCCGCGCGTGAGAGACTGGCTCTGACGGACGGCGGTGAGGTCCCGCGCGATGCCCGGCGGGAGGTCGACGAGACACGCCGTGGGCGTGATCGCAAGTTCTCCCAACCGTTCCAACAGGTGATCGAAGACGGCAGCGTCGTAGCCCTGTACGTCACCGGTTGCATTCCAAACCGCCAGCTTCACGCGACCGGCGGACAGGTACGGAAGGATGTCGGGAAGCTCGGCCCAACCATCGAACGGAAGATCAGTCGCAATGATCCCGAACCGCCGGTCGGTCGAATACGCCGCGGGCGGCGCGACGCCCGCGAGCCCGACCAGCGCCGGTGAGTCGTCGCCGTCGACTGACGCCTTGCGCGACAACGGCGAGAGGACCGGCCCGGCGTCGGCCAGTTGCACGAAATCGAGCGCCTGTTCCCCCACCAGTACCCCACGGCTGCTCATCACCAGCGACGCGGAATACCAACCGGGACGCGATTCGGGCAGGGGCAGGACGATCTGTTTGTCCCCGTCGGTCGACGAGGTCGTCTGGTCAAGATTCAGCGCACCGGACCGTTGAAAAATGATCTCGTTGCGTGCGTCTCGGATAATGAGCTGCCCGCTCAGGTCGTCGGTCGATCGGTCGTTGACGCGCACGAGCAGGTTCACGTCCTGCCCGCGCGGGAAGATGTTACCGGGACGATTGGTACTCAGCAGAACCTTGGGCACCTGCGAGACACTCACGTCGTCCCACCAGCAGGAACCCCGAATGTCTTGCGCGAAGAGGCTGCGCTGGCCGAGCGTACTTGGCGCGTACTGGGCCGGCTGCAACAGGCCCAGTTCAATGACCAGATACGCCGGGTCTTTCGGCCCCGAAGAGGTGCGAGACACGCGCGCGGACGTCGCGGTCAGCTCGACTTCGAGCATTTTCCAGTCGTCCTGGTCGGGGGTCGACGCGTAGAGCGCCGAGTGGGTGAGTGTCGACGTGATCGGGCGAAGTTCGACGTCGACGAAGTACGCGGTAATGCGTGCGCGGGCGTTCGGCAGGGGCGAGGTTTTGACCCACGCTTCCACGCGATAGTGGGCACCGGGGTTGACCTTGATTTGCTTGGCGTCGTAGCGGTAGATCAATGACCCGCCGTTGAGGTCGAAGCGGAAGCTGGTTCTACCGGAGCGGGAGACGTCGTGGGCCAGCCTGGCGTTGACGTAGTCGGGCAGGTTGGTGCCCGCCAGTTTCTGCCAGTGCATCGGCAGGTCTTCGCGATTACCCAGGTCGCGTTCCTCGAAATGGACGGTCTGGAGGAGGCGGCCATTCTCGTCCACCGTCGGCTCACGCGCGAACAAAACGCCACCGGGCAGCAGCCCGATCGTGATCAACGTGAGATTGAACAGAAATGCGCGCATCGTCCGATAAAGTCATTATCGGCTAGGCGTGCCCTAAACCTTCGACCGGATTCCATGACCGAACTTTCCAGCAACCCTTCGCCACCATTTGTTCTGTGGGTGATCCGTGTCGTGACGGTCGTGGCGTCGTGCGTGTTGCTGTTTACGAATCTGGGCGACCGGCCGCTCTGGGACGACGAAGCAATCACCGCTATGACTTCCGCGAACGTCTGGGCGACGGGGGATACGGGCGTGCGATTCGGGCACAATCTGGTGCTGTACCGTAACGGCCTGCTCATGGAGGGATTACTCGACCGCTACACCCCCCCATTGCAGTTTTATCTGACCGCGCCGTTCGTGGGACGGCTCGGTCACACGGCAATGGCGGCCCGCTTGCCGTTTGCGATCTGCGGGTTGCTGACGGTGTTGTTGATCCTGCGCTGGACGTGGAAGGCCAGAGCCGGTGTGACGATGTCGCTGCTGATCGGGCTGGCCACGCTGGGAAACGTGTCGCTATTCTTGTTCGCGCGGACGTGCCGGTACTACGCATTGACGACCCTGCTGTCGCTGGCCGTCGCATATTTTTACGTGCACTTTGACCGGAGCCGACGGACGATGTGGGCGCTGCTTGTCACGTCCGTGCTTCTGCTCACCAGTAACTATCTCGCGTTCGTGGCGTTGTGGGTGTGTATCGGCGTGGACTTCGCGTTGTTCGGCAGGAATCGTGTCTGGCCGAGCGGGCGCAACATGATGACTTTGGTCGTAGCGCATTTGATCGTCGGGGCTGCCGTCGTTTATGTGTGGAACCCGGTCGGCAAAGTCGTCTTGATGAGCAGCGAACGAAGCTGGTTTACCGACCGACTAATGCTGTTCTGGTGGACCGTCCGTGACATCAACCGATGTGAGTTTGCGGTCGTCTTACTCGTGATGATTGCGCCACTGGTCGCGTGGTGGCGCGGCCGGCGCGAGCTGCTTGCAGGCTTCGTGGCGTTCATGACGTACGTGGGCGTGATTGGGGTGCTTTCACCGCAGAATTTGACGTGGGCGACGGACGCGGACGTGCGATACCTGACAGCGTTGATCCCGCTCGGGATCGCGCTCGGGGCCGCCGTCGTGCACGATGTGGTAGGCGGTCGCTTGTGGCCGGCGCTGGTCGTGGGAGTTCTGGCGTTCGGCACGAACTTGCTCAACGGCACGGCCTTTACTTCCGCCGGCCCGCGCTCGACGGCCGTCTCGTTCGCGCGCGAACTCGTCGCACCACTGCCCGACCCCTACTCGGCGACGATCAAATGGGTGAATGAAAACGTGAAGTTCGGCCAGACCGTCTGGGTCACGCCCGACTATCGCGCCTATCCCCTCATGTACCACGCGCCACACGCCCTGTACGCCTGGCAACTTCGCGAGCCCGTAAAGCCCGCCCTCGCGCCGCTGCCCGGCTTCAATTTCATGGCCCGCGAGGCGCCCGATTTCGTGATCGAATTCGGGCCCAAAGGCGCCGCCGACCGTGCGATGTACGCGGACGCCGCTCGTGTGGTCCAAGGGTACGAAAAAATTGCGACGATCGACGCGTTCTACAAAGACGAATACCGCCCCGAACTGATCTGGCACCGCTTCAAGCCACGCTTGTACGACCGGGCGACCGAGGCGATTTACGTTTATGCGAAGCGCCCGTGAACACGTCTCACCCCGGCTTGCGGCAGGTGACCCACAGCGTCCCGCCCTGCCCGCGCAGGGCTTGGAGCAGGTATCGCGGGAGCGCGGTCGCCACAGTGGGTGACGCTACGGCGTACATTGATAGACGTTTCAACAGGGCCGGGCGGTACGGGTTGCCGGTGTCGCCGGTGAGTGCTTCGAAGAGCGCGTTTTTCTCGGCGCGCCCCGCGTTAAGCGCGCTCTGCACGTGCCCGAACAGGTCGTACTCGACCGCGGTCGTGCGCAAGCAGATCGGGACCAAGCCGGCGCGGTCGATCAATGTAGTAAGGTTGTCGCGCGAAAAATGAAACGCGTGCCTCGGCACGTCGAGATGAAACCAATCCGCCCCCCACCGCTTTGCCTGCGGCGAGCCGAAGTCGGGGACGGTCACGTCGAGATAACCTCCGGGCTTTAGAAACGTCCACGCCTGTCGCAACAAATCGTCCGGCGCGGCGATGTGTTCGAGCACGTGCCAGCATGTCACGGCGTCGAAACGTCCGTCCCATGTCGGCGATCGATCGAGCGCGCCGGGCACGCGCGCGTCGATGCCGGCGGAGCGTAGCTCGTGTACTTTTTCCGCGTCGATCTCCGTTGCCGCAACGTCCCAGCCGCGTGCTTGCATGTGCAACGCGAAGTTTCCCTTGCCGCACCCCATGTCAAGCACGCGACCTTTGAACCCGCGCGGAAAATACGCCGCCAGCGTGTCCGCGCGACGACGAATGCGCATGCCCGCGGTCTGTCGTTGACGGTGCGTTCGGTATCGCGCGGGGTAGTAACGCGCCGCGTCGACGGGCGACGGGATCGGGTCGGTCACGCCCACGCCGCACGAGCCGCAGACCCACACGTCGAACGCGTCGGCGGTGATGTAGTCGCGCAATTGCGAAAATCGGACGGCCAGCTTTGTGCTCTGGCAGATCGGGCAGACTTGCATCAGGTTCAGGCCCGGTTGGTGAATATCGACGTCTCGAAGTTCGCGTGCGCCGCCGGCCCCGGTTCGGGCAGGCGACGCCCGTCGGCGGCGTAAATCCGGGGCTTCAGTAATCCCCATTTCGTCAGTCGGTAAGTGACCGTGACCCCGAGCACGCCGATGCCGTATTTGCAGCTTCGTCTGAAACTGATTGACGAGCTTTCCGGTTCGTACTTGCACGGACAACTGATCTCGCCGGTGCGGAATCCGAAGTGTTGCGCCTGCGCGATCATCTCGTTGTCGAAGACGAAATCGTCGCTGTTCTCTTCGAGAGGAAGCTTGCGCAACACCTCGGCACTGAAGCAGCGGTAGCCGGTGTGGTATTCGCTGAGCTTGGCGCCCATGAGCAGGTTTTGGAAGAAGGTGAGGACGCGGTTGGAGACGTACTTGTAAAGCGGCATCCCGCCCACGAGCGCGCCCCCGCCGAGGATGCGACTGGCGAGGACGACGTCGTACTGCCCCACCGCGACCATCGACGCCATCGCGATCGCGAGTTTGGGAGAATACTGGTAGTCGGGGTGGAGCATCACGACGACGTCCGCGCCGCAGCGTAGCGCCTCGGTGTAGCAGGTTTTTTGGTTGCCCCCGTAACCGCGATTTTTGGGGTGACGCACGACGTGCAGCCCGAGGCGCGTCGCGACCTCGGCGGTGTTATCACGACTGGCATCGTCGACCAGAATCACCTGATCGACGAACCCCTCAGGCAAATCCCGCACCGTCTTCTCCACCGTACCGGCGGCGTTGTACGCGGGCATCACAACAACTAATCGTTTTCCATGAATCACGCGCGCACTATAGCACGGCAGGCGGGAGCGTCGCAAAGTGGGACGTTGGACTTCGTCAAGCGGTTGACGTGCAAGGTACGGATTATGATTCTGGAATTTGGATTTTCGATTTTGGACTGAATGCGAAAGTATCAATCCAAAATTCAGACTCACGAATCCAAAATCTCTGTCCCCCGGGCCTCACCGAAGCGGCGGGCCATCAGTCAAATCGGCATTTTGCAATTCGGCGGCGTGCTCCTTGAGATACGCTTCGATCACCTGCTGGCGGTGTTCCGGGTACGGGTGACTGGAGAGGAACTCGGGCTGGCGGTTGCCTTTGGACGCCTCGGCAAGAACGTTCATCACGCCCGCCATGCCGCGCGGGTGGTAGCCGGCCTGGGCCATGTATTTCAGACCCAGTGTGTCGGCCTGCGTTTCGTCGTCTCGGCCGTAGTGGAGCCTGACCATCTGGTTCGCCATCTGCGCCGCCATCGCGGCGGTCTGACCGTGACCACGGTCGTCACTCGCGCCCACCGCGACGGCGGTGACGAGCATCTGGCCGAGCTGGCCTTTGGCCATTTGTTCGGCGCTGTGACGAGCGACGACGTGACCGGTTTCGTGGCCCAGCACGCCCGCGAGTTGGCCTTCGTTTTGAAGTTGGTTGTAGAGCGCGCGGGTGATGAAAATCTGCCCGCCGGGCAACGCGAAGGCGTTGATCGTCTTTGAGTCGTTCAGCAGGTAGTAATGAAAATTATCCGCGTACGCGCTCCGCGCGGCATCGGATCGTTGAACCAGCTTCGCGCCGACCTGAGCGACCCTGGCCGCGTCCCGATCGCGTACCGGGTCGGCGACGCCACCCATCTGGCTCGCCATGTCCGGCGCGGCGGCCAGGCCCATCGCCTTCTCCTGCTCCACGCTCATCCCGATGCGCTGCTTCTCGCCTGTCACCTCATTGACCGTCGTCTTGGACATGTACGACACGATTGCGCCGACGGCAATCACCGCGGCGATGATCCAGCGGAGGTTAAGTCCGCGCCCGCCGCGCCGATTCTGGTTTCCGAACATCGTCATGCCGACCTCCTGATATCGAAGGTATATCAGCTATTTTTTACCGACGCAGCGCCGAAACCGGCCCTGGCAGCGCGTCCCAATTCCCGCGCGACCGCAGACAGTTTCTGGTGGGCCAATTCGCAGGCGTGGTCGACGCGGATGGTCCGTCGATAGGCTTCGATTCTTCGCAACGGGTCCGCTGTAAAGTCGGCGGTGGCAAGGAAGGGCAGGTGCAACTTCTCCCACATCGCCATCGTCTCCGCGAACGTCACGGTCGTGCCGCGGCGCGGGCCTTGGGGCAACTCCGCAAGGCTCATCACCAGACTGTGCGGCGGGGCTTTGCGGATCAGATCGTCCACGCTCCGATCGACCACAGGCGGTAATGCGACGTCCACGTCCGGCACGATCACCACGGCTAGCCCGGAGCCGTTGACCGGGTACGACGCGGCCAAAAAGGTTTCGGCATACAACCCCTGCTCGCGCGCCAGTTCGCGAAGTCGCAATGCCGGTGCGATCGACCCCCACCCGGCCACCAACAACTGACCGTGTGAAACGTCGGCGAGCACGCGCTCGGCCTGAATGTTATCGGTCGACGCGCGCGCGACGTAATCGAGCCGCACGACACCTTCGCCCGCGCGTTGTCGGATTTGCCTGCGCGTCTCCTGCAGCGGCATGTACAGCCGTGCGAGCGTGTCAAAGTCCCGCCTCTCCCACGCCGCTTGTTCGGTCGAAACAAGGACGGACTCGGCCTGAAGGTACTTCGTCTCCATCAACAGCCGTTGGCCGGCTTCGCAGGCTTCTTGCAGGTCGCCCGTCACATCAGTTTGCATGTCACGATCTTAGGAACTTCAACCGGCGAGGGTAGGGAAGAGCCGCGGAGGAGCCAAGGAGCGCAGGTCTCACCGGACGTGAAGATGTATTTGAACTAATTTCCCCTCCGCGTGATCTCCGCGCCTCCGCTCCTCCGTGGCTCCCCTCGGACAAAAAAAGCCCCGGCCGATTCGGCCGGGGCTTAGGTTCGATTCACTGACGCCCGATAACAATTTTTTTCATCCGAACGCGTTGCGATTTTTGCGACCTTTGACGGTCTGGTGTATTTCACCAGGAGCGGACCTAGGAGACCATGCGCAGCTTCGGCGTGCGCCGGACCCAACCGGCGATCTTGAGTTGTTTGCGATGCGCGTCCTCGAGGTGGTCGAGGTATTGGCGCAGGGCCTCGTCGTCGAACTGGGCGAGGAACTGCGGTTGCACCGTCGTGTTGAAGCGACGGATGTCGTCGATGAGTTGACGTTTATTCATGGCGTATTTATTGTCAGTCCAGTGGAGTAACCCAGAATGGCCGACGTGAACACCCAATCGGATGTCATGCGGCGGGTTACAGGCAGGATCGGTTAGTCCCCGTCTCAAACTTGAACGGCAAATGGGTATGGCTCAGGCGAACTCTGATCTTTCGTCTCAAGCGACTTCCGCGACGTCCGGCCCCGCAGGCTCGGACCCGCTGGCGTCGCTTTTTAAGATGTCCACGACGGCAGGCCTGGGCAGTCAGGATTACGTCGCGGTCAACGTGTTATCGGTCGTGACGCTCGCGCTGGGGCTGGCCAGCGGGTTGGTCCTGCTTGACAACATCCTGCTCGTCATTCCCATCGCCGGGATTGTGATCGGCGTGTTGTCGCTCATTCAAATCCGAAAAAGCGCCGGCACGCAAACCGGCACCGCATGGGCGACGCTGGGCCTGTTGCTGTGCCTCGGCTTGGCCGGCTACAAATTCGGTAACGGCGCGATCGCGGCGGCGAACAGTCATGCCGACCAGAGCGCGCTGTCACAGATGATCACGGACCTGGGCAGGGACGTTTCCCAAGCGGACACGACCGAAAAGGCCTACGCCCTTTTCTCCGACGACTTTCGCACACGCGTCACCCCCGAGGTCTTCAAAACGCGCTGGGCGATGATGCGCTCGCGCGAACTGCTCGGCGACTTGACGACGATCGAATCGAACGGCATCTATCGCATCGATACCGACCCCAAAACGAAAGAAACGCGCGGCGTGACGGGCACCATCTTCGCCTACTCCAAAATCTCCACCGGCGGGGAACGACGGAACTTCTTCTTCATCAAAACCCCAAACGGCTGGAAACTCGACAATATTCCCGACCTTTTCCCCAGCACCACGAATCTCGCCCCCGGTCAAGACCCGGATTAGCGCGTCGTCAATCCTCGAACCACTGAAGTTCGAACGGACCCTCGTCCGATAACGGATATGTCTCACCTCGCGCCGCGCCGTGCTCACGACGTGTATCGGTTATGCCGATGACGCTGGGGATGCCGACTGTGGCACCCCTAACCGACGCGTGAGGCAGCACATGATGACCCTTCCTCAGAAGACTTTTCGGACGACCCTCAACACACTCGTAATCGTGGGCGTACTCGCGTCGGCGGGTTGCTCGACCACGGGCCCGCTCTGGACCGCCAACCCCAGGCCCAGTGCCCCCTCGCCCGCGTACACCGAAACCAAGCCCGTCAAGGCCGCGCCGGGCGAACCCGCTTCGATGACGATGCTCACGTCGGCGCCAGACGGCTCCGCGCCCGGTCAAGCCGACGTCACGCCCGCGGTCAACGTGTTCGGGGAACTCGGTGCCGCCGACGTCCGCCGCGTCCCCAAGCAGTCCGGCGGGGCAGCCGGCTTCCAACAGCAATCGTTCCTCGACGAAGGCCACGACGGTGACGTCTCAGTTTCGCCCGACGGCAAGTGGATGGCCTTCTCGTCCACCCGTCACAGTGAAAAGCCCGACCTCTACCTCCAGCGCACCGACGGCCTGAGCGTGATCCAGCTCACCTCCGACTCCGCCGACGACGCGTATCCCGCGTTCAGCCCCGACGGTAAGCAGGTCACGTTTTGTTCGTCGCGCGCCGGTAACTGGGACATCTACCTCGCCGACACTGACGGCAAAAACGTCGTGCAAGTGACCAGCGGACCGATGCAGGACATCCACCCGTCCTTCAGCCCCGACGGCTCCAAGCTCGTCTACGCCAGCCTCGGCGGGAAGAGCGGACAGTGGGAACTCTGGACGGTTGACCTGGCCTCCAACGCCAAGAAAATGGTCGGCTTCGGCCTGTTCCCGACGTGGTCTCCGGAAAAAGGCGTCGACCGTATCGCGTTCCAACGGGCGCGTCAGCGCGGCAGTCGTTGGTTCAGCATCTGGACACTCGATCTGGTCGACGGCGAAGCACGCCGCGTGACCGAAGTCGCCGTCAGCTCGAACGCGGCGCTGGTCAGCCCGTCGTGGAGCCCCGATGGGAAGAAGCTCGCGTTCGCGGCCATCGTCGAACCGACACCCGCGGGTGATGACACGACCAAACCCGGCCGACAGCAGGACATCTGGGTCGTCAACGCCGACGGCTCCGGACGCCACCGCATCACCGACGGTAGTGGCACGAACGTCGAGCCGTGGTGGTCGGTCGACAACAAAATCTACTTCGTCAGCGACCGCGGCGGCGCGGAGGCGATCTGGTCGGCCCTGATCGACGCCCAAGCCACCCAGACCGCGCGCGGCGTTATGATGACGAAGGAAGCCCTCGGCGCCGCCGACACCGGCGAAGCCGGACGCTAGGCAACGCTGGTCTCTTACGGACGAATTGATTGACGGATCGATCATCGGGTTCTTGGCGCGTCGGCGCACGACCCGGGCTTCACGGATGAAGCGAATATGAACCGCAAACAAGCCCTCATTCCCGTGCTACTCGGCGCCGCACTTTTGTGCGGATGTCAGAGCGAAGCCAAAACAAACAAGTATGGTGCCGAGACGCCGCTCTACCTGCCCGGCAGCGTCCGTCAGGCCTGGGCGATCGCGCCCGCGGTCGACTTGTCGGGCCAGCCGCAGATCGATCCGATCCTGCAAGCCGATCTGCTTTTTCTTCAATTGCAGCAAGTGAACGGCCTGACGGTCGTCCCCGTGAACCGCGTGATCGAAGTGTTCGCTTCGCTCCGACTCGACCGGATTCAGTCCGAGGCGCAGGCGGCTTTGGTGTGCGACCTGCTGGAAGTCGACGCGATTGTGATTCCGACCATCACCGCGTACGACCCCTACAACCCGCCGAAGCTGGGCGCAAGCCTTCAGGTGTTTCACAAGCCGGGCAACTATTCGCGCCCGACGAACATCGACCCCTATCAGCTTTCCCGCGCCGCCACGCCCGGGACGCGCGACGCGATCATCCCGCTCACGGGCGCGATTCAGGCCGTCGGCGTGTTCGACTCCGCCAACGGGTCTGTGCGCGAAAAGCTCGCGCTCTACGCCGCCGGTCGCAACGACCCCACCGGGCCGATGGGAGCGAAAGAGTACATGATGAGCATGGACAGGTATGTCGGGTTCGTCTATTCCGAGCTAATTCGGCAGGTTCTGGCGTCTCCCCGACTCGTCGGTTGAGCGGGCCACGGACGGGCCTAACCAGAACACGGACAGGCCGGATTCAAGACGGCAATAAATAAACACGGGTTTTTTGCCGATAACTAATTAAAGGGGTGCGTCAGGACGGTCAACAACATTGGCGAGTCGCGGTGTTTAAGAGCATCGCAATACGCCGGGAGTCACAGGTACATGGCGACAACGACCACCATGAAGACGTTGAGTTTGGTCAAGGGGACAGAGCAGTTCTGTTTCCGCTACGAAGTCGGGCAGGAGGCGAAGGTGCTCGACTCGTTGATCGAAATGGTCAACCGCCGCGACCTCCCTTTCGACTGGTTCGACGCCGCGGTGCTCAGTCACCAGCTCGGATCGCATTTAGCGAAAGAATTGAAGGGGTTCTTGCCGAAGAAGGTAGCGTGAGGATTATGGGGCTTGGGTAAGCGACCCGTGAACCAGACGAGTTTGTAACCAACAGACGCGTCCGAAACACGAGTCGAGCGGATCGCAAGGATGCGAAACGCACGCCCGACGCCCGCAAGTTCCTTCGACCTGGACGTAAGACCAAGCAACGACGCGATGCGTCGGAGTAAACCTTGCGGACGAGTTTCAAGTGCCGGACGGGGACCGTCTAGCAGCAGCCAGCCGCGCTTCGCGCGGCTTACCCTCAGGATGTCTCGCACGCGCCAGTCGCCCGTGCCTCGCGCTCCCCAACGGATTCTATGAACCCGTCGACCGACTCTTCCAACCCGTCCGAAACCCAGACCGGCCCGGCCTCATTTCCGATCGCACCCCACGTGGGCGCGGCTCGGCTCGCGACCAGCGTCATCACGCCCGCCGCCGTCAACGCGCCGGTCGCGAAGGCCTTCACCCCGCTGATGCGCGCGTTCCTCGACTACCTCAAGCTCGAGAAACACTTCAGCGACTACACCGGTAAAAGCTACGGTGCCGACCTGATCCAGTTCGGTCATTTTCTGGCCGGCAAGATCGGTCAGGCCCACGCCAACCAGTCCGGCACGGAACTCAGCGGCGAACTGCTCGACGTCAAAATCCTCAAGACCGAAGCCCTGACCGTACGCGAATTCCTCGCGTATCTGTATGGTCAGAACTACACCAAGAGCACCACCGCCCGCAAACTCGCGACGCTGCGCAGCTTCTTCAAATTCCTCATCCGGCGAGGACACCTCAGCGTCAACCCGCTCAGCACCATCCGCACGCCGAAGCAGGAAAAGCGCCTGCCCAAGTTCCTGGATCTTGAGCAAGTCCAAAAACTTCTCGAATCGCCCGGCGACGGGGACATCCTGTCCTGCCGGGACCGCGCGATGCTCGAAGTGCTTTACAGCTCCGGCATTCGCGTGAGCGAACTCGTCGAACTGCAAATCGGCGACATGGACCTCGTCGAAGGCGTGCTACGCATCAAGGGCAAGGGTCGCAAAGACCGCCTCACGCCCATCGGTAGTCAGGCGATTGCGGCCCTGCAGCGCTACTTCGAGATGCGCAAAGCTGACGCACGCTGCCAGCAATCCACCCACGCCCAAAACGTCTTCCTGAATAAGCACGGCGAACCGCTCAGCACCCGCAGCGTGCGTCGCAAACTCGACAAGTACCTCGTGATGGCGGGCCTCGACCCCGGCATCAGCCCGCACACCCTGCGTCACAGTTTCGCGACGCACTTGCTCAACAACGGGGCCGACCTGCGCAGCGTCCAAGAACTGCTCGGCCACCAGAGCCTCAGCACGACGCAGATCTACACGCACCTGACCACCAGCCGCATGAAACAGGTCTACGACCAGGCCCACCCCCGCGCCGACCAGCCCGCAATTCCACACCCCGCGAGCCAGCCACGGTCGACATATTACCCGGCCAAGGCGATCTGACCCTGTCGGTTCGACATGCACTGATCACATGATAAAGCCCACGGACGAAAATCGTCCGTGGGCTTTTGTTTGGACTCTGGTTTTGACGCAGATCTACTTCGCGTTCTTCGCCAGCGTCTGTGCGAGGTCGGTCTTTTCCCACGTGAACGTTTCGAAGGATTGTCCGTTCACCTTGATCTTGCCCGGCTTGCGACCGAAGTGGCCGTGGCTTGCGGTGGGTCGGAAGATCGGGGCGAGGAGGTTCAGGTGATTGATGATGCCGCGCGGGGTGAGCGGGAACGTTTCCTGAACGAGCTTGCTGATTTTTTCTTCGGATATTTTGGCGGTGCCGAAGGTGTCGACGAAGACGCTGACGGGCTTCGCGATGCCGATCGCATAGGCGAGCTGCACTTCGACTTCGTCGGCCAGGCCGGAGGCGACGATGTTTTTCGCGACGTAGCGCGCCATGTAGGCCGCCGATCGGTCGACCTTGGTGGGGTCTTTACCGCTGAATGCGCCACCCCCATGCCGACCGCGCCCGCCGTAGGTGTCGACGATGATCTTGCGCCCGGTCAGGCCGGTGTCCCCGTGCGGCCCGCCGATGATGAACCGGCCCGTCGGGTTGATGTGGTACACGATCCCGTCATGAAAATACTTCGCGGGAATGCACGGCTTGATGATCTTCTCGATCATCTCCTGCTTCGCCTCTTCGCTGACGACTTCGTTCTTCAAAATCGTCGCGTCGTGCTGCGTGCTCAGGACGACCGTCTGTACGCGCGTCGGCTTGCCGTTTTCGTATTCGACCGTCACCTGGCTCTTGGCGTCTGGCCGAAGGTATTTAAGTGTGCCGTTGGCGCGAAGCTCGGCCTGCTTTTCGACGATGCGGTGCGCGAGCCAGATCGGCAGCGGCATGAGGTCTTCGGTTTCCTTCACCGCAAAGCCGAACATCATGCCTTGATCTCCCGCGCCTTCCTCCTTGGCAGCCTTTTTTGAACCCTTGTCCCGTGCGTTGTCGACGCCCCGCGCGATATCGGCGCTTTGGGCGTGGATCGCGTTGAGCACGCCACACGAATCGTGGCTGAACCCGATGTCGTGATGGTGATAACCGATGGATTTGATGGTCGCGCGGACGACGTCGTCGATCTGCACGTAGACGTTGGTCTTCACCTCGCCGGCGACGACCACCTGCCCCGTCGTGCACAGCGTCTCACACGCCACGCGCGTCCCGCGGACGTCGTTGCCCTGCTTGATTTCCTCGGCAAAGATCGCGTCCAACACGCTGTCGGAAATCTGGTCGGCGACCTTGTCCGGGTGGCCCATCGAGACCGATTCGCTGGTGAACAAGTGGGTGCGGGGGTTTGACACGAATGCTCCTGAGTAAAAATCGCGGGCGTCCAAAGCGTTACAGGTTGTTCGACGTGAATTCATCCACGGCGCGCCGACTTGCCCGGCCGGCGAATAGGGAAGGGGAATTTACAACCAAACTCACCCAATCGCAACGGCGGGCGAGGGAGACCGCTAAAGAGCGAAGGCGCGAAGGTCACGCAAAGGCCGGTTCGACGGATCGGTTGATCCCGGCGCGAGTTGATGTTTCGGAACCTACCTTTTTTAAATCCGGATGTTCAGATTGTTACCGGATGTTCAGGTTGTAATAGGTCAGGCGATGAGGCCTTTGCGATTCCTTTGCGCCTTCGCTCCTTAGCGGTCTCCGAAACTCCCCCGCTTTCACGCCTCACGCAAACCCGCTAAACTGCACCCGGCACCGGGCGTGGCGGAAAGGCAGACGCTACGGACTTAAAATCCGTTGAGAGCAATCTCGTGCGGGTTCGATTCCCGCCGCCCGGAGTGAATTGATTGTTGCGTGGGTCGTGCGTGTGCGCGTTACGCGGCGCGGACGAGTTTGAGTTGCACCTCGGCGGGGATGCGTTCGAACCCGTCGGGGCGGAATTCGGGGACGGCCTGACACAGCGCTTCGACGACGTCGTCGCGCGAAGCGTTCACCACTTTTTTCAAGTTCGTCAGCATCGTATCGACCTCCACCGGCGACGGGGTGGCCAGTTGCCAGACGTGGATTTTTGCGTGCGCGGTCGGGCGGGTTTGTTCGGTGTCACACGCAAGTTCTTCGAAAAGTTTCTCGCCGGGACGGACGCCGGTGTACGCGATTTCAATATCCCTACCGACCTTCAAGCCGGCGCGTCGGATCAGTTCGTTCGCCAGGTCGAGGATGCGGACTTGCTCGCCCATGTCGAGGACGAAAATCTCCCCGCCACGCCCGATCGCGCCGGCTTGCATGACCAGTTGCGAGGCCTCGGGGATGGTCATGAAGTAGCGTCGCATCTCCGGGTGCGTGACCGTGACCGGCCCGCCCGTTGCGATTTGGTTCAGAAAGATCGGAACGACCGACCCGTTGCTGCCGAGCACGTTCCCGAACCGGACTGCGACGAAGCGGGTGCCCGGGGAGTTACTCGTTGTCAGGTGCAAGTTACCGGCACGGCGTTCTTTCTGACCACTGACTACCGGCAACTGGCAACGTTCCGCATTCAACGACTGCACGTACAACTCCGCCACGCGCTTGCTCGCGCCCATGACGCTGGTCGGGTTGACGGCCTTGTCGGTGCTGATCATCACGAACGCGCTCGCGCCGCACGCGAGCGCGGCGTCGGCGACGGTTTTCGTGCCGAAGACGTTGACCTTGATCGCCTCTCCGGGGTTCTGTTCCATCATCGGTACGTGCTTGTGCGCGCCGGCATGAAACACGACCTGCGGCTGCTCGGTCTGAAAGATCTGCTCGATACGCGTCGCGTCGGCAATGTCGGCGACGTAAGGTCGAAGGTCCGCGCCCACCCAGCGCTGGCGAAGCTCGCGATCGATTTCAAACAGGGCGTTTTCACCACGATCGAGCAGGACGAGTTTGTCGGGGAGGAATTTGAGGGTCTGGCGACAGATTTCACTCCCGATGCTCCCACCGGCCCCGGTGACGAGCACGCGTTTGCCCGCGAGGAAGCGCTGCAGTTGAGTCGTGTCGAGGTTGACCGGTCGTCGGCCGAGCAGGTCGTTGAAATCAACGCCCTCTGCGCCCGCGCACGAACGGGCCGGGCGGGCGCGGAACGGACGAAAGATCGAGTCAAGTGAGAGGCGCATCCGTGCAATCTTCAACTTCATCCATCGGCCAATTTCCCCGTCGCCGTGAATATTTTCGGACGTGGACGCCGGCGTCGATTAAACTCCGTTCATGCCCTTTGACATTCAAATTCGCCGAGTATTCGCCGCCGCCCACGCGATTCGGTTGTACGACGGAACGTTGGAGCCGCTGCACGGGCACAACTGGGACGTGCGCGTGACGGTCAGTGCTGATAATCTCGACTCGATCGGCGTAGTGATGGATTTTCACGAACTGGACCGTCACCTCGAAGCAATCATCGCCCCGTGGCGGAATCGAAATCTGAACGAGGTCGAACCGTTCGCGACCTTAAACCCGTCCGCGGAGCACGTCGCGCTGGTCATCGCCGAGCGAATGCGCGTGCGGATCGTCCCACCGCTGGTGGTTTCACGGGTCGAAGTGACCGAAGCGCCGGACTGCGTCGCGATTTGGCGTGCGTCGTAACCAAGTCAAATCCGATTCGGATCAGGAGTCGCCTCGGTCGGCGTGGGGTCGGCGCGCGTCTGAAGCATCGCGACTTTTTCCTGCATGTCTGCGACGTCGCGTTCCATTTTTTGTTTGGACTGACGGTCGTACGCGTCCTGCATCTGTCGCAGCGTTTTGTAGACCGCGCGGAACAACCACCATCCGACGACGCTGAGCACCGCCGTCCACATCACGACCCACAGGACGCTCGGCGATTCGTATCGCGTGTAGATCAGACTCAGGGTCGGCTGCACACGTACGTTCATGTTCAGCACGATGAACAGCACCGTGTGAATGACGACCAGCGCCCCCAAGCCCAGCTTCGTCCAGAACCAGATTTTCTGCCAGATCGACATGGTTTTGCCTTCACGTTTGGAGATCGGTTCCCGTCACCATCCACACCAGCGCCCGCAGTCCCGGCGCGAGGTGCGCGGAGATGGCACAATAAAAAATCATCGTCGCCGCCGTCCCGAGGCTGAGGTACGGGCCGTAGGGAAGCTCGCGTTTTTTGCCCGTCAGCAACATGTAAATTGCAATGAGTATGCCGAAGAACGGCGCGATAAAGAACGCGACCGTCGTCGGCCCCGCGCCCAGGATCGCGCCGACGCCGAACATCAGGTGCACATCGCCCAGCCCCATCGCGACGCGCCCGAAGCCGAACGTGCCGAGGATACGAACCGCCCAGACCACGACCGCGCCGACCAACGCGCCGAGCAACGACCCCGCGAGCCCTGAAATCCAGTGCGCGCCGGCGACGCCGGCCCACCATTCTCCCACGGACGGGAATCGCAACACCATCGCGCAACAGGCAGCACCCAGAAGCAACGGAGGGAGCAGAAAAAGCACTTCCCACAACATTTCTGCGCGAATTTGCATCGACGTATAAGGAGGCGGAAGCGGGCCGAGGTCGGCGGGGTCGCGCCCCTCACGCTTGGCGTTTTCGATCTCGACGGCGAGTTGTTCTCGGTCGATTTCCAAAAGCGGCTCACCCTGCCGAAAGCTCGACGGGATGATACCGGCGCGGTTCAACACCAGACTGACGACCAAACCGAGCGTTGCCCCAAACGCAAGCGCCGCCGCCCCGGGTGCGACGTTGAGCGCGCCGGGCATGCCCGGCCGATCGACGATCGCGTGCACGACGAACCCGATCCCCGCGAGCAGCCACGGAATTTCAAGCGGGATGATGAACAATTCCGCGTCGATCAAACTCGCCCCCAGTAGGCCCGCGATCAGCAGCATGTGCAACGAATAGATCGGCCAATCCTGCTCGATCGACGCGCGCGTCCCTTCCTCCAGACAAAACCCCGATTGCGCGACGAAGTACGTCAGATAGTAAAGTATGAAAAGCGCCCCCGTAAACGCCTCGACGATCGGATAACGCGCGGAGATGGGTGAGGCGCAGTACCGACACTTACCGCGCAACAAAATCCAGCCGAGCACCGGAATATTGTCGAACCACGCAAGCTTGTGATCGCATTTCGGGCAATGCGATGGCGGGTGCGTCAATGATTCGCCGCGTGGGAGACGCCAGACGACGACGTTCAAGAAGCTGCCGACGCACGCTCCGAACGCGAAGACGAAGAAGATGTACACGAGGTCGGTCGGAGCCATGTTGGGCCGGAAATTTTTCAGAGCAGTTTGAGAATCGACGACACGACTTGTTCGACAGACGCGTGGGTCACGTCGACCTCCGCCGACATTAGCCTCCGATAGATCGGCTCGCGCCGTTCGAGCAGCATACGGATCTCTTCGACGCCTCCGCCGAGGTGCGTGAGCGCCGGCCTCGTTTCTGCCGACTGCGCGTCACCGGTGATCCGGCGGAGGAGTTCCGTCGCGTCACAACGAAGGTAGAAAATCTTTCCACCACCGGCGAGCAAGTGTCTCTGGTTGTCCTCGCGCAGCACCGCGCCCCCGCCGAGGGAAATCACGTGATCATCGAGCCGGCTGACGTCGCGGACGGCTTTTGACTCGAGTTCCCGGAACCCGGCTTCGCCTTCGTCTTGGAAAATCTGTTTGATCGTGCGCCCGCCGGCGCGACGGACGACGAGGTCGTCGGTGTCGAGAAAATCATTCGATAATTGTTGCGCGAGTCGCTTACCGACCGACGTTTTCCCGCTGCCCCGATAACCGATCAGGAAGATACTCATCGCGTGCCGACTGTAACGGTTGCGAAGCTGGTTTTGTAGGGCGAGGGCGCGCTCCGCGCGGACCTGCGACAAGATACGCCTTTCGCCGGGCTGGTCTGTCACTATAATGCCGCCACCATGACACAAACTATCCCCGCCGTTCGACCTCGTTACAAACGCGTGCTCCTTAAAATTTCTGGTGAGACATTCAGCGGGGAGGGAAGTTTCGGGATCGACGGCAAAGAACTCGAGTCGGTCGCCAAGGAGTGCGTCGCGGTCGCGAAGATGGGCGTGGAGCTTGCGGTCGTGGTAGGAGGCGGGAATTTCATCCGTGGCGCGACGTTCGCCGACGCCGGTCACATCAACCGCGCCACCGCCGACTACATGGGCATGCTCGCGACCGTGATCAACGCACTGGCCCTTCAGGAAACGATGGAAGGCTGCGGCCACCCGACGCGCGTGCTCAGCGCCATCAGCGTCTACAGCGTCTGTGAACCGTTCATCCGCAGGCGTGCCGTCCGTCACCTCGAAAAAGGCCGTGCCATCATCCTCGCCGCCGGGACGGGCAACCCGTACTTCACCACCGACACCTGCGGCGCGCTTCGCGCCACTGAAATCGGCGCGGAAGTCATGCTCAAGGCCACCAAGGTCGACGGTATTTACGATTCGGACCCGAAGAAAAATCCCGACGCCAAGTTCTACAACGAAATCAGCTACGAAAAGGTCGTCAAAGATCAGCTCCGCGTGATGGACTTAACTGCCGTCACACTGTGTATGGAACGCAAACTGCCGGTGATCGTCTTCAACGCGAAAAAACCGGGGAACATCGCGCGGGTCATCATGGGCGAGAACGTCGGGACGAAGATCGTTCCTTAACGCGAAAACAGTTCCACGCGAAGACGCAAAGAAGAGAAAAAATAAGCCCACAGATTGGTTCGATTTTACAGATTAAGAGCGGAGTCATCGGACTCCGTTTTCAATCTGTGAAATCGAACCAATCTGTGGGCTTCTGTCTTGGTCTTCCCTACGCGCCTTCGCGCCTTCACGTGGGACCGTTTTCTAGAACTGCCAACCGAT
>Ga0163144_10010962_pt1 | contig 19233 bp, 16 predicted proteins | sample OliLak19BULKMAT1_FD_123175 | JGI IMG/M metagenome (GOLD analysis project Ga0163144, IMG submission 123175) | Freshwater microbial mat bacterial communities from Lake Vanda, McMurdo Dry Valleys, Antarctica - Oligotrophic Lake LV.19.BULKMAT1 | ecosystem: Environmental > Aquatic > Freshwater >... | reverse complement strand
AGCGATCTACCCCAGGTATGAGAAAATGCATGAACCCAACCCTGCAAGGGTTGAATCGTTCGCTGCAACCCCTACAGGGTTGAGATGATTGCTACCGACAACCTTCCCGGGGTAGATCGCTTCAGCGATCAACCCCGGGCTGAATGCTGGAACGCCTCCAGCGTTCAATGTTGCACGACGCCGTCCGCTCGCCGCGCCCGCAAATAGAATCAACGAGCCCACTCCCACGAATGGCATGTCGTCGCAGAGCGTCTGCATAAGGAACCAGTAGTTTCAGAGGGCGCTACTGGCATCCTGCCAGTGCAGCAGCGGGTACATGGCCGCTAGGCAACACAGGCAGCAAGCCGCCCCACTCTCCACGTTCCTTGCAAACCAAACGGCAGGCATGCTCTTCCGGCACATCTCACTGGCGACACGCCAGTGGCACCCGGCGACAGGCATCGATTACTTCAGCCGCTCGCGACCCCATTCGTCAAACTCGGCCTGAAGCGCCGCATGGCGAATCGGCACGCCGAGCTTTTCGCTCACGGGCCGCCAGTGGGCGACGACGTACGCTGCGATCTCCTTTTGCGCAGCGTCGGGATGATTCATCGCGTAGCGGGTGGCGAAGTTGGCCGAGCCGCAATCCTCGGCCTCAAGCGCTTTCCACCAAACGGTCCGCCAGTCCCCCTCGTGCTCCACCAGATAGGCCCACGCGTTGTGGTAGGCGTAGAGCAACGTCTCCACCCCCTCCGCCGTGCCGCCGTATGCCAGCGGCAGGTGATAGTAGAGGAGGCCGATTTGCTCGGCGAGGTACTCCAGCATGGCTTGGGGCGATTTCATTGGGAGCTACTCGACAGGAAGGGGGAGGGCCTGCTTAATCCTTCTAAGGGTGCCACTGGCGGCACGTCGGCTACGCCCAGCGTTGAAATCCCGCGAATGCGATTCCAGCTAAAAGCAATTGAATCCAATTTGTCGGCTCGGGCACTGCGGCAACGTTGGAAACGAAGATTCCCGACGTGCCGTCTGAGAACCATGTTGCGAATACGATCTGACCTCGATCATTGAAACCATGAATTCTGAGAGGGTTGACGGCCGACACCGTTCGTAAATCGAATCCGCTGCCGTCATCGACGTCGATTTCCATCCCTTCACGAAGAATTAGTTGCAGAGTTCCTACGCGATTCTGCGACCAGATTCCCTCATCATTTACATCTGAGATTCCAGGACCGCTTATTCTCGCCCCGAACGCTATTTGTCCGACATTGTTGTAAGCAGTAATTCCGCTTGGGAAGTCTTGAAAAACCGCATTAGCAACGCCTGGAACTGGCGAACCGCTACGAGCCACAAGCTCGAAGCCCGTCCCTAATCCCTCCGATAACAGAGCCACATCGTTTTCAGGCGTGACAGAAGTGCCCGAGAGTCCTGCGAAAAACGCCACCCTGCCGAAGCTATTGGTCGCCGCTACTAACGGATGCAGCTTGACTTCCGGTTCGCCTGCCAACGGATCGCCTGCTTTGACTAATAGTTCCAGGCCGTTGCCGTTTCTTTCTGACCAAATGCCGCGGTTCGTGCCGGTTGGAGCCATGTCTGGAAGGGGAGCCATGTCCGCAATAAATGTGGCTAGTCCCAGGGGCGATGTCGACGCGTTTTGGAATGCGTACGATTGAATGAACCGAGAACTAGTTGCGCCCGGAGATGCATCGCCCTCACGTACGATGAGTCTTACGCCCCCATCAAGGTCTCTGACGAACACCGCCCAGTCGTTGTCAGGCGTCACGCCGACGCCCTGCAGATAAGCAGCGAATGAAACGTATCCAGTTGTGTTCATACTGATGTTATCAATTCGAATCACGCTGAAGCCTGCGATTCCTATGTCCATGCCATTTTTAACATTCAATGGGCTAACGCTTCCATCTGACCATTGGAGTACGTCAATCTCATATTGAGTCTCCGGAATGTCATGAATGCCTTGTTCGAAGAGGACTTGGCCGCGCTCGTTAAAATGTGGCCCGAACGCGCCCGTCTCGCTAAAGCGAGCGCCGTTTATCCACGGCGTCGGATCGTTTTCGCGAACAATCAATTCTAGCTGAGACTGACTGCGAAGAATCCAAAGTCCCTGATCTTCGTGGGAACCTCCTTTAACCGTACCATCGATGACGACTTGTCCCGAGTCATTGAATTGGCGAAGAAATACACGGCGAAATGCCTTGCCATCGGTTCCCGGAGCGATGTCGTCGCCTCGCGCCACCAATTCAAGCCCGCTGCCCAATCCTTCTGACCAAACGCCAAACTCAGTAATGCGGTCGTTTTGTGCACTTGGTGGATCAATTCCCGGACCAAGTTGCTGCGCAGTAAATGCGACGCGTCCCAGATTGTTGATTTGCGGCGAACTAAATGACCGAAAAACTGCGCCTTGGGCGTCAGGCGCGAAATCGCCTGAAACCGCGACCGTACGAATCATGTTGTCGGCACAGGCGCGTTCGCCGTCACGGCCAGCGGCAGTGCAGAGGCACGCCGCTAGTAGCATGAGCAATCGATTCACGTGAAGTTCCTCCAGTAGATGACGCCGAGAATAAAAAATGAAGGCAAGAAGGAATGAGTCCAAGGCGATCAGAGCAGGCGACCAATTGCCTGTTGGATGAGCAGGAAAAGATAAATGCGTATCGCGTCGGCTGCAGTCGCAGGGGCGTGAGAATCTAACAGATGGTGGGGGCGGCCTGTTGGCCGTGCGTGGCCAACAGGCCACGGATAAGAAAAGTTCATTTCAGACTCTTAAGTCGCCCAAACGTCCCCCCACGGGGCGCCGAGCGTCGCCCGTATAATACTTAGAGTGCAAGGCGAATGTCAAGTTCGATTGCGAGTTTATTGATTCGAACGACGGCTGACAGCTTGCTCGGCTTCAAATGGTTGGAAGACAAGATGGTAACATCGCCAATGCGAAGGATCGCACGCCGATCGCCACGGGCAGCCTTGGCGTCCGCTCTTTGCGCCTTTGCGTGAGACTTGATCTGATCAAATCTAGAAAATCGCTGACTTCCTTACAGAAATTGGGGTACTGGGTAGGCTCTGTGGTGGTCCATTTTAGTAATTCGCTGCCTGCTCAATCAATTCCCGAACCGTCCACTGCCGCCCGACCAGCTTGGCGGCCATCGCCGGGGTCTGCTTGATTGTCTCATGCTTGCGGCAGAAGTTGAACCACGCCACAAAAATCGCCTGCATCGCCTTGTGGTGACGGAGGCTTTTCGAGTGGGCATTCGTCAAGCGAGTGAACCGGCGGCAATGCATCCGGACGGACAAATTTGTCCGCTCCACATGCGAGGTTGAGACTTGGGCGTGATCCGGGTTGCCGTAGATGGGGCGCTTCTCAGCGCGGGCTATCTTGCCGGGGGAGTAGCGGCCGGCGCTCTTTACCGGCTGAAACACCTTGATCAGCTGGGCAAAGTCGACCTCTCCTTTGAAGTGGTAGGGAATGCTCAGCGTGTACGTCTTGAATCCGTCCGTTGAAATCTGGAAACGGCCGGTGGTGGCGTTGTAGAGCTTACGCACGAACACGTCGCACGATTGGCCGTCCCGCTGGCCAACGTGGTGGGTCAGGATCAGCTTGGTGTAGCGGTCGATCGCCAACCACGTCCAGCTATCCCCCTCTTCGCCGGTGAAGTTCCCGCGGTGCCGTTGGCGCTCTTTCATCGTCACGAAGCTCCACAGCTCATCGCATTGCACGTCGGTCGCCGCGACGCCGTTGACGGCTTGCGGCAGGAACCGTTGGCAGTTCTCCCCGACCAGCACGATCAATTCGCAGATGGTGTGCTTGCAGACGCCGGTGAGGCGAGAGACGGCTCGGACGGCCATTCCTTCCAAGAGCATCCCCAGGATGGTGGAGGCTTGGTCCAGGGTGATCCGCATGTCGCCGAGCGGCTTGGGTGCCGTCTCGATAAAGCGGGCGCTACAGAGCTTGCAGCGATAGCGCTGGTTGCCGTTACGGTCCTTGCCGTCTTTCGCGGCGCTCTTGTGCTGACAGACTGATATGACCACGACGAAGCTTCCCTTGTCTGGGAGCGTTCGCCATAATTCAAGTTCTCAGGAGGAACTAGGCGAAAGCTCGGTTTCTGCGCCCCGGTGAGGTCCGCCAAGACTTCACTGGGGTTTTTTGTTGGCCCTTGCTTGGGCCGTCTGATTATTTTATAGTCAATCTATCTGGTCCCGTAAATTGATTAACTGTAAAAATATCAGAGGTAATTATGGCCAAGAAAAAAGTGTCGGGGCGTGGTGGCGCACGGGAGGGGGCCGGGCGCAAGGTCAGCCCAGACGGCCCGTCGCAGGTAATGACGGTGAGCCTGCCCCAGAGCCTTGTTGTAGAGTTCGCCACCTACGCCGAGGCGCAAGGGCTAACAAAGTCTGCCGCCGCGGCAGAGGCTATTAAGGCGTATCTTGCTCGCAAGAATCGCTGAGCGGAGAGAGGGGGTTACGATCCCGCCCACTGTTGCGCAGGCCCCACCGGCAGTGTATAAGACTGCTGCGCCTCCAAGACGCGGTGCCGCTCTCCATCAGTTAGGAGAAAGCCCGCCAGAATCGCAGCGTTAAGGGAAAGGAACTCATGCCCCTTTAGACCACTGAAAGGCGCATCGGTTCGGTGGATTCTTAAAAATCAAGAAGGCGCCTTGCCTACTTGATTGGCGTCGCTAATATTAATGCAGACGTAAAAAAACCGTCGCCGGTCCGGGAAGACTGTGGCGACGGTTCTTTTGGATTCGAGTCGCAAAAAACAACAAGGAGTGTGGAGGGCGTTTTCGTTGGGATATCCCAACGAAGCGACTGCTGGCGTCCAAACCCATCAGGGATCGGTCTCCAAAGCCGATTTCCCTCCCGCTCTTTTTTTGCGCTCGTGGCTAATTCTAACCGCCCTTTTACGCAAGTCAACACAATGTCCACCGCGTCGATTCGTGAAGCCCTGGAAGCTAAGAAGGCAGAGATTGAGGATGCGCTGCGGGAACTTGACCGAATCGAAGACCTCGCTGGCTTTACAGGCCCGCGGGCTCCAGAAAAGAGCAATTCGCAAGCCGTGCTCGAATCAATTTCCAAGAAGCCTAAAACCTTAGCGGACATTGCAGAAGAGGTAGGACTGACAAAAGGTCAGGTTTACCACGCGCTTACTTCCCACCGGCTTAGGAAAATCGTTCGCCCCGTCGTCCTGGGTGTCGATCGTCACTTTGCATTGAAGACCTGGCGGGAGGGGCAAAGAGATGATGAGGTCACTTCGGAACCTCCGACCTTGACTGATGCAATTGTGAGTTTGCTGGCGGAGCATTCTGGCGGCCCGATGAAGACCGTCGAAGTCTCCAACGCATTGCTCGGCAAAGTAGATACAACCGCCAAAAACTTTCACGGCACCGTTGCGTCAACTTTGTCGGCGTTGGTCAAGTCAGGTCGGATTCAACGGGTCGCAGGTAAAGGATATGCGTTAGTGCAGAGGAAGTTTTTTTGATCAATCGCGAATGGATTCGCCCAACTTTTTATCAGAGGGCCAATCAAGTGGTTCAGTTTCCAGAGGTCTTGGATTTAGAGTACTCCGTTTGGTGTCTTGGCACCTGCCAATGCGAAGTCTGCGGCGATGAGCGCGAACTTCCTTGCGACGACTCTGCCGACAGGAATGTCTGGGCGAGGGCCATGGCTGAAGATCTCGACGCCCTGGGGTGGACCGTTCGAGAGTGGGATCAGTTACTCTGCGGACGCTGTTCTAGAAAGGGCGCCGTATCCAGCGCCAAGCAGTACTTGCTATTTGATGTGGCAGGCACGTCATTCGCCTCGTCATCTATCCACGCATAACGACAGCGTCCAGCGACGGGAAATGGCCCCCTAGCCCCCAGCCTCCCGGCCGGGGTCAGTCCTTCGGCAGCAGGGATATTCCCAGGCAAAGAAAAACGACTGCGAACACGGGGAGGAGAACTGTCCCCATCACGGCCGGCCAGTGCGTGAGGCTGTAGACAGCGACGGAAAGCCCTAGCCCCATGATCGCGTCTACCCAGCCTGCGACGAACCATACGGCGAAGAGGCCAGAAATCAGAAACGCGCCATAGGCGAAAGCTCGGGTCATGCCCCGCATTCTAACCGCCGGGGCGGGAATGCAATTACCGTAGCCAAGGCTACCACCACACACGCTACCCAGTACCGAAATTGGCCACCCAATCTGCTACTGTACGAGTGGATAGTTAGTTCTTTGGCAACCTGATTTAACACTCTGGCCGTACGCCAAGAGTCAGCTGCGCTACCGGTACGCGCAGCGGTCGCGAGTTGTGTTCATTTTGTCCATGTCCGCCACGAAGGTGTTGGCAGACATGGCAGACTCGCGGTTCGAACGCCATTTTGTCGTTCATTCTGTCGCTCCCCGCGCCGTTCGCAACTTCAACAACCGCAGTGACTTCGGACTTCTGTCGCCAAAAACGCGTTTCGCGACAGAATTCAAGCTTGGCGACAAAAAGCGAAAACCCTAGCGCCCTGCTTCAGGCCCAGACAAGATAATGCACCCGCTATGAGCCCCGGAGGGGGCGGCATGATGTAGCCAGGGGGCGCCAGCCCCTGGTTAAGAGCATCCTGATGTTCCCCAGCCCCGCGAGGGGCGACATGGTTCCCACCGAATACGACGTTCCCACCGAATACGACGTTCCCACCGAATACGACGTTCCCAGCGAATACGACGAACGATGTCGCCCCTTACGGGGCTGGCATAACGGGAAACGGCCCAGGACCAGGGGCTCGCGCCTCCTGGATCGAACGCTCATGCTTGCTGTCGCGACTTCCGTCGCGATTTGAATCACTCGCAAGTTCAATCAACAAAGTAACTTGAGACTTCTGTCGCCAAAAACGCATCACGCGACAGAATTCAAGTTCGGCGACAAAAAAGAAGGTCCCGCGGGCGGATGCGGCCGGCAGGGCTGGTTGGAAAAGACTTGGACAGGATCAACAGGATTTCATGGATCGACAGGATACGGCACTGACTTGCCTGAACAGCGCCAACGAAAAAACGCCTTCATCCCGTCGATCCGCGCGATCCCGTTAATCCTGTCAAAAAAAATCAAACCAAGTCCCCATCCTCAAAAGGCATTCGGATTGCGTCGCTCGACAGAAAAAAATCAAGCCGCCGCCGCTTCCGGCTTCGGTTCCGGAAACCTGAGGTTGAACAACCCGAAGATTTCGTCGCGCGACAGCCCAAGCTTCCGCGTCATCGGCTCGTCGTCGAACACAGCGTTGAACAGCTCGCGCTTCTCGGCCAAGACCCGATCGATCCGTTCTTCGATCGTCCCCGTGGCGAGAAACCGCGTCACCGTCACCGGCCCCGTGGCGCCGATGCGGTGGGCCCGATTGATCGCCTGGTCCTCGACCGCCGGGTTCCACCAGCGATCGAACAGAAAGACGTAGCTGGCGAACTGCAAGTTGAGCCCGACGCTGCCGGCGCCGTAGCTCATCAGCAGAATATGTTTCGACGGGTCGTTGCGGAACTGCTCGATGACGCCGTCGCGGCGGTTCGAGGGGATGCGGCCGTGATACTCTAGCGGTCCGAAGCGACCGAGCTTGCCGCGGAGCTTGTCGATCGTATCGACCCACTGGCTGAAGATGATCGCCTTCCGGCCACTGGCGGCGCATTCTTCGAGATCGGCTTCGAGTCGATCGAGCTTGGCGCTGGCGCCGGTGGCGGGGTCGAAGTTGCAGATCTGCTTGAGCCGCAGCACCAACTCGAAGACATGCTGGATCGTCAGCTCGGCGCCCATGTCGTTGAGGCGGATGACCCCATCCTCTTCAGCGCGCTGGTAGGTGGCCCATTGCTCGGACGTCAGCTGCACGTCGGCGTCGCGGATCATCTTCGGCGGCAACTGCGTCAGGACGTTGTCCTTGGTGCGCCGCAGGACATGATCGGCGACGGCCGAGCGAATAGCGGAAGTCTTCATCTGCGGCCGCAGTCGGCCGGGAGAAACGAACTCGAAGATGCCGACGAGATCGTCGGCGCTATTTTCGATCGGCGTGCCGGTGAGGGCCCAACTCCGCTCGCGCGGGATGGCGCAGATCGACTCGTGCGTAGCTCCGGAGCGGTTCTTGATTCGTTGGGCTTCGTCGACGACCATCAAGTCAAACGGCGCCGGCACGTTCACCGCCAGCTCGCGATCGCGGACGATCAGCTCGTAATTAGCGATCAGCACGCCTTGCTCGGCGTTGTTCCAGAGCCACTGCCGCTGCGACTGGTTCCCTTCCATAATCGTGACGGGAAGCTCCGGCGCCCACTGGCTGAACTCGCGACGCCAATTGGTCACGAGCGGCTTGGGGCAGACCAGGAGTGCCCGCCGCACCAGACCTTGGTGAGCCAGCAGCCGCAGCGCGACGACGGTTTGCATCGTCTTGCCGAGCCCCATCTCGTCAGCCAGCACCGCCTCATGCCGCGGATAGAGATAGGCGATGCCGTCGAGTTGATACGGAAACGGCCGGAACGGAAAGTCGAGCGCTTCGGCCGCGAGCAGATTCTCGAGCGGCGGCTGCAGCAGGTAGGCGAGGCGGTCTTCGAGCTTCACCACATCGCGCGGCGCGCGAATCCGCGTCGCGGAGCTCGAGGGCGCCGGAGCCTGCCGCGACTGCTTGGCGACAAACGACGACGCTCGTGGCGCTTGTCGATGGGCGCCGCCAAACAACGTACCGCGCCCGCGCGAGTCTCTCCCTTCCGGCAGCACGCGACCAAACGTCCGCACCCGCAGCGAGCCCAACGGCAACGCGAAAGCCGCGGCGTCGTTGGTTTCGCAAACGACGCAACCGAGCGACGGCGGCGCAATCGGTTCCAAGGGAAACCGGATCGCGTCGATCGGCTCGTGCCGCATCAACCCGTTAGGCAGCGGCGCGGTCATGCGTGGACTCCGCGTCGTCGTGCGAGGCAAGCTGCGCTTCGGTCAAGGCGGCGCGAATCCGTTGAAACGGCTCCGCGAGATAAACGTTCGCTGCCAATGGTTCCAGCAGCGCAGCGATTTCCCCGGACAACTTAGTCGAGACTGGCGATGCGATGATCTCGCACCCGTTGATAATCAGCGACGCTGAACTCGACGGCTCGGCAAGTTCCACGTCGCTCGCGGCGTCAGTACTCGATGCAGAAAGCGAAAACGTCGTCGCGCCGACGTTCGCTTCCTGAACCAGCAATATCTCTTCATGCCGCAAGAGCGCTAGCGGCAACATGTCAGGCTGATCGGTGAGGATCACCGCCGCGTCGAGTTCGGCGCCAGCAACCAAGGCCCGGCCGATGACTTCAGCGAAGAGATAGGGCCGCAAGGTCGGCCCATACAGTATCTCTTGCGCACGACTCGCAGCCACCGGCGTACTGCAACGAAACTCCAGCGGCCGCCCCTGGGGCGATAGCACGAGGTAGCCGCCGAAGAGTCCATGCTCGGCGCTTTCCAGCACCGTCAAAAACCCAAAAGCGGCCAACGCTTTGGCGGGAGCGGCATCCATGCCGGGCAGGTCCGAGGCAGGCGGGGGGCGGGGCGTCAGTCGGCCGGCATCCATGCCAGGGCCGTGGCCGTTGCGGGCCGAGCGGTCAATCGAGGTACCTAACCCATCGGAGGTCGCGGCGGGGTGACTTTAGGCCCTTCATTTTGTCTGGTAAGGGGCGCCGGTAGCTGGAAAAATATTCAAGTCGCATTACACTGGAGGGATTGTCTTTTCGAGGCAAATGCCGGCCGCGGCGGAGAGCCTGCGGTCGACCGAGGAAAAACTCCCCGTCTTGTCAGGATGATTCACTCGTCGCCGATTCACCCGCTTCGGCGTCCAGAAAGGAAACAACTCGACGATGTCGCATAGTCACCCCACCGCGCCACCGATGTACACGCAGGTCGACGTCACCGCGGCCGCCAACCATTCGAGGGTGGCGACCCATACGGCGACCGAGCAAACGGAGTTATTGCGGGAGGTGTTGGCGGCGCAAGATCGGACGAACGAGATCCTCGAAGAGTTGTGCGGCATTCTCGCTACGTCGCACAAGCAACGACTACAAGAACTCCACCAATGGAAGACGGCGAACCCGCGGCTCGCTAACTCGTGCCGTGAAGCGGCCGAGTCGCTCAGCCGCGTGCAGGTCGAATACCTGGAGCGGATGACCGACGACATCAACGAGTCGGCCGACGACATGGCCTACGGCGAGTTCGTGCTGAATGAATTCGTCGATCGCTACGGGCCGCGGCTGGCCCATCTGAATGGCGTGATTCAGGTGTTGGCCCAATTGGGCAACGCTCCGCAGCAGACCCAGAGCTAGGCGCTGGGACGCTTAGAAACAACCCCGTTCTTGCGGCCATCCGTCGCCGCGGGGTCGCCGGTTGTCGAGCCATCTTCGTTGCGGTATGGTCAATGGCGCCCGCGGGAGTCGAAATGCGCGCTCGTTCGCATTTCATCGGCTGAGCCTGGGCGCTGCCTCACCGCTCGCCTTGGAATCTGCGCCGCGGCGACAACTTGACCTGCCGAACGATATTGGAGTCCGACCAGCATGGCATCCGATGGAGACCTCTCGGCCGCAACGAGCGCTGCACGCGGCGTGCTCGACGCCCACACCGTCGAGACGGTGGCGTGGCACTTCCACGAGTTGACCGGCTGCCCCTTCTGGCTCGAAAAGAAGCGCGAGCTGAAGTTCGATCCGCTCACTGAGATCAAGTCGTACGACGATCTCAAGAAGTTCCCGGCGTTCGAAGACGAATGGCTCCGCGGTGGCCCGGTGCGCCGTTGGGTGCCGAAGGGCTTGGCTGATAAGCCGGTCTACGTCTTCGAAACGGGTGGCACGACGGGCATTCCGAAGAGCCGGATCGCGATCGACGACTTTCGCACCGATTACTCGAACTTCAGCGACACGCTGCCCGACAAGTATTTCCCCAAAGGTTCGAACTGGCTGATGCTCGGGCCGAGCGGCCCGCGGCGCCTACGGTTGGCGGTGGAACATCTCGCCCAACATCGCGGCGGGATCTGTTTCTGCATCGATCTCGACCCCCGCTGGGTGATCAAACTGATCAAAAAGGGGTGGATTGAACACCTCGAAGCCTACAAAAAACATTGCATCGACCAGGCGATCACGATCCTCGGCGCCGGTCATGACGTGAAGTGCATGTTCGGCACGCCGAAACTGATCGAGGCGCTTTGCTTGGCGCTCGAGGAGAAGGGGACGAGCCTCGCCGAGCAAGGGATCACCGGCATCTTCTCCGGCGGCACCGAGTTCACGCCGCAGTGGACCCGCTTCTGCGTCGAAGAACTCTTCGGCGGCCCGCCTGAAAAGAGCGGCGTTTACATGACGCCGACCTACGGCAACACGCTGATGGGCCTCGCCTGCTCGAAGCCGGTCACGAAGGAAGATGGCTACAAAATCAGCTACTACGCTCCCCAGCCGCGAGCCGTGGTCGAGGTGGTGGAGTTTGACGACTACGACAAGGTCGTCGACTACGGCGCCACGGGACGCGTGAAGCTGACGACGCTCACCAAGGAATTCTTCGTCCCCGGATTCCTGGAACGGGACGAAGGCGAGCGCGAGAAGCCGTTCGCGAAGTACCCCTGGGACGGAGTCAGCGGCGTGCGGCCATTCCATGAATTAGCCGATGCGACTACGGTGGGCGTATACTAGAAAGGGTGTGGCGGATGAAAATTCGCGACATTCTGCGGTTGTTGCGGGATGATGGTTGGGAGCAGGTTCGTCAGCGTGGGAGCCATCGCCAGTTTCAGCATGCCGTGAAGTCGGGGACGGTAACGGTCGCCGGTAAGCCTGGAGACGAGTTGCATCCCAAGACAACCGCTTCCGTTTTGCGGCAAGCTGGTTTGAAAGACGAGCGAGGACAATGATGCGTTATTTGGTGATCATCCGTCGTACCGGCACAGGCTACAGCGTCGATGTTCCCGACTTGCCTGGTTGCATCGCGACTGGAACGTCGGTGGAACATGCGCGGCAGATGATTTCCGAAGCCATTGAATTGCATCTCGATCTCATGCGCCAGGCTGGCGATTCGTTGCCGACTCCTTCATCCAGCTATGAGTTCTCGGTGGATGACGGTTCGCCTGAAGAGCTTTGCACGTGGGTCGAGGTCGACGAGGCGAGTGTTCCAGCTGCGTTCTGAATCAAGTCGTTCAATGTCGAACAAATTCTCCCTGATCGTGTAACTTAACGGACGACGAATGATCACGCTGCCGGCGATTAGATGGGGCGAACCGTACGAGTCGCTTGAAGTCGATGAGATCAAGCACTTCCTGACCGGCGAGCCGGTAGCGCGAGTGAATACGGTCGGCTCGGGCATCGTCGCCCGCGATGCGAAGAAGTCGCGACGGGCGCGGCAGGCGTTGCAGTCGATGTCGCCGGCGCAACTGATCGACGCCTGCAAGAAAGCGGGCGAGTTATTCGAGTCGGGGACGCTCGCCGTCGGCGACGGGCAGCAATCGCCGACCGACTTCGCCGAGCAGACTTCCGCGACGACCGGGATGCCGGTGGCGATGTGCAAGGCGAACGTCGTCAAGAACGCCTTCGTGCTGAAGAACATCGACAAGATTCTCGATTGTCTCACGCGCGGGCTCGACCTGAACATCCTCGCCCGCGGCTACGGCGACGAGGGACGCGGCGTCACCGTGAGCTACCAGGCGCAAACCGACGTGCTCGGCGCCGTGCTGCCTTCGAACTCACCCGGCGTCCATACGCTGTGGCTGCCTGTGGTTGCGATGCAGATTGGGCTCGCACTGAAGCCTGGGTCGCAAGAGCCATGGACGCCGTATCGCGTCGCCGCGGCGATGCGTGACGCGGGAATTCCCGTGGAGGCAATCTCCATTTACCCCGGCGCCGGCGGCGACATCGGCGGTTCGATTCTGTCGAACTATCGCCGCTCGATGATCTTCGGCGGCCCGCAAACGATTCAGCAGTACGCCGGCAACGAGCGGGTGCAAGTTCATGGCCCTGGCTTCAGCAAGATCCTGCTCGGCGACGACGAAGCCGACAACTGGCGGCAATACATCGACCTGATGGTCGAAAGCGTCTATCGCAATGGCGGTCGCAGTTGCATCAACGCGTCGAGCATCTACACGCCACGGCATGGCAAGGAAATCGCGGCGGCGATCTCCGAGCGACTCGGTCCGATCGAAGCGCTGCCGCCCGACGATCCGAAGGCAGGGCTGGCCGCCTTCACGACGCCAGGCGCTGCGGCGGCGATTTGGGGAGCCATCGAACGCGATTTGGCCGACCCTCGCACGACCCACGCGACGGCCGACTGCGGCCCGCGATTGGTCGAACGCGAAACTTGCGCCTACCTTCGGCCGACGGTGTGGCACTGCCGATCGACGGAGTGTCCCGGCGCCAATAAGGAATATATGTTCCCGGCCGTCGGGGTGGTCGATTGCCCGCAGGAGCGGATGTTGGCCGAGATCGGCCCGACGCTCGTTTGCACGGCGATCACCAAGAACGAACAATTCCGCAGCGATCTGATGGCTGCGACCCACATCGACCGCCTGAACCTCGGCCCGATTCCCACCCCGCAAGTCGACTGGCTGCAACCTCACGAGGGTAATCTCGTGGAGTTCCTGTACCGCAATCGTGCGCTGCAGGTCGGCTAAGCTATTGATGGTAAGTCAAACGTGACGCCGCCCCCCTCCCCAACCCTCCCCTCGAGGGGGAGGGAGCCAGAGGAACAAAGTAGAGGCAGCTGATGACGCCATTTGATTTCCGCCTGCCGACGCGGATTGTGTTTGGCGCGGGTCGCGTCGACGAGTTGGGTGAATTGACCAAGTCGTTGGGCGACGTGGCGCGTGTCCTGGTAGTGAGCGATCCGGGCGTTGTCGCGCCGGGGCACACGCAACACGGGGTCGATGCACTGCATGCGGCCGGACTGGCGACGGAGTTGTTTCACGACTTTGCCGAGAATCCCAACACGGCGCATGTGGCCGCCGGAGTGGCCGTTGCGAAGTCGTTCAAGCCCGATTGTATTATCGGGCTGGGGGGCGGCAGCAGCATGGACTGCGCCAAGGGGATCAACTTCATCTACTCCTGCGGCGGGCAGATCCAGGACTATTGGGGCGTCGGCAAGGCGACCGGCCCGCTGCTGCCCATGATTGCCGTGCCGACGACGGCGGGCACGGGGAGCGAAACGCAATCGTTCGCGTTGATCTCCGACGCCGAGACGCATGTGAAGATGGCGTGCGGCGATAAGCGGGCGGCCTTTCGAATCGCGCTCCTCGATCCGGGGCTGACGACGACGCAGCCGTCGCGCGTGACGGCGCTGACAGGCTTCGATGCACTCGCCCATGCTGTCGAAACGGCTGTGACGCGCGTGCGAACGCCGTTGTCGCAGGCGTTCAGCCGTGAAGCGTGGCGACATCTGGCGCCGAACTTTTTGCGCGTGATTGCCGAGCCCGACAATCTCGAAGCCCGCGCCGAGATGCAGCTAGGAGCGTGCCTGGCAGGACTGGCGATCGAAAACTCGATGCTCGGCGCGGCGCACGCGATGGCGAACCCGCTCACGGCCGAGTATGGCATCACCCATGGCGATGCGGTGGCGTTGATGTTGCCGCATGTCGTGCGGCATAACGGGGCTGATCAAGAGGTGGAGCCGCAGTACCAGGACTTGGTCCTGGCGACGGCGTTCGATCGCAACACGCCCGACCAACGCGCCGGGGCCGCGGGACTTGCACAGTTTTTGGCCGACGCTGCAGCGAAAGCGGGCCTGGCGACGAATCTACGTGATCACGGAGTCGCGTTCGATCGCCTGCCGGATTTGGCGGCCGATGCAGCGAAGCAGTGGACCGGCTCATTCAATCCGGTCGAAATCTCAGTGGACGGCTTTCGGCGGTTGTATGAACAAGCATTCTGAATTTGTCGATGCCACGCCACGGACGTGGCCGATATGGCGGGGCGTGATCGCGGCTTTCGTTGCGGCTGGTGCGTTTGTCGCGAATGCGTCGATGATCCGCGCCGCCGATTGGCCGCTGGTGCGCGGCGACGCCGCGGCAACGGGCGCGGTTGCCGATCCCCTGCCTCAGCCGCTCGATATTCTTTGGACCTACGAAGCCGTTGATTCGGGCTTCGAAGCCACCGCGTCGATTGTCGACGGCATCGTTTACGTTGGCGACGCTGACGGGACGTTTCATGCGGTGAAGTTGGAAGATGGCTCGAAGCTTTGGACTCGCAAGTTCGAGGAAACGGGATTCGTCGCGGGATCGGCGGTCGTTGACGGTCGCATCTACTGCGTCGACTACAACGGGATCGTGCGCTGTCTCAAAGCCGATAACGGCGAAACGATCTGGGAATTTAACACCGACACGTCGCTGTACGCGGCGCCTAATGTCTATAACGGCATCGTGCTGCTCGCCGCCGATTCGGGACAGCTCTTCGCGCTCGACGCCGTGACCGGCGAAAAGAAATGGGAGCCGTTCACGATTGATCAACCGCTCCGCTGTTGGCCGACGGTGGTCGCCGAGCGGGTACTGATCGCCGGTTGCGATGGAAAACTCCATCTGGTCGACGTCAATACAGGCATGGACGTGGAAAGTATCGACATCGGCGGGCCGGCCGACGGGATGCCGGCGGTCATCGGCGATCGTGTCTTCTTCTGCACGGCTGGCGGCGTCTTTCACGGCATGACGATCAAACCGCTCGAAGCGCTGTGGCAGTTTGGCCATCGCGGCCAGGGTGAGGAAATTCACGCCGCAGCCGCGACGGAAAATGCCATTGTCCTCGGCACGCACGATAAGCGAATGGTTGCCCTCAAGCCTGCGACGGGCGAAGTGATTTGGTCGGTGCCGCTCAAGAGTCGCGCCGAAAGCTCGCCCGTCATCGCCGGCAATCTGGCGCTCTTTGGCACCGTGCGCGGTCGCTTGCAGGCGGTGGAGATGGCCGACGGCAAGGAAGTCTGGAACACCGAAGTCGGCGGACGCTTCACGGCGTCGCCAGCATTGAGCGACGACCGCATGGTGATCGGCAACGATGACGGGACGCTCTACTGCGTCGGCGGGAAGAAGTGAGATGTCGTTGGCCTCAGTCCAAGATTGCCCGATTTCGAAGTCTGCTACAATAAACGCATGACCGTCGAAGCCACCAAAACCGAAGTCGGCAGCTACTTCATCAGCAACTATCCCCCCTTCTCGCAGTGGTCGACCGACCAGGTGAGCGAGGTGCGAGAGGCGCTCGATGCGCCGCCGGCCGACGTGCCATTGGGACTCTATCTCCACATTCCGTTCTGCCGGAAGCGTTGCAAGTTCTGTTACTTCAAGGTCTTCACCGACAAGCACGCTGATCAGATCGAACGCTACCTGGCGGCGCTCTCGCGCGAAATCGAACTTGTCAGCCAAGTCCCCGCGATGGGGGACCGGCCGTTTCGATTCGTTTACTTCGGCGGCGGCACGCCTTCGTTTTTGAGCGAGAAGCAACTGCGCCGCTTGGTCGATCGCCTGCAAGCGAACATCCGCTGGGACAAAGCTGAGGAAGTGACCTTCGAGTGCGAGCCGGGGACGCTCAGCGAGCCGAAGGTTCACGCGCTGCGCGAACTCGGCGTGACGCGGCTGAGCCTCGGCGTCGAACATTTCGACGACGAGATCCTACGCGACAACGGCCGTGCGCATGAGTCGCAAGAGATCTATCGGGCGTGGCCCTGGATCAAAGCGGCCGGTTTTCCGAACGTGAACATCGACCTCATCTCCGGCATGGTCGGCGACAATGACGACAAGTGGCGCGAAACGGTCCGCCAGGCGCTGGAGCTTGAACCCGACAGCGTCACGATCTATCAGATGGAGTTGCCGTTCAACACGGTCTACTCGAAGGACATTCTCGGCAATCAGATCGAGACGCCGGTGGCTGATTGGCCGACGAAGCGGCGGTGGGTCGACTACGCTTACGATCAGTTCATCAACGCCGGATACGCCGTGTCGAGCGCCTACACGCTCGTGCGTCATCCGGAGCGGGTGAACTTCAGCTACCGCGACAACCTCTGGCGCGGCAGCGATCTGCTGGCGACCGGCATCGCGAGCTTTGGGCACATCTCCGGCGTCCACTACCAGAATCTGGCCGAGTGGGAGCAGTACTGCGGCACGCTGGAAGAGGGGAAGCTGCCGCTGAATCGAGCGCTGCGGATTTCACAGCGGCAGGCGCTCATTCGCGAGATGATTTTGCAACTGAAGAAGGGCTACCTCGACGGGGCCTACTTCCAACGCAAATTCGGCGTCGACATTTTCGACGAATGGCGGAGCGCCTGGGAAGATTACGTCGATGACGGGTACGCCGTACTCGGCGAAAACCGCGTGGAGTTGACGCGGGCCGGCCTTTTACGAGTCGACGGATTGCTGCCGGCGTTCTTCGAGCCGGAGTTCCGCGACGTGCGCTACACCTAAGCTGCCATTGCGTTCTCGGCGCGATGTTTCACAATGTCACGATTCGATCGAGCTTAACGCGATCGAATCCTCCCATTGTCTCCCGCCGACGAATGGCCTCGATTGGAAACGACTTCCCCCCAACGCGAACAGCGCCCCCCCTTCCAGCGCGCGGGCCTCTTTTGGAAGCTGCTCCTCGCCTTCGCGGTGCTGAGCGTCACGGCAATTCTGCTGCTGACGTGGCTCTTCTCGAACGCCTACGGGGCGCTTCTGGAGCGTGAACTTTCGGAGCGGATCTCGGCGGCGGCGACGACGACGGGCGAGCTTCTCTCCGATCGGTGGCCGGCCACGCCAACTGCGGCGACGCAGGAGTTGGTGCATCGACTGGGACAAGAGATTGGCGTGCGGCTGACGCTCATCGCTCCCGACGGCACGGTGCTAGCCGACTCGCCATTGAAAGACTTGGCAGAGGTGCAGCAGGCGGAGAATCACGCCGACCGCACCGAAATCATCGCCGCGATGAAGAATGGCTTAGGGAGTGCGCGGCGGACTAGCCCGACGATGGGCGAGCGGATGCGCTACTACGCCGTCCGGGTCGATCATGACGGCGCGCCGGTTGGCGTCGTCCGCGCCGCATTGCCGACGGCGCCGATGGCGGCCGAACTCGCGGGGTTGGAACGATGGATCTGGACGATTGGCATCTTGCTTTCGACGGCTGCCGTGGGGGTCGCCTACTGGGTGGCCGCACGACTGACCGATCCGCTGCGGGCCTTGGCGGCGGCGGCCGATGCCCTAGCTTCGGGAAAGCATGACTACCGTCTCCCAGTAACCAGCGGCGGCGACGATGAACTGAGCAAGCTCGCCGCGGCGCTGAACGACCTCGGCCGGCGCTTGGCCCAGCGCGAAAGGCAACTCCGCAGCACGAGCCAAACGCAGGCGACGGTGCTCGAAGCGATGACCGAAAGCGTCATCGCAGTCGACCGAACGGAAAAAGTCCTCTTCGCGAATGCGTCGGCGGCACGAGCGCTTGGGTTCGATGCAGCGAGGGTCGAGGGCCATCCGCTGTTGGAGGCGGTTCGCAGCCATGAACTACGCGCGGTGGTGCAACAATCGCTCCGCTCGCGCAAGGCCTGCAGCGGTGAGATCACCTGGCGCGGCAAGACGCAACGGATCTTCGACGTGCTGGCGACGCCGCTGCCGGGCGACCCGCTCCCTGGCGTGGTCGTCGTGCTGCGCGACGTCAGCGAGGTGAAGCGGCTGGAGCAGATGCGGCAGCAATTCATCGCCAACGTCTCGCACGAGTTGAAGACGCCGCTCAGTTCGATCAAGGCCTACACCGAAACCTTGTTGGGCGGCGCGCTCAAAGATCCGGTTCACGGCCAGCGGTTCTTGGAACGGATCGACGAGCAAGCCAGCCGGCTGCACCAGTTGATTATGGACATGCTCAGCCTGGCTCGAATCGAATCGAGCCAAGCTCCCTTGGAACTCGCCAATCTTCCCCTGGGTCGCGTCGCGCAGCGGATCGTCGCCGACTACGAACGACAGGCGGCGTCGAAGCAGGTGACGCTTGAGAATAAAATCGACGACCTCTCGATCCTCGTTCGCGCCGACGAAGAGGCGTTGCGGCAGATTTTGAGCAATCTGATCGACAACGCGGTGAAGTACACGCCGCCGGGTGGGCGCGTGACGGTTGCCAGCCGAGTCGAGGGGGCGGTCGTGCTCTGCGATGTGACCGACACGGGTCCGGGTATATCGGTGGAGCACCATAGCCGGGTCTTCGAGCGGTTTTACCGCGTTGACAAAGCCCGCTCGCGCGAACTTGGGGGGACTGGATTGGGGTTATCGATCGTTAAGCACCTCACCCAGGCGATGGGCGGGAGCGTCGAGGTCACGAGCCAAGTCGGTCAGGGGAGCACGTTT
>Ga0163144_10010960_pt1 | contig 19238 bp, 17 predicted proteins | sample OliLak19BULKMAT1_FD_123175 | JGI IMG/M metagenome (GOLD analysis project Ga0163144, IMG submission 123175) | Freshwater microbial mat bacterial communities from Lake Vanda, McMurdo Dry Valleys, Antarctica - Oligotrophic Lake LV.19.BULKMAT1 | ecosystem: Environmental > Aquatic > Freshwater >... | reverse complement strand
GAGAAGGTCTGCGAGCTGAAAGTGACGCCGCAGTCGCCACAGCGGTAACGCGGGATGACACGGGGCTCGCACTGACGCGTGTAGGTGCCGTGGTGGGTCCAGTGCCAATCGGTCGCGCAAAGGTGGTAGCGACAATCGGTTCGCGGACAGTGCGGGGGGATGAAGGCGGCGAGGTGGTCCAACATGCCTGCAATCCACTGCAGGCGTCAGGCCAGCAACATTCTCCGCTCCACAACCTGCGGCCTCAGGTGGGATCGACGGTCACTCGGCCGCGAAACAAGCGACCGCGTGACCGTCGGCGTCCCGCTTGACCACCGGACGTTCGACGCGGCAACGGTCCATCACCAGCGGACAGCGGGGGTGGAAGCGGCACCCGGCCGGCGGCGCACTCAGGCTCGGTGGAGCCCCCGCGATCGCCTGACACTCGTGGGCCGCACCGTGCAGGCTCGGGGTAGCCGCGAGCAGCCCGCGTGTGTAGGGATGGCGAGCGTGGGCCGCCATCGCGGAAGCTGGGCCATCCTCGACCAAGCGAGCCGCGTAGAACACCGCGACGCGGTCGGAGAACTGCAGCATGCGTTCCAGATCATGGGTGATGAACATCACGGCGAATCCGAGTTGGCGTTGCAGCGTACGGATCTGCTCGAGGATCTCGCGCTCGACGATGACGTCGAGTGCAGTCGTGGGCTCGTCCAGGATCAGTAGCGCCGGCTGGAGCGCCAGGGCGATGGCGATCCCCACGCGCTGCCGCATCCCACCCGAAAGCTGATGGGGATGCGCACCGGCATGCTCGGGCGAGAGCCCGACCATTCGCAGGAGTTCACCCACCCGCTCCGTGACCTGCGCTGGCGACAGCGACGTGTGCACTTCGATGGTGTCCCGCATCTGCTCGCCAACCGTGAGGATGGGATGCAGTGCATCCATCGCACTTTGGAAGACCATCGCGATGCGGCTCCAGCGGACAGTGCGCAGCTCGGACTCGGACATCGCCAGCAGGTCGCGGCCCTCGAGCCGGATCTCGCCACCCGTGATGACCGCGGGAGCCGGCAGGATTCGCAGGATGCTCTGCGCCAGCGTCGACTTTCCGCTGCCCGATTCACCCGCGACACCCAGCACTTCGCCGCGGCCGATCTCGAGAGAGACCCCGTCGAGCGCACGCACCGGGCCCCGGGTGGTGATGTAGTCGACGCAGAGGTCACGGACCGAAAGCAGTGGTTCAGTCATGGCTTTTCACCACCGGAGTGGAACGCGCCGGAACCTGGCCGCGCGCCGCGAGGAATGCGCGCCAAGGGTGCTCGACGCTCAACCGCGGATTGGACATCTCATCGAATCCGGAGTTGAGCAAGCTCAGTGCGGTACCCACGAGGGCGATGCATACTCCCGTCGGCGCGAACGTCCACCACGCGCCGGTCAGCAGCGCTGAGTCGTTCTGCGCCCAGTAAAGATTGGTGCCCCAGCTCACCGCCGCCACGTCACCGAGGCCGAGGAACTCGAGCCCCACCTGCGCGCCGATCGCATAGGTCGTGCTCCCGATCACCTGTGCGAGCAATAAAGAACTGAGCATGGGCAGAATCTCCTGCGTGATGATCCGCGCATCGGACTCACCGCTCACGACAGCCGCAGCGACGAAGTCGCGTTGCCGCAGACTGGAGGCCTGTGCGCGAACGACACGGGCATTCCACGCCCAACCGGTCACAATGAGAACCAGCGCCACCGTGCGCGGGCCGGATGGCAGATAGGCCGCGATGACGATCGCCAGCGGCAGCCCGGGCAGGACAAGGAAGACATTGAACAGGAGTGACAGCGCTGCATCGATCCGTCCGCCGAAATATCCTGCCGCGACGCCCACAAGGGCGCCGATCGCCACCACCGCCACGCCGACGAGGAACCCGAGCGAGAGCGAGACGCGCGTGCCCACGACCAACTGGGCGAGCACATCCTGCCCCTGACCGGTGGTGCCCAACCAGTGCTGCCACGAAGGCGGCTGCAACGGCACCCCGACCATGGCTTGCGGATCGCCGACCAGCATCGGCCCGAAGATCGCCACCAGTGCGAAGGCAAGCAGGAGGAACGCCCCCGCGGCGGCACGGGGATCACGGCGTACGACAGCCTTCCAGGCGGCCAGTCCCGCCATCCGTCCAGTCGTCACGCCGCTCATGAGGCCGAATCCCGGATGCGCGGATCCAACCACAGGACCACCAGGTCAACACACCAGTTGGCGGCCAGAACCGCGAGCGTGATGCAAAGGAAGATGCCCTGCATGAGTGGATAGTCCTGACTGCGCACGGCCTGCACCAGCAGATAACCCTGACCGGGGTAAGAGAAAACGATCTCGGTCAGGAGCGAACCGCCAAGTACGAAGCCCAGCGCCATACCGAAGCTGGTGATGCTGGGGAGCAGCGCGTCACGCGCCGCGTAGCGCAGCACCACGCGAGCCGGTGGCAGCCCCTTGGCGCGAGCCAGATTCACGTAGTCCGAGCCCAGCACGGTGATCATCGTGTTGCGCATGGACAACACCCAGCCGCCGAGCGTGGCCAGCACGAGCGATCCCACCGGCAACGCCGCATGCGCGATCACATCCCAGAGGAACTCGAACGTCCACGCGGGCTGCAATTCGTCGGAGTAGGCATGCCCGAGCGGGAACCAACCCAGCGAGAATCCCGCGACATACAGCGCCACCATCGACAACCAGAAATAAGGGAATGAGCCGATGAACGTGAGCGCGGGTGGGAGCCATGCGTCCACCGTGCCGCGTCGCCACCATGCCGTCGCAATACCAAGCAGGGTGCCGAGCGCGAAACTGATCACGACGGCCGAACCCGCGAGCAGCACGGTCCACACGAGCCCGGTGCCGATCACCTGGGTGACGGGCGTGGGGAAGTAGGCGGCCGAGATCCCGAGATCCCCACGAAGCACATGCTGCAGGTAGCCCAGGTATTGCTTCCAAAGCGGATCCGACGTCAGGCCGAATGTCTCCCGGAGCGACTGCAGCGTTTCCGGACTGAGCTGGCCGAGCATCCGCCCGAACATCGCGGTCGCGGGGTCGCCCGGCATGAGCCGAGGGAGAAGGAAGTTGATGGTGATCGCGACCCAGGCTGCGATCGCGTAGAAACCGAGCCGACGCAGGAGATGATTCATGGGGCCGGCTTTCGTGGCGCGAGGTTCGTGAGCACGAGCAACACCTCGCCGCGATCGATCTTGTTGGGCGAAGGATCCGCGTACGGATCCTCCGGCGTGGGGAAGCCGGTGAATCGGCCCACGTTGTACTCCGCCCATGACGGGTTCGGATAGAGCGGGATCGCCGGTGCCTCTTTGACGAAGACGCGCTGCAACTCGGAGCACAGACGATGCTGTTCCACCGGGTCGGTCTCCCCTTCGAACTCGGCCAGCAGCCGGTCCGCCGCCGGACTGGCGTACCGATGCCAGTTGCCGACCGCGAGTTGCCCGAGTGGCTTCACCGTTTCGCTCGCCATGAGCCAGCGGTAGAACGTATACGGCGTGGGTCCCTCGAACGTCCAACCCAGCGACAAGTCGAAGTCACCTTTCTGAACCTGCTGGAACCACGCACTGAAATCGTACGTGCGCACGGTTGCGTCGATGCCGAGTGCCTGAAGATCACGCGCCATCACCTGACAGGCGCGCACCCAGTCCGACCATCCCGAGACGACGAGAATCTGGCAGCGCCATGGCTGACCGTTGGCAAGCAACCGGCGCCCCTGCGCGTCGAGCCGCAGTCCAGCCTCGTCGAGCAGGGCAGCGGCCTTCTTCGTGTCATGCTTCACCCAGTCGCCGGTCGCTGCAACAGAAGAGTCCCGCCAGGTCGAGAGCGCATCACTCAACCCCGTCGCATCGGACGGGCGGGAGTAGCGGTAGAGCGCAACGTCGACCAGGAGCTGGCGATCGATCGCCATACTGATCGCCTTGCGCACTCGGACATCGGAGTAGGGCGCACGCATGTTGTTCGCATACAGGAAGACACAGGTGCCGGTGAGCGGGAACCAGTACCGGTGCGCCGCCGGATTGCGTTTCACGAAGACCCGGTCGATCGCAGGCACGAAGTTGCCAGCCCAGTCGATCTCGTCGAAGGCGAGCGCCATGTTCGCGCGATCATTGCCAGGCAGGGCAGGGCAGCGGATGGCATCGAAGCGCGGGCGGCCCGGCTGCCAGTAGTGGGGATTGCGACCGATCTCGTAGACCTGATTCTGGAAGACCCGCACTTCGGTGAAGGGTCCTGTGGCCACAGGCTGGTCATTCGTGAAGGTCACGGGATTCGGAATCGACTTCCAGATGTGTTCCGGGACAATCGACTGGGCGGCAACTTCATCGAAGCCCGGGATGAACAGTCGGCGGAAACGGATGTCCACGGTCGTATCATCGACCGCGATCACGCTCTGCAGGAAACTCCACACCGATCTGCGGTCGAGACCGGGGAATCGCTTCACCAGCTGGAAGGTGAATGCCACGTCGCGCGCAGAGAACTTCTTTCCATCGGACCAGAGCACGCCGGTCCGCGTGTGGATCCGCAGGAGCTGATTGCCTTCGAGCCACTCGTAGCGCGTGGCGAGCCATGGCACTTTCGAGCCCGTGAGGCTGTTGAACACGAACAGTGGCTCGTAGATCCCGGCCTGCGTGGGCCAGCGCGGTGCGGCGGCGGTCGTGAGCGGGTTGAAGTTCCGGACCCACGCGGACGCCGCTTCCTGAGAGACGACGAGCACCCCCTCCGGGAGCGGCTTGCGCGCGCGCGAGCAGGACGAGGCGAATGCCACGGTCAGGAGCATCACGACCAGGAAACATCGGTTGCCGCGCATGGTGTAGCTCACGGTCCCCGCCGATACACGCGGACATAGTCGACCAGTAGGCTCTGCGGGAACACGGTGTTGCCGTTGGGCGGCCCGACGAAGTTGCCACCGACCGCGAGATTGAGGATGACGAAGAACGGCTTGTTGAAGACCCACGCTGCGCCGCCCGGGAGATCTGCTGGACGGACCGTCTGGTAGGGCTGCCCGTCGAGGGACCATTGGATCTCTGTCGCTGACCATTCCACCGCGTACACGTGGAAGTCATCTGCGAGGGAGCCACCGGGATTCGTGTAGGAGCGAGTGACTGCATTCCCACCGGAGTAGCCGGGGCCATGCAAACTTCCGTGGACGATCGCCGGTTGCTGGCCGCGATACTCCATCACGTCGATCTCGCCGCAGGTGGGCCAGCCGGTCGTCGCGAAGTCCGCGCCAAGCAGCCAGAAAGCGGGCCACATGCCCTGTCCCGTCGGCACCCGCAAACGCGCCTCGAAACGTCCCCCGGATTGCGAGAACTTGCCGGAAGTCTGGATACGGCCAGAGGTGTACGCCCGCCCGAGGTAGGCTTCCTGCCGCGCGGTGATGGCCAAATGCCCGGTGCCATCGAGAGAGACATTCTCCGCGCGGTCGGTGTCGTATTCGAGCTGCGCGTTGCCCCAGTCCGTGCCCACATCGAACGACCACTTCGCCGCGTCTGGGAGCTGGCCGAGAGGACCATCGAACTCATCCTGCCAGACCAACTGAAGCTCAGGTCGCGTCACCTTGCGGCATCCGGAGGTGAGGGGAAGCGTGGTCACCGCGAGCAGGGCGACGAGGGCGATGCGACGGATCGCGTGGAGTCTGATCACGTCCGCACAGCCTTCGGCAGCGTCTCGGGAATGGGGAAGAGGCGAGCGTCGGCGAGCGCAGCATCCAGCACCATCGTCGCGGCCCCAACGGCGATGGATCGCGGACCCAGTTCACTCGTGCGTACGAGCGCCGCGATCAGCGAACTCACCAACGTCCGATTGCGAATGGAATCGCGCAGCGGCATTAGAAGCAGTTCTCCAAGGCGTGAGAACCCGCCCCCGAGTATCACCAACTTGGGATTCATGAGATTCAGCAAGCCCGATACGGCGACTCCGAGTGTCCCGGCGGCTTCACTCACGACCTGCATGGCGAGCGGGTCCCCTGCGAGAGCGGCCTCCTCGATGGACTCGATGGTCGGACGCCCGCTCCCGAGGATGCTTCGGGGGTGCTGCTTGCGCAGTTCGTTGGCACGCTCGATCAATGCTGCCGAGCCCACGATCGTCACGAGGCAGCCGCGCAGACCGCAAACACAGGTCTTGCCGCGCGGGTCGATCGCCAGATGCCCGATCTCTCCCGCGACGCCGGTAGCGCCGCGGTAGATGCGACCCTGCACGAAGTGCCCCGAGCCCAAACCGGTCGCCACTTTGATATAGGCGAAGTCGTCCACGCCACGACCCGCACCCCACCAGCGCTCCGCCAGCGCACCGAGATTGGCGTCGTTGTCGAGGAACACCGGCACGCGGTAGCGCGTTGCCAGTTTCTTGAAGCCACCCTGTCCCTTCCAATCCGGGAGCACGATCTCGGAGAGCCGGTCCGGATGCGCAGGGTCGACAGGGCTGGGGACGGCGATACCGATCCCCACGAGCAGTCGGCGCGAGCCAGACCGTTCGGCCAGGCATTCGGCGCAGAGTCGATCGATGAGTTCGCGCGATCCCTCGGGATCCGTTCGGACGGAGTGATAGGCGTGTCGCCACGCCAGCACCTGACCGCGCAGGTCGGTGAGCGCGACCGCAATATGCGCCGCACCCATGTCCACCCCGAGCAGGACTCCAGCGTCATCGCGGAACTCGAGCACGATCGGCGGACGGCCGCCGCGTGAGGGGCCGACGCCGGTCTCCGCCACCAATCCGGTCGGTAGCAGATCGTCGACCAGTTCGGTGACCGTCGAACGCGACAACCCAGTCGTGCGCGCGATGTCCGCGCGGGAGATCTGCCGCTCCTGCCAGATCATGCGAAGAACCGTCTCGGAGAGTGCTGGCTGCGCCGCGCCGCGATCATGGGCGACACGCAGGCCGGCATGGGAGGGACGCTTCATGGCATCTCGCAGGTTGGGTTCAGCGCGGATTCTTCGTGGGCGGTCACTGATGGAAGTAGACATTATCCACGAAAACGGTCCGCGTATCGCCCGACAACACCATCTGGGCCAGATGCGCACGCTCCAGCAGTCCTCCGAAGCCCGCGAGCGGAATGTCCAGGCTGGTCCAGGTCCCGATGCTCAGCGACGGCGATGATGCCGCATTGAACGTCAGCTCCGACTCGGAATCGTCATCGAGACTGTAGATACCGTCCGCACCGAAATCCACCAGCTTGACCTTGAAGGTGGTGCCACCCGGCGTCCACACATCCAGATGCAGATGCGTCATCGCGGTGGCGTTGATCGGGAGGGATTCGAACAGGATGCCCGAGTACAGGAGACTCGTGTAGACCTTCGTGGCATTGCCCGCGATGTTCACGTCGGCGAGATTGGCCTGATCCCAATCGGCGGACCAAGTATCCACGGTGACATTCGGATAGGCGCCGCTGAAGAGTGAGATCACGCTGGCAGCCGGAAGCGTTGGCGTCGGCGCAGCGACGACGGGTGGTGCCGTGGCGTTGACCACGATCGACGCGGGCGCCGCGATCGTGCCGAGCATTGCCGTGATCGTGGCACTGCCCGCAGAGCCCAACTGCAGCCCCTGCGTCGTCACCGTCGCGACCGAGGGATTGGTCGACTCGAACGTGAAGTAACCCGGCAGGTGCGTGACAACTTGATCGGTGCCCGAGATATTGAAAGTGGTGCGCGTTGCGGTGTTGAGGCTCACGGTCGCGCCGACCAACGCATCGATGGTCTGTGCCACCAGCACGGGCCGCGGATTGGTCACACTGGCGGTATTGACGAATCGGACCTCATCGAACCACAGAGTGAGGCCAACGCCGTTCTCCGGACCCTCGGCGAAGAAGAACATGCCGCGCTCATCTGTGAGTCGTGCGGGCAGCGGAATGGGAATGAACACCTGCGTCCACGTGGTCGTGACCGGGATTGCACTGCGCTGCGCCGTCAGGCGGGAGTTTCCGGTGTTGTCGTTGCCCAGTCCGGCGACATCGAGGGAGATGGGACGATTGGCCTTCACCCAGAAACTCAGCGCGTTGTAGCCCGAGAGATCGCGCGCGCGAGAGGCAACGAACGCTCCACCAGTGTAGCCACCGCTGGGGTCCCCCGGATTCGGGACGACCGCTTTGAGCGAAGCTGTCCCCAGATACTTGACCGTGGAGTCCACGGAGAGGCCATCGAGCTTGGAGCCGAGGAACGCCTGGAAGCCGACATTCGTGCCGGAGACATCGCCGAACACCAGCGGGTCGGTGATCGGGGGGTAGGGCTCGAGCGTGGACTTCCGCGAGCAGCCTACCGAAAGCGTCAGGAGAAGTGTGGCCACCACCGGGAACCATGAGCGCTGGAACGACATTCCCGCCTCCACGAACAAGACGCCTCGGATGAGCTCGGGCGAGGATCCGTCAGCCGCTCGAGTCCCTTTGTTCTCTCTGCGAACAAAGAATGCCCGTGCGCCGCGGCGGTGTCAAGGGGTGGATGGGACGAGTTCGCGTGCGGGGATGCTCGGGCACTGCCCGCACTGTCAGAAGCTCACGGACCACTGCTCCATCGAGCGAAAAGGCTCGCCCCCCATCCGGCGGAAAAGTGCGAGTGCGGCCAGATTCTCTGAACCGGTCCCATCGTGATACATGCGACCGCCCAGACGATGCAGGACCTGCAGCCCATGCCGCATCGCGGCAAGCCCCAGACCGCGACCACGATGGGCCGGCACAACACCGAGATAGTAAAGACTGCACCAACCCGTGGCCGGTTTGAAGCTCGGGGCCACGATCGCGACACCCTGCTCGTGCAGATGGCCGAGTTGGATGCAGTCCGGCGTGAGCAGCAGGTCCTTTTCACCGCGGCGCGCGAGCAGGAAGGCAGCGGCGTCATCCTGGGGGTCGGAGTCGGGGTCGCCAACGGCCGTTGCCTGCATCACGCGCGCCGCGCGTTCCATCGCAAGGCCGGGGTCGCTCGCGATCGGCTCCCACGTCAGGCCCGGAAAGGGCGCCGCTTCCGCACATGCCCCGATCGCCTGCTCCAGGGGAGTCTGGAACTCGATGCGACCGCTTCCCTGCGTGAAGCCCGACCCTATGAGGATCGAACGGTGCCAGCGCGCGCGGGCAGTGACCAGCGCTGGATCCACACCGGACTGGATGGTGACCACGCGCGATTGCAGCGTCTGCGCGCCGCCGGCACGCGCCTGCCCGATCAGACGCTGAAACTCCGCGAGCGCGGTCTCGGGCGACGACAGGTCATGAGGTTCGCTCTCCCAGGTCAGCACTACGCCGTAAAAGCCGCCACCGAGAGACTGCGTCTTCACCTTCGCGATCAAAGCGCCAGCCGGATCGTGAAGCGTCAGCACCAGAGCCTCAACCGGCGACCACTTTGGAGCGCGTCGCCTCGACCCGGCCCAACAACACAACCGCGATTCCGACGAATCCGAGCGAGACCCAATCCGCCATGCCGGGGGGCTTCAGCCCGAACCAGGTGGTGAGCAGGAGAGTGCCGGTGATCCCTGCGAGCAGGGAGGTGATGCGATTGACCAGGCCCGCGAATGTCGCGGTCCGGCCCGGGAACATGAAGAGGAACACCGAGACGAATGCGACGAGCCCGTAAGGGATGCCGGAGAGGACCGCCGAGAGGTCCGGGCGGGCGGCTTCGCGGGAGAGCTCCACCAAGCGCGGGTCGGTCCAGCCGAACGCGCGGGTGCCGCCGATGAGGGCGAGCGCGCAGACCGCCATGGTCACACTCGCCGCAACCTGCTCGATGGCGAAGTAGCCACGGTTGTCCAGACTCGGACCCGCCCTGCGGGTGAGCTTGAAGTAGTTCATCCAGTAAAGCCGCACCGAGTAGGCGACGATGTAGGCCGCCAGCACGCCGACTGCCAGTGGCGAGCTGAGGAACTCGAAGCTGATCTTCTGGTTCGCGAGGTCGGCGAATGCGCCATCCGAGGGTAGGTACGGCCTGATCGCCCGCAGGATGGGCGCCAGGAACACTTGAGTGCCGACTGCGAACAGGGCGAACACCACCGCCCAGTTCTCCTCAGCCCGCACGCGCCGTTTGAGCAGACCCTGCCAGCCGAGCACCGTGTCGACGCCGCGACTGATGACGATGACACTCCCTCGCATGATCACCATGGCGACCATGACCGAGAAGGGAAGGGTGAAGAGGAGTGTGGTCGCGGGGATGATGACCGCCGTGCAGATACCGGATACCACGATGAAGGGCGTCTCCACCGGGACCTTGAACCCGAACCATCTCCGGGTCTCTCCGCCGGGCAGGCGGAGCCATCCCAGCAGCAGGACAGCGATGACGCATAGGACACTGCTACCGAGCGTGTTGTCGAACAAGAAAGCGATCTGCCCAAGGCCCGGGCCACCGCTCACGCCTCCCGTGTACCACTTGACGAGGATGCCCGTGACCACGTACGCGGCGAAGTAACCGCCGCAGAGCTGGACCAGCCGTGCGGTTGTCCCTTCGGAAGCATCGATTCCCTTGGCGGGTCTATCAGGCACGCGGTTCCTTGGCTGATCGATCGAAGCGTCAGTACGCGGCGGTGTCGATAGCTCAAGCATACCGCTCGATGGCGCCCCAGCACCATGCCGCATGTGACTCTGCGCACTGGTCGAGGGCATGCGGCCACCACTGAGACACCGACACGGCCACGCTCGAGTCGGCCCTGACCAAGACCGGACTGACAGCGTGGCATCGCCCTGCCAGTCCGGCACTCCGTTCTGTCAGGTTCATCGACGAAGCGACATGACCTCGCATCATCCACGCGACCACAGTGGATTGCATCGCGAGCACGCTCACGAGCTTATCGAAAGACCTCTGGAGTCGCGCTCGCCCACGCTGCATGGCACGCGCGATGCTGCCCTTTGGTGCGCGTGACGGTCGACAGTTCGACCCCATCGCACCCGCGATCTGCGCCCGGGCGCGACCGATACAAGAGGCGTGGTAACAGGAGACCTGTCATGAAGGATTCCCTGATCGCTGCTCCCAGCCTGCTCACGTTCCGCAAAGAGGTGGACCGCTTCCTCGATCGCGTGCGCGAGGGAGATGCGTTCGACCTGCTGTCCACTTCCGACTGGATCCCGAACATGGACTTCTCGGAGAAGGCTGATGCCTTCACGGTGAAGCTCGAAGTCCCTGGAATCGAGCCGAAGGACATCGAGGTGCAGTACCAGAACGGTATGCTCACTGTGCGCGGTGAGAAGAAATCCGAAGTCGAGCACAAGGACGCGCGCTATTATCGCAGCGAACGTTCGTATGGAAGCTTCGTCCGCAATCTCCGTCTTCCGGCGACAGTCGAAGAGAAGCTGATCAATGCCACGTTCAGCAATGGCGTGCTCACGGTCATTCTTCCGAAGACGGCGGAAGCCAAGGCCCACATGATCCCGGTGAAGACCACCTGATCCCAAACATCGCCTTGGCAGCATCCCGGTCGGCCCGCCACGGCGGGCCGACCGCTTTCATGCCCAACCGCGTGTGAGGACGTCCAGGGTCCAGCGTGGCGAGGTCCCCTCGAGCAGTGCACCGAGCGTGACCGAACGCAGCCCGATACACGACGCCTTCGTGATGATCGGCTCGAGCGCAGCGACCGTCTGCTGGCGATTGGCCCTGCCCACCGCTGAACCGTCGTGGAGGATCACGATGGATCCACCCGCGAGACGGCTCATGACGCGTTGGACGATGAAGTCCGTGCCGGGGCTCAGTACATCCTCCGGATAGACATCCCCCAGCACCGGCTCGACCCCGAGTCCGCGGACGAAGTTCGCCTGACCGGGCATCATGAATCCGAATGGCGGTCGGTAGAACCGCGGCGACGGCAGGCCCGCGGCTGTGACCGCAGCGACCGAACGCTGCACCTCACGGCGGATCGCGGCAGGCAGCAACAGCGGGAGGGGCCAATGGAGATCCCCGTGCGCGGCGACTTCGTGACCCTCCCGCTGCATGCGGCGCAGGACCTCTGGTTCACGCGTGGCATTCCCCGCCAGCGTGAAGAACGTGGCGTGCGCGCCCAGGCGGGCAAGCTCATCCAGCACGGCAGAAGTGTGCGGGCCCGGACCGTCGTCGAACGTGAGTGCGAAGCGGTCCGAGATCCCTTCCACGCGGCACAGCAGGTGACCGCGGGCCCAGTTCGCAAATCGATCCGTGTGCAGCAGTGTCATGTCACATCCCCTCGATCCAACTCGTCGGTGAACTTTCGGCTGGCCCGCCATCGATCGAACGCAAGGCAGCTTGCGATCCCGAAGCAGGGCGCAGCGAACACCGCATACCACGGCATGCCGATGACAGTTGTGGCGAGGAGCGCAAGGGTCAGGTACCAAGGAATGATGAAGATCACGCCAAGGCTGATCCGGCCCAGGGCCACTTGCTGCGGCATCGGCCCACGATTTCGCACGACCCCCTCGATGACAAGCCCCGGGAGCACATGCAGGACCACTCCGGGCACACCCGCGAGGAGGATCGCCGCCGTGATGACGGGATGATCCATCCAAGTGCGGGCGGGCGATGTGGACGCTGCATCACGCCGAGCATGGCGAAGCGCCCGGGCCTGCGCGAGCGTGGTCTCGAGCGCAGCGCTGATGCGTGCGGTGAAGTTCTTCGCCGCCTCGGCCATGTCGACGCTTGCGGCGCTCACCGGCAGGAACGGGATTGGCTCGCCCACCACAACCAGGACATCCTCACGGAACGCGGTGCGGTCCTCATAATAGAGTGCCACCGGGATCATGGGAGGGATTTCGCCTTCCCAGACTGCCTGTTCGATCAGCAAACGCGCCGCTCCCGGTCTCAAGGGTAGGAGGGTGCGATCGCCGCCACTCACACCTTCGGGGAAGAAGGCCACGACTTCCCTGCGCCCCAGCAACTCATGGCACCGGTCGAAGGTCATGCGATTGACGAGCGCCGCATCCTCATTGTGTCCAAAGCGCACTGGAAGCGAACCGAACATGCGCAAGAGCACCGATCTCATCAGCGGATGGAACAATCGTTCTGATGTGATGAAGTGGAGCTTTCGCCCGAGCACGACATCGAGCACCACCGCGTCGGTCCATGCCGCGGGGTGATTGGCGACGAGGAGCACAGGCCGCGACCGCGGGAATCGTTCGAGGCCCTGCGGCACCAAGCGTCGGAAGTAGACCCAAACGATGCCACGCATGACCAGTGCCGCGAGCCCGAAGAAGCCGGCGACCAGCAGCCGGCCCAAGGTCTCGACCGCGATCGGTAGCCGCCGGCGCGATCCGAATACGCGCTCAGGCGGTGCCGCTGTGGCACCCGCACTGACAATCTGGCGCTCCGCACTGTTCGACCCTGACGATGGCAAGATCGTCTGTGGCTGGTGCAATCGATTGTCCCGGGCGCGGTTCATGAGATCACGGCCCCCTCCAGCAGGGCTGCTGGCCCCGCTTCGCCACGCGTATTCACGGCACGACTCGTGCCTGAATCCATTGGCGGATCCGCACTCCCACGGGAGGGTCACCATGCTACTGGCCAGACCTTGGTTCGCCGACGGCGCCATCCTCAAGCGCTCGCGAGAAGTCGCCTCGGTGCTCACGAGGCATGGGCTGGGAAGTCTGGTCGAGCAGAGCGGACTGGGACGCTTTGCGCCGCTGGGCGCCTCCCGGCGCGACCGCCCCGCACCACTGAAGCCCGCGGAGCGCCTGAGATCGGCGTTCGGGGAACTCGGTGTGACGTTCATCAAGCTGGGCCAGACGCTCAGCACCCGGGCGGACCTGCTGCCGGCGGACGTCATCGAGGAGTTGTCGAAGCTTCAGGACGCTGCGCCGCGCGTGCCTCTCGAGATGATCCGACAGGTGATCCTGGAGGATCTCGGCGAGTATCCCGAGGAACTGTTCGAGCGCTTCGATCCGGAGCCAATCGCCTCCGCCTCGATCGGACAGGTCCACGGCGCCCGCCGCCATGACGGTCGCGAGGTGGTCATCAAGGTGCGCCGACCGGATGTGGAACAACAGGTCGAGGCGGACCTCGGCATCCTCACCGGGATCGCCGACTGGGCGCAGGTGAACACCGCTTTCGGCCGCGACTATGCGCTGCGACCGATCGTGGATGAGTTCGCATACACGATTCGCAACGAACTCGACTACCGTCGCGAGGGTGAGAACGCCGATCGCCTCCGGCGGGCCTTCGCCGAGGATCGCCGCGTGTGGATCCCACTGATTCACTGGGACCTCTCCACGCATCGCGTGCTCACCATGGAGCGCGTGACGGGGGTGAAGATCTCTGACCTCGAGACGCTCGACGAGTTGGGCATCCGCCGCCGTACGATTGCCGAGAACGCGGTGGCGGTGTTCATGCACCAACTGCTGGATCTCGGTTACTTCCATGCAGATCCGCATCCCGGCAACTACTTCGCACAGACGGACGGTTCGATCGCGATCGTGGACTTCGGCATGGTCGGACGAGTCACCGAGAGCCTGCGCATGCGATTGCTACGCGCTGGGTTGGCCGCGTTGCACGAAGATTCCGAGGCTCTCGCCGAAGAGCTGTATGCGCTGGGTGTGGCCGGGCGACGCGCCGATCGCCCCGCGTTCCAGCGGGACCTCGACCACCTGATCGGCCGCTACGGCGGAACATCGCTGCGAGAACTGAGCGCCACGGCCGTCACGCGCGAGCTCACTGGCATCGCATTCCGGCACCGGTTGCAGCTGCCCAGCGACCTCGCCCTGTTGTTCCGTGTCGGCGCCATGAGCGAGGGGGTCGGGCTGATGCTCGATCCTGACTTCCACTTCCTGGAGTTCGCGAGCCCGTTCTTCCGCCAGCGCTGGAAGGAGCACAACTCACTCAGCGCTGCATCGCAACGATTCGGACGCTCGGCGCTTGAAGCTGCGGAGTTGGCTGCCGAGTTGCCGAGGCGATCGAGCCGGTTGCTCGCACGCCTTGAGCGTGGCGAAATCGAACTCAATGTGAACCACGAGGGCCTCGGGGCTTTCTCGGCGCAGCTGCAGCAGATGGCGAATCGGCTGGCGCTCGCGGTCATCCTCGCGGCCTCGGTGGTGACACTCGGGCTTGCGCTGGGATTCGGGGACTTCCCGGGAAGGGCGACTTACGCGAGCTGGATGTTCTGGCCCGGGCTCATCTTCTCGCTCCTCTTCGGCGCTGGCCTGCTCATGAGCATCTGGCGCGCGAAACGCTGAGGCCTCACCTGCTCGCCGCCTCGCGATGGTCAGGCTGTCAGTCGCACTGACAACGTGGCGTGACGAGCAAGTCCACCGCACCCCGAGGCCGGAGCCCACCGCGACCCGAACCCGATGCCGGCCTGCATTTTCGTGTACCCGCCGAAAGTGGTGAATCCGGGCACGCGTGATGCATGCCAATGGGACCGGAACGACCGCGAACAGCGGTCGGGGAGGGTGCCATGAAGATCGTGCTGGGATTCGACGATTCCCCGCATTCGCAAGCTGCTCTGCGTTGGGTGCGCCAGCAGACCTGGCCTGAGGGGACGCGCGTGACCGTGGTTTCGGCCGTGCGTGCGCCGGTGACCGCCTATGCCGAGGTCTACGCACCGGCCGTGGCCTATCCGACGGAGATGGTGGAGGAGCTCACGCGCCACCATCAGGAATTGTGCCTGCGCGCTGAGGATGAACTGCGCGGCGCGGGATTCAAGACCGAGTCCAAAGTGATTCCCGGTGATGCGCGCGAAGTACTCGTCGATCTCGCCAAGTCGGAAGCAGCCGACTTGCTGGTCGTGGGTTCCCATGGCAGGACCGGCCTCGCGAAGCTGGTACTCGGGAGCGTTGCCGCGCATGTCGTCGCACACGCGCCGTGCAACGTACTGGTGGTGAAGCGTTCGACGTGAGCGCAGTCAGTGGTGTCCGCGTCCGCCATGCCCGCCGGATCGCCGATCGAACATCGTGATCTGCCCGAGTCGGTAGGGAGGCCCGGGCTGTGCAATGAACAGGAACTGATAGGGGGACATGTCGGAGGACGACATCGTCACCTTGAGCGCTCCTGCGCCGACACTGTCGACGGACACGAGCATGAGGTTGCCGAATCGCTCGTGCATTGTTCGATAGGACTCGATGCGCGCATCGACACTGCGCTTGGCGAGGCTCTCGGCGGAAAGTAGGCGGGGAAGGGCTTCCCGCATGGCAGCTTCGCCCTTGGAAAACGCCCGCGTCCACTGCCGCGCCAGCCGGCCGAGTTCGGTCTCAGGCCAACCGTCCTTGTCGACGCTGGCAGTAGCGGCCACCCTTGCCGTGGACGCCGCGCTCGCCCCAGTCGCGGCGCACACGTGCCATAGCAGGAGCAGGATCGGAACGAATGAGCGCACTCGGCGCATGAGGACCTCCGGTCAGTGGGTGGGCTTGCCGCCATGCATCTGGATCAACCAGTCGTAGAGGCGATCCCCGTTCAGGGCCACGAGGACGACTGCGAGCAGCAACACGAGCGCGACGATGAGGTAAGGATTCTTACGCATGACCCAGCGCCTCCTTGACGGTGTAACCCGAGGCGCGCAGAGCTGGCTGCACGCTGCCCAGCGTCGCCAGCACGACGACGACCCCCAACCACAGCAGGGACGCCGTCGCGGACATCGAGAAATCAAGCGGTACCTTGAGGAAGATCTGCCCACACGCTGACTCAAGGGCCCATGTGATCGGCACGGCCAGTAGATTGGCGACGCCCCAACTCATCACACCGATCAGCATGGCCTCGAACCAGACTTGCAGGGCAATCGTGCGACTCGAGGCCCCGATCGCCGACAACACGCCGATCTCACGGGTCCGCTGAACCACATTGAGCGCCAGCGTGGACGTCATCCCCAACGTGCCGACGACCACGACAAGCAACGTGGCGAATGTGATCGTCGAGAGAATGATCACCAGGTGATCGAGTATGGCTTGCTGCATATCGAGCATCCGATGCATCCCTGTCACTTCGATCCCTGCGGCACTGAAGGCGGCTTCCAGCGAAGCGGCGGCGGCGCGCTGTCCAGCATCGTCGTGCGCGCGCGTCACGATCCGTGCCGTCCGCGAGCTCAGCCCATCGCGCCCCGTGGCCGCCAGCACCGCCGCGGGAGGGAAGTAGACGGTCGGCATGGGCGCAATCTCCTTCACAACGCCAATCACCTGCGCCGATACGTTTCGGCCTTTGATCCGCACGCGGACCGAGTCCCCAACACCCAGCCCAGGCTGACGCGCGACCACTGCCTGATTGACCATCGCGCCGACCATGTCGCCGCGAGTGAGCGCTCGACCCGCAGTGACTTGCAGATCGAGCATGCTCTGCGGCTTCGGGCCGATGACCGACACGAGCCCGCCGGGCACGCCACTCGCCCCGATCAAGTACCCGCTGGTCTCGGCCCAGTATTCTGCGCGCTCCACTTGGTCCAGTCGCGCGAGAATCGATTCCAGCTGGGTGATCGGGACGGATTCGGAGAACACCGCGGTCACATCGAAATGTCTGCGGGAGAAATCCTCGCGCACGCTTCCGAGCCATGCCTCGCGCAGATTGAGCGCGGACATCAACGCCGCTCCGCCCACGGCCAGCGCGAACACCGTGAGTGCCAGCCGACCACGCCGCATGAACAAAGCGCGGACGCTGAGGGCCAGCGGACGCGGGAGCCAGTCGATCCTGGTCCACATCCGGTCCAGGGCGCGCGACCCGAACGGCTTGGCGCCAAGATCCCCTTCGAGCGCTTCCCGAACCGGCAACCGTGCAGCCTTCAAGACCGGGATCAGTGAGAACAAGAGCGGGACCAGTATGCCGGTCGCGGCGATGACGATGACTGCCCACCACGGGAAAGCGGCATGGGTGACATCCGCATTGAGGATCTCGCCCGAGAACTTCGCGTACGCACCGCCGATGGCAATCGCCAATGGCATTCCCAGCAGGAGAGAGCCGAAGGCGTAGCCGCCCACCTGGACCAGATACATCTGTGCGACCTGCCACGTCGATGCGCCGATCGCCTTGAGGATGCCGATCTGCCGGACCTGCTCTGCGAGCAATGAGTTCATGATATTCGCCACAAGCATCGAGCTGAGGACGAATCCAACCACACCGAACGCTGCGAGTAGGAACACAAAGGCATCCATCTGGTCAGCATGGGGGTGCCGTCCAGGAGTCGGGACGACTGTGCGGGATACAGGATGCCCCTGTCGCTCGAGCATCGCTTTGACCGAATCCGCGACCTCGCGAACGTGGCCCTCTTCAAGCGGGTGATCCGCCACCACGATCCGGATCTCTTCGATGTCACCCGCACCTTCCTCGTGCAGCGGCGAATCCCACGATACGAAACCGGGCACCATGTGCTCCATCCACGCCGGCGCCATGCCCGGCGCGTAGGCGGTGCCCGCGACTCGGAGCACCCGCTCGGTGCCATCGGGCGTTCGCACGGTGAGACTGTCACCAATCGACACACCCGCCACGCGCAGCGCCGTGCGCTCCAACAGCACATCGCCAGGCTCCGGAGGCCACACCCCTCGATCCGAGGTGAAGAGATCCATCCGCTGATGGTCGAAGTCTCGCGTGACCTGTATCAGTGACGGGATCCATTCACCTGAACCCTTGCGCACTCGCGCCATGACCACGGGGCGCACCACGGCGTCACCCACGCCACGCACCTGACGCACCGAATCGAGAAGTGCATCGCTCGTGCGCTCGGTTGTGAGCACGGCGGACGCGGGACGCGTTTCGCCATACATGCTGCCGAGTACCGGCTGCATCAGCGCGTACTTATAGAGCAGTGCACCGATCTCGAATACGCCTGCGGCCAGGACGACCACAACAAGAAGCGAACGGTCCGGATGGGCAAGAATGTCGCCCGCGACCTTCCGCCAGCGCGGCGCGATCACCCAACCACCCGACCGTCAGCCAGCACCACCGTGCGACTCGCATGGAAAGTGTCCCGCTCATGCGTCACCACGAGCACGGTCCTGCCTTGGGCCGCGAGTTCCTGAAGTAACGCGGCGACTCCCGCACTCGTCTCGGAATCGAGGTTACCGGTCGGCTCATCCGCCACGAGCACGGGCGGATCATTCGCCAGCGCCCGAGCAATGGCGACGCGTTGCTGCTCGCCACCCGAGAGTGTCGAGGGGAGTTTGTCGGCCTGCCCTTCGACGCCAACGCGCGCCAAGAGTTCCATCGCGCGCGTCGGCCGCGTCTTCGCCGTGAAGGTGCCGCACAGATCCATCGGCAGCATGACGTTCTCGAGTGCGGTGAGCGTCGGGATCAACTGGAAGAACTGGAACACGATGCCCACCGCACGCCCGCGCCACGGTGCGAGCCCGGAATCGGGAATGGAAGCAAGCGCCGTCCCGCTCACAGTCACAGTCCCCGAACTTGGT
>Ga0163144_10010959_pt1 | contig 19239 bp, 26 predicted proteins | sample OliLak19BULKMAT1_FD_123175 | JGI IMG/M metagenome (GOLD analysis project Ga0163144, IMG submission 123175) | Freshwater microbial mat bacterial communities from Lake Vanda, McMurdo Dry Valleys, Antarctica - Oligotrophic Lake LV.19.BULKMAT1 | ecosystem: Environmental > Aquatic > Freshwater >... | reverse complement strand
GGTGACAAATATGCCGGAAGTACTCGTTCGTAAAGGTGAGCCGATTGATCGCGCCCTCAAGCGCCTGAAATCGAAGCTCGATTCCGAGGGCATCCTTGATGAAGTGCGCAGGCTGCGCGCTTTTGAGACGCCCATTCAAAAAGCCCGCCGCAAAGCGAAAAATAATGCCAAGCGCGCCAAGCTGAAAATTCGATTCCATCTCAACCTTTCCTAAGCTCCTTTGCCTAGGCTCATCATCGTCGGCTGCGGTTTCCTCGGGGAGACCGCAGCCGATTTTTTTTACGCGGCCGGCTGGGATGTTCTCGGTCTGTGTGCCAGTGCCGAATCGGCCGCGCGTCTGACCTCGAAACCATTTGAAGTGCGCGCCCTTGATATCACGCAGGAGTTCATCGCCGATGCGCCGTGGCGTGGTGTGGATGCGCTGGTGCATTGTGCGAGTTCGGGCCGGGGAGGCGAGGAGGCGTACCGCGCGGTTTATCTCGATGGCTTGCTTAATGTCATCACGGCGTTTCAGCCCCGGCGGACACTTTTCACCGGCAGCACGTCGGTGTATGCGCAGACGGACGGTTCACTGGTGGACGAAACCAGCGAAACCCGGCCGGATCGTGCGACGGGAAAAATCCTCCTCGATGCCGAGGGTGTCGCGCTGGCTTGCGGCGGCTATGTGGCGCGGTTGTCGGGAATTTACGGACCGGGACGTTCCGTGCTCCGGCGGAAATTTCTCGCGGGCGAGGCGGTGATCGAAGGCGATGGCGGACGCTGGATCAACCAGATCCATCGCGATGATGCCGCCCGCGCCATCCTGCATCTTTTCACCAGCCGTGCGTCCTCGGGAATTTACAATGTGAGTGACGATACCCCGGCTCCGCAAAAGGAAGTCTATGGCTGGCTGGCGGACCATTTTCACCAGCCCCTGCCTCCCACCGGCGAGCTCGATCCTAATCGCAAGCGCGGATGGACCAGCAAACGTGTGAACAATGCGAAGCTGCGCGGGATGGGCTGGTGTCCGAATTTTCCTTCCTATCGGGAGGCTCTTTCCGCGCCGGGGGCGATCTGATCCCGGAGCGGGATCAAACGCTCAGAGTCTGGCAGTCAGATGGGGCTGCCGGGTCTCCATCTCCTCGCAAGCCGCCCAGGGATGCGAGGGCCCGCATCCCTCCATTTTCAAGCGCGCCTGCTTTTTTTAGACAGTCTCTCAACGCAGGGTGTTGGCCGAAGGACAGATCATTTCCAGAAATCCGCTTTCGAGCGCAAGGGCTTCCTGCACGCCGCTGGCGAGGCGGCGGCGCAAGGTTTCCAGCGCATCAAGGCGGCGGAGGAGGTTCGCGGTGGGGAATTTTTCGGCGAGGGACTTTACGACGGTGCTGGCCGCAGGCTGTCCGTGCCGGGTGCGGAGGGCGCTGCTGAGGGCGTCGCAGACAATTTGCAGGATGCGTTCGCGTTCACGCAGGGCACCGGCTTCGCTGAGGGCTTTGATTTGTTCGGCGCGATCATCGAGCCAGCTCGCGCCGTCGGAGGTTTGTTTGTAGTGGGCGATGTCGGCTTTGAGAGTGGCTTCGTATTCGTCGGAGATTTTTTCGCGCCGGTCGGCCATGAGGTCGCGGACGGCGCGGGTGAAGCGAAAGGCTTCGGCGGCTCCAGGCCGGGGGGGACGGACGAGGCATTCATCAAGGGCCGTGAGCACGGCGGCTTCCTCGGGGGAGGCTTCGCGTTTGCCGGTGCCGTGGATGGGGGTGTCCACGCAGCGGGAGAGAACGGTTTCCAGCATGGCCTCGGGCAGGGCACTGAGAAGGAGGATGAGGGAGCCGGGCGGGGGCTCCTCAAGGGTCTTGAGGAAGGCGTTGGCGGCCTGGGGCTGCATGCGGTCGGCTTCGTGGATGATGACGACTTTGGTGCGGGCGAGGAGGGGTTTGCGCTGGATGGAGTGTTCGAGGTTGCGGATTTGCTCGATGACGATGCGGCGGGATTTCGACTCGGGCTGGAGGATGTGGGCGTCGGGGTGGGTGAGCACGCGGGCGGGGTCGCATTCCAGGGTGATGGCGGCGAGTTGGGTGGCGAGCCAGGCCTTGCCGCTGCCGATGGAGCCGCTGAGCAGGTAGGCGTGGGCGAGGCGGCCGGCGCGGTGGGCCTGGCTCAGGTGCTCAAACGCAAATTCTTTGGAAAAAGACATATTTAGCGGGCAGGAATGGTTAGCTCCAAATATTGGCCAGGCTGGATAACGGCAAGTGCGGAAATGATCAGGTCGTGCTGCTGTTGCAAGGTGGGCCAGTAATTGGTGGAGAGGACCAGAAGTGCGATGGTGCGGCTTTGGAGGTTTTGTTGGTATTTGAGATTTTTGTCGCTGGTCACGAACACTTCAAATTCGCTGGACTCGGCCTTTTGAATGAGCGCGCCGTTTGTCAGGCGTCCCCAGCCCAGTTCCTGAGCGGTGCTGATCTCATAGGCGGCCAGCAGTCCGCGAAGTGGACGCGGGACGCACTCATCGAAAAAGACCTTCACCCCAAGGTCTCGTGTAGGGCTTCCTGCTTGGAATGGCTCAGGATCAACAACGCATCTTCCCTCCGCACGGTGGGAAAGCATTCCAGAAATTCCTGCAGGCTTGATCCGTTGATGAAGTAGTCGAACAGCGTTTCAACCGGCACACGGGTCCCCGCAAAAACGGGTGAACCACTCATGATCTCGGGATCCACTTCGATGGGCAGGGCGGTTTTCATTCATGCCATGGTGCCATAATCACCGTCCGTCCGCAATGTTGGTTCCTGGTCTCAATCCTGAATGGGAAACAGGTCTGAAGATCGGAGCTGGAGTTCGTCGCGGATGGCGCGGGCGATTTCCTCCTGGGGTTTGGCGGCATCGAGCACGCGGATGCGGCTGGAATGGGCCTGGGCGACGGCGAGGTAGCCGTGTCGGACGGCTTCGTAAAAGGCGAGGGGCTCCTCTTCCATGCGGTCGCGCTTGTCGTCGGGTTTGGCGCGGGCTCGCAGGCGTGCAAAGCCCTCCGTGCAGTCCATGTCAAGAAGGAAGGTGACGTCGGGGAGCCGCGGACCGGCGGCAAAACGGTTGATGCTCTCGACGGTGGCGCCGGGGATCCTGCGGGCGACGCCTTGGTAGACGGTGGTGGAATCGAGGAAACGATCAGAGATGACGATGTGCCCGGCGGCGAGGGCGGGGAGGATTTTTTCGCGGACCAATTGGGCGCGGCTGGCGGCAAAGAGGAGGAGTTCGGCTTCGGGCGTCATGGCGCCATTATCGGGCGAGTGCTGGAGGAGGTGGCGGATGTGTTCGCCGATGGGGGTGCCGCCGGGCTCGCGGACGAGGAGGGGTTCATGCCCGGCGGCGTGGAGAGATTCAACGAGGTGGCGGATTTGCGTGCTCTTGCCGCAACCTTCCGAACCTTCGAAACTGATGAAGAAACCTGTTTGACTCGCGTGGGGCATACCGGAATCATAATTTTGATGAGCCAAGCCCTCGTGCAAAGCAGGAAAATTTCTTTTGTCGAAGTCGAGGAGGAAGCACGGGCCTTTTTTCACGAGGCTCTGGCGGCGCATGAGGTGGTTTTTGTGCGGAAACTGGAGGAGGTCCCGCAGGATGCTGAAGTCGTGTCGGTGTTTATCAGCGAAAAAATCGGGGAGGATTTTCTGGCTGCGCATCCGGCCTTGCGCTTGATCGCCTCGCGCTCCACCGGATGGGATCACATTGATCTGGCGGCATGCCGCCGTCGCAATATCGCGGTTTCCAATGTCGGCAATTACGGGGAGAACACAGTGGCCGAACATACTTTTGCCCTCATTCTGGCCCTTTCGCGGCGTTTGCGGGATTCCGATGAGGCGGTGCGGACAGGGCATTTCAGCCGCGAGCGGCTCCGGGGATTCGATCTGCGGGGAAAAACCCTGGGAGTTGTTGGCGCGGGGCGCGTTGGCCTGCATGTCATTCGCATCGCCTTGGGGTTTGGCATGCGGGTGATTGCGTGCGATGCCGATCCGCATCCATTTTACAGCGAGCTCCTGGATTTCCGGTATGTCTCTCTCGAGGAACTGCTGCGCGAGTCGCACGTTATCACCCTGCATGTTCCGCTGAACAACGCCACGCGTCACATGATCAACCGCGATTCGCTGGCGCTTTGCCAGCCGGGGATTTTGCTGATCAACACGGCGCGCGGAGGATTGATTGAGACGGAAGCGGTCATTGAGGCTCTTGACGCCGGGCAGGTGGCCGGATTGGGCGTGGATGTGCTGGAGGACGAGCGCGTGTTCCAGGGCGGAGGGGCCGCTTCGATTCTGGGCGAACAAATCGCCGAGCGTGTGCACAACGCCTCCGCGGTTCCAGTAAACCGCGAATTTTCCTCCGGCCGCGTGGCTGAGTTTTCCCGTCTCGTGACGCACAACCGGCTGATGCAACGCCGGGATGTGGTGCTCACGCCGCATGTCGCCTTCAATAGCCAGGAGGCGGCCAGGTGTCTTTCCGACCTCACACTCGAGAGCATTCTCGACTACCTCGACGGAAAACAACTTAAACACCGCTGCGTATGAAACACTGGCTCGTGAAACAGGAACCTTCGGCTTATTCGTGGGACGATTTTGTGAAGGATGGCAAAACCGCCTGGACCGGTGTGCGCAATTTTCAGGCCCGCAACAATCTCCAGGCCATGCGTCGGGGCGACCGCGTGCTTTATTATCACAGCGTCACGGGCAAGTGTGTGATGGGTGAGGCGGAGATCGTGGGTGAGGCCTATCCCGATCCCACGGCAAAGGAGGATGGCTGGGTGTGCGTGGATCTGGCGCCGCTTAAGCCGCTGAGGCGTCCTGTGACCCTCGACGAAATCAAGGCCGACAAAGGCCTCGAAAAAATCGCGCTTTTGCGTCAGTCGCGCCTGAGCGTGATGCCGCTCGCGGCGGATGAATACCGGGGCATCATGGCCCTGGGCCGCAAGTAGTTTTTCGCCGGGGCGTTTTTTTCTAGCGCCCCGCAGGGAGACAGGCGAGCTTCCGCCCGATGATGAGCTACCAGCGCGCCGGAGTCGCCTCGACCTTTTCCCCAAGGTTTGTGGCTGTGCTGGCCGAGGCCAGACATTTTGCCGCGCATTGCGGGGCCTCGTTGGACATCGTGCACGCTGCCGTCCACGATGCCGAAAAGGAGAAGCGTTTCTCCGAAGCCTTGGGCCGGAAAGTGGAAGTCCGTTGGGTCGAGGGCGAAACGCCGGCGCAGGCCATCCTCTCGGCGGTCAAAAATTTCCGGTTTGATTTATTAATTGCGGGTGCCTTGCAAAGCGAGACGGACGACACGCTTTTCACCAGCGGTGTGGCGCGTGATCTCCTGCGCGGGATGGCCTGTGACTTGTTGCTTGTGCCCAAGCCGGTGGTGGATCCGGCTCCGTTACGCCGGCTGGTTTTCACCCTCGATCCCGGCAAAAGCAGTGGAGTTTTTTTGCGTGAGGCCGCCCGGGTTTTGCGGCCGCAGCACATCACAATCGCGGTGAACCAAACCCCATTTGCCGCCGCCATCGCGGTATCGCGCGGAGAGGCTCCCTGTGATGTCAACGCCTGGCTGGAGGAACTGACCTCAAGTTTTGCTGACAGCGAGATCGAGGTTGAAACGCGGGTCGTCACTTCCAACACCGGTTACAATTTGTGCGAGGCCATTCAGGGGATCGAGGCGGACTTGTTGATCGTCAAGGCTGAGGCGGACGGCACGTTACCGCTCCACATGAACTGGCTCTACCAGGTGATTCCCTGCCGGCTATTGGTTGTTCGATAAGTGATTTTCCCTGCCCTGACGGGTAAAACGTGTTAGAAGGCCATCCGCCGACCATGATTAAAGAAACCGATATTTCCCTCAGGCCGCTGGCTGATAAAATCCGTCAGCAGGTGCCTGTATTCAAAGTCTCGCTGGCCAACACCTTCGCCTTGCGCGGACGAACGCCCAAAGGTGATTACGAAATCCGTGCCATCATCAAAACCCACGAAATCCGTACCACGTTTCTCCGCCGGGGATCGAATCCATTGAAGGGTATTCGTCTGATTTGCCGGACCAGCGTGAATGCCGGGGAATCCGGTTTGGATGAGCACATTGCCGCGATTCTGACCAATGAGGAAAAACTGCCCCTGATCACACGCGAAACCGATCCCGAAACCGGCGATGATTTTGTCACGATCATGCCCTTTGGACCCGGCGGCACTACGCCCCGTGTCGTGATCCGGAAGAGTTCGCGCACCGGTTTCATCTCCATGGATGTGCGCGATGCCAGCGAGATGAGTCCCATCGAGGCAAGTGTCATTGCCAAGGCCGTCCGCCGGGCCTGCAAGATCGCCGCCGCAGAACTTATCTCCCGATAAAAAAGATATTCCTGTTTTGCAGCGGTTGGCTGCATCCGGGCTTATTTTCTCTTCGAGAGAGCCGCGATGGCTCGGGGAATGTCCTCTGGCGTATCCACGCCTACGCTATGGCGTGTCGTGCGCAGAACGTGGATGGTGGCCCCATGTTCGAGGGCGCGAAGTTGCTCGAGTTTTTCGGTTTGTTCGAGCGGAGTGGGTTTCCAGCGGACGAATTTCAGGAGAAAATCGCGGCGATAGCCGTAGATGCCGATATGCCACCGGGGGGCGGAAAACTGATCGTTGAGGGCTAAGGATTGAGGGGATGAGTTGCGGTCGCGGTCGAAAGGGATCGGGCTGCGGGAGAAGTACAGGGCGCGTCCGTCGGGGGCGGCGACAACTTTGACGTTGTTGGGATTGAGGACATCCGCCTCATCTGCAAAAGGGCAGGCGGCGGTGACCATTTCGAGTTTGGGATGCGCTTGCAGCGTTCGGACGAGGCGGTCAATCAGGCGCGGATCGAGGGCGGGTTCATCGCCTTGCACGTTGATGATGTGTTTCACGCCGCTCAGACGGGCGGCGACTTCGGCGAGGCGGTCGGTGCCACTGGGATGTTTGGGCGAGGTGAAGGCCACTTCCGCGCCGAAGGCAAAGGCGGCTTCGGCGATGCGCATATCATCGGTGGCGATAATCACCTCGGAAACAGTCTTAGCCTTGAGGCAACGCTCCCAGACGTGCTGAACGAGGGGCTTGCCGAGAATGGGATGCAGGGGCTTGCCGGGGAACCGGGTGGAGGCCCAACGGGCGGGGATGATGGCAACGGCTTTTTTAGTCATTGGTCAAAAGTCATTGGTCATTTGCCAGGATGGTGCGGATGGCTTCGGTGACATCGGCCGCGATGAAGTCGGCTCCGCAATCATGGTGGTTTTCGCCGTAGCCGGTGCGGACGAGAATGGTGCGGCAACCGGCGGCGCGACCGCTGGCGATGTCTATATCCTTGTCGCCGATGAACCAGGATTTGTGCGGATTGATCCCGTGATCACGGATGGCTTCCTCGATCATGCCGGTGCCGGGCTTGCGCCGTGGGGTGGGAACTTCGGGATGGTCGGGGCAGTGATAGGCTGCGTCTATGCCGCCGTCGAGCTGGCGGATGAGTTCGGTGTTGACCGCCTCGTAATCGGCAGTGGTGAAGTAGCCGCGTCCGATGCCGCTTTGGTTGCTGATGATGATATTCAGCCAGCCCTGGCGGCGGAGTTCGGCCAGGCCATCGGCGGCGCCGGGAATGGCGCGGACACGGGAGGGGTCGTCGCAGTATTCCTCCTCCTGCATCAAGGTGCCGTCGCGGTCGAAGAAGACGGCCCGGCGGTCAGGGGGCATGGTTTTGGAAACTTTCGACGAGTTCGGCTGGCGTGAGCGTGGCGGTACCGAGTTTGCCAACTACAACCCCGGCGGCGTGATTGGCGATTTCGGCGGCTTCCTGCAAAGTGGCGCCGGCGCAGAGGGCGAGGGTATAAAGCGCGATGGTGGTGTCGCCCGCGCCGGAGACGTCGAAGACCTCCTGCGCGCGGGTGGGGGTGTGATAGGGCGGCTGATCGCGATCAAAGAGAATGATGCCGTGCTCGCCAAGCGTGACGAGTAGCGAGGGGATGCGGAATTTTTCGAGGAGAGACGTCCCGACTTCGAGCAGAGGCGCGTCGGCCAGCGGATCGTCCGCCGCGCCGGGGTCCGTCTGGCTGGCCATGGCGAAGGCTTCGGAGCGGTTGGGCTTGAGGGTGGTGATGCCTTTCCAGACGAGCGGATTGCTGGGATTGGGGTCGGCGGTGATGATTTTTTGCGACCGGACAGCCATGTCGCTCACGCGATTCACAAAATCCTGGGAAAGAAACCCCTTGCCGTAGTCTTCAAAAATCACGCCATCCACGACGGGCAGTAAAGCTTCAATATGTCGGCAGGCCGCGTCCAGCGCGGAGGCGGAAACGGCCACGCGCCGCTCGCGATCCACCCGCACGACTTGCTGCTGGCGCGCAATGATGCGGGTTTTCACGATGGTGGGCATTTCCGGATTTTCGATGAGGCCGCCGGTTTCAATGCCTTCGTCGGCCAGGAGGGCTTTCAGCCGGGCGGCATGGCTATCGCACCCGATCAAGCCGCTGATTTGTACCGATTGGCAGAAGGGAAGAAGGTTGCGGGCGACGTTGGCCGCACCACCAGGATAGCTGGATTCGCTTTGCACTTCCACGACGGGCACCGGGGCCTCCGGGGAAATGCGGGAAACCTTCCCCCAGACAAATTCGTCCAGCATGACATCTCCAATCACCAGCAAACGTTGCTTGCGCGCTTGCTGAAGAAGGTGTTGTATTCTTTCAGGATTCATTCAATGATGAGCGCGCTTTTAACGGGGCTCCCGCCCATAGCGAAGCTTAATTTTCCCATGCTGCCACGTCTCATTTATATTGTCCTCTGCGGACTTGCCCTGGAAACCTCCTTCGGGCAAGCACCGGCCAAGAGTATTGACCTGTCGAAATTCCCGGCCACCGCCGTGGACGATGTTCTCGTGCCAGTGCCGAGCGAGATTTTCAATGTGCTCGACAAGCTGGGTTCGCCGAACTGGAAAGCCGAGATGCGGGAAAATCTCGGAAAGAACACCGGCAACCGCGCCCAAGTGGCCATGCTTCTCGGCACCATCATTGCCGATGGTTTCGTCGCGGTGGAGGCTGAGGATTCCGAGAAAGTGAAGGAGATTGGCCAGGAAGTGCTCAATCTGGCCGATGCCATCAATGTGCGCAAAGCGGTCATTTCCCGCAGCAAGAGCATTACGGAAAAAGCCGATGCCAAAAATTGGAAAGCCACCCGCGCTGAACTTGACGGCGCCTTGCACGATGTGAAAGGCGCGATGGAGGAACTGGGCGACGACGACCTTGCCCAACTCGTCAGTCTCGGCGGCTGGATTCGCGGCACGGCGGTCTTGACCTCGATTGTGGGCAAAAATTACACCCCCGATGGCGCGGAACTCCTTAATCAGCCGGAACTCGTTAACTACTTCACCCGCCGCTTGGATGAGATGCGCAACTCCCGGTTGAAAAAGGAGGAAGTTGTCACCAAGGTGCGCAAGCTCCTGCGCGACATTCGCCCCCTGATCACCAAGGATGGCATCCCGGAATCCAGCGTGCTCAAGATCAACAAGATGACCAACGACATGGTCACCACCATCTCCTCCGAGGAACCCTGATCCGTGAAAAAACCGATCACATTCCTCCTTGCGGGGGCGGCGTTTCTCCTGCCGGTGGCGCTGGCCTCCGTGGACGATGCTCTCTCTTTTGCCCAGGAAGCGGCTTTGCCTTATGTCAAACAGGGCTTCACCGTTCGTGAGGATGCCTGGGGCGGAGATCTCGGGGTCAAGGATCAAAAAGCCGTTACCGCGCAACTTTTCAAAGGCAACGAATACTGGTTCTGGCTGGGCACTGACACGCGGGGCGCCACCATTTCCGTCCATATCTACGATGCCGCCGGGAAACTGGCGGAGAGCGAATTCTGGCAGAAGGGCCGCTTTGCCGGCGCTAGAGTCACTCCGGCCAAGACCGGCACGTATTATGCCATTGTCACGGTGGAAAAATCCTCGCAAGAGCGCTCCAATTGGGCGCTCGTCTATGGCTACAAATAATCCCGAGACGTTCACGCTGGAGTTCGAGAACGCCCGCGCCGTCCAGGCGCTTTATGGCGGCGACGACAAGCTCTTGCGCGAACTCGAGTCCGCCCTCGGCGTCAAGGTCACTTCGCGCGACGGCTGGCTGCGTGTCGAAGGGGGGGCCGACGGCGTGACCTGTGCCCGCAAAGTTTTCGCCCAACTCGACGAGGCCCGGAAGAATGGCGTCCCCATCCACCGGCACGAATTCCATTACGCCTTGCAGGCCGCGGGAAAAAATAATGGCGATGATCTCGGCCGCCTGCTCGAACTCCGTATCCAAACCTCTTCGCGCAAACCACCCATCGTTCCCAAGACCGAAGGCCAGAAAGCCTATCTGCGTTCGATCCAGAGCCGCGACATCACCTTTGGCATCGGACCCGCCGGCACAGGCAAGACGTATCTCGCCATGGCGATGGCCGTTTCTGCGCTCAAACAGGAAAAAGTCAGCCGTATCGTCCTCACCCGCCCGGCCGTTGAGGCGGGCGAGGCCCTTGGCTTCCTGCCCGGCGACCTTCAGGAAAAAATTCTCCCCTATCTGCGTCCGCTGTATGATGCGCTGCATGACATGCTCGATGTGGAGGAGATCCAGAAATTCATGGATCGCGGCGTGATCGAAATTGCCCCGCTGGCCTACATGCGCGGCCGCACCCTCGGCCAGGCTTTCGTCATTCTCGACGAGGCGCAGAACACCACCATGGAGCAGATGTTCATGTTCCTCACCCGTCTGGGGCCGGATTCCCGCTGCGTGGTCACCGGCGACCGCACCCAGATTGATCTGCCCCGCAACAAACGCAGTGGTTTGATCGAGGCCGTGGATGCCTTGCAGGATATTGAGGGCATCGGATTTCACTTTTTCGAGGAATCGGATGTCGTCCGGCATCCGCTGGTCCAGGCCATCATCCACGCCTACCGGGAACATCGCGGATTGCAGGAGAGCCGATTTTAACCTTATAGTACCCGACTGCATCTATGTGGAATTTTTTACAACGCCGAAGGCTGGTCGAAAAAGGCATGGCCTGCGGCAAAACCCGCCGCACCGTTTCGGAAAGCGAGCTGGCTGAGGCACTCGAATGCGGCTGGCCGGTTCGCACCCTCGTTCTGGCTGGCTTTGTCGGCGGGTTGGCCCTTTTGATTTTCACCGGCCAGCAGGAAGAGCCTGCCAAAAAGTTTCTCCTCTGCCTGCTGATTTTCGTCACCGCAGTGGCCCAGCTTTGGATCAACCACCCGGAGACACTGCGCCGGAACTCGCGACTCACGCTCGTTTTTGGCGTACTGCTTTTCCAGCTTGCCGCCATCAAGATCGTCCTCGTCCAGGCGGCCCTCGGCCGCATTGATCTTCAACTCGTTCCGTTGCTTGTTCCCTACGCCTTGGCACCGCTCATCCTCTCGGTCTTGATAGGAAAAAACCACGGTCTCTATGCCGCAGTCTTCGCCAGTCTGTGGGGAGCGCTTTTGGTCGGTCGCATTGATCCCATCTTCCTCGTCATTTCGCTGATCACCGGCTTCATCGCCGTTTATGTCACCATTCAGGTGCGCCGCCGCGGGCGGCTCATTCGGGCCGGGGTTTATGTCGGCATTGCGACGTGGATTCTGGCCGCCGCCTTCGGGCAGATCGGTCCGGTCGTCTGGGAATCCCTCGGCCAGACCGACTGGAAAATGATTGGTTATCAGAGCCTGGCTGCCATTGCGACCGGCTTCGGCACGGCTATTCTCGTCAGCGGCATTCTGCCCATTCTGGAAAACATTTTCCGCATCACGACGGATATTTCCTGGCTGGAAATGTCCGACATGAATCACCCGCTGCTCAAACGTCTGAGCCTCGAAGCTCCCGGCACCTACCATCACAGCCTCGCGGTCGCCAATCTTTCGGAAGCTGCGGCCGAGGCCGTCGGAGCGAATCCCACCATGAGCCGCGTCTGCGCGTATTTTCACGACATCGGCAAGCTCGTGAAACCGGATTACTTCACCGAAAACATCCGCCCCGGCCACAACCCGCACGACGAACTCACCCCCACCATGAGCGCGCTCATCATTATCGCGCACGTCAAGGAAGGCGTGGATCTGGCTCTCAAAAACAAACTAAATGCCGAGATTGTGGATGTGATCAAACAGCATCACGGCACGTCGCTCGTTTCCTATTTCTATCAACGCGCCCTCCAGCAACAGGATGATGCCCGCATGGGCGGCAAGATCATGAAAATGCGCGCCGAGGACATCCCCGAAGTTCACGAGGAAAGCTTCCGCTACCCCGGTCCGCCGCCGCAAACCAAGGAAGCGGCCATTATCAGTCTGGCCGATGCAGTCGAGAGCGCCTCGCGTTCGATGGAGCGGCCCACCCCGCAGCGCATTGAGGATTTGGTTAACGGCCTGTTGGATGACCGCATCGCCACCCATCAACTCGATCAGGCTCCGCTCACCATGGCGGAAATCCGCAAAGTCGCCGAGAGTTTCCGCTTCTCCCTCGTCAATATGCTGCACGCGCGCATCGCCTATCCCTCCAAACGGGAGGTCAAGAATTCGCCCGCTGCACCCGCCCGCGACGAACAGCAATCCGCCGCTTGATCCGGCTGGAGATCAGCAACCGGCAGCGAGGCGTTTCGTTTGATCGGCCATTTATCGCCCGCATGGCGCAGGCGGCTCATCCCCTCTGCCTCGCCGCCTGCCACGCGGACACGGTGCCTCTGGCCAGGTTGACTGTGATTGAGGCTACCATTCTTAGCGACGGGAAAATCGCGCGGGTTCACCGGGAGTTTTTTGATGATCCCTCGCCGACCGATGTGATCACTTTCCAGCATGGGGAAATCCTGCTTGGGGCCGGCGTGGTCGCCGCCAATGCCAAAAGATTCGGCCGCAGCGCGAACGAGGAAGCCGGGCTTTGCGTTATTCACGGCCTGCTGCACCTTGCGGGCTGGGATGACCTCACGGCGGCAGATGCAAAAAAGATGGCCGCGCGGCAGGAACAGATTTTCAAGTTGGCCCGGCGGATGTTATGATCCCTGCTCATGGTCATGAAAAAAACTGCCAGCCTGGGATCTGATCCTTCTGAAGACCCTCATCTCGATCTGATGCGGGCTGTTCGTCTCTGCCATCCGGGCTGGGATGCCTTGCGGCGGATCACCTTCTCCAGTGCGCCGAACCTGACCCCGCCCTGGCAAAAATGGCGCGCAGATGTTTTTCTGGCGGCGCTGCGTCCCCAATTGGAGGCCGCTCATCTCGCCTCCGTCACGGCGGATTGGCGCGGCGTGGTGGCCTGTGATCAGGCGCTTGATGGCGTGCTATCCGGCGAAAGCGCCACCGCCAGTCGTGTAGCTGGTGCCGCTCTCATGGGAGAATATGACGCTCCCGCCGCAGAGCGGTTGTGGACACGCTACCGGTCCTTGATCGCGGCGGGCACCACGCCGGGACACCTCGGCATCGCGCTGGCCGTGCGCGCGGCGGCGTTCCATTTTCCCCCGGCGGTTTTGATTTCCGCGTATGTTTTTCTGGAAGCGCGGGGTGGTCTGCCCCGCCTGGGCATGGCGGCCTGGATGGAAATGGTCGAGCAATGCCTCCCCGGCGATGGCCCGGCAATCAGTCCCCAGATCAAGGTGGCATGAGGGTTGGGGCTGAAGTCAAGGAAGCGCCGGTAGAAAAGGCGAAGCAGAAATCCGAATCCGATCTGCCTTGGAGTGTCATTGTGCACAACGATCCGGTGAACCTCATGAGTTATGTGACCTTGATTTTCCGCAAGGTTTTTGGATTTCCCCGCGAGAAGGCCGAGCGGCATATGATGGAGGTCCACCAGAAGGGTCGGTCGGTCGTCTGGGCGGGCGGACGCGAGCAGGCGGAATTTTACGTGCAGCAATTGCACGCCCATCTCCTGCTGGCCACCATCGAACGCCTGGACTGAAGACGATGGAATTTTACGAAACCACGGAGGGCCGTCTGGGCCTGCGGGACATTCCCCCGGTGCTGGCCGATTTGCTGCGACAGATTCCCCACTCGGGCGACCGGGATTCCGATGAGGTGGAGGAACGTTTTTTTCCCCGTCCCTCAGACGATCCCGACGAGGAGGATTTGCGCGATGACTGGCGGGCTCACGTGGAACCGGAATTGCATGGTATTTTCCAATCCGCGCGCGTCGTGGTCGAAGCCGACCTACGCGGCATGAAGGAGGAAGAGGACGTCTATGCCCTCGAGTTTTCCAGGGGCCACGCCGACTCGTGGCTTAACGCCTTGAACCAGGCCCGCCTTGCCCTTGTGACCCAACACCGGTTTTCCGAGGAGGAGCTTTCCAGCCCGCGTCCGGCCCTGATCCGCAACGAGCGCGATCTCGCCCTGCTCCAGCTCACGCTCTACGAATACATCCAGCACTGGCTCGTCGAAGTGCTGGAGCCCTGAGCGCCATGGAAGAGACCCCGGCCATCCTTTTGCGCAAGACGCCATGGTCGGAAACCAGCCTGATCATCACCTGGCTGACGGAAAAATTCGGCGCTGTGCGAACCGTGGCGCGGGGTGCACGCAAGGCGGGTAATCCCTTCGCCGGCAAGCTGGATTTGTTTTTCCGTGCGGAGATTTCTTTTACCCTCAGCCGCCGGGGCGATCTGCACACGCTGGGCGAGGCGGGGGTTGTTTCCGCCTTCGATGTCGGCCGGGCGGGCAGCGCGGGGTTTTACCTGGCGGCGTATTTTGCCGAACTCGCCGGGCAGGCCGCGCCATCCATGCACCCGGCCCCGGAGATTTTTGACCTGCTGCGCCGTGCCATCGCATACCTTCAGAAGACGCCCGCCAGCGAGAAGGCTCTGGAGCATTTTGAACGGGAACTCTGCCGTATTCTTGGTGTTCACGATACCGCCGGGGGGGTGACCTCGCTGCAGGGCCTGGCCTCGCTCGGCGGGGGCATTCCCCGTTCGCGAGCCGCCGCCTTGTCTTTTCTCGGGGAGAAAAAATCCTCTCGCGCTGAGTCTGGGCGGGCGTAGTCTCTATGGTCTCACATGCAAACAACCGCCAATCTCTGGGAGGTGCTCTGCCGGGATCTGGAATCGGAACGCCAGACCGCCAAGGCGGATCAATACCAGGAAATCGCCCGCAGGTTTCTCGATACGGCCCGTCATGTCCTGCGTCCGGACAGCCCGCGTCTGTGCGATGCCATTGAGATTGCCGGGGATGTCGGCCAGGCTGCGGGCCACTTCAAGGAAGCTGCGGTGAATTTCAAGGATGCCCTCGACAAATCGCAGCAGTTTGGTCCGGTGCCCTCCACGGCCCGGCTTGCAGCCAAACTTGCGCTCCTTCTCGATCGCCTGGAAGAAAAGGGCGAGGCCAAGCGGTATTACGAACTGTCCCTTTCGCTCTACGACGAAATGCACGACCACTCCCAGCACGCCATGCTGCTTAATCAGCTTGGTTCCATCTGCAAGGGCGACGGGGACATGGCTGCCGCCGAAAAAATTTATTTGCGCGCGATGGAAACCGCTGGATCACTGCACGGCGACAACCATCCGGAAACGGCCAACGCCGCCAACAATCTCGGCGTGGCCTACATCGAAACGCGCGATTTTATCAAAGCCGAAAACCTCCACATGCAGGCCCTCGCCATCCGGGAAAAGTGTTACGGCGCCATGCACCCTGAGGTTGCCCAGTCCATGGCCAATCTCGCGGTCGTCTATCACGCCATGGGTAATTACCAAAAAGCCCGCGCCTTTTACACCGGGGCTCTGAAAACGTACCGATGCTTCCGCCCTGCTGACGATCACGACGTGCGAAATATTCAGGCCAATTTCGACGCCCTGCTTGTCGCGGTGGAAAAAGCCGGTTCATGAGTCACGAAGTTCTGACGGCCACCACCGCCCGCGAGTTGCGCGACACCCTGCATGCCGCCGGGAAAAAACTCGTCTTCACCAACGGCAGCTTCGATATTCTCCATCGCGGTCATGTCACCTACTTGGAGTTCGCCCGCGCCCGGGGTGACGCCCTTGTTGTCGGCCTGAACAGCGACGCTTCCGTGAGTCGCTACAAAGGCCCCAGCCGTCCCGTCAACCCGCAGGATGACCGCGCTTATGTGCTGGCAGCTCTGCGCGCTGTTGATGGCGTGGTGATTTTCGACGAGGACGAACCCCGCGAGCTGATTGAGAAAGTCCTCCCGCACGTTCTCGTCAAAGGCCGCGACTGGGCCCATTATGTGAGCGGACGCGATATTGTGGAAGCTCACGGCGGGTGCGTGGTCCTCGCCGACATGGTCGAGGGCCGTTCCACCACCAACGTGATTGACCGGATTCTCAAAACCTCCCGCTAAGGATACCCGTCCCGTTTGACTTTTTTCTTGGCGTAGTCCGTGCAATTCGAGAAGAATTCCCCATGGCATCACCCAATTACGCAGGAGAGAAGCGCCGCAAGGACCTCGCCAAGCTGGCAAAGAAAAAAGAGAAGCTGGCTCGCAAGCTTGAAAAATCGCGCGAACCGAACCCGGCTGCGAAAAATCCTGACGAGGAAAACTAACGTCGTCCGTCGGGTCGTTCCAGAATTGCTGGATGGCCTGCATCCGAACGACCCGGAGGCGCTCAGAAGCCGTCGCGATCTGCGTGTGATCAACCGGCTGATGGGAAATTTTCGCTGGGCCCGGCGGGCCATGGCGCGGTTTCCCGCCGCGGTGGTCTCAGGTGTGGTTGAGGTCGGGGCTGGGGAGGGGATTTTTTGTAAAAAGCTGAAGGATTCTTTTCCGGCTGCACCGATCACAGGAATTGATCTGGTGCCGAAGCCCGCAGGTTTGCGCGATGTGCGTTGGCTGGAGGGAGACATTTTCCATCACCTTCCCCAGGTTCAGGGAGGTGTGCTTACGGGAGTCATGATTTTGCATCATTTCCCGGAGGAACAACTGCGTCAGTTCGGGGAGTTGCTGCGTAACTTTCCTGTGATTTGTTTTTGTGAACCGTGGAGAGCGGCGCTGCCGCACGTTTGGGGCGGACTGCTGTGGCCGTGGATCGGCGGAGTCACGCGTCACGACATGCCGGTCAGCATCAACGCGGGTTTTCGTGCGGGGGAGTTGGCGGCCTTGCTCAACTTGGAGGATCGGCGGGTGGTGGAGGTTGTGGACTGGCGGGGTTCTCTGCGCCTGCTGGCTTGGAGGGAAGGATGCGGGTGATCACCATCGCGGGGGGAGGGTTGGCGGGTCTGTCGCTGGGCATCGCGCTGCTTCGTCGGGGTGTGCCGGTGACTTTGCATGAGGCGGGAAGTTATCCGCGCCATCGCGTGTGTGGAGAATTTATCAGTGGGGTGCGTCCTGCGGTTTTGGAATTGCTGGGCATCGCGGATTTGCTCGCTTCGGCGCACGTGCAGCGCACCACGGCCTGGTATCAGGGCGGGGAGCAGATTTTTGCAGCGCAACTTCCTGTGCCGGCCCAGGGGATTTCCCGCCATGTTCTTGATGAGGCGCTGCGGCGGCGGCTGCAGGAAATGGGTGGGGTTTTGCACGAGCAGTCGCGCCAGCGTCCGGAGGATCGGGAGGGACTGGTTTGGTGCGCGGGAAGGATTCCGGCGCGCGGGGAATGGATCGGACTCAAATGCCACGTGCGGGACATGTCGCTGACGGCCGATCTGGAGATGCATCTGGGCCGGAATGGATATGCCGGAGTGGCCAGGGTCGCGCCTGATACCGTTAATGTCTGCGGATTGTTCCGAACGGATAAGACCTTGGATGGAGCGGGAATTTTACAGAAATATCTTCGCAAAGGAGGATTGGTGGAGCTGTCGGACAGAATGGAAAACGCCGCGGTGGATGGGAGTTCCCTGGCGGCGGCGGCGGGGTTTCGCCTGGGTTGGCAGCGTTCCCGAACCGAGATGGTAACCTTGGGGGATGCGTGTGGAATGACACCGCCCTTCACCGGCAATGGCATGTCCATGGCGTTTGAATCCGCAGCCCTGGCGGTGGCACCGCTTCTGCGTTATGCGAACGGCGCCGAGTCATGGGAAAGTATCCGGCGAAAACTGCGCGGGCAGTTGCGGCGGAAATTTTCCCTGAGGTTGATTTGTGCGCAGGCCATGCATCCGTTCTTGACCTGGCCGATGGGACAAGCCTTCCTCGCCGCCGTGACGCGCTCCCGGCTGCTGCCTTTCAATCTGTGTTTCCACGCTTTGCGTTAGGCGGATGTATTTACAATCCCTCGCCAGCGCGTTTCCGGAACGCTGCCTCACGCAGTTGGAAAGTTTGGAGGTTTTGAAAAACTACCCCGAGTCTGGCGGCTTGAGCCGGCGGGGTTTCAAAATCATCGAGGCGGTCATGTCCGGGGTTTCCGGGGTGGACACGCGCCATTATGCCATTGATCCGGCCGACTTATATGCGATGGACGCCGAGGCGCTCAACAAAGCTTTCGAGCGCGAAGCCCCGAAGCTGGCCGCGAGCGCTCTGGAAAAAGCCTGCCGTGCCGCGAAGATCGAACCGCGCGAGATTGACGCCCTCATGGTGTGCACCTGCACGGGATATTTGTGTCCGGGTGTTTCGAGCCATCTCGCGGAAATTTCCGGCATCCGGGAAAATGCCTTTCTGCATGATCTGACCGGCTTGGGTTGCGGAGCTGCCATTCCCATGCTGCGGGTGGCGCAGGGTTATCTGGCCACCCATCCCGATGCGCTCGTTGCGACCGTGGCTGTGGAAATTTGCTCGGCGGCTTTCTATCTGGACGAGGATGCAGGGGTGTTGGTGAGTGCGTGTCTTTTCGGTGACGGCTCCTCGGCTGCGCTCTGGCGGGGCCGGGACGCCGGCGGGCAATGGAAGGCTGATCGGTTTCATTCGCTGCACTGGCCGGCCGAGCGCGAAAAAATCCGCTTTGTCAATGCGGGCGGCAAGCTGCGCAATCAACTCCACCGCGCGGTGCCGCAGGTTGCAGCGGATGCGGTGGAAAAGCTCTTCGGGCAACGCAGCGGAGACCCCGATCAAATCATCGCACACACCGGTGGCCGCGATGTGATTGATGAAATCGAGGGCCGTTTGCCGCAATACCGCCTCGACGAAACGCGGGAGGTTCTGCGCAAATACGGCAACTTGAGCAGCCCCTCGGTTTTAATGGCCCTTGAGCAAAGGCTGGCTGGTGCGCAGCAGGATCGACAGCTTTGGCTCACGGCTTTTGGCGCGGGGTTTGCCGCGCATTCCTGCGAGCTTTCGCGCGGAGAGTTTTAAGCCGGAACGACCGGCTGGGGCCTCGGCGGGTTGAGTGACATCGGTTCGTTGTGGTCGAGATGCCGCGCACAGGTGGCGAAGAATTCCGCCCGGGTGGT
>Ga0163144_10010958_pt1 | contig 19239 bp, 18 predicted proteins | sample OliLak19BULKMAT1_FD_123175 | JGI IMG/M metagenome (GOLD analysis project Ga0163144, IMG submission 123175) | Freshwater microbial mat bacterial communities from Lake Vanda, McMurdo Dry Valleys, Antarctica - Oligotrophic Lake LV.19.BULKMAT1 | ecosystem: Environmental > Aquatic > Freshwater >... | reverse complement strand
GTCGAAGTCTCCTGGGAGGTCAAGGCCGACCGCAACGACCTGCGGATCAAGGCAAACCGCCCCACCGATGAGCGCGAAAAGACGGGCCTTGAAAAGGGCAAGTATCAGCACCCCGAGTACTACCGCCTGCCCAAGGAAATGGGCATGGACTACTTCCCCGAGCGTGACAGCCCTGCTGCTGCTGACCAACCCGTGAGCCCGAAGTAAGCACTCGCGGCGGGCACAGAGGGCGCGGCCTGAAAGAGGCACGCCGCGGCTCAAGAAAACCACTCCGCTCCTGCTTGGGCCGTTGGGGCGAAGAGTCGGCGTGGCGTTTGCAGTGCAGTCAGCGCATGCGGGCCAGAGGCAAGCGACGATGGCTCCGGTGGTGGCGGATTAAATGGCCGATCGGCCAGATGGTCATACCGCGACCGGGCATGGGTGAGGTTCTCTCTTGGGTGCGTGCCCGCCCTCGTTCTCCCACCGGTCTAGCGCCCGAGCAAGCATCGCGGGCGCGGCCCGCGCCGATGCGGCCTGATCTGATGCAGGCATTTCCGACACGGGCGGTGCCACGACGCCGGCAGCAACTGGGTCCAGGTGCACGGTCAGCAGCATGACGCTTTCTTCGTAGGCCACGACGCCGTGCTCGACACCGGAATCGAGCACGAGAAGATGGCCCGCGCCAAGGTCGTGCTCCTGTGCCTCGGTGGTGATGCGGAGGCGGCCGCTGAGCACATGAATGGCCACGATACCTTTCGTGCGGTGCGGCGCGAGGCGCGTGAGATGTCCGAAACGGAAGAGTGCAATGGTGGTCGTGCCGCGTTTGTAGAGCGTTTCTTGCCGCCGACCGGCCTCGCCCGCGTTGGGTTCTTTCGCGAGGATGGCCGCGACGGCTTGGAGATCGAACACATGCTGAATCGCTTCGAATCGGGAGGCCGGTGGTTCGCGGAGCCGTTTAGGTTCAGGATCATTCATCAAGCGCCTCCGATGGGGGAATGAGAATTGTACGCCGACGCGTAGGTCGTTCCCCTGCGGTTCGGCGAGGGGGGGCGAGGGGGCGGGGGCGGTTTCACTTCCGATTTGTCGATAGGATTTGCGGATGCCGGAACGATTTGATCTCAGTTACGAGGTGACGCGGGACGACTGGGTGGCGTTCAACTACGCCTGCATCAGAGAGAGCCCCGATTGGCAGGAGGCCGTAAGGAAGCATCAACGCGCCATGAGGCGCCAGGCGCTGTGGCTCGCTCCCATTTGCACCATTGGGTCCTCGCTCTATCATTGGGCGCGGCCAGAGCACGCCAGGCATGTACTTGGAGGGCGCAGCGCTGGGGGCAGGCCTCGCAGCGTTTCTGTACTTTGCGCTGCCTCGTCTGAATTCTCTTGACAAAGCCAAGAAGGATGAGGTCGAGCGGGTTCAACGCATGGACCTTTCTCCTTATACGGGGACAATGACGCTGGCCATTGACGAGATTGGGGTGCAGTTTCGATCGCCCAACCAGGAACTGAAATTGTCGTGGCAGGTGACGGCACCAACGACGGTTGGCGACTTCGTGATTTTTCAACACGGCGGCCAAGACACGACCATTATTCCGCGCCGCGCGTTCGCTTCCGAGAGCGCAGCGGCCGAGTTTCTTGATCAAGCGGTGAGTTGGTGGCACGCCGCGCAGCTTCCGCACGCCGAGCGGCTTACTCGGTATCTCGCCGATCGCGACCGCGCGTGCCCTCGTTGCAAGTACAACCTTCGTGGCATGCGTGGCGAGGCTTGCCCGGAGTGCGGGGAGTCGATCCGGCTCGAATCGCTGGTGACATTATAGTGTGCGCCTGATGGAAACCCATTGAAGCCGGCTGCCAAGCCCCACAGAGAGACAGGTTGGGTGCCCGCTGACGCGCTGGGCGAGGGCCCGCTCGCGGCGGCGTGTGTTACCGGCCTTCGAAGAGGCGGTCACCGAGCCAGTCCGAGAGTTCCGGGATGGCTTTGATTTTGTTGGCGGTGGCGGCGACGTCGTATTCGACGCGGCAGAACTGGACGCGGTTTTCGTGGAGGATGGCGTAACTGGCGCGGGGGTCGAAGTCTCGCGGCTGGCCGACAGAGCCGACGTTGATGATGGCTTTTTCGGTGTCGCGGAAGGGGTAGCCGGCCTCGCCGAGTTCGCCGGGGGAGTAGAAATCGGGTTCGTCGGTGAAGACGCCGGGGACGTGTGTGTGGCCGACGACGCAGAGGCGTTGGACGCGGTCGAAGATGCTCTCCAATTTGTCGGGGGAGTTCATGGCATCATCGGGGAAGATGTATTCGTTGATGGGGCGGCGGGGGGAGCCGTGGACTGCCAAAAGGTGTGTGCCGGTGACGCCGCTTGCCGGGATGGGTTCGGTGCCGGTGGCGCCGATTTGTTCGACGACACGGACTTTGAGGCGATTGAGGAACTCGTAGCGTTGGGCCCGCAGGGTGGCGTCGGGCTCGCGGTCGAACTGGTCGCGGGTCCAGAACGCCGCGGACTCGGCGCCGGGGTTGAAGTTGGTGGGTTCATAGAGGACGCCGTAGTCGTGGTTGCCCATGAGGGACCAGGCGCATTTGGAGCGGACGAGGTCGACGGATTCGAGGGGGTCGGGGCCGTAGCCGACGGTGTCGCCGAGGCAGACGATGCGGGTTATGGCGCGTTTCTCGATATCGGCGAGAACGGCTCTGAGGGCAACGGCGTTGCCGTGGACGTCACTGATAACTGCTGTGGGCACGCCGGCTCCTGAAGAAGGCCCCCGCGGGCACGGGGCACTTTCCCTGATCATGAGTCCCTGCACCGGGACAGGTGCGGATTCGTTGGCCGCTGAAGCCCGCCCGTGGTGAGGGGATGGAGAGTTTAGAAAGGCGGGGCAGATAATACAAATGAGTCGAATATCCCATTCGATGCGGGCGGCGGAGCGGGCGGGGGTGCAGATTTGGCAGGGAGGGGAGACTTCGGGGGGGGTCGGGAGGCGTTGAGAACGGGGATTCGGCTTGGTCCGGCATTTGCACGAACCTCCCCCGGGCCGATTGGTCGATGTACCCTGTCGGGTGTCTTGGAGGAGGGTTTTTCTCGGGTGGACCGGAACCCAAGCGTGGAAGTGCCCGCCGCAACCGCGAGGGTTACGGAAAGAACGTTCGGAAGAATCGATGGGACGCAGCGAAAGTCGGCTTCGTCCCCAATAGAAAGGAATCAGTCATGCCCGCCGCCGGCGTCAGTTATCAGCGCACGCGTGAAATGACCATCGATGAGTTGCTGCTTGAGAATCGGATCGTGTTTCTGATCGGCGAGATCAATTTCTCGTCGGCGGCCCGCGTGATGATGCAGATGCTTTACCTGGAGAACCAGAAGCGTGGGCAGGATATCCACTTTTATGTGAACTCGCCGGGCGGGGCCGTGGACGACACGCTTGCGCTGTACGACACGATGCGGTTTTTGTCCAGCCCGGTGAACACGTACTGCCTGGGGCGGGCGTATTCGGGCGGGGCGGTTCTGTTGACGGCTGGGGTCAAGGGCAAGCGGTTTATTCTGCCGCACGCCAAGGTGATGATCCACCAGCCGTACGGCGGGATCACCGGGCAGGCGGAGGACATCCGGATTCAGGCCGAGCAGATCATCAAGAGCAAGGCCGAACTGAACCGCATCATCGCGTTCCACACGGGGCAGACGGTGGAGCAGGTGACCAAGGACGGCGAGCGCGACAAGTATTTCACGGCCGAGGAGGCCTTGAAGTATGGCCTTGTGGATGAAGTCCTGACCGAAACCCCGAAAGAAATGAAGAACATGGGCGTGCGATAGACGGCCGCCGGTTTTTTCAAGTCTGTTTTCGACTGTTTTTCGTTGATCCGAGCCTTTCCCTCCAAGGGAGATTTCAATGTCCGGTTACCTCGTTCCGATTGTTATCGAAAAATCCGCCAAGGGCGAGCGCGCGTACGACATCTACTCGCGGCTGCTCAAAGACCGCATCATTTTTCTCGGTGGCCCTGTCACCGATGAACTGGCCAACCTCGTGGTGGCCCAGTTGCTCTTCCTCGCGAACGAGGACACCAAGAACGACATCCATATTTACATCAACAGCCCGGGCGGGAGCGTCTCGGCGGGGCTGGGTGTGCTCGACACCATGAAGTACATCAAGTGCGATGTGTGCACGTACGTCATCGGTCAGGCGGCCAGCATGGGGAGCGTGCTTGCGTGCGCGGGCACGAAGGGGAAGCGATTCACGCTGCCCAACGCCCGAAACCTCATGCACCAGCCGCTTTTGGGCGGGGTGATGGAAGGCCAGGCCACGGATATCGAGATCGAGGCCCGCGAGATGCTCCGCATCCGCGACCGGCTGTACAGCATTTATTCACAGGCCACGGGCCAACCCATCGAACGTATCGCGGCGGACTGCGACCGCAACAAGTGGCTCGATGAGAAGGAGATGCTGGAGTACGGGCTGGTGGACGCCGTCTTGCAGCGGATGCCGAACCACCGCGTGGCGGGCGCACCGGTCTCGATCGACGAGGTGTGAGAATACTGCGCAGTGTTGAACACAAGCCCCGGCGATGTGCCGGGGTTTTCTTTGCGCGGGCAGACCTGATCCAGCGAAAAGGCTTGAGGGGCGGTGTTTTCTGTCGGCTTCTAAAAATCGCGGCCGTGGACACCGTCGGTCGTTGCCTGGCCCACGAACGGCCATATGAATGAGTGCCAGCGCGGCGGGGCACCGTCGTCAAGCATGCTGGGCAGTGCTTCCCGCCACGCGATCGACCGCCCGTGACCGTCGGCGGCAGCCACCGTGGCGATGGCGTCGGCCGCCCACATATTTTCAAGCCCCGTCCAACCACCCCTTGGGGAAACCGCTTGCGAAGTGACGAGCACCTTAGAGGCGGGCCAAGTCACGTCCGACGATTTCGTCGGCGCAAACTGGGCTGGCGGCAGCATCCGCGTGGTGAGATTCCACCATCCGGGGCGGGCGACGAAACTCGCGGGGTACACATAGGCAATGTGCTGCGGTAATCCGAAACGGGGATTGAAGAGGGTGGAAGCATGGTCATGGTGGGTCGAAATCCCGGAGAGGGTGCGGATGGGAATGTCTGAGGGACAATGCACGGGATTCGCAGCTGCGGCGAATCCGTCGGCCGGTTTGGTTCCGCATGATGGGAGCGGTTGCCGTATTGTGACCCGATGCCTGAAGCGGACCTGAAGCCCGAGCGACTCAGCCAAGCCCGTCCGGGTGGAACGTGGCCTGCGGTGTTGCTCGGTTTGACGATGGCGTTGCTGGCTTGGTCGGCGTACAAGCCACACGACTACCCCACGTGGGCGTTGGAGGTTTTCCCCGCGGTGCTTTGGATCGTGATTCTGATCGCGACGTATCGGCGGTTTCCGATGACGCCGCTGCTGTATTGGTTGACCGCGCTGCATTGTGCGATTCTGATTGTGGGCGGGCACTACACCTATTCGGAAGTGCCCATCGGCAACTGGGCCCGCGACACGTTTGACCTTTCGCGGAACCATTACGACCGGGTCGCGCACTTTGTACAGGGGTTTGTTCCAGCGATTCTGGCGCGGGAGGTGTTGGTGCGGCGGTCTCCGGTGAAGGCGGGGTGGTGGCTGGTGCTTTTTGTGATGTCGATTTGCACGGCCTTCAGCGCGGTGTACGAACTCATCGAGTGGGCGGTGGCGGAGGTTAATTCGGCCGGTTCGCAGGCTTTTCTGGGGACGCAGGGCGATGTGTGGGACACGCAGAAGGACATCGCGTTGTGCATTCTGGGGGCTGGGCTGAGCCTTTTGACGCTTTCGGGATTGCATGATCGGCAACTTCGGCGGTGGGGATGGCGGGGATCGTGATTGGGGAGTGTGCTGGAAGCGGTCGGCACCGTGGCCTAAACTCTCCACCCTGCGAGTGACGCTCGCGGGATTTGCCGGTCGCCCTCGGTTTCATTGGGAGGTTTCGCTTGGTTCGTATCCGCATGCAGCGTCTGGGTCGCAAGAATCGTCCGTTCTATCGGATCAGCGCTATCGATCAGCGGGTTCGCCGCGACGGTCGGGTGATTGAAACCCTCGGGTATTACAACCCGCTGCACCCGGATGCGGCGAAGCAGATTGAACTGAACGGCGAGCGTGTGAAGCACTGGCTGAGCGTCGGGGCCCAGCCCTCTGACACGGTTCGTGACATGCTGGCGCGTCGCGAGTTCGTGGATGTGAAGTCTTGGGAGGCGGATCGGGCGGCCGATCGCAAGGGTATGGAAGAGCGGCTGGCGGCGGCTGCGGCGGCGCCCAAGGACGAGAAGAAGAAGGCCTGATCGGCCTCGATTGATACTGAATGTTGTGAGAACCCGACCGGAATGGTCGGGTTTTTTCATGGGTTATGAGGGGCGGCGCTGCGACCCCACCGTATGGGCGGGGTCAGGGTTTTTCGCCGATGTCGATGATGGCGCAGGCCTGGATGGGTTTGATGTCGAGGGCGTCGGCCGCGTCCAAGACTTCTTCGGACTCTGAGCCGGGGTTGAGCCAGACTTCGGCAACGTCTTCTCTCTGGCCGATGTCGATCATGGCGAGCATTCCGACTTCAGGCGGAACATAGAAGGCTGCGCGGTCGATGGGTCCGGGGACCTCGGCGACGGAGTGGTAGCACTTGAGGTCTTCGATGGTGGTTTCGCGGGGGTTGACCGGGAAGACGGTGTGACCCTTGCGGACATAGGCACGAACGGCCTTATTGCCGAACTTGGCGGGATCGTTCGAGGCTCCGATGATCATGACTCGCATGGCGATTCTCCCGAGGTTGATGGGGCGGGTAGCAAGGTCAGGATATGGGGTCTGCCGCGCTGGCGTGTGAAGGGCATCTGCGGACGGGAGTGCGGGCGGTGGTGTTCGGCGGTATGCTGCCCACCACTTCGCTTTGCCGCTGTTCAATTTGGGAGGTATGCCTTGATTTTTCAAAGTTTTGCGGTGCTTGCTTGCCTGATTCCTGCGGTGACGATTGCGCAGGGGGATGTTCCTGCGGGGGGACCGATGGGTGTGGTTCATATGACGGCCGGGGAGATTTCTCGGGCGGATCGTGCCGCGGGGTGGCGGGCGTTGTTTGATGGGGTTTCGACGAAAGGGTGGCGGGGCTATCGACAGGAGGCGTTCCCGGCGAAGGGGTGGAGCGTGGGTGACGATGGCACGCTGCGTTCGGCGGCGGGGGGCGGCGGTGGAGACATTCTTTCCGCGGAGCAGTTTGGAGATTTTGAACTGGCGCTCGAGTTCAAGACGACACCGAAAGCCAACAGCGGCGTGATGTATCGGGTGACTGAGAAGCACGACACACCGTGGCAGACGGGGCCGGAGTTTCAGGTTCTTGACGATGCGGGGCACGGGGCGAAGCCGACGGATGCCCATGCCGCGGGTGCCTTGTATGACCTTGCGGCCCCGGCCGAGGGCAAGATTCTGCACTCCGCGGGTGAGTGGAACCACGTGCGGATTCGGATACGCAACGGTGTGGTGCAGCACTGGCTGAATGACCGGAAAGTGGTGGAATGCCGGATCGATGATGAGGCATGGAAGGCGAAGATCGCGGGGAGCAAGTTCGGTGTGTACGAAGGGTTTGGCGTTCAACCCAAGGGCCATATCGCGCTGCAGGACCATGGCGATGAGGTGTGGTATCGCAACATTGTGGTGAGAGACTTGGATGCCTCGATGCCGGGCGAGGTGGCGTTGTTCAACGGGGTCGATACGGCGGGCTGGTCGGCGTTTGTGCCAGAACTTTTGGCAAATCCGCTCTCGATCTGGAAAGTGGAAGACGGCGTGCTGACCACGTTGGGGTCGCCCGCGGGTTACATTCACACGACGGCGGACTTTGCCAATTTCGTCCTCAAACTCGAATGGCGCTTCAGCCCGGTGACGAAGAAGGCGGGCAACAGCGGCGTGCTGCTGCGGATGAACGGCGAACACAAGGTGTGGCCCAAGAGTGTTGAAGCCCAGTTGCAGAGCGGGGCGGCGGGCGACTTCTGGAATATCGGCGAGTTCGAGATGACGACCGAGGCGTCGCGGCTGAACGGCCGCAACACCAAGGCGAGCGGGAACGCCGAACGCGGGATCGGGGAGTGGAACGAGTACGAGATTCACGTGGATCACAACCGGGTGCGGTTGTTCGTGAACGGAGAACTTTTGAACGAGGCGTGGGGCGTGGCTGAGATGCCGGGGAAAATCTGCCTTCAGAGTGAAGGGGCGGAGATTCACTTCCGGCGGGTGCGGCTGGCTCCCTTGAAGTGAAGACGCGGGCAAGGCGTCGCGGGTCTGAAGGTGGATGCTCGGGGCGCGGAGACGCGTGATACTGTTCGGACGATGCTCTGGCAGCCCTCACTTCCCGAGGCGTATCACGCCCTGACACCCGATGTTCTTGCCGCCGCGATCACGGTGCGCCGGGGGCAATTGGGCGATTCGCTGGTCATTTTGGGCCACCACTACCAGACCGATGACGTGATCCGGCACGTGGACTTTACGGGTGACTCGCTCAAACTTTCGCAGATCGCCGCGAAACTCTCGACCGATCGGCCGGCGGGGCGGCCGGTGAAGTTTGTGATCTTCTGCGGCGTTCACTTCATGGCCGAGACGGCGGACATGCTGACGGACGAGGCGGTGGAGGTGATTCTGCCGGATCTTTCGGCGGGCTGTTCGATGGCCGACATGGCGCAATATGACGACACGGTCGAGGCGTGGCGGTCGATTCATGCGTCGCTCGGGTGGACCGGGACCGGGGCGGCGGGACGCATTATCCCGATCACTTATGTGAACTCATCCGCGGCTATCAAGGCGTTTGTCGGTGAACACGGTGGGGCGTGCTGCACCAGTTCTAACGCGCGGAGCGTGGTCACGTGGGCCCTCAAGGGTGGCACCTCACCCGCAAGGGTTGGCGAGGAAATCAAGGTGATGTTCCTGCCGGACCAGCACCTGGGGCGGAACACAGCGCACTCGCTTGGGATCGATGTCGGTTTGCAGTCGTGCGTGTATGACCCCCGGCTGGCCCGCAAGGGCGAAGCGCTGGGCGGTGCCTCGGCATCGCAGGTGGCCGGTTCGCGGGTGATTCTGTGGGCCGGGCACTGCTCGGTGCACAAACTCTTCCGGCCCGAACACTGCGACAGCATTCGTGCGGAGAACGCAGCGAACCCCGCGGCGAGGCCGACCACGATTCTGGTTCACCCCGAGTGTTCCAAAGAGGTGGTCGATAAGGCGGACCTCAACGGTTCAACCGAGTTCATCATTCAAACGATCCGGAAGGCCGAAGTTGGCAGTCGCTGGGCCATCGGGACCGAGTTTCATCTCGTGACCCGTCTGGCCAAGGAAGCGGCGGGACGCGGCGTGGAGGTGCGCATTCTGAGCGAATGTCAGTGCCTGTGCACCACGATGTACCGCATCGATGAGCCGCATCTGTTGTGGGTGCTCGACAACTTGGTGGGCGAATCGGACGGGCGCGATAAACCTCGGACGCCCAAGGTGGTGAACAGTGTGCGGGTGCTGCCGAAGGTGCGGGAACTGGCGCGGTTGGCGATCGATCGGATGCTCGAACTTGCCGCGCCGGCGAAGACGATGGATTAGGGGGAGCAGGCACTGGGCACTGGGCTGCATCGCAGGGTCGAGAATTCGCTCTCCTGCACTTTCTACCTCACGGGCGTAGCGGGCCAATCCCGGCGCCATGCATGTGGGTCGTCGGCCGCCTCCGAGTACGCGATGCGGACCGGCATGGCGGCTAAACGGCGGAACAGCCGAGCCTCTGCGAGCAGGGGCCACCATCCGTAAAGGAAAATTTCCAATGGCCGCCACATCGCGACCCAGCCGCCGATGAGCACCCCCTCGCGTAGGAGATCACCTAGTTGGTGACCATTCATGGCCGTCGCGATCAGATTGCCCACGCCGACCGCGGCGGTCAGAAACGCCGTCCCGATCAGCAGACTGGTGCGCCCATTGCGAAAGAGTTGATGAAGTCGCCGCATTGTCACCTGCGAACGTTGCGTGAAGAACTCCTCAACGGCGGCCTTCAGCGCTGCGGCTTCTTCTGGCAGCCCTGCGGGACGATCGAGATGCACCAGCAGAGCGAAGACCGCGTCCCGGCGCGCCTCCCGGGCCCCACCCACGATGAACTCCTCGGCCTTGGGGTCCAAATCGCGCTCGCGGAACGGTGAAGGGTCGATGGCGTTGAAGAGCTGCTTGAGCTCCGCGACGCGGACTTCGATTACCACGCAGTTGGGAGGGATCGGGTCGCCGGCCGACTCTTTTTCGTGGTCCAAATATGTGCTCCACCGCTGTGGCCGCAGTCTAAGGCCACGTTTGACGACGTGGGCCTTTTCGAGTCTTTCTGAAATGACTGAGCCCTTTCCGGCTCTGTTCACGTCTCGTCGCTCAGTGTATCTTCCCCATCGAACTTTCCACGCGAGGTGATGCCCCGGAGGACCCGCCGTGACGCCGCGAAACCCGGAGTTCACACGCCTCGCCCGGCTGCCATCCGTTCACCCACGCAAACGAAATGACCCCGACGCTGGTCGGGGAGTTGGGGATCGAGGGCGTGCGCTGCGCGAGTGGGCGTGCTGCGTCAGACGGCGGCCTTGACGGGGGCCAGCGCGGGCTTGGCGGCCGGGACCAACTTCACTTCTTTGTGGGCATCGGCTAGAGCGGCGTGGTGGGGCGCTCCGAGTTCGATGCTTTCCTTCATGAGGCGACCGACTTTGAACTTGACGGTGCGCTTGGGGGGCACGGAGACGCGTTCGAGGGTTTTGGGATTCTGGGCGGTGCGTGCGGCCCGAGACTTCACTTCGAAGACACCGAAATCGCGGAACTCGAGGCGATTGCCCTTTTTGAGTTCGCTGATTACCTGGTCAAGGAACTCCTGGACGGCTTCTTTGACATCGGTGCGCCGCATTTTGGTGCGGTCGGCGATTCGTTCGATAAGTTCTTTCTTCGTGATCGTCGCCATCTTCGTTCCTTCAGTGCAAACCGAGCCGCCGACACCCAGACCCACACGCCCCGACAACTTCACGGTTCGGGGTCATTCCGTGACGCCAAACCTACGCCAAGTGAACCCGCCCACCGCATACCAGCCCTGACGGTCCTCAATACATCTCCGAGCGCCGGGCATGTGCTCCGACTGACCGGCGGTCGTTCGTTCCTGCCTTCGATCCTCGAAACCGGCAAACCGAACCGATACCCCCCGAGGCTTCCGATGACCCTCCAATGAACGTCCGCTGGCGGCCCTCGGGTCGGACTGCCAACGGGGGGAGAAACCGCCACGGGTGCGAGGGGGAGTATCGCGCGCAAGTCGTTGCAGGTCAATACCTGAACGCACCAAAGTTGGGGGGAAATCGAAGTTTATTGAAGACCATTTTTCGAACCGTTTTTGGCGAAATGGCCTTGACTTTCTCGGACGGTGGAAAGGGTTGTGGGGGCGGGTGGCGTCGGGCGATCTGGACGGGCGACCTTTTCTTGCCGGGATGTGCCACCGGCACCCATCAGTCAATGGTTTCGATCTCAACACCCTCGGGGAGGGCTTTGAGGAAGATGCGTCCGTAGCGGGCGGTGAGGACGCGGCCGTCGAGGACGACGACTCTGCCGCGGTCGGTTTTGCTGCGGATGAGGCGGCCGAAGCCTTGTTTGAACTTCATGACGGCCCGGGGGACGGAGTCTTCCATGAAGGCGTTGCCGCCCCGGGCTTCGATGAGTTCGTTGCGGGCCTGGGTCAGCGGGCGGTCGGGGGGATCAAACGGAAGTTTGGTGATGATGACGTTTCGGAGGCCTTCGCCCTTTACGTCGACGCCTTGCCAGAAACTCGCAGCGCCGAAGAGCACGCTCTTTCGATCTTGTCGGAAACGGCTGAGGATGAGGGAGCGCGGGCCATCGCGACCTTGCGCGAGGAGGGGGAGGCCGATCTCGGCGAGGGGGCCTGCGAGTTCACTGGCGGCGCGGTTGAGGGAGGAAAAACTGGTGAAGAGAACGAAAGCGCCGCCTTCGGTTTCTTCGAGGTGTTGAAGGATGGCGGAGGAGAGCGGAGAAAGCCCGTCGCGCGGGGGTGACCCATCGATACCACGGTGGACATAGACCCGGACCTGTCGGGCGTGATCGAAGGGGCTGCCGAGTTGCAGAGTTGATGCGCCCTCACAGCCCAGGCGCGAGATGAGGTGGGCGAAAGCGGTTTCCGAACCCTCGGTGGTTTCGGTCTCGGCGACCGTGCGGGTGGTGAGAGTTGCGCTGGTGAGGACCACGCTGTGGTCTTGCCGGAAGAGACGTTCGCGGAGGATCGGGCCGACCTCGATGGGGGAACACGCCATGTTGACGCGCAGCCGCGACGCACCGGAATCGTCGTCTCCGCCGGAGGTTTCGCCCCAATAGACGGCACCCGGCATGCCCTGCGTGACCAGGACCTCGGCGTCGAGGGCGATGTTCTCGGCCCGGATGGAGTAGGCGTTGAGTTCGAATTTGTCGGCCTCGTTCTTGACGAGTTCGCGCATGGATTTGAGGCGGAGGCCCAACTCGCGCATGGCGGGTGTGAGCGAGTTGGAGATGGCGCCGCCCTCGCGGAAGCGGAAGGTGCCGGCGTCGCCCCCTCGCGCGAAGGGAGACTTGCCGTCCGCGCCGGACCGTCGAACCCGGTCGGCGACCATTTCGAAAAAGGCGAGGGAGGCGGCTCCGGCCTGTTCTGCGAGCCGGATGGCGGCCTCGACCGGCCCTGCATCACCGATCATGACGGCGAGTTGGGCGAGGTAGCCCCGGCCGGCGCGGGATGAGTAGAGCGTGTTGAGGAGGTGATTGACGCGGCCTTCCGAGAGCGAGACGCCGAAGTGGTCGCTCGCGACGTCTTCGATGGCGTGGGCCTCATCGAGCACGACGTGGTCGTATTTGGGGAGGAAGCCCGCATCCTCGGCCCGGAGCGCGAGATCGGAAAAGAAGAGGGCGTGGTTGCAAACCAAGAGGTTGGCGCCTTCGAGCGTGGCCCGAGCATTCTGGTAGAAGCACTGCTTGTAGGTGGGGCAACGCTTGCCCATGCAGTTGCCAGAATCGGACTGCACACGATCCCAGACGCCCGGGCGTTCGAGGGTGGGGAGCGTGCTGAGGGAACCGTCCTGTGTTTCGTAGGCCCATTGCTGGATCACTTCGAGGCTGCGGCGCGAGGGGGCATCGGGCAGGAGTTTGTCACCCCGCTCGCTGGCCATGCGGAGGCGGCGGGTGCTGAGGTAGTTGCCCCGGCCTTTGACCAGGACGGCGCGGAGCGGACGGGGCAGGGATTCGTCTGCCGGGGCCGGGCAGAGGATGCTCTCGAGCAGCGGTATGTCTTTCTCGATCAACTGTTCCTGGAGGGCGATCGTGTGGGTGGCGATCAATACGGTTTCCTTGCGCTCGACGGCGCGGAGGATCGCGGGGACGAGGTAGGCGAAACTTTTGCCGACGCCGGTGCCGGCTTCAACGAGGAGGTGAGATTTTGCCTCGAAGGCGGCCGACACGGCGTCGGCCATGGTGATCTGCTGTTCGCGCGACTCGAAGGCGCTTCCGAGGCGCGTTGCGACTGGGCCGGCGTTGGACAGAATCTCCGAGGCGGTCAGTGGCATGGCTGGATTACAAGAGTAGCCGGTGCTGGCGGCGGCCTTGGTGGTTGCTTTGGCGTGTTGGCGTGTTGGCGTGTTGGCGTGTTGGCGTGTTGGCGTTGCCGTGGTACGCTCTGGGCTATGTGGCTTTATGGCGCCTTTCTATATGGAACGCTTCTGTTGTGCGCGGTCGTGACGTGCATCACGCTGCGGCGCTATGACCTGCGGCCAACGGAGCCCTTGAAGACGGTGGCATTTGCGATCATTCTGGGTGCGGGCCTCATGTGGGCGAGCCGGGCCGGGCAGGATGCCGTGGTGCGGGCCCTGATCTCTGAAGAACGGCCGGACCTTGGGAACCTGGCGTACGCCGGCATCGCCGGTGTGCTGGAGGAGTCGGCGAAACTGCTCACCGTGATTGCGTTGTGCGGGCTGTTTCGGCGGCACTTTGAGGAACACTCGGACGGGGTGTATTACGGAGCGCTGGCCGGACTGGGGTCGGCGATTCTTGAATCGTTTCTTGTTCTGGGGTGGCCTTCGTCGCTGGAGTTTTTGCCGACGCAGGAACCGGTGCGAATCGCTGGACACCTGGTGATGGGCTCGATCACGTGTGCGGGTTTGGGGCTGTTTGCGGTGGGTGACCGGCGGTGGATGTGGGCGGTACCGCTGTTTTTCGTGCTGGGGTGCGTTCTGCACATGCTGTGGGACTGGGCGGCGTTTGAAGCCGCGGACTCCTTCCGCGGGGAGGGCGTGCTGCGCTGGTATCACACGGGATCGTCGATCCTCATCATGCTGACCGGGTTGTTCGGTTTCAAGGCCCTTGTCAAGTGGTCGGCCCGGATGCAGGAACGCGGCGGACTGGTGGGGCACACTTTGGCACGGCCCACCGATACGATCCGCCCGTGAACGAACCCACCAAGCCTATCGAGATGACCGCTGACCAACTGACCGCCGCGGCCGAGCGGTTTGGATCCGATTTTTCGGCGGTGCGGGCGGCGGTGGGCCGGGTGATGGTTGGCCAGACGGAGATTGTTGATGGGGTGCTGACGTGCCTGTTCGTGGGCGGTCACGCGCTTCTGGAGGGCGTGCCCGGTATTGGTAAGACGCTGCTCATTCGAACGCTGGCGCGGGCCCTCAACCTTTCGTTTTCGCGGGTTCAGTTCACCCCCGACCTGATGCCGGCGGACATCACGGGGACGGCCGTGGTGACTGAGACCGATCGCGGCGGCGTGCGTGACCGCTCGTTCACTTTTCAGCCCGGGCCGGTGTTCACGAACATTCTGCTGGCGGACGAGATCAATCGTGCCACGCCCAAGACGCAGTCGTCTTTGCTGGAGGCGATGCAGGAGCGGGCGGTCACCTCGGGCGGGGTGACTCATCCGTTGCCGGATCCCTTCATTGTGCTCGCAACCCAGAACCCCATCGAGCAGGAGGGCACGTATCCGCTGCCCGAGGCCCAACTCGATCGGTTTTTCTTCAAGTTGCTGGTGCGGATGCCGAGCCGGGCCGAACTCGCGGAGATCATTGATCGGACGACCGCGCCCAACCCGCTGGAGACACCGATGGTGCTCGAGCGCAGCGTGCTGCTGGAACATCAACGGTTGGTGCGCGCGGTTGTTATTGCTCCGCACGTGCGGGATTATGCCGTGCGGCTGGTTCTTGGGACGCATCCGGTGGGGACCTTGAGTGCCGCGGGCTTCAGCACGCCATTGGTGGATCGGTTCATCCGGCTGGGGGCCTCACCCCGCGCTGCGCAGACGCTGGTGCTGGGGGCAAAGTGCAAGGCGCTCTTAGACGGCCGGTTTGCGGTATCGATCGACGACCTGCGGTCGGTGGCTTTGCCGGCCTTGCGGCACCGGCTGATTCTCAACTTTGAGGCGTCGGCCGAGGGGGCCTCGCCCGACGCCATCATTGAGAACCTGCTGACGACGCTTCCTGTGGAGGCGGTTTCGTGAGGGGCGTTGGTCGCATCGTCGGGCGAACGCTGGCGACGGCCTGGCTTGCCTTGGGCGCGGGTTGCGGAACCAATGGTCGTGAGGGTGATGCAGCGTCGGGCGGTGGGGCTGGTGGGGCGACACCCGAAGTGAACCTCGTGTTCGATAGCCGCATCAATTGGGTGTCCGGGGACGTTCTGGTGATGCCGTTGGACGCGGCGACGGTGGCGAGCGACACGCCCCGGGTGTTTGTGCTGGAGGGGGACCAAGCGGGCGAAGCGCTCGCGGCCCGCATCGCGTTTTTGACGGTGACGGTGCCGGCGGAAGACCATTCCGCGGCGGAGTGGCTGGATGCGCCCGGCGTGTGGGCTTCGGCTGAAACCGGCGCGGGCACGCGTGTGATTGTGGTTGAAGCAGCCGAGTTGGGGGGCGGTGGGGACTTGGTGGTGGGCGGGCGGCGGTTTTCCGTCAACTGGTTGCCGCTCCCGAGAACGCTGGTGCGTGCAGCACCCGACAGCCCGGAACAACCGTGGCTGAGCCCGATTTCCCCGAGCATCCGGCGAAGCCCGCTGTTTCTTGCCCTCACCGAGCGTGAACGCTTGAACCCGTTGACGCGCTGGCGCTATCGGTTGATCGTTGATGGGCTTGATCCGGCGGCGGAGGGATCGGGCGTTCCGTTTGCCGATCGAACGATCGAAGCAGTGGCTCGCCAGAATGAAAATCGGTGGCGGGTCGCGCTTGCATGGCTGTGGGCGGCGGACCCGGCCGTTGCCGACAGTTTGAAGAAGCGGCTGGTGGCGTGTGTGACCTTGCCCGATGGCATCACCGTTCCTGCGTGGCCCACGGCCCATACATCGCTCGATGACCTTTTGAGCGGGCTGCTCGATCCGGCATCGACACCGAATGCGCGGGTGCGGCGGGCCGAGCGGTGGTTGCAGGAACAATCTGCGGCGACGGCGTGGGTGATGGATGACGGTGGAAGGCTGGATGCCCTGCGGGGCGTGGTGGCGTCGCTGGGTATCGCCAATTTGAGCGAGCGGGCGACGCTAGGGTGGGCGGGCGTGCAGGATTCGGACATTGAGCCCGAGCCGGTTCCGCTGGCGGCGTTCCACGCCGTTGAGGTCGCGGTGCCGATCCGTGATTCGGGCGGGGGCCTCGCGGCGATTGAACTTCACGCCGGTGAGTGGGAACAGATCCGCGGCGTGATTCCCGGTCGGATCGGGATTCGTCCACCGGGGCTGGATGTCTCGTCGTTGCTTGGGGACTGGACCATGCGTGACTGGCTGAACGGCACACCCCGCCGGCCCGCACCGGCGTGGAATACTCGGGCACGGTTGGCGCGGATCCCGGGTGGTTATGGGTGGCGGTTGACGGTTGAGTGTGATGGCGCGGGCACCGTCGGTGATCGGGAGCGTGAACGGCTTTCGGTACTTGCAGGGCCGAACGCGGAGGAAGCGACGTTGATCGTGGTTTCGCCGGGTTCGAGCGGGGAGCGGGTGCGGACGGGCTCTGACGCGATGGGTTGGAATGCGACGATCGAGATCCCGCCGGAAGCGGTTGAAGCGGATGGGACGCTGCGGCTTGCGTTACACCGGGTCGATGCGCGGGGTCGCCGGAGTGCGTGGCCCCGGTCGATGTTTCCGTGGCAAACGAGCCCGGCTCGCGCTGCACTCAACCTGAACGCGTGGGATGGTTTTCAGTCTGGCGGCGGCGCGGGCGCGGGGACTACTTCGGGTCGCTGAGTTTGGCGGGCGCGGCGGCGGCCTTGGTTTCTTTGGCCTTCGCATCTGTGTAGTTGGAAAGGCTCATGAAGACCATGGCCGCGGGGAGAAAGGCCTTCTCACCGGCGCGTTGGGCGACACCTTCAAGCGTGGTGAGGCTGCCGACCTCGACGTCTTTCTTGAGATCGCTGACGACGTTGTCGAAGGTGTGGACGATCTTGCCCCAGATGAAGTATTCATCTTTGGTTTTGGGCATGAAGGAGTTGAGGCCCGGGACGTTCGTGGGAAGGACGAAGAACCATTTGTCGTCGGCCTTCTTCATCACCAGGCCGATCGGGGGCATGATGGGTTTCTCGTCCCAGAGCACGGCGACCGTATCGTCGGTGAGATAGGCCGTGGACATGCGGGCTTCGCTCTCCTTCAGCCAGCCATAGGGATCGGCGAAGAGCCGCTTGAGCGCGTCGTTGAGGGCCTGCTGGGTTTCTTCGCGCTGGGCGACGGATTGTTTGGCGCGGCTGCGTCGGTTGCCGCCACCGCCCCGCATGTTCTTCGTCATCTGCGCGATGAGGGACGTAGCCTTGCCTTTTTTGGCGGCCTCTTCGGTGCGGGCGGCGAGATCGGCCATTTCGGCGGGGAACTTCTGGGCGATGGTCGCCGAGAGTTTCTCGATGTTGCCCATGAACACGCCCATGCGGTTCAGGAGTTGGCGCATGTCGTCGTTGTCCGCGTAGATCAGGTTACCCAGTTTGCGGGCTTCACCTTTTTCGACGAGCATGCGGGCGGTCGCGATGGTTTGTTCGGGCGTTTCCTGTCCGTAGCGTTCTTCGCACCCGGGGAGGCCGAGGACGAAGGCGAGGATGGTCGCGGTAACGGCGACGAACACCGGACGCGAGGATTGCCAACAACTATTTGAAAGAAACGCCATTCGGGAGGGTCCTCGCTTGCAAGAGGTCGAGACTCCTTCGCGTACGCCGTGGGGGGCGTTTTGTTACCCCGTGCACGGCAAACTGAAGCCGGGCTGGATCAGGCCGAGGTTCGATCGACGATGCGGTACAACTCGCGCTCCCCTCGGCCTCGCACGGGGTAGTCTTTGCGGAGCGGATGGCCGGGGTAGTCGGCCCACAAGAGGATGCGACGCAGATCCGGGTGGTTGCGGAACCGGATTCCGAACATGTCAAAGACTTCGCGCTCCATCCATTCGGCCCCCGGCCAGAGGCTGGTGACGGAGTCGATCCAGAGGGCGGGATCTTCGACCGTGCCGTCGGTCGGGAGGGAAGGATCGACGTAGGTTTTGACAAAGAAGCGGTCGTCGCGTGTGAACGAAACCAGGTTGTAGACCACGCCGAAGCGGCCGGGCATGGGGACCGGGTATCCGAGGTAATCGACCCCGCCCAAGTCAGAAAGGAAATTGAAGGCGCAGCGGGCATCCTTCTTGAGGAACGCCATGACCTCAAGCAGGTCGGCGGGGGCGACGATGAGCGACGACTGGCCTCGGAACTCGGTGCCGCGGAACTTTTTCGTGGGGAAGCCGGCCTTCACAGCGGCGAATACCGGGTGGTCCAGCGTCGGGGTGATGGGCGGTGTTGACATGCGGGCAAGCGTAGGACGGGCGGGTGTGGGTGCCGGGGATGAGGGGCGGCTTATGAGCGCGGTTCGGTGGTGTTGGAGCGGTGAATGACGGCTTTGCCGGCAGAGAGGGCCGCGGCCTGCAACGCGTGCTCCCAAGGATCGGGACCGCCCCCCATCACCACCGCCTCGCATGCCGGGTGGCCGACGAGGGCATCGACGATGCGGACCAGATGGTCCATTTGATCGCGAAGCATGGATTGGGTCAGAAGGGCCGCGGGATCGACCACCAAGCCATACGCGGGGTAGGTTCGCAGGAACGTCAGCGTCCCCGGGAGATCGGAGACGATCGCTGAGGCAGTGGGCATGATGAAGAGTCGCAACCGGCCATCGGCGGTGGTCGCCCCGGCGGCTAGGGCGGAAGCGAAGCGGTTCCAACGGTCGCGGACGGCGGGGAGCCAGGTAGGACCCTCGATGTCGGCGAACGTCGGGATAACGACGAGGCGGGGGGACCCGT
>Ga0163144_10010956_pt1 | contig 19240 bp, 12 predicted proteins | sample OliLak19BULKMAT1_FD_123175 | JGI IMG/M metagenome (GOLD analysis project Ga0163144, IMG submission 123175) | Freshwater microbial mat bacterial communities from Lake Vanda, McMurdo Dry Valleys, Antarctica - Oligotrophic Lake LV.19.BULKMAT1 | ecosystem: Environmental > Aquatic > Freshwater >... | reverse complement strand
TGAACACCTCATTATCGGTAATGGACCGTAAATCCTCCAAGGAATTCGTGAATTCATCAAACCGAAGACTGAATGATATTCCGATCTTCCTCCAGCCGGCCTGAGCGGTCGGAATTTCCCTCAAAGCGCTCTGGAAAGTCCTCACGATTCTGCTTGAATGGTGATTCGCCGCGAGCCTCTACGCTCGCGAGTCGACTTTCGATGGTGCCGAGTTTCGTTTGAGGCCGTCCATGCCGACGATCAATCAGCTGGTGAAAACGCCGCGGATTCCGCAAAAGTCGAAGCCGAAGCATCCGGCCATGTTGGGCTGCCCGCAGCGTCGCGGTGTTTGTACGGTCGTGAAGACCATGACGCCGAAGAAGCCGAACTCGGCTCTGCGGAAGGTGGCCCGCGTTCGTCTTTCCAACGGCATCGAAGTGACCGCGTACATCGGCGGCGAAGGTCACAACCTGCAGGAACACTCGATCGTGCTCGTCCGCGGCGGCAAGGTTCGCGATTTGCCCGGCGTGCGTTATCACATCGTTCGCGGCGTGTTGGACTGCCAAGGCGTGTCGGACCGCAAACAGGCCCGCTCGAAATACGGCAGCAAGAAGGAAGGCAAGTAAGCCTTCGATCCGCTTTCGCCAACCACGAACCATTCCTCCGAACTTAAGTCTAGAGCATTCCGATGGGTACGAAGAAATACACCGCCAGCAAGGATACGCTCGTCCCGGACGTGCGCTACGGTTCGCTGCTGGCGTCGAAGTTCATCAACTGCCTCATGTACGACGGCAAGAAGTCGACCGCCACGCGGGTCTTCTACGGTGCCATGGACCAGATCAAGAAGCGGATGCCGGACGTCGACCCGATTGAAATCTTCAAGCAGGCCGTCGAGAACGTCAAGCCGTCCCTCGAAGTCCGCTCCCGTCGCGTCGGCGGTGCGAACTATCAGGTCCCGATGCAGGTTCGCCCGCAGCGTCAACAATCGCTGAGCATCCGCTGGATCATCAACGCGATCCGAAGCAAGACCGGCCGGCCGACGTATCTCATCCTCGCCGACGAACTCATGGCCGCCGCCCGCCGCGAAGGCGAAGCGATGGCCAAGCGCGAAAACACCATCAAGATGGCCGACGCCAACAAGGCCTTCAGCCACTTCGCCTGGTAACGAGGGCGAGCATCCGAAAAGCCCGCCCGATCCGGGCGGGCTTTTTTGTTGAGTTATGTGAGAATTTGCTTGGGGTGTTACTCCCAAGCACCCGTCGGAGACCGCGTTGTGGTCAAATCTTACGGCCCCAACGGGACCACCGACAATAGCCGGGGGTAAAACCCATGGCTGTGATCCTGCCGATAGAATAGCTCCGTAGTCCCCCGCGATCCTCCGTTCGAGTTGACGCATCATGGCCAAAGCCGACCCTGACAGTATGACCAAGATCCGCAACATCGGCGTGATCGCGCACATCGACGCGGGTAAGACGACGACGACCGAGCATCTCCTCTTCTACGCCGGGGCTAAGCACAGGCTCGGCGGCGTCGATCAGGGGACGACCGAGACCGATTACGATCCCGAAGAACAACAGCGCGGCATCACCATTTACTCCGCCTGCGTGCCGTTCCAATGGAAGGGTTTCACGGTCAACCTGATCGACACGCCCGGCCACGTCGACTTCACGGCTGAGGTCGAACGCAGCCTCCGCGTGCTCGACGGCGCCATCTGCGTGTTCGACGGCCAAAAGGGTGTCGAGGCGCAGTCGGAAACCGTGTGGCGGCAGGCGAACAAATACGGCGTGCCGCGGGTTGTGTTCATCAACAAGATGGACGTCGTCGGCGCCAACTTCGCGGCGGCACTGGAGAGCATCCACCATCGTCTGACGACCGACTTCGCCGCCGATGGACAACCCATACCCGTGGTCGTGCCGATCGGCTCCGGCTCCGTGAACGATTCGCCGCTGCCGTTTACGGGCGTCATCGACTTGGTGACGCGTCAGGCGCACTACTTCGATGCCGGCGACCTCGGCAAGACGATCCGCACCACGGACATTCCCGAAGAAGTGGCCGACATGGCCGCAGCGTACCGCGAAAAGCTCTTCGACGTGCTCACGTCCCACGACGATAAGGACGAGATCACCACGACCATCCTCGAAGGCGAAGATCCGGACCCGGAGAAAATCCGCGCACTGATCCGCTCGCTGACGCTGAAGCGGGTCATCTACCCGGTGCTGTGCGGCAGCGGCCGCGAGCATATCGGCGTGCAGCCGCTGCTCGACGCGGTCACGTACTATCTGCCGTCTCCGCTGGACCGCCCGCCGGTGGTCGGCACGAATCCGAAGGGGAACAAGGAGGAGATCCGCAAGCCGGACCCCAAGGAGCCGTTCTGCGGACTGGTGTTCAAGGCGGCGTGGCATCCCAACGGGCACCGCTTCTTCATCCGCGTCTATTCCGGCGTGATGCGGCCGAACATGCGGGCGTTCAATGCGGGCAAGGACGTGAAGGAAAACGTCGCCAAGTTGTTCCACGTCCATGCCGACCCCAACCGCGGGCTGGAGGAAGTGGAGTCCGCCCCTGCCGGGGACATCATCGCTGTCATCGGCCTGAAGGACTCGGTGACGGGCGACACGCTCTGCGAGACCAATCACCCGATCGTTCTGGAAGCGATCAGCTTCGCCGAGTCGGTCGTCAGTCAGTCGATCGAGCCGGACTCCGGCGCGGACAAGGACAAACTCTTCGCCGCCCTTGCGGTGCTGCAACTCGAAGACCCGACGTTCAAGGTGAAGGCCGACAAGGACACCGGGCAGACCCTGATGTCCGGCATGGGGACGCTGCACCTCGAAGTGAAGAAGCATCGGCTCGAACGCGATTTCCGGTTGAAGGTCCGCGTCGGCAAGCCGAGGGTCAGCTATCGGGAAACGCTTCGGGAATCCCGCAACGTCGAAGTTGAGGTGCGGAACATCGGCCAGCGCGAAGTCTACGCCAAGCTCCGCGTCGAGTTCACCAACATGGTCAGCAAGACACCGGTGACGGTGTCGAACTTCGTGACCTCCGACGTGATCCCGAACGCGATGAATGTGGCCGCGGAATCGGGCCTGAAGGATGCGCTGCAATCCGGCGAGTTCGGTTTCCCGATGATGAACGTGCAGGCCAAGATCATGGGCGGCGCCTTCGATCCGGAACTCTCCAACGAGGACGGCTTCCTTCGCGCCGCGGTGGAAGCCTACCGTGAAGGAACCAAGGACAACATCGTCCTGTTGGAACCGATCATGAAACTGACGGTGAAGACCCCCGACGAATTCCTGGGCAACGTCACCGGCGACCTCGCCAAGCGGGGCGGAGTGATCGAGCACACGAGTTCCCTCCCCGGCGCGATCTCCGAAGTCGTCGCCCGAGTCGCGCTCGCAAAGCTCTTCGACTACGCCGACCGCGTCCGCAGCCTCAGTCAGGGTCGCGCCTCCGGAACCATGGAGCCGCTGAGCTACGAGCCGGCCCCACCCGATGTCGTCCGGCAGCTGATGGGGAATTGACGCGGACCACTACATCTTCGCACGCCGACCCCGCCGGACGAAGTGCACAGCCAGCCCGCCGAGCACGACGCCGGCGATAAGAAGGTAAAGCCAGAGCCGACTGCCGCCGCCGGTGCTGAAGCCGGGTTTGCCGACGAGCGCCCGGCCTTCCGGCCCGACGGGCGTGGTCAGTCCATACTTCTTCTCCAACTTGAACTCTTCGGGATCGGGCACGTATTTTTCGTAGCTGGTATAGTCCGTCTCGAAGTCGAGCAGCTTCGGCTCCCCCACGAACTCAAGGTGGCGCGTGTATCGTTTGGGCAGCGGATACGTCTCGCCCGGCGGCGTGTGATACTCCATGAGATCGTAGCGCGTATGGGTACGCGGATAGTCCATGCCGGCTTCGGTGACGGCAATCGTCCCCAGGTACGCATGGGCATTGGCTTCGTCGAAGTAGCACTGTTCCTTGGATTTCTTGTTGACCCACGATTTCGTGGCCGGATCTTCGACCGATCCTTCCAAGACAGCGGTTACGCAGATCGCTGGCTTGTCGTTAAAAGTCGCTTTCGTCACGGAATGAATCGTCAAGCTTCCGGCGGCACGGGACGAATCTGTTAAGAACGCAAGTATTGTTTCCATCGACTGGCGTGCGTTGAAGCTGAGCGTCGGCTGATTGATTGTGCTGTTCTTTCCTAGAAAGAGAATTCCGTTGTTGCTCCGAAGGTGAAACTCAGTGATGGCGAAGGAACCATCTTTTTTTGTTACGGTGTAGTAAATGTCCTTATTGAAAAAAACTGTTAGACCGAGTCTCGATTCTTTATTTTTCGATGAAACGACTTCGAGCTTTCGGTTTCCTTGTACATCATTGACCATTTGCATCTTCCATTCATCAATGGATGTGCGTACGATCTTTCCCAGTACGGGTACATCAAGTTTGTAGGACTTATTGGTCACGACGATTTTTCGGTTCGCATAGAACCGTTGTGTATGTGTATCTGGTACAGAGGAGAATCGACTGATGAAGTCTGATTTGCCATCGGCCTCTAGCCTCGGAGCAGCTAGCCCTAGTAGCAACGTAAGCCAAACGAGGCGTATACAAGAAACGGAATGCACGGTCGATTCTCCTTGTGTAAAATGTTCAGCGGCAACCGCATTGTGAGCAGCCGATGGAGCTGTTTTGTTCCGGCTCGCAGTCGATGATCTGCACTTGGCAGCAACTTTTTGCCGAGGTAAACCAGCCAGCGGCGGAACACTGGGCACCGAAACAGGCGTTATCGCAGATGTTGCCGCCATTTGGGGCGATGATGTCCCCGAAGGCACAGTTTGGGTGTCCACAGTCGATGTAGACTCCAGGTAGCTCCGTAATGCAACTGGTACACCAACCGGTACCCGTCATACAATCTGTTGTCATGCAATTCCAATCGACGCTGCCGTTCGGCTCCTTGCATCCGCCTTGCGTCCTGAAGTGGCCGATCGAATAGCTAAAACAACGCGCCGTGCACGTCCCACACGGAGTGCCTGCGCCTGATCGAGTGTTACTCGCCTGCACCAAGCCCATTGTGATCAGCAGCAGGGCGGCGGCGCCCAGCATGCGGACGCGCCGATTCTCGAATCGCGTCGTCATGGTCCAACTCTTTGGAGAACGGGAAACGCCTGCCGGCTCGGGGCCGTCTCGGGATTCGAGACGGTGCCCCGCACCTGTCCACTCAAAGTGGTTCGGGATGTCAGCACCGCGAATCGGCGGGCGAAGTCGCCCGGCTTCGTCGGCGCCGTGAAAGTCACGGGAATATCGATGGCCCGATTCGGTTCGACCCAGACGGGCAGCGTGCGGGCATCCAGACAGCCGCAGGAACTTTGCAGAAATATGAGTTGAACAGGTTCGGTATCGGGATTGGTCCAGCACAGGCTAAGGATCACTTTGGCTTCAGAAGCGACCGTGCCGAGTTCGCGTTGGAAATCAGCCCCAGCTTGAACGGTTGGAGTCGGCGTTTCGGTTGTGACGAGATTCGCACCGAAGACAATCACTCCGGCGACCGCGGCGAGTCCGACGATCCAGGCGGCGTTGCTGTCCTCCGCATTCCACATTCGTCGGCAGGGCAACAACGCCAAGGCAGCAAACAGCACGACTTCGGAGAGGGCCACCAGCAGCGGCGGCACCATCACCAGTCCGAAGCAGCCACACGAGGCTTCGCCATAAGCCGCCTTCCAGAAGTTGGCGGCCGCGAACCCGGCGAGCAACAGTAACGCCATAAGTCGACAGGCCCTCGCGGCCACTCCGGAAAGCATCCATACGCCGAGTATCACTTCAAGTGCGACGATCGCGGAGGAGGTGCCACGAATTGAGGAGCCGAACAAGGTCAGGGTGCTGAACTCGGAGTGCATCACACCCGTGCCGGCGGACATCACCTGCCAATCGCCGGCGTGGATGACCGCACCGGTTCCCAGGCTGTCCTTATGCTCCAGTTCCCCGGAGACCACGTAGGTGAAGATTTCCATGTCGCGGTGCGGGTGGGTGTCGAAGCCGCCGCTCGGGGCGACGCGGTCGTCGTTGATCACCCGCAGGGTGCGGAAGCGATGATGTTCGGGGTCGGCATAAGCGCCGAAGCTGAATGTGTGGCGGCTGTCCAACCAGCCGATCCGGGTCGTGCCGCGCTCGGCGGACTTTCGCAGGGTCATCATGAGGAAGCAATCCCGCACCCGCTCGGCTTCAAGGTGAGGAAGCCGCGTCGAGGAAGGCAAAGATACCGCGCTTAGTCCGACGGCTTACGTACACGCCGTGACAGCCGAGGGCGTGCGGACGCCGATGCAGTTGAGCAGCTTACGGCCGTCGCACTTGCAACGCACCGTTTCCTGAGCGAGTTGCTTATGGTAAAACGAAGTAACCGATCCGGTGAGGATCAAGTAGTCTGCGGTCGCATCGACGTGGACCCGCCGCAGTTCCGGCGATGGCCCGGCGATGAGTACGGCCCGCACTGCATCGAGGTAACAAAGCTCGCCGGAACCGGATGTCTCCATCGGTACGGCATCGATCAAAAGCGCCATGGCACGCTCTCCGCCTGACAAACGTTGGGGCGAACGAAATCGACGATGTGAGCTGCGTACGAATCGGGTGGGCGAGCGTCGAGTCTTGACGAATCCTTCCGGCCCCGAATCCGATCGGCAACGATCCTATCGCCGTACCTCATACGGTAAAGCATCGGACACACTGATCTCAAGGAAAATCTCGGGAGTTTCTTCGGAAAATCATTGAAGTCTCGCCGAAGGCGTGGCCGGCCCTAAAGTTGCTTTATTGAACATCGGTAGGAATTGTGCCCGGTTTCTTCGAGTCCGATCCGGCTTCACGCTCAGCGATGCGGCAAGGCTTGCCGGATTCGACGGCGGTTTGCCGGGATTCTCACCGCAGGGCGGTTCAGGAGTCGATCGCTTCCATGTCCAACCTGCCCTCCGATGTCCGATTGTTTGCCGATTATGCGGCGCACCCCAGCGCGTGGGATGAACTGTTCGACCGCACCGGTTCGGCTCATTCCCACTGCAAGGATCTGCTGGATCGCTTCGCCCGCATGAGCCTCGTCGATTTTCAGCAGCGCCGCACCAGTGCGGATATGGCCTTCGTGAATCAGGGCATCACTTTCTCGGTCTATTCCGACCGTCGCGGTGTCGAAAAGATCTTCCCGTTCGACCTGATCCCACGCTGCGTCCCCGCCTCGGAGTGGGTGCCGCTCGAAGCGGGTCTGATCCAGCGGATCACGGCCTTGAACCTTTTCCTTGACGACGTTTATCACGATTGCCGCATCCTGAACGACGGCATCATCCCGGCGGACTTGGTGCTCGGCTCCAAGGGCTTCCGCAAGGAGATGATCGGCTTCACGCCGCCCGGCCGGCAGTACATCCACATCTGCGGAACGGACCTGATCCGGGATGCCGCCGGGCAGTGGCTGGTGCTGGAGGACAACGGCCGAACGCCGTCGGGTGTAGGCTACGTGCTCGAAAATCGGGCCGTGATGAAGAAGGTCTTCCCCGAACTGTTCCAGGACAACCGCGTCCGCCGCGTCGAGGATTATCCGCAGCAGCTACGCGAGGCCTTGGCGTCAGTCGCTCCGCGGGCGGAGGACGGCTACGGCGATCCGCCGACGATCGTGCTCCTCAGTCCTGGGCCGTACAACTCGGCGTATTTCGAGCACAGCTTCCTCGCCCGGCACATGGGCATCGAACTGGTGCTCGGGCCCGATCTTTTCGTCCACAACGACACGGTTTACCTGAAGACGACCCGCGGCGCTCAGAAGGTCGATGTCATCTACCGAAGGCTCGACGACGACTTCCTTGACCCCGAAACCTTCCGGGCGGACAGCATGCTCGGCGTCCCCGGCCTGTTCCGCGCCTATCGCGCCGGCAACGTCACCTTGGCCAACGCGGTGGGGACCGGCGTGGCGGACGACAAGGCGATTTACCCCTACGTCGAGGACATGATCCGCTTTTACCTGTCCGAAGAGCCGATCCTGAAGAACGTGCCGACCTACATCTGCGCCAAGCCCGGCGATTGCATGTACGTGCTCGATCACCTCGAGGAATTGGTCGTGAAGGCCGTCAACGAGTCCGGCGGCTACGGCATGCTCATGGGTCCATCGAGCACCAAGGCCCAGCGGACGGAATTCGCCGCCAAGATCAAGGCCGACCCGCGAAACTACATCGCCCAGCCGGTCGTCATGCTCTCGACCTGTCCGACGTGGACGGACGAAGGCTTCGCGCCACGGCACGTCGATCTTCGGCCTTATATCGTAAGTGGTAAGTATTCTTGGGTACTCCCCGGCGGTTTGTCGCGGACGGCGTTGACCAAAGGCTCGCTGGTCGTCAACAGCAGTCAAGGCGGCGGCAGCAAGGACTCCTGGGTGATGGAGTAGCCGGACGTCAGAACTCCAGGGGTTTCTCCCCCGGCAATGGTCGGTGACCGCGTTGCGGTCGAAATGCGAAACGGGTTTGCGGCACCGACGGTGCCGACGAACATCGCTTAGGGTGAAAGCCCTGGTACGACCGGAACAGCCAGAAGGACCCCAATCCGCCCATGATTTCCCGCGTGGCTGAACATTGCTTTTGGATGAGCCGCTACCTTGAGCGGGCCGAGAACACCGCGCGTGTGCTGGAGGTCAACTACACACTGCTGCTCGACTTTCACGTGCCCACCGAACAACAGTGGAAGCCCCTGCTCATCATCTCCGGTATTCACGAGTACGAGGATTCGCTGACCGCCAACGGCATTCAGGACTATATGACCTGGAACCCGGACAACCCCTTCAGCATCATCTCCAGCCTGAACTGGGCCCGCGAAAACGCCCGCATCATTCGCGAGGTCATCTCGGTCGAGATGTGGGAGCGGATGAATTATTACTACCTGTGGGTGCAGAACGACGAAGCCAAGGCGATCTACAAATCGAACCGCAGCGAGTTCTATTCTCAGATCCGCCGCATCAATCAACTGATTTCCGGCATCTCGGATGCAACGATGTCCCACGGCGAAGCCTGGGAGTTCTTCCGCCTCGGCAAGTACCTCGAACGCGCCGGCCAGACCGCTCGGATTCTGGACGTCAAGTACCACATGCTCCTGCCGAAGGTCGAGGACATCGGCACGGCGGTGGACAACGCCCACTGGACCGCGATTCTGATGAGCTGCTCCGGCTACGAGCCGTTCCACAAGAAGCCGCGGACCGGCCCCTTGGACACGGGGCTGGCGGTGGCGGAGTTCCTGATCTTCGACGAACTCTTTCCGCGATCGATCCGCCGCTGCCTCCTCGAAGCCCGCAAGGCTCTCGCGGCGATCTCCGAAGACCCGATCGAAACGCCGGTCAACGAGGCGGACTTGAAGGTCGCGGCGCTGTACCGCTGGCTCGACACGCACGAGATCGAAACGATCATCGGCGAAGGGCTGCACGAATCGCTGACGCATGTGGTCAACAGCATTCACGAAATCGGCACCGCGATCCACGGCACCTACTTCGACGGCAGCAGTGCCATCAAGGAGATGACGCAGCCGACGCAGACGCAAACGATGGCCGGCATGAGCATGAGCCAATCGCAGGGCTGACCGGTCGATGGCGGCAGGCCCGCCCGCAGAATCGTTACGGCTTCGCCGCTTTTCGGTCGATAACGAGTCAATGCAACGAACGCCTGCAGGCCGCTTCGTTTAGAAAAACAGTCTCCGATCGACACCTTTACCGGTAAGGCACTCATGGGCATCCGCGTCGCACTGAACCACACCACGACGTACCGCTACGACCGCCCGGTGACGCTCGCTCCCCATGTTATCCGCCTGCGGCCCGCGCCGCACACGCGCACGCCGATCGTGAGCTACTCGCTCAAGGTCACGCCGGCCGATCACTATCTGAACTGGCAGCAGGACCCCTACGCGAACTACAACGCCCGCATCGTCTTCCCGAAGCCGACGCGCGAATTCCAGGTCGTTGTCGATGTGATCGCCGAGATGACGCCCATCAACCCGTTCGACTTCTTCCTCGAAGAATCCGCGGAGCAGTTTCCGTTCGTCTATGGGGACGACGTGAAGAAAGAACTGGCACCGTTTCTGGAGACGCTGCCGACACCCGGTACGGACGTGCTCGCGCTGGTCGAAGCCAACCGCCGGCCGACGATGACGACCAACGACTACATCGTCGCGCTCAACCGCTCGATCGCGGAGCGGGTCGCGTACGTGATCCGGATGGAACCCGGCGTGCAGACGCCGGAGGAAACTTTGGCTTTGGGCAAGGGGTCGTGTCGGGACTCGGCATGGCTGCTGGTTCAGGTGGCCCGGCATCTCGGCTTGGCGGCGCGGTTCTGCTCGGGCTATCTGATTCAACTGACCTTCGATGAAAAGCCGTTGCCGATCGACGATCGACCGCCCGCCTCGGACGGGCCGACGGCGGACTTCACCGACCTGCATGCGTGGGTCGAAGTCTATCTGCCCGGTGCCGGCTGGGTGGGGTTGGACCCGACGAGCGGACTGCTCACCGCCGAAGGGCACATCCCGTTGGCCTGCACGGCCGCGCCTCAAACGGCCGCAGCAATCTCGGGAGATTTTTTCTTCATCAAGAACCCCGCGAAGCCGGACGAGAAACTGGTTCAGGACATTGATTTCAGGATGACGGTGACGCGGATCCACGAGTCCCCGCGGGTCACCAAGCCCTACACCCGCGAACAGTGGGACGCGATCGACCACCTCGGCCGCCGCATCGACGAGGATCTGGTCGAGCACGACGTTCGCCTCTCGATGGGCGGCGAGCCGACCTTCGTGAGCATCGACCGTCGCGATGCGGATGAATGGAATACCGATGCCCTCGGCGACCACAAACGTGCGTCGGCGATGGTGCTGTTGAAGCGGCTTCGGGACGCCTTCGCCGGTGTCGGCGGCTTCCTGCACTTCGGCCAAGGGAAGTGGTACCCCGGCGAATCGCTGCCGCGTTGGGCCTTCAGTTGCTGGTGGCGGAAGGACGGCGAGCCGATCTGGCTCAACCCCAAACTCATCGCCGACGAAGCCGAGCCCAAGGGCCACACCGAAGCGGATGCCGAACGCTTCGCCCGAAAACTGACCGAAGTTTTGGGCATCAGCGACGTCTTCCTGATGCCCGGCTTTGAGGACACATGGTACTACCTCTGGAAGGAACGCCGGCTGCCGACCAACGTCGATCCCATGAGCAGCGAGCTGGAGAACCCGGAAGAACGGGCGATGTTGGCGAAGGTCTTCGAGCAGGGGCTGACCAAGGTCGTCGGCTACGCACTGCCGCTGAAACGCAGCGAAGCGACGAACGCCCGTTGGGAAACCGGCCCCTGGTTCCTTCGCAAGGAACATCTCTTCCTGTACCCCGGCACGTCGCCGATGGGCTTCCGGCTGCCGCTCGATTCGGTGCCGTGGGAGCCGAAGGGGAACCGCCAGTTTCTCGAGGAACGCGATCCGTTCGCACTGCGCGGCCCACTGCCGGCTCGGACGGAGTTGCAGGCCCCCGGAGCCGATCCGGCTTTGTCCCACTACCATCGCGGCGACGGCGTCAGCACCGTCAACGGCGTCCACAGCCGCACACCGCTCGAGCCGCTGCCCTCGTTCCACGGATTGGCGGACTTCGCTTCGGTTTCCGACAAGCGTGCCCCGGTCGTCGGCGAAACACCGAAGCCTGCCGTGGTCCGCACGGCGCTGACGGTCCAAGCCCGCAACGGCACGCTCCACATCTTCATGCCGCCGATGCGCTTCATCGAGGACTATCTGGAACTCGTCGCCGCCGTCGAGGCGACGGCGGCCGCGCTCCAGATGCCGGTGATCGTGGAAGGCTACAAGCCGCCGGCCGATCCGCGGCTGCACATGCTTGGCGTCACGCCCGACCCCGGTGTGATTGAAGTGAACATGCACCCGGTGAGCACCTGGAGCGAGACGGTACAGAACACCGTGACCCTCTACGAAGAAGCTCGGCTGAGCCGGCTGAGTACCGAGAAGTTCCAGCACGACGGCCGGCACATCGGTACCGGCGGCGGCAACCACATGGTCCTCGGCGGCATGACCCCGGCGGACAGTCCATTCTTGCGTCGGCCCGATCTGCTTCGCAGCTTCGTGGCCTTCTGGAACAATCACCCGTCGCTGTCGTATCTCTTCTCGGGCCTCTTCATCGGACCGACCAGCCAACACCCGCGGGCGGACGAAGCCCGGCACGATGCCTTGTACGAACTGGAAATCGCCTTCGCCCAAGTCGATCGCCGTCTGCCCGCACCGCCCGCTTGGCTCGTCGATCGGCTCTTCCGCAATCTCCTGACCGACTGCACCGGCAACACGCACCGCACCGAGTTGTGCATCGATAAGCTCTTTTCACCGGACTCGGCCGCGGGTCGTTTGGGCCTTCTGGAACTTCGCGCCTTCGAGATGCCGCCGCATGCCGAGATGAGTTGCCTGCAGCAACTTCTGCTTCGCGCCCTCGTCGCCTGGTTCTGGCGCACACCTTACGAGCAGCCGTTGGTCCGCTGGGGCACCGAGCTGCACGACCGCTTCATGCTGCCGCACTTCGTCGATCGGGACTTCGCGGATGTGCTGCATGAACTCCGTCGCGGCGGGTACGATCTCGATCCCGCGTGGTTCGCCGTCCATTCCGAGTTCCGCTTCCCTACGGTCGGCACGCTGACGCAACGCGGCGTGAATCTGGAATTGCGGACCGCCATCGAACCGTGGCACGTGTTGGGTGAAGAGACCACCAGCGGCGGCACGGCTCGCTACGTCGATTCCTCGGTTGAGCGGATGCAGGTGCTGGTGAAGGGGATGACCGATCCGCGGCACGTGCTCACCTGCAACGGCCGCCGCGTGCCGCTGCACCCGACCGGCGTAAACGGCGAATTTGTGGCGGGCATCCGCTATCGCGCCTGGCAACCGCCGGCGTGCCTGCACCCGAACATCGGCGTCCACGCTCCGCTGGTGTTCGACTTGCTCGACGTTTGGAACGACCGCTCCCTGGGCGGCTGCACCTACACCGTGATCCACCCCGGCGGCCGTGCCCACGAGACGATGCCCGTCAATGGCCGCGAGGCGGAAGGCCGACGGCTGGCGCGCTATCTCGCCTTCGGGCACAGTCCCGGCTCGGTGACGATTCCGCCCGCGGAAGCGAACGCCTTCTTCCCGTTCACGCTCGACCTGCGAACCGACGGCGGGGTGAAGCGCGAGCCGCAACTGCCCGCGCCACCCCGGCCGGAAACGCCTCGAGTGGAAACGGCTTCGGGCGACGAACGCCGATCGGACTGGACACGCAAGCCGGCCTTCGCACTAGAATAGCTTTCCGCCCAAGTTCAACGTTCACGGGGTCCACGGACGCATGCCGGCACGGCTCCTCACGACCGCAACCCCCGCGCCGGGCCTTGCGTCCGGCCCCGCCCGTTTGGGCTACCAACCGCCGGGCGCGGGCTACGACGAAGCCGTCGATGCGGGCGGCCTGTCGCGTCCGCACTGGCACACATTCTTCCGCTCGCTGCACGACATCGGTCCGAACGAACTGGCCCGCCGTTGGCGCGAGGCCCAGGCGCTGATCCGCGAAAACGGCGTCACCTACAACGTCTACGGCGACCCGCTCGGCATGACGCGGCCGTGGCAACTCGACCCGCTGCCGCTGCTGATTTCCCCTTCGGACGCCGAGTACCTCGAACGTGGCCTGACGCAGCGCGGCCTGCTGCTCGAACGCATCCTCACGGACATTTACGGTCCGCAGCGATTGTTGAAGGAGGGCCTGCTGCCGCCGGAACTCGTCTTCGGCAACCCGGCCTTTTGGCGACCTTGCCACAACGTGAAACTGCCCGGCGGCCGCTATCTGCACCTCTATGCGGCGAACCTCGGCCGGGACGACGCCGGGCACTGGCGCGTGCTGGGGGACCGCACGCAGGCTCCTTCGGGCGCCGGCTACGCATTGGAGAACCGCATCGTGTTGAACCGCACGATGCCGGAGGCGTTCCGCGATTGTCGGGTGCAGCGGCTGGCCATGTTCTTCCGCACCTTCCGGGACACGCTTCGGACCATCGCGCCGAAGAAAAACGACAACCCGCGGATCGTGCTGCTCACCCCTGGTCCCTTCAACGAGACCTATTTCGAGCATGCGTACCTGGCCCGCTACCTCGGCATCACGCTGGTCGAGGGTGGTGACCTGACGGTACGGGACAATCGCGTTTACCTGAAACTGCTGGGTGGTTTGCAGGCGGTCGACGTGATCTTCCGCAGGCTCGACGACGATTACTGCGACCCGCTGGAACTGCGGCCCGATTCCTTCCTCGGCGTACCGGGGCTGACGAATGCCGTGCGGGCCGGCACCGTGGCGGTGGCCAACGCGCTCGGCACCGGCGTGGTGGAAGCCGCAGCATTGAGTGCGTATCTTCCCGCGATCAGCAGGCATTTCTTCGGCGAGGATCTGCTGATCCCCTCCGTACCCACGTGGTGGTGCGGCGATGCGGCCGCGCTGAAGACGGTCATCGAACGCAAGAGCGACATGGTGCTGAAGCCGGCCTTCCTGCCCGGTCGCATGGAGCCGGTCATCCTCGGGGAACTCGCCGAGGACGAACAGGACGAATGGCTGATGAAACTCCAGGTAAACCCGGAACGCTACGTCGCCCAGGAGCGGCTCGCACTCTCGACCGCGCCGGTCATGATTGACGGCAAGCCCGCCTCGCGTCGCTTGGTGCTGCGCAGTTATCTCTGTGCGGACGGCGACGGCTTCCACGTCATGCCCGGCGGCCTGACCCGCATCAGCACGGCGGACGAAGCCGGGGCGATCGTGACCATGCAGCGCGGCGGCGGCAGCAAGGATACCTGGGTACTGAGCGCCGGGGTCGTGAGCAACTTCAGCCTGCTGCCGCCGAGCCATCGCGCCGTCGAGTTGACTCGCGCAGGCGGTGACCTGCCGAGCCGCGCGGCCGATAACCTCTTCTGGCTCGGCCGCTACGCCGAGCGGGCCGAGGGAACGACGCGGCTGCTGCGCGGCATCTACGTCCGCTTCGCGGAACGGACGGGCTTGGCCGACGTGCCGGAGTTGGCCGCGTTGCTCCGCACCCTCACGCTTCACGTCGATGTCTATCCCGGGTTCGTCGGCGATGGCGCCGAACGGCGACTCGCCGACCCTCTGCCCGAAGTGACGGCCAACGTCTTCGACAAGGCGCGCTTCGGGAGTCTGTTCAGTGTCCTGAACCTGCTGAGGCAGACGGCGGGGATTGTGCGGGACCGCATCTCCATCGACATGTGGCGGGTGCTCAGCGCCGCCGAACTGTTGCCCTACGATGCCGGCGACCCGCCCACGCCGGCGGATGTCTTGGCTCAACTCAACCGCACCATCATCACGCTCGCCGCGTTCGGCGGCATGGCGGCCGAGAGCATGACCCGCGGCGAAGGTTGGCGATTCTTGGACATGGGAAGAAAACTCGAACGGACGCTGCACATGGTGCAACTCCTTAAGGGAACCGTCACGCATCCGAACCCGGGTGAAGGCCCGATCCTCGATGCGATTCTCGAAGTCGCGGACAGCAGCATGACCTACCGGCGCCGTTACATGGGAACGCTGCGCATCGAACCCGTGCTCGATCTCTTGGTCAGTGACGAAACCAATCCCCGCTCCCTGGCGGCCCAGTTCGTCGCACTCGTGGACGACCTCGAAGCCTTGCCCAGACCGCCCGGCCGGGCGGGTCTCGGACCCGAGCAGCGGATCATCCTGCAATGCCAAAGCCTGGTCCGCCTCGCCGAAGTCGAGACCTTGGCCAAGGTGGAGAAGGGCACGCGGCCGTCGCTCCGGGAGATGCTCGACGAGATCACCGAGGCGCTGCCGCTGCTTTCGGACACGATCACTCAACAGTACCTGACTCACCTTCAAACCAGCCGGCATCTGGCGACGTTTTGAATTTCGCGCACTACGGTTCGGTCGGAAGCACCACCACCCCGAATCGAGTCGCCGAATGCCTGCCGTCGCCTCCGCTCCCGCCCGTGCCCCGATGGGCATCGCCGCCTTCGAGGCAACCTACACCTGTGCCGCGCGGGGCGGACTGAAGACCTGATGGTCGCGAAAACCTGTTATTTCAATCCGCCCAGGAGCGCCGGCTCGTCCTTGGGCAGGCCCCAGAGTTTCAGCACGATGGTCGCCGTCCCGCGGCTCGGCGGCAGACGCAGGAGCAAGGCGCCGTCGGCCGTGTGCCACTCGGCGCCGGCCGGCACGGCGACGGCATCGATGACCGTGACCCGTTCGCCGGCTTCGACGAGAATCGCCCGCGTTCCGGCGGCCTTCACTTCACCGTGCTCGCCCTTGGCCGGCTTGCCGTCGGCACTCAGCAGTCGCGGTTCCTTGGCGGACTTGCCCACGTACAACCACGTCGCGTCGCTCGTTGCCGGCTTCACGAAGAAGCTCCGCTGCAGGCCGGGGGCGACGCTCACGGGCAGGGCTTCGAGCTTCTCGGTGACGAGGAGTTGCAGCTTGTCATCCGGCGCTTGGAGTGCATAGACGAAACTCGGATTGCCGGCGGCATCGACTTCGTAAGTGCGGAATCGCACGTACCGCGGCCCGGCTCCATAACTGTCGTCCTTCAGCTGATGCCCGAAGGCGGGGTCGGCGAACTGCTTGGCGAAATTCGGCACGACGCCGTCCGGTGCGACGGCCCAGGGAAAGCCGGCCGAGCCGGACCAGAACTTCGGCCCGAGCAGCTTGGCGGCACCGCCGCCGCGGTTGTTCCAGACGGGTGTCGCGTCCAGGAAGTTGCCCGCCCAAGCATACGTCAGTCGACAACTCGCGGAATCGAACGCGGCGTTGATCCCACCAGGGAAGCCGATCGCGATGGGTCGGGTTCCCGCGTCGTCCGGCATGAAGGTCCGCAGAATTTCGGGCTTGGTCCCGACCGTCACGATCAACCCCTTGGGCGGCTCCATGCCCGCGGGCAAGGGTAAGCCTGCGCCGAGCGAATGGTAAGCCCAAAGTGCGTCGATCTGCCGATCCGCATCGCCATCGAGAACCGAGGGGAACAGCGATTTGCCGTCGATGAAGTTCTGCGGCATCTTGGTGCCGGGGGCGAGCCGCTGCGGTTGGTGCATCCAGCGGCTGAACCAGTCGCGGCGGACGCGGTCCTGAGTCTTGGCCAAGTCCGGCCCGCGGGTGCCGCCGCCGGCGATGCCGGCGATGTCGTGGCAGGCGATGCAGCCCATGCCTTCCTTGCCGGTCAGCTTGCGGCCCGCTTCGATCGCGACCGTTGTGTAGGTCGGTTTGGTCACTGCATCCTCGGCAGTCGTCCCTTCGAGTTTGGGCAAACCCTCGACGAGTTGGCCGACCTTGGTCTCGCCATATTGCGGCATCCGCAGGCCCATCCAAGGTCTGGCCCGTTGGCCGTTGACCAGCACCGCCTTCATCCACGACGACCGCAGTTTATGACCGACGTGTGTGAGCCGCGGCGGGACGATGTCTTCGCCGTTCTCGGCCGTCGAGAGGGACTTCATGATCTTTTCGAGGTCTTCGTCGAGGCCGCCCTCGCCGTCCTTATTGTGGCAATTCAAACAGCCGAAGCGCTTCAGCGAAGCCTTCGCGGCATACATCGGCGATGACCCGTCCTTACCGGTGCCGACTTGGAGGAAGTCGAGCATCGCGGCACGATCCGCCGCAGTGAAGCGATACGCGGGCACCACGGCAGCATCGGGCTTGCTGCTGAGACATCCGCCGGCTTCCGACAACGCCGCGAGCGGCTTGGCGATCTTCGGCAGCGGTGCATCCTTGCCGTCAACGGCATGGCAATTCACGCAGCCCTTGGCGGCGAAGACGGCCTTGCCTGCGGCTTTCCACGTTTGACCGCCGAAGTCGCTAGGCTGCTGCTTCGGTGCGGCCGGCATGGCCTGCGAAAGTTGATCATCCGTCTGCCGCGTGAGAAAGCGGGCGAGATCGCGGGCCTCGTCTGGGGAAAGATTCATTCCCGGCATGCGGCCGTGCAGGTTGAGCGTCTGCGGGTCGAGCAGATATTTCGTCAGCGGTTCGACGGCCCACTTGCTGCCCACCTGGCCGAGCAGATAGAAACGCCCGACGGTAGTGTCCCCCAGGGAGTAGACCAACTCGTGCGGCGCGAGCGCGGGCTTCTCCTCCTCCTCGGCATCGTCCTTCTTCGCCTTGGTGGGTGCCGTCGTCAACTTGTCGCCGTGGCACGTCGAGCAGCCGACGGTCTGATACAGCTTGCGGCCGGCTTCGAGGCTTCGCTTCATCTCGTCCCCGCGCACGGTACTTGGCTCGCGGGCCTCCCCGAGCGTCATGAGGTAGGTCACGACGGCATAACGTTCGGCGGCGCCGGTTTCGTCATCGGGGAACATCGCGGGCATGGCCGTGTCGGGGCGGAGCACATGCGGGTTCTTCAGCCAGCCATCGAGCCAGCCGGCGTTGGTCCGGGCTGCAATCTGCGTCAGGTTCGTGCCGGTTCGCGGCGTCAGCGTCGGTTTGGCTTCACGGTGGCAATTGACGCAACCGTGCTCCTCGACGAGGTAACGACCGCGATCCAGTGCGGAATTAGCCTTCCCCGCGTCGATGCCGTCAGTCGGCAGGTGACCGTAAAAGAAGTACGGGATCGGCTCGGCCTGAAAGCCGGGGCCGCGCCAAATGAGTTTGAAGCAAGCGCCACTCGGCATCGACTTGAGGGTGATGGACAACTTTTGAATGCCCGCAGCCAACTCGATGTCTCCGCCGTCCACCCGCACGGATTTCTGCTCCGAAACGATGCCCTTCACCAGGACTGTGTCGCCGAGCATGACGGTGGCTTCGCCGAGCAATTCCAGATCAAAACGATACTTCCCTGCCTGCACGACGTTCAGTGTGCCGAGCCAGCGGTACGGAGCGATGGGGACGTTGGGATGCGCTCGCTCACCGGCGGCCAGGCTCAACGCCGGAAACGGCACGAGTGCGCTCGGCTGCCGAACTTTTTCGTCCAGGGCGACCGTTCCGAACAGCAGCCCCGGCTTCACCAGCGTGCGGTCGATCGGTTGGGCCGAAGCGACCGAAGCAACGGCAAGCAGCGGGAACGCAAGAGCGAAGCGAAGCATAGACGGTCCCAAATGGAGATGCGGCGGGACACGGATTATGCCGCAACGCACGCCGGGATACAAGCGCATCATTCGCCGCCGCAATCAGTCCGGCGTTTCGGCGAGCCGCCGGTGGTAACCGGCGGAGTCCGAGTCCGGCAGAGACTGGGCGGATTACCACCCGCCGCTCGCCGCCGCAAACAGTCCGGCGTTTCGGCGAGCCACCGGTGGTAACCGGCGGAGTCCGAGT
>Ga0163144_10010955_pt1 | contig 19242 bp, 22 predicted proteins | sample OliLak19BULKMAT1_FD_123175 | JGI IMG/M metagenome (GOLD analysis project Ga0163144, IMG submission 123175) | Freshwater microbial mat bacterial communities from Lake Vanda, McMurdo Dry Valleys, Antarctica - Oligotrophic Lake LV.19.BULKMAT1 | ecosystem: Environmental > Aquatic > Freshwater >... | reverse complement strand
TGGCCGGATTGCCGGAATGGGTGGCTGGAATGAGCGGAATACGCACCATGGTGGCCTTCATGGTGGCAATGGTGGCGTGCATCTGCGTTTGCTCCGGCGGAACCGGCATGAATGTGCCCGCCGTGTGCCCCAGGCCCGTGACAAGTGAAAGCGTGGCAGCAATGCGAAGCAGCAGCGAGCGGTTCATGTGGCCCTCGTGGTTGGTTGCAGCGGTGGCATGGCGGCCCGGGCAACAGCAACTGAAGTTTCAGCGAGCGCTGCTGGCCGGCGCCTGAGCACCCGGCTTCTCATACGCAGCGGCCAGCGCAGTCTGATCAAACCGGATCTGCAACGGTTGGTTGTTCTTCCACGCTCCAACATGGATGTGTGGATGCCGGGATTGTCCATTGTTGCCCACGGCAGCAACCGTCTGGCCTCTGCTCACCTTGTCGCCAACCTTCACTTTGACGTCGTCAATGTGGGCCAGGAGGACCATGGTTCCATCCTCCGCAGCCAGCACCACATAGGAAGCAACGCCACTGCCCATCACACCGGGCTCATTCACCTTGGGATTGGCATTCACCTTGGTCACTTTCCCATCCATCGGAGCCAACACCTCGCGCTTCCAGCCATACCAGTCCTCATTGGTTGCCCCATTGGTCCGGTATGATCTGAGCCAGGCCCTACCCTCCACCGTTGCCAACTCCTGGATATGACAATCCGTCCCCAGGGCATCGCCCAGGGAGCCAAACTGTCCGGCGTAGTGCTCGGTGCAGGTGAAGATCTGTTTGAACACCGGCCCAAGTGTCACAACGCCGGAATCCGAGGCCACGGCGAACAATGCGGACAAGAGGACAGCGCGTATCACGTGGACTCCTTGAAGTGTGCCGGGCGCAAGTGCGGTGCAAGCCGGCCGGATGAACGGGCCCATAGCACCAGCTTCCACCGCGTGGTCACCGTGCCGTTGTGCGGGGGCCCTTTGAGACCTCCGACTCCCCCGCCAGCAGTCCCGGGCGGGCGCGGCAGCCTCCGGATCGTACACATTTCGGCTTCTCGTTGATCCCTTGCGCGGGTGTTCTCCATGGGACGCGGCCGCGGGCGATCATGTGGCCGCCATCCCGCGCCCAGCCGCGGGCCCAAAGAGGGTCCGCATGCTGTGCTCCGTTGGCTTCTGCAGCGCGCCAACGAAACCATGGCTATAGAAGCGCAGAGATGGCAAGTGCGCCCCCACGACAGTTAACGTGACGCCATGGCCGCTACCACTGTTGCGCAATACCTTGCCTCTCTTCCTGAGGACCGCCGCGCCGCGCTCACCGCCGTGCGCAAGGAGATCAATGAACAATTGCCCAAGGGTTATGAGGAGGGCATCCAGTTTGGAATGATTGGCTGGTACGTGCCGTTGTCCAAGTACGCCGCGGGTTACGGCGGCAACACCAAGGTGCCGCTCCCCCTGATTGGGCTGGCATCCCAGAAGTCACACATGGCGCTCTACATGATGTGTTTCTACGGCAATGACAGCCTGGGAGACTGGTTCACCAGCGAATACAAAAAGACCGGCAAAAAGCTGGACATGGGCAAGGGTTGCGTTCGTTTCAAGACGTTGGACGCGCTTGCGCTGGACGTGGTGGGGCGCACCGCAGCGCGCATCACACCGGAGGAACACGCAGCAAACTACCAGGCCATGCGTGACGCCATGGGCAAGCCCAAAGCAGCCGCCGTGAAGAAGAAGAAGACGCCCAAGAAGTGACGGTTCAGCGTGTTCCGTACGCGGAATAGACCCAACCACTACCAAACGTGCGGGTCTCCAGGAGTTTGAGTCCGGTTCGCGGGACGTCCTGGAAACACGGCTCACCGGCGCCCAGCAGGATGGGAACCGTCAACAGGTCAATCCGGTCCAGCAGTTGAAGACGGAGCGCCTGTGCCATCAGCGCTGTTCCGGCAATGGCAATGTCACGGGAAGCGCGCTCCCGGAGTCTGGCCACGGCCTGGGGGTTGAACTCTGGCCACACGCTGTACTGCGCCGGATCCAGTCCTGAGAGGCGCGTGGAGATGATGGTCTTGTGGGATTGTTGCCACAGCGCAGCGTACTGCTGAATGACCGGCGGCATGGACGCCAGGCCCGGCGGATTCTCCCACCATTTCATGATGTGGTAGTTCGCCTCGTCATAGATCTGGTCCGAGGAGCGGGATTGCAGTTCATTGGCAAACGCGTGGGTCTCATCATCCGGCATGTGCCAGTCAATGTCCCCGTTTTTGTCATTCACAAACCCATCCAGTGAGACCATTGCAAACGCAACCACCTGGGTCATCTGAGCTCCGTTGGTTTCACGGAAACCCGCGCGGGACCCGGAGTCAATCCGCGGAGCTTCACGTCCCGGTGCGCGCGCCCATCAACTCACCCTGCATCCGTGACGTCAGCTGCGTCACCGTCCGGCGTTCCTCAGGAGTGAGGCGCAAATGGTCATACGCGGCTTCAATCTTGTCCGGTGGGAACGGGCTGATGGCGTTCATGAACCAGCTGAACGCCGTCACCACACCGCGCGCCACCACACTTTCAATGATGACGGACGCGGGTGCGTTCTTGGGCGTCACATCCAGCAACGCCTGGCGCTGGCCGGATGAAGGCCGCGAGGAACCGGACCAGACCAGCCACACCACATCATCATGCCGCTGGACATGCGCCCTGACGGCGGACACGTACGCCTTCCATCCGTCCTCATCCGGCGCAAGGTCTCCGCCCACATAAACAATCACCCGTCCGGAGAAGCTGACTCTGAAGGTGTACACGGTAGACATGGGCGCATCATCGTCACGGGCATGGCGGAGCTTGAACCTGACGCAGCAAGATCTCCCGCAGCACGTGTTGCGGGCCACGTCTGAAACATGGCGTCACGCAGGGGTATGTCCGTCAGACCGTTGTTCTGGCTGCCCGGTCTATGAGCCTGACGGTGGCGCTTGTGCGTTGTAGTCTCCGCGTGCCTCCTGGAGCCCCCGCCCCATGAAAACGCAGTTTGTGTTGCTGCTTCTGCTCACCGCACTTCTCCCCCGCGCCGCCCTTGCCCAGAACTGCCCTGCCCGTTCCGTTCCCACGGCGGGCTGGACGTCCCGCGCGCAGACCATCAAGACCACCCACACCTCCGCGGTGGCTGACCTGGACGCCTACATGTTCACGCTCACCGGCAAGCCGGAAGACCGCGTGGGCCGGCGCAGCAACGGCCTCCTGGTCATCCACCACGGCGTCATTTTGTACGAAAAGTACGCCAACGGTTTTGGTCCGGACACCAGACACATCACCTGGAGCGTGACCAAGAGTTTCACCAACGCGCTCACGGGCATTGCGGTGCGTGAAGGCCGCCTCTCCGTGGATGATTCCATCTGCGTGCACTACCCGGCCGCACCCAAGGAGGCGTGTGACGTCACCATCAAGCACCTGCTGATGATGGGTAGTGGTTTTGACTGGCTGGAGACGTATGAAGCGGAGCGTCCCGCCAACTCCAGTGTGCTGGCCATGCTGTACGGGGTGGGCTCGGATGACATGGCGTTCATGGTGGCCAATGAGCCCAAACGTGACGCGCCGGGCACCACCTGGATGTACTCCAGCGGAGACAGTGTGCTGCTCTCCCGCGTGGTGGCCAACGCCCTGCAGCCGCACCACGGCGAGTATTACCCTTGGGCCACCCTCTTTGACCGCATTGGCGCAAAGAACGTGACGTGGGAGCGGGACGGTTCTGGAACGTTTGTGGGCAGCAGCTACGTCTACGCCACACCCAGGGACATGGCGCGTTTTGGCCTGCTCTACCTGCATGACGGCTGCTGGGGCACCGAGCGCATCCTCCCTGAGGGCTGGGTCACGCAGAGCGCCGCCGTCAATGAAGCGTTCAAGCTCAAACCCATCACGGATGATCCCACGGACGTCTACGGCTGGCAGTTCTGGCTCAATGCCGCTGTGCCGGAGCAGAGCATTGCGCAGCCGTTCCCGGACGTGCCCGCGGACATGTTTGCCGCGCGTGGCCACTGGGGCCAGTCCATCACCATGATTCCCTCTCTGGACCTGGTGGTGGTGCGCGTGGGTGATGACCGTGACGGCTCCACGGATTTTAATGAATTACTCAAGCGCGCCATTGCGCTGACCCGGTGACACATGCGGACCACATTGGGCACAACCATCATCATCATGCTGGGCCTGGGCACATCTGCATGCGGAGAGTCCTACGGCAACACCGAGCTGCGCCTGCTGGTGAACTTTGCCGCCAAGGAGACCTGTTCCTGCGTGTTTGTGATGCGGCAGTCAGATGCGGCGTGCCTTGAGTATTCACGGCAGTTCATCCCGGTGGGCAACGTGGACATCAGGCACGGACAGCGGCGTGTGGATGCCACGCAGGGCGGAACGTGGGCCGGGACAGCGCGTTTTGTGGATGACCGTTTGGGGTGTGTACTGGAGCCCTCCGGCGGGCCGTGACCGTCTTGGACCATGGGAGAAATGCCCGGTGGTCCGTGGTTGTCTCCAACCCCATGGGCGGAGATTTCTGCAAACCTGCGGTGGGCCAGGAGCTGCTCCGCAGCGTCAATGAACAGATCCGGCTGGAGCTGGCAGATCAGCTTCAACAGGGGCTGCCGGTGGCGGTGGCTTTTGCCGCGGGCATCAACGCGTGTGTCATCCGGGATACCGGAACGTGGTGGTGGCTGGTGGGCCTGGGACCGGACACCGCCGCCAAGGGAGAATGCCCCACCCGTGAAGCCGCCGCCGAGGCTGCCGGCAGTGCCGCCGCCGGCCTGGCCTGGCTGAACCTGCAGGAAGAGCAGATGGCTGCGTGAGCTCAGAGCACGCGCAGCCGCTGCCGTGCATCCGCCATCACCGCGTCCGGCGTGTGCAGTGGCTCCACCACAATCTCAAAGCGTCCGTTGTCAAAAGGAAGCCCGGTGGCTTTCTCCACGCGCTGGAGCCTTTCGCGCTTGCCTTCCTGGGCAAACGCGCGCGCCCGGAAATGGCAATACGGATTGTTCCCCGGCCGCCCCATGACGGCGTGCGCGGTGAACGTGCAGCCGCCCATGCAGACCTCTGCAAACGGGCAGGTGCGGCAGAAGCCCCACAGGTCCTCCACCGTCCGTTCACGTGAGAAAGCCAGCTCCGGCGTACGCTCCCAGATGTCTCTGAGCGCCTGCGTTTTGAGGCTCCCACCCACGTAGTGGGCCGTCTGCAGGGACGGACAACCCTTCACAGCGCCGTCAGATTCAATGCCCATCACAAAACGCCCGGCCTGGCAGCCCTGCCAGTGGTCCTGTCCATCCGCCTTGAGCGAGCGGAGCAGTGCTTCTTCCGGTCCAAAATATCCCAGGTTGTTGCCGGGCATGATGAGGATGCCGTCCACAAAGGCCTGCGTCTTGAGTGCGGCAATCCGTGGCAGCAGGGATAAAAGGTCATACGGTTGCAGCAGCATGTCCGGGCGGTCTGCGGCTCGGCCCAGGGGAGCGGTGATCTGCACCTGCCAGCTCTTGATGCCCACGGACCTGAGGTGGGCGTACAGGCCTTCCAGGTCCTTCTCATTCCAACGGTTGATATTAGTATTACAGTTGACGTGGATGCCGGCCTCCCGCACGTGGCGCATGGCTTCCATGGTGGAGAGGAAGCCACCTTTGACGCCGCGCATCAGGTCATGGGTTGGTCCCAGGCCATCCACGCTGACGGAGACGCTGTAGAGCCCGGCCTCCGCCATGTCCCGCGCCATGACGGCGTCCAGGCCACGTCCGCCGGTGGTCATCTGCGGGCGGATGCCGGCGTTCTTCAGTGCGCGGATGATGTCCAGGTAGCCGGGATGCAGGTAGGCCTCACCGCCAATGAGGACCACTTCCATGGTCTTCATGGCGGCCAGCTGCTTCACCACGTCCAGCGCGGCGGCGGTGTCCAGCTCATCCGGGCGGGCTTCATCCGCGCGTGAGCCGCAGTGCGTGCAGTGCTGATCACAGCGCAGCGTCAGCTCCCAGACCACATACGCGGGACGAAGAGCTTCCGTGACGACGTTGAGCCGGCGTTGCACCATCAACCACCCCCTGAATCTGTCTGGCCACAGGCCTGACAGCGCTGTCTTGCTCCAGTGCGGCAGCACGGGAGTCTGTCAGGGTTGTTCGCAGGAACCTTGCCGTTCCCGTGTATGGCACGTCTGTTGCGCTTTGCCTGACTTCAAGCCCACCACCACGGCGGGCGAGTCCTTGAAGGATCATTGCCATGGCATCCATGCAAAGCTGTTCCCAGTGCAAGGGATTTATCCCTTCCGCTTCCTCCAGTTGTCCCAACTGCAACGCCGCCGTCGTCTCGGCACCTGGGCGGGCCATGAAGGTGTTGATTGCGGGCATTGCACTCCCGTTCACCCTGATGGCCTGTTACGGCACGCCGGTGGTGGATGACCCCAAGTGCACCAACGTGGATGACGCCGGAAACGCCATCGAGTGCCCAGACGCGGGCACTCCAGAAGACGCGGGTATCTCAGAAGACGCGGGCCAGTGAGCACGGGGCGGGGCGGCAAGAGCTTCCGCTTCCCCGCCTTTCACGGATCAATGTCCACGCCGGTGGCGTCTTCAAAACCATCAAGCAGCGCGCCCTCGTCCGGGTCTTCATCCGGCACGGTGAGGACGTCAAAGTCCAGCCTGCGCCAGTCCACGCCGCCGCGCTGGTCCCGGACAATGACCCAGACCTGCGCAGGGCCATCCGGTGCATCCGGGCTGACCGTCCACACGGCATCCGGATCTGAGGTGAACTGTTCGGTGCTTTGTGCGTCCGGCACGCCCACGGTGGCAAACCAGCTGAAGACCAGGTCCTCCGTGAAATTACGCAGTTCAATCTTGCGTGACTGGAGGTCAAAATTGAGACCCTGGTACGCCTCGCGGTCCGCGTCCCCCACAATGGGACGCAGCCGGATGGGCTCTCCAGGTGCCACGGTGATGCGGCCCGTGACGTCCTGAAACTGGCCGGCGCTGGTGGGGTCATCCCTGTATCCGGCATCCACGCGCAGGTAGTCACCACCGCGCATGTAGAGCACCCGCTGCAGACTGGGATTGTGGTTGGGCTGCTTCTGCTTCACGCACTGCACGTCATCCAGTGGCCCGGTTCCCGGCGGACAGAAGCCCGTGCCGGTGAGGGCAATGAAGAGGCCTTCCAGGAGCTCGCGAGCCTGCGCGGGCAGCGTCTCCGGAGAGACATCCAGGTTCAGCGAGAAGCGCTTGAACGCCACCACCTCTTCTCCGGTGTCCGGGATGCGCGCGCGCACCACCACGGAGGGAAGTGCGCTGAACCCCAGCGCAGTGATCAGGTCCAGCTCACCGTTGACGTCATGCGGGAGCATGTAATCCACCGCATGGTCAGAGAAGTTCATGTTGAATGACGGGACGGAAATTTCCCCGCCCACCGCCAGGTCTGCCTTGCGGGTCACGGTGACGGGATCAAGGTACGGCCGCAGTGCGTTGATCTGTTGCGGCGGCGCAGCGTCCCGCAACCGGTAACCGGCGCAGCCCGCCAGCTGGGTGTCCTCCGGGCACAGGCGCATGGAGACCTCCACGTCCCGGCCTTTGGGATCCACCAGCAGCACCTGTGTGGTGACGTTGTACGGGCCCAGCGGAATGCCGCCGCGCTGCTCGGGCGGGATGATGTGGAGGAAGCTGTAGAGCAGGTCCGGCGGATCAGACTTCACCGCCAGCAGCCTCAGGTCCTTCACCTGGCTCACCTGGTCCAGGTCAATGCAGGCACCCAGGAAACCAAGGACCGGAACCATCAACCAACGAACCAGGCGCATGCGGCAGAGCTCCAAGCGGCGGCGCGTTTCCTAGCGCATGTTGGTGCGCGGTGCATGCCGCCGTCCTGTTTGTTGTGCTTGCAACCCGCGGCGGACTGTGAACATATGTTCAGTACAGTCCACGGAGCGGCCACCATGTCCGAAAATCCTGAATCCTCCTCGTCATCAGACATTCTTGAGCCACGGTTGTGGCAGAAGAGCGGTTGGACCGCGCGGGTCATCAAGAATGACGGGGATGACGGCTGGGCGGTGGAGATGACCCGGGCCGGGGACACGGAGCCGGCGCTGGTGGGTCCGTGGACCATGGGGCGGGACAAGAAGAACCCCAAGCCGCTGGACCAGTCCGCATTCATCACGCTGGTGAAGACGGCCAGTGAAGTGTTGCTGCGCCACCAGCAGCAGCGGCGCGCGCAGCTCCACCGCAGCCTGACGGTGACGGCGGCGGACGGCGGGCGCATCCGGGTGGACCTGGATGTGGTGCCGGATGAGGACATGCCGCACGCCGTGCTGGCTGCGTTTGATCCCGCGGGCAATGAGCTGGGCAGTGTGCAGGTGAGATCAGACTTCAAGCTGACGCAGGCCAGTGCGTCCCGTTTTGTGGAGGACGGATTTACGGTGCCGGGCGCGGCGGCATCCTGAGCGCTCAGACGCGCCGGTATTTCTTGTCCCGGCGGTCTCCCAGCACGCGTGCGGGCACACCGCCCACCACCGCCCACGGCGCCACATCCCGGGTGACCACGGAGCCCATGCCCACCACGGCGTGATCCCCAATGGTGACGCCGTCCGTCACCCCCGCGTTGGCGCCCAGCCACACATCCGCCCCCACCGTGATGCCCTGGCTGTGCACCGGCTGGTCACGGATGGGCCGTGACGGATCCAGCTCATGGTTGAACGCAAAAAGGTAACACCCGGTGGCAATGCGGGTGCCCTCGCCCACCGTGATGCCGGCGGCTCGGCCGTCCAGGGTGCAGCGCGGGTTGATGCTGACGTTGTTGGCCAGCGTGATGGGCCCGTGGAGGAAGACCTCAGCGCCAATACGGCAGCCGTCTGCGGCAGTGATGGCGCGGCCGGGCTCAGCAAACAGGTGGGCAGAGGGGGCTACAAAACAATCTGCGCCAAAAGTCACGGTCTCCAGGAAGGCAAAGCGCGCCTGCACTTCCCGTTGCCACTCCACCGCCCAGGTTTTGTGCTGCGGCTTGAGCGAGTCATACAGATACGGCATCCAGGCCAGGCGTTCTTTGTGCTGCGCGCGGTAGGCAAGGAGCGGATCCTCCTGGTCCACGGCGTCAATCCACGCAGATCTGGTTGGTGTACGTGATAAAACCGGGATCCGTGCGGACGTCCAGGGTGTTCTCGGCGCCCTCATGTTTCCAGCCGTAATACGGTTCACACTTCTTGGTGGCGTGGGTGTAGGTCAGCGTGTAGCTGCCCGGTTCCACGTTGAACCAGCTTCCGCCGCCCGTGGTGGTGGTGGCGGTCAGCGTCTTATCCAGCCCGGTGGCCATGGCGTAGAACGGGCCCACGCCGGAGGTGGGTGACAACGTCACCGTCACATCCGGCACGTTGGTGGCGTCCGGGCCCTTGCCGGTGCGCACGGCAAAAATCAGCACACTCTTGTTGTCATCCCGGGCCACCTCCGCCACGTTGAATGCCAGGTCATTCACCTCATCATTGGTGAGGTAGTAGGTGAGGAATTCCTCAGTCTCCTTGGTGGTGTAGTGGGCCATGTTTGGGTAATACCCATTTTTGATGAACCGGAACATCACCCGGGTGTTGCGCGGGATGTTGGGGAATTGAAATTCACCATCAAACCCGGTCATCACACAGGGTCCGTCTTCCGGGACAATGAGGCAGACCTCAGCGGCGCCAATACGCGTCTTGTAGAGCACGTCTGAGACGGAGCCCCGGACGGTCACGCTGACGCCGTCATTCACCTCCGGCGGCGTACAGGAGCCCAGCCCAACCAGTGCCACGCACAGCGCAAGCAGTCTGTTTTGCATGGCGGGCGCTTAGCGCGCGCCGCACGGATGCTCAACGCTGTTCCGCTTACTCGCGCCAGGTGTCCCGGTTGCGGATGGCGCTGATGGCGGTGACCGCCACGCCGCCAAACATGCCCAGCAGGATTCCGGGGATCACGCCCATCAGGATGACCAGGCCGGTGGCGGTCCGCCACTCCTTGGGGAAGTACTCGTCCAGCGGCCCAAACGTTGCGGGCACCATCAACACCGGCACCATCAGCACCAACACCACACCCGCCAGGCCCACGCCCGCCGTCATGGCGCCCATGAGGATGTGCTGGACCAGAAACCGGGCCTTGCTCATGGCGGGCGGCAGCGTCGGCGTGGGGACATCTCGGCTGATGTCCTTGATGGAGAGGGGCTTGGCAATGGGCGTGGTGTTCTCCGGCGTCACCGGCGCGGGTGATTCGCGCAGGGCGGGGCCCACATTGGGGTTGTCGGTCTGGGTCACCGGGCCCAGGCGCTGCTCCTCGGGGGTGGTGGTGTCCGTGGTTTGCGCGTGTGCCACGGCGGGAGACGTGAAGCTGGCAAGGACACAGGTACACACCAGGGCAACGCGGTTCATGGGCACCATCCAGGTCAATCCGGGAGGCGCTCCTAGCCTGCGCTGGGCCGCGTCACAATCGTCGGGGCGGCTCTGGCTGACCTACCCAGGAGTCACGCTGCGCAGCCGACGCCGTGGTGGTTCTTCAACCGGGGAGCCGCACGTGGCGTCATCGCAATTTCCATGGAGGCCAGCGGGGCATCGGAACGTCGCAGGCTGGGGAGGGCGTGGGCCCGGGGGGTGAACCCGTCATTCGCCGCCGGGTGGTGGGTATCCCTTCCCGCCGCGCTAGCGTAATACGCTATATACAGCGTATTACGCTAGCGCCCGGACCCGGGACCCCAGCCTCCCCGAAGAGCCAATTGGTCTCCACCCCGGGCCACCCCAGCCAGCCGATGTTGACGTTGTCACATGCCGCCGCGCCTGCCCCGGAGATGCACCGCCCGTAGGGTCCTACACCCCAATGGAAGTGCGCCTGCCAACCGGTCCTCTACGAAGACGCCCCAAACGCATCTTCCATCCGGCTGAGCGGCCAGCTTGCGGGCATGAAGCGGCCCAGCACGCGCGGAGCACCACCCTTGTCCTGGTATTTGAGGAGGAACAGCCCTTTGTGGCCCAGGCGAAGTGGTTCCTGACCCGCGGGGTTCTCCACCAGCAGCTTCTGGCCCACCTGCACCATGGCGGACCCGCGCATCACCTTCACCACCACCAGCTCAACCGACTGCGCATGCGCCAGAATCTCCGGCAGGTCTCCGCCCGGCGAGTCCAGCGTGATGCCACTGACAACGGCCAGCACAACAATGTCTGTTTGCGGAAGGAGGTCGGTCACGGACTGCGGCAGGACGTCCATGGGGAACTCCGGGGGAAGACGGGCGGGGCTCTTCGTTGCAGTGACGGAACGGAGTGTCAATCCTCCCGGTTCAAGGGCGGACGGTCAAATGTCTGCAATGCTCCAGCGCCAGCGTGCAACCATGGCCTGAGATCACCGGTGAGACATCCAGTGCAGGCCCATGTTGCTGGTAGCCGCCCTGCACCGGGCTCTCGACGAGCCACAGCGGGGTATCCAGGTCCACAAATCCAAACCCGCCCAGGCCCGCCGCCACACAGGCGCTCATCCCGGCGCACAGCCTGCTCTCCACCATCCCGCCCATCATCAGCCCCAGCCCCAGAGAAGTTGCGAGCTGCGCCATGGCCACCGCCTCCACCACCCCGCACTTGGTCAGCTTGATGTTGATGACGTGTGCCGCCTGAGCCCTGGCCAGCGCAACAACGTCCTGCACGCTGCCCGCGGCTTCATCCGCCGCAATGGGCACGGTGGAAACGCGGGTCAGCGCCGCCATCCCCTCCAGGTCCGCCTTGGGGAGCGGCTGCTCAAACAGCACCACCCGGGCACCCGCCTGGGCCGCCTCCAACAGCAGCTTCTGGCAGGATTCCACGTCCGCCATGCCCCCGTTGGCGTCAATGATCAGCCCCAGGCCAGGCGCCGCCCCCGCCACGGCCTGCAGGCGGGCCACATCCTGCGCCAGCGGTGCACCGCCCACCTTCAGCTTGATGGTGTCATACCCTTCCCGGGCAATGCTGGCCGCAGACGCGCGCGCCTCCTCCAGCGTCCCCGTGGTGATGGTGAGGTCCGTGCGCAGCAACGTGGAATGGCCGCCAAAGAACACGTGCATGGGCATCTGGTGGTGCCGGCAGAGCGCGTCCAGGATGGCGGTCTCCAGCGCACACAGGGCGGACGGGGTGGCGCGCAACGCCGGGGCCCATTCCGCACAGAGCAGCCGCCATGCAGAGACGCTCCGTCCCAGAATGGAAGACGTCAACGGCGCCAGTGCGGCGCGCGCCATGGCACGGGTCTCGCCGTTGACGGCGGGGAACGGCGCGGCTTCACCACAACCGGTGGTTCCGTCACGCAGGGTGAGGCGGACAAAGAGGTTCTGGGCCACCACCTGGGCGCCGGTGGCAATCCCAAAGGGTGTGATGAGTGGGATGTCCACGTCCATGAGCTCAATGTGCGTGATGGTGGTGGCGTGCATGGCGCTCCTCCCCGCGCACCGTCAGCCGGCCGGATCTTCTGCGCAAGCGGCGCCGGCGTTTGCCTGCCGCGCTCCCACTCTCTAGAGACCCGAACATGAAGCCCTTCCTCCTGCTCGCCCTGGTCCTTGTTGCCTGCAACAAGGAGCCCGCTGCTGCCCCCGTCACCAAGCCCGCCGCCGTTGTGGTGGGTGGCATCCAGACCATCACCATTGTTGTCAGTGACATGGGGTATGCGCCGGAGAAGGTGGAGCTCAAAGCCGGTGTCCCCGTGCGGCTCATCTTTGACCAGCAGAGCAAGAGCCACTGCGCCTCCCAGATCCAGATTCCCGCCATGGGCGTGGCAACAACGGACCTGCCTTTTGGCAAGCAGACGGCCGTGGAGTTCACGCCCAAGGAAGCCGGCGCGTTCAACTTTGCGTGTGGCATGGACATGATGAAGGGCAGCCTGCTGGTGAAAAGCTGAACGCGTAGACTGATGCCACAACTGCTGGCATTGGACCCACATTTCACGCTGATTAGACGCGGAGATTTCCACTTCTGCCGCTGGCACAGCATGCGCAAACCGCTACACCGTGAACAGGCGCGGGGGTGGCGGGATGAAGGCATCTGGTGTGTTGTTGGCAGGACTGCTGGCCTGCGGAGGCCGCGGTGAACAGAAAGTGTATTCAGCCACACCGCCCAAGGATGATGGCGAGAAGGTCATCCGCTACCACGTGGACGTGGTGGAGGATGATTCAGACTGCGGCGCGCGGGTGCCCATCAAACGCAGCACGGAAGAAATGGTGGTGGAGTGGCACACAGACGTGGATGTCACACTCTATTCACGCGGCGGCCTCTACACCACGGATCTCACCCTTGATGACGACGGAACCTACACCCAGGATGGCCGGGCGGGCCCGTGCCTGTGGGGCAGCTCCGTGAAGGGCCGCATCACCCGCCGGGACGGTGAAGCGCACGTGCGCTGCATCAAGGCGGACTGCACCGTGCTGATTGACAGCAAGGCGCTGCGTTGGGACCTGGTGGACGCCGGCGTGGCGGACGCTTCCGTGCCGTGAGCCCTGCTCAGCGCAGCCAGCCGTGGAGGCGCGTCAGGAGCGAGGCAGCGGGCGGTGTGGTGTCTTTCACCACGGGTGCGGGCTCAACACCGGCCTGCAGCAAACGGGCGGCACCGGCGTGGGTGCGGTCCATCATGAGGGTTCGGCGCAGGAAGGCCTCAGCGTTCAGCGGTTCCCCGGCCATCCGGTAGACCAGCGCAATCCGGTAGAGCGCTTCTGCGTGCTGATGGCGGGCGGCAAGGAGGCTCAGCGTCTCCAGCGCGGCGCGGACACGCCGCACCATGGGGCGCCCCCGGTGGTTGGCCGCGGCCCACGCCATGCTCACCTGGTAGCTCACCGAGTGCGGGTCCAGCTCCACCGCCCTGGCAAACTGCACCTCCGCGTCTTCAAACTGGCCCAGGTCCAGGAGGTGCTGAGCCTGCAGGGCGCATTCACGCGCGGAATTGGCGGCCTCATGGCCGGCCAGCGCCTGTTGCTGTTGCTCGGTGGGGGACACCGTCACGGCGGCCATGGAGCCGGCGGTGCGGCGGCGGCCCTGGTAGTGCGCCAGCTGCTGGGGGTTCCGCAGGATCTCCAGGCGCGGGAGCATGGCGGCCGCTTCCAGAATCCGCGGCAGCCGTGACGCCGGAAGAGTGCTCCTTGCCGCCTGGAAACTCTGCGCCACCGCACACAGCGCCAGATCCACATCCTCCAGCGTGGCACCGCTGCCCAGGCCCAGCGCACCCAGCAGGTCATCCCCGGCCACGCCGTCCATCAGCCGCCGCACCTGAGCCATGACGCCGTCAAATCCCGGGGGCATTCCGGAGCGCGGCTGGGTTTCCAGCGTGGCCAGAAACCGGTTGAGGTGCGCCTGCGCAGCGTCCGGCACGCGGTCAAACTGCAGTCCCACACCGGGCGCGCGGCCTTGCTGCGCGGCATCCACCACATGCACCACCACGCCGGGGACGGTGAGCACTCCCTCCGGTGTGGACCACGTCAGCGTCACCCTGCTGCGAAAAGGCAGCGGCACTTCCATGACCACGTACGCCCCGCCGGCAGACAGGTTCAGCGTGTGCACGGCCGCGGTCCGCCCACCCGGCTCCGCCGCCGCAATGGTGGCCTGGAGGCGGATTTCAAACCGTGGATGGCGCCTGTGCTCTCGAGGATCCATGCCCCCTGCGTGCGGCACGGCCTGCGTCTGCCTTGAACGTCATGGAGGTGGCAGACGCGGCGGGCTACACCGTCGGACATGTACGGCGTGCAGGGCCTGGTCCTCTGTCAGCAGCTTGCCCACGGGAGCGGGCGGGCCAGTTACGCCGGGTGTGCGCTGGGTGCTGCGCGGCCGCTGTTTGTCTCGCTGAGCCGGGCGGTGGATGGGAGTGTGCTGGCCAACGCCCAGGCCGCGCAGGCGGTCAGCCACCGCCACGTGGCCACGGTGCGGCAGGTGCACGCGCTGGATGACGGGATGCTGGTGGTGGCTGAGGACCTGGTGCCCGGCACGTCGCTGCGGGAGCTGATGGACCGCGCCTTGGCCACGGGGCAGCCGCTGCCGGTGGAAATGGTGTTGCACGTGGTGCGGGACGTCCTGAGCGGGCTGTCCGCAGCGCACCTGCTGCAAGGGCCGGATGGCCAGCTCCAGACGGTGCTGCACGGTGCCGTGGACGCGGGGAAGCTCCGGATTGGGCTGGATGGCCACGGCGTGCTGACGGGGCTGGGCCGGGTGTACGCGGAGGCGCTGCCCGGCGCCTTTGAAGCGGACGTCCACGCCGTGGGCGAGCTGGCCTACCAGGCCCTGGCGCTGAACCGTGGCCAGCCCGTGGCCACCACCGGAATGCTGCTGGGCAACATGCTGGCCCGCGTGGAGACCCGGCAGCGGCTCTGGGAGAGCTGTCCCGGGCTGCCTCGGCGGGTGGCGGTGACCATGGAGCGGCTGTGCAGCGTGGATGACGTGGACCGGCTGCGAACCGCGGTGGATGGGATGGGCGCCCTGGACCAGGACCTGGACGCGCTGGGCGGTCCGGACCACCTGGCTGTGGCGGCATGGCTGGAAACGTTCCTCCCCGGCCTGGCGCAGCGCGCGGGCGCCCTCACCGCCACGCTGCTTGAAGCGGACCAGCGTCCCCAGGCGCTGCCGCCGCCACCCCGTCCCTGGATCCCCCAGCCGGGCCAAGGTGTGGCGCGGTCGGTCATGGCGTCCGGGAGCAGTCCGCTGGCCCTGCCCGCCGCGCGCTACCAGATTGCCAAGCCGGTACGGGCACTTGCGCTGCGGGCTGGCGCGGTGGCGGGGGGGGCGGGCGTGGTGTTGGCGCTGCTGAGAAGCTGCGGGTAGGCAACAAACCCACCTCCCCGCCCGATGCTCAACCGTCGATTCAGGTGCTACGTGCACCTCCCTTCCCGGCATTCAGGAGCGCGCATGACGTCCATCAAAGGCGGCCGTTCTACCCCTCCGGCAATCCAACGTGACCGCGCCCTGGCGGAGACCGCGCGGACGCTGGGTCAGGCCGCCGGGATGAGCGCGGACAAGGGCGTGAAGAAGCTGGGAGACGCGGGCGCGGATGGTGTGGAAGCGCTGGCCCACGGAGCGTCCGCCCTGGGCGAGGTGGCAGACGCGGGCATCAGCGCGGGCAAGGCGCTGGGAAATTCGGCCAAGGGCGTGGGCGCGGCGGTGCTGGGTGGGGCGGCCAAGGTGGTCTCCAAGGTGGCGGACGCGCTGGGCTCCGCGCTGCAATGGCTGGGCAAGGGTCTGCTCAACGCCGGCAACGCTGCGCGGGAACTGGCCGGCCTGGGCCATGACATCATCACCACCAAAACGGTCCTGGGTGACCCCAACGCCACGGGTTTTGCGGACCGGATGCTGAAATTGTCCAAGGATTCCTTTGCGCTTGCTGGCAAGCAGTGGGTGGAGAGTGTGCGCCACCTGGCCAGCGGCGGTGCGCAGGGCGTGGAGACCGCCTCGTGCGTGCTCTCCGCGGCAGAGAAGACGCTGGAAGCCGCAGTGCTCCTGGGCAACGCCGGTGTGCTGAAGGCGGCGCAGGCGTCCGTGGTGGTGGCCCGTGAAGCGTTGATGGCGGTGGAAAAAGGCGCGGATGGCGCGGGCAGCCTCCTCCAGAAGGCGGGCCAGGCAGTCATCAACGCCGGCAACGCGGTCAACACCCTGGCCTCCAATGACACCGGGGCCAGTGTCCAGGCCGCAGGCGGCTGAAACCAGGGTTTTCCTGCCCTAACCAGGGCGTCGGACAATCCCAAGACATTTCAACGGTGTTCCCAAGAACAATGGCATGGGCGCCACTTTTTCCCGCCGGGTTCCCAGGGAGAAGAGCTGGCACGGCGCCTGCTAAATCCAGAAGTGCACGCTGGTGGCGGTCCGACCCTCCCCCCTGGTCCTCCGTTGCTGCGTGCGATCTTCTGGTTGTAGGAAAAGCGGCTGGCTGACCTTCCCCCCTGGTCAGTTGGCCGCTTTTTTTTGGCCCCGTGCCGTCACCCCGCAGCGTTCACCATGCCAAGCGCCAGAGTCCACGCGCAGCCTCCGCCGCGCCTTGACCATGAAACATGGGCGATGCAACCCGCGTTTACAGAAACTGGGGAAACGGCTGAAAGTTTTGAATTGCCAGGGGTTAGACGAATCAACAAGGGTAAGCGGGCCCTGTTTTTGATGGGATGGCGCGAAATTCCCCGGGGGAAGGGATTGGCCCGCAGATTGCTCATACCCAACTTGCTTGCGGTGGCGCGAACGACCTCCCCCCGGTCAGAACGTTGCCGCAGCAGTTCTTTTGAGAGCGGCGACTTGGTCGATTCCCCCCCTTCGACCCGGTTGCCGCTCTCAGTTTTTTTCAGCGCCTCCCACGGATGGCAAAGATGCGCAGCGGCTTCTCCTTGCCCTTCAAGGACGCCGGCGGCAGCTCATCAAAGCGGTAGCGGTTGTCCAGCCGGGCCAAAGTGGGCTCGCTGACCAGGATCTGGTCCTCCGCGGCAATGCCACACAGCCGGGCGCTGGTGTTCACGGAATCTCCAATGGCCGTGTAGCTCAGCGTCTTGGAGCTCCCCACATAACCCGCCACCATGGGGCCGGTGTGGATGCCAATCCCAATGCGCAGCGCAGGCTGGCCAACGCGGTCTGCGTTGAACGAGCGCAGCGCGTCCAGCATGTCCAGCGCACATTCCACCGAGCGCACGTCACCGTCTTCATACCAGACGGGTGCGCCCCAGAGCGCCATGAGGCCGTCACCCATAAACTTGTCCAGGGTGCCTTCATGGCGGAAGACCACCTCCACCATGCGCTCAAAGTAGTCGTTCAGCATGTCCACCAGCATCTGGGGGCCGGTGGATTCGCTCATGCGGGTGAAGCCGCGGATGTCACTGTTGAAAATGGTTCCGTGGGAGATGAGCTGGCCGCCCTTCTTCACTTCCAGACGTCCGCTGGCCACTTCTTCCGCAATGTTGGGGCTGAGCAGGCGTGAGAGGCGCTCACGCGCAATGAGCTCCTCCTCCACCTTCCGCGCCAGGATGTTCATGTGGATGAACATGCTGGCCTGGCTGGCAATACCGCTGACCAGGTCCACATCCCACCGGGTGAACTGGCTCTCCGTGGATGAGTCCAGCCAGATGGCGCCCAGCACGGTGTCATCATGCAGCAAGGGCACCACCATGGCGCTGCGCACGTTGTTCTTCATCAGCGCCATCACGCTGCTGTCACTGTCTGACGTATTGCCGCCGCCGTGGAGCAGCAGCTCCTGCACCGCGTCTTCCGTCAGCAGCGTCACGCGGGTGTCCATGGCCTGCCGCACAATGCTGAGTGAGACGCGGATGTGGCCGGCGTTTCCGTCGCTGCGCTGGCTGGCGCCTACGGTGAGCGAACCGTCTGGCTGGCGGATGAGGATGGCGCCACGTTCTGCGCGCACAATGCGGCGGAGGTTGTCCAGGATGCTGGCCAGGAGGCGGCCGGTGTCCCGCTCAACGGCAATGGAGCGGCTGAGCTCATAACAGATGCGCAGGCGCTCATAGTCCATGGAGAGCTGCGCCTCATTGCTGGCCACGCGGTGGTACGGGAGGAAACCCTCCAGATTGAGCGGAATTTCCGTCCCAATGGCGTGCGGCGCGTCCTGCAGCTCCACATGCGCATCTTCCGCCATCAGGCTCTTGAGGCGGGGGCCGCTGGACTGGGCCAGGCTGGTGTCCTCCACCAAAATCTTCACGTCACTCTGGCCCAGGATGATTTCATCCCGGTTCTTGAGCAGCACCTCCGTGGTGACGCGCGCCCCGTTGAGGAAGGTGCCGTTGCGGCTCTGGAGGTCCTTGAGGAAGAAGCCCTGGGGACGGTGCTCAATGGTGCAGTGTTCTTTGGACACCGCGTTGCCGCGCACCACCACGGAGTTGCTGGGGAGGCGTCCCACACTGGTGAGCGCTTTGAGCTCCACTGTGCGTTCGCCGTCGATGGTCAGGATCTTCACGTGTGCCATGCAGTGGCCGGACAGTTCCCGTTTCACGAGGGGAAAGTCAATTGTCTGGCCGCCACCACGCTGCAGACTGCGCTTTTGGCTGACGCGCGCGCGCGGATTGACGTGCCGGGCAGCCAATGCGACCTCGCAAAAACATGCACCTTCTTGTCCTGGGTGATCCTGACGCCCCCCATCTGAGTGAGCTGTCCCGCCTCCCCGCTGACGTCCGCGTAACGGTGGGGCTGGATGTGGATGCGCTGCGGCCGGCCGTTTCCGACGTCACTGGTGTGCTGCTCATGCGCGGAAACCATGCGCAGCTCAAACCTCTATGGAGAGAGCTGAGTGCGTTGAAGTGGGTTCATTCGCTCAGTGCCGGCGTGGAGCAGGTGCTGTTTGATGAGCTTATCCACAGCA
>Ga0163144_10010954_pt1 | contig 19243 bp, 12 predicted proteins | sample OliLak19BULKMAT1_FD_123175 | JGI IMG/M metagenome (GOLD analysis project Ga0163144, IMG submission 123175) | Freshwater microbial mat bacterial communities from Lake Vanda, McMurdo Dry Valleys, Antarctica - Oligotrophic Lake LV.19.BULKMAT1 | ecosystem: Environmental > Aquatic > Freshwater >... | reverse complement strand
TGGCTCTAGGATGCACACGTGAAGCGCACGCCCTGGCTCCTTACCGCTCCGCTGCTCGGCGGGCTCGCGTGCAGCACCGCCGGACCCTCGACAGCCATCCCCACGGCATCCTCCTCGCCAGGCCCTGCCACCGCTGCCTCCCCGCAGGGTGCCCTCGCCGGCGCCGCCGCGAGCACCCTCGCCAGCGCCGCTGCGAGCGCCGCCGCCGCGCCGGATCCCACGGTGCTGCCCGGCCCGCCCGCCATCTCGGCCACCGACGCGGTCGACATCCTGTTCCCCACCGGCGCCCCCTCCGAGGCCGACGCGTGCAAGCGCGAAGGCGACGCCACGACCGACGCCCGCGCCCAGGACGAGGCCAAGATCCGCTGCCTGCTCCGCGTTCGCTTCACCGGCGACGACGCCGCGCGCGATCTGGCGATTGGCTTCTACGACAAGCTCGGCTCGGTGACAGGCATCATCCGCGAGCACGACATGGCTGGCGGCTGGCGCGGCGACATCCACCTCGTCCCCGAGCTGCCGGTGGGCCAATACCGCAAGCACCTTCAATGGGTCAAAGCCGGCTTCGAGGACATCGACGCTTTCTTCACGGCGATGGACGCCCGCCGCCCGAAGGGCTCGAAGGCTCATTACCGCCACCGGGCGCTCAGCTTCCGCTTCCTGCGCTCGGTCGGGCGCACCACTCCGTCCGCCTACGCGCAGGGCTGGGAGGTCTCGTACAACGTCTCCGGCTCGCTCCACGCCAATGCCGACGCCGTGCGTGAAACCCTGTTTCACGAGGTCTTTCATTCAAACGACGCCGCCCACGGCCAGTGGTCCCAGGCGGCCCTCTCGCCAATCGCCGACGCCATCCTGGAGAAGTGTGGCCAGAAGACAGCGTGCCTGTCGCCCTACGCCCCCGGCACCACCATGGTGCGCGGCGGCACCTATTACGCCTTCCAGAAAGGCAACGGCGTCCACGAATACGCCGCCGAGCTCGGGACTCGCTACTTCCTGGAGCACCGCGCCATCCTGCGCGGCGAGCGTCACGCAAAAGGCTCGTTCAAGTGTGGCCCTCCCGAGAACGCCAGGGCGTGGAAGCTCATTGCCGACGAGCTCTTCGGGGTCGACCTCACGCCCGAGTGCGGCGCGAAATAGCAGTCGTACTCGTTTTGTTTCCGTCCGCCCTGTCCTTCCGGTAGCTTCCGGGGTCCGATGGTTGGGAAAAAGAGCCGTTTCGCCGCAGTGCTTGCCCTGCTCCTGCTACCAAGCCTCGCCTACGGCGCGGCGGCGGTGACCGTGAAAGGCCGCCTCGCCGGCACCCAGAAGCTGCTCAACCCCGTCTGGAACGAGGCGAAAGATCCGGCCTCGCACAGCTACAGCTTCCGCGAGCCCTCGGTCACGACGCGCCTCGAGGCCCGCACGCTCACCGCCCAGATCGAAAAAGAGGTGGCGATCGTCGCCGTCTCCGACGCGGGCGGCGGCACCGTGAAGGGCAACATGGTGCTCATCGGCGGGCGCGCGGTGCCGTCGACGCTGGTCATCACGCAGGGACAGTCGGTCCAGATCGAGAACAAAGATCCGTTCCCGCACCGCCTCTACGACACGGGCAACAAGGGCCTGCAGGTCGGCGACACCCCGCCGACCAAGGCGCGTACCTGGGCGCCGCCGGGGCCGGGCAAATACGAGATCCGCGATCAGGCGGCGCCGAGCCTGCGGGCCTGGATCGTCGTCGAGCCCAAGGCCATGAACGTGGCCTACCCCGACCGCAAGGGCGAGTTCGCGATCGATCTCGAGCCCGGCAAATACAAGCTCCGCGCCTATCACAACGGCGACATGGTCGGCAAAGAGCTCGACCTCGTCGTGAACCCGGCGCCCGCGGAGCAGCCGCTCAAGTCGCCGCTCCTCGTGGCCGACGAGCCCAAAAAAGACGAAAAGAAGTAAGGCGGAGTAAAGCGGATGATCCTCTCGCGCTTCTGGTACGCGGTGCTCGCGCTCGCTCTCGGCGCCGCCGCGTTCATCCTCCTCATCGCGGTGCAGCAGTTCAACCGCGCCGGCAACCGCGCCATGGGCGAGTCGCTCACGGCCGACTCGAGCGCCGTCGAGTGGTACCTCAAGGACGACGCGCGCCGCCGCGCGAGCGCCCTGGTGCCCATCGCGGTGAACCCGGAGCTGCGCTCGAACCTGGCCAAATCGTCGGGCGAAGCCAAGGTCTCGCGGGAGGTGCAGAGCAAGGCCACGGCCGCCCTCAAGAAGTCCGCGGCCGAGCTCCCCCCGGAGCTCAAGTTCGACGCGATGTGGGCGGTCGACGCCCAGGGCCGCGTGATCGGCGCCATCGACGAGGTCACCGGCGCCAACAACAGCGAGTGGGAGCTCGGCGGCTTCTCCGTCGTGGCCGACGCGCTGCACGGCTGGATCCGCGACGACTCGTGGGTCTGGAAAGGCCGCATTTACCGGGTGGTCGCCCGCCCCGTCGAGCAGGAGCTGAACGGCGAGCCGGTCGGCGCGATCGTCGCCGTGAAGATCGTCAACGACGAGTTCGCGCGCGCCGTCTCCAAGCGAACCAACACCGCCGTCGGCTTCTACGCCGAGAACCAGCGCGTCGCGTCGGGCGCCCCCGAGGGCTTCGACAAGTCGAACCTGGACAGCATCACGCAGGACCTGAAATACCTCGAAGGCAACAAGGACTACGAGGAGAAGGGGCGCACCGAGGTCCGCGTGCTCAACGAGAGCATGGGCGTCGTGTACGCGCGCTTCCCCGGCGAAGCGTGGGACCTGGGCGCCGGCTACGCGGTCGGTCGCCTCGCCGTGCGCATGGACACGCCGATGGACTTTCTCTGGAAGGCCGACAACACCGACAAGAGCGCCGTCACCAAATCGCCGGTGTTCTTCGCGGTGATCGGCGGCGTCGTGCTCGCGCTGATCCTCGGCCTCCTGTTCTCGTACTTCGAGCACACCAAGCCGCTGCGCACGTTCATGGACCAGACGGTGCTGCTCGCGAAGGGCAAGCTCGACGTGCTCGCGCCGAGCAAGTTCAGCGGCGCCTACAAGAAGCTCGCCGCCGACATCAACGACGGCATGGAGAAGATCGCGGAGAAGGGCGGCGTGCCGCGCAAGGCCGCCAACCTGGAGCAGGTCCTCGGACCGATGCCGTCGCAGCCCGCGATGAGCGCGTTCTCGCTCCCCGGCGAGGCCCCGCCTTCGAGCGGCCCCGTCATCTCGGCGACCGCGTCGTCGGGCCCCAGGGGTCTCCCCAAGGTCCCGCCGCGCGCCGCCGCCGCCACGCCTGCCCCCGCCGCGCCGCCGGCCATCGAGCCGGAAGCCGCCCCGCCCGAGCCCTCCGCCGCGCGCCGCCCGCCCCCGCCGAAGCGTCCGGCCGCCCCCCCGGCCGCACCCCAGGTGCCCACCGCCGCGGCCGACGTCCAGGTCGCCGAGGCGTCGCAGATCCAGCCGCTCGACCAGCTCACCGGCGGCCCGGCCGACGCCTTCGACGAGATGGCCGACTGGCGCAAGGTCTACGAAGAGTTCCTCGCATTGAAAGAGCAATGCGGCGAGCCGACCGCCAATCTGACGTTCGAGAAGTTCAAGGGCACCCTCCAGCGCAACAAGGACGCGCTCGTCGCGCGCCACAACTGCACCCGCGTCAAGTTCACGGTCTACGTGAAAGAGGGCAAGGCCGCCCTCAAGGCGTCCCCTGCCAAGTAGGCCGCCAGCCCTCGCTTCATTGATGAATTGATTGGCTCGATTGCCTGGTTCGGCTCACTGTCTCTCAATCGCTGCGCAACCGCTTCTCAATCGCAATGACCCGGGGCACGAGAGTGCCCGGGGCAACTGGCACGGAAGGAACGGACGGGAAATGAGAAAGCTCGCGGTAGGCTCCCTGGCGCTGCTCGGTGTGTCCGTCGCCTCGCTCGATGCCGCGGCCTCGAACGGGCTCGACTCGCCGGAGGCCGGCGCCTACCAGGTCGGCCGCGGCGGCGCCTGGCTGGCCCGCGCCGACGATCCCCTCGCGGTGTATTTCAATCCCGCGGGGCTCGTGCGGCAGGCGAGCGGCGTGCACCTCGGCGCCCACCTGATGTTCATGAACCGGTGTTTCACGCGCCAGGGGCAGGACGCCGACCAGACCTCGGCCACCTACGGTCAATACGGCTTCCCCGTCTCGCCCGGCCAGGAATTGCCCGGCCCGGGCGCGACCACCCAAGGCAAAGAAGTGGCGCCCGCGGCGGCGAGCTGCGCCAAGACAGAGCCCTTCCCCAACCCGCAGATCGCCGCCAACTTCCGCGTCCACGAGCAGCTCGCCGTCGGCCTCGGGATCATCGGCCCGCACGGGGTCGGCGCGACCGAGTTTCCCGACGGCGTGCCGTACACCAATCAGTTCGGCGACGCGAGCACGCAGCCGTCGCCGCAGCGCTTCATGCTCGTCAAGTCGAGCTCGAGCATCTTCTTCCCGACCCTGTCGGTGAGCTACGCCGTCAATGAGCAGCTCTCCCTCGGTGCCGGCTTCACCTGGGGCATTGCCATTGCGCAGTTCGAGAACTTCTCGGAGGCGACCTCGCCCGGCCCCACCCCCGGCAATGTCTGCGGACCGGCCAAGAACCAGCCTTGCGTCGCGGGCGACGACTACGTCGCCGGCAACGAGGTCCGGGCAAAGCTGTCCGCGACGGACCTGTTCATCCCCGGCTTCGTCGTCGGAGCGCTGTGGTCGCCGAGCAGAAACATCGACGTGGCGGGCTGGTTCCGCTGGTCGGACGCCGTCGACACCGACGCGAGCGTGAACATCGAGGCCATCTACTGGGCCCCGAACGGCACCAGGGACACCGAGCCTTGCAAGGGCCTCCCGGATCAGGAGTGCAAGCTCACGAAGGGCGAAAAAGAGGGCGACCCCGGCTACAACGCCGGGCATATCAAGCTCAACATCCCCATGGAAGCGAAGCTCGGCGTTCGCTTTCATTACCCGCGGCAAAACCCCGGCCCCAGGCCGAAATGGGCCCAGGGCGCGAAGAGCGTGCGCGACGCCATGAGCGAGGACCTCTTCGATATCGAGATGAACTTCACCTATGCGAACAACTCGGTGAACCGCAACCTCGAGGTCCGCTTCCAGCCCGGCATCGTCATCAAGGGCGCCGGCGGCGGCACGCTGCCCGTCAATGCCGACATCCCCCACGGCTGGAAGGACGTCTTCGGCGTGCGCCTCGGCGGCGAGCTCTCGATCCTGCCGAGCTTCCTGTCGGCGCGCGCCGGCTTCTTCTACGAGTCGAGGGGGCAAGACCCCCGCTACTTGAACGTCGACTTCCACAACGGCGAGAAGGTCGGCCTGTCGCTCGGCGGCTCGGTGCGGCTCGGCCCGGTCGACCTGACGGCCGCCTTCCAGCACACCTTCTTCGGGACGCTCGACAACGGCGGCAGAGGCGCGCTGTACGGCCTCTCCGGCGACGCCAAGACCGAATCGAGCCCCGGCCCCGGCGGCCCCTACCGCACCTACCAGGCCGTCAACGGCGGCAAGCTCGAGAGCGAGCTCAACGAGGTCGCCCTGGGCGGCACCGTCCGCTTTTAGAGCCCTCGACGCGCCGGGCGGGCCCGCCTATAAACGGCGCGCGTCATGTCCGAAACACCCGTCCGCAACCTCATCATCATCGGCTCGGGCCCTGCCGGGCTCACGGCCGCCATCTACGCCGCCCGCGCCAACCTGAAGCCGTTTTGCATCGAGGGGTTCAGCGCCGGCGGCCTCATCCCGGGCGGCCAGCTCATGTTCACCACCGAGGTCGAGAACTACCCCGGCTTCCCCGAGAAGGTGACCGGCCAGGAGCTGATGCAGCGCTTCCGCGAGCAGGCCGAGCGCCAGGGCACCGAGATCCTGACGGCCGACGTGAGCAAGGTCGATCTCTCGGCGCGCCCCTTCAAGGTCTGGGTCGAGGACACGCTTTACCTCGCCAAGTCCGTCATCGTGGCGACCGGCGCGCGGGCCAACTACATCGGCCTCCCCAGCGAAGAATTGCTGAAGAACAAGGGTGTCAGCGCCTGCGCGGTGTGCGACGGCGCGCTCTTCCGCAACGAGGACGTGGCGGTCGTCGGCGGCGGCGACACCGCGATGGAAGAGGCGAGCTACCTCGCGGGTCTGTGCAAGCACGTCACGCTCATCCACCGCCGTGACGAGTTCCGCGCCTCCAAGACCATGGTCGATCGCGTCATCAGCAACCCCAAGATCAAGATCCTCTACAGCCACGTCGTCGAGGAGGTGCTCGGTGCCTCCGAGGACCGGGTCACGGGCCTGTCCGTGAAGAACCTGAAGACCGGCGAGACCAACAAGGTGGCGGTGGGCGCGCTGTTCGTGGCCATCGGCCACACGCCCATGACGGAGCTGTTCGTCGGGCAACTGGAGACGCACTCAAACGGCTACCTCAAGACGATGCCCGGCTCGACGCGCACCAGCGTCGAGGGCGTGTTCGCGGCGGGCGACGTGCAGGACTGGACGTACCGCCAGGCGGTGACCGCCGCCGGCACCGGCTGCATGGCCGCGCTCGACGCGGAGCGCTGGCTCGGCGCGCAGGGCGGCCACTGAGAATGAGGCCGGGGCCCGGCCGCGGATCGAGGCTCGGGCCCGGCCAGGCATCGAGGCTCGGGCTCGGCCAGGCATCGAGGCTCGGGCTCGGCCAGGCATCGAGGCTCGGGCGCGAAATGAAGCTCGGGTGCGACCCACAACGGCGGCTCGGCCCGGCCGCGGAGGTGCCGCCTGGTGCCTGTCGGCAGGACGCGCTAGGGCTTGGGTCGTGACGGAACCCACGTCTCCGGAGCTGGATCCGCGCGAGGAGCTGGCCTCGCTCGTGGGCTCGGCGCGCGCGCTGCTCGAACAGTACGAGGCCTCCGGAGCCGACGCGCTCGCCGCCGGTGAGCCCGGCGTCGCGGCCGCGTTCCTCGCTGGCTCGGGCCCCTTCGGCTCCTCGCCCCGCGGCGAATCAGCGGCGCGCCCGCCCTTCCGGCCGCCTCCCGGCGCGTCCATCTCGGCCGAGCGGCCTTTCGCCCAGCAGTCTGGCCCCGAGCGTCCTGGCTCTCAGCCGTCTGGCCCCGAGCGGCCGGGTGCCCAGCGCTTCGAGGCGCCGCGATCCGATCCGCAACGCGGGGGACCCCAATCGTTCGAGCCCCAACGTTTTGGATCCAAACCGTTGGATCCCAAACAATCCCCGCCGCGCGCCGAGTCGCCCGCCCCCGCGCCCCGCGAGCCCACCGCGGCCCCCGCCCCGCGCGCAGAGCCGCCCGCGCCCGCCCCGCGCGACGCCGCGCCCGCCCCGCGCGCCGAGCCGCCCATCCCCGCGCCGCGCGACGCCGCGCCCGCCCCGCGCGCCGAGCCGCCCGCGCCCGCCCCGCGCGACGCCGCTGCCGCCCCGCGCGCCGAGCCGCCCGCGCCCGCCCCGCGCGACGCCGCTGCCGCCCCGCGCGACCCCGCCCCCGTCGCCGCTCCCCGCGCCGGCCAGCTCCAGATCTCCGCCGCGGCAGGTCCCGCCGTGCAGGCCAGCCCCGATCTCGACGACCGCCGCATGCGCCTCGCGCTCGTCGCCGAGGTCGTTCGCCCGTGCGGCAAGTGCGCGCTCGGCCTCACCCGCAAGCAGGCGGTGTTCGCGCGGGGCAACCCGTTCGCGGAGCTGTGCTTCGTCGGGGAAGGGCCCGGGGCCGACGAGGACGCGCAGGGCGAGCCGTTCGTCGGCAAGGCGGGGCAGCTCCTCGACCGCATGGTCGCGGCCATGGGGTACCGCCGCGACGAGGTCTACATCTGCAACATCGTGAAGTGCCGCCCGCCCGAGAACCGCAAGCCCGAGCCCGCGGAGATCGACGCGTGCTCGCCGTACCTGCGCGACCAGCTCGGGCTCGTGAAGCCCAGGGTCATCGTCGCGCTGGGCGCGAGCGCGGTGACCGGCCTCATCGGCGGGAGCGAGAGCATCACGCGCATGCGCGGCAAATGGAAGCTCTACAAGGGCGTGACGCCCATCATGCCGACCTTCCACCCGGCGTATTTGCTCCGCGATCCGACGAAGAAACGCGAGGTGTGGAGCGACCTGCAAGAGGTCATGAAGCACCTCGGCCGGGCCCCCGGAAAGAGCGGCGTCGAGAGCGGCGGACGAGGCGACGAGTGAGCCCGCCCGAGGCCGCACCCGAGGCGTCCACCGTGCCACCACACGACGGCGCGACAGCACCGAGCACGAGCTTCACAGCCCTACCAAACGGGCCCGCGGCTCCACCCCCCACGAGCCCCGCGATGACCGTCGAGCGGGCCCGCGTCCGCGCCAAGATCCTCGGCTGGTTCCGCGTCGTCCTCGTGGCCGTCGGGCTGCTCCCGTGGCTCCTGCCCATCGCGCGGGCCCGCCTGCCGCTCGGCACCCTGGGCGTCGCGCTCGACTTCGTGTTCTTCTCGATGTGCCACCGTCGGCCGGCCCGCACGCTCGTCCTCGACGGCGTCGCGATGCCCCTGTGCAGTCGCTGCGCTGGCATCTTCCTGGGCGTCGCGCTCGCCGCCGCCATCGGCCGTCCCATCGTCTCGCTCCGCACCTGGCGGTGGCACTTCGGCATCGCGTGCGCCCTCATGGTCCTCGACGTGGTGACTCAAGATCTCCACCTCCACCCCGTGTGGCACCCGACGCGCATCCTGACCGGCGTGCTCGTCGGCTACACCATGGTGATGGGCTTCCTGTCGGGGCTCGCACGCGACCACAAACGCAGCGCGGCGGACGCGCCCTCCGCATCCGCCGCACCCTGAACCCCAGACCCTCGAACGCTGTCCCGGCCCGCGCTCGCCCACCGCCGAGCCCGCCCGCGAATCAGCGCTTCCGCGAGCCCGCTACTTGTGGCCGCCGGCCGCCTTGCAGTCGTTCACGGGGCCCTTCGTGGCCTTGCGGACGCACTCGTTGAACTGATCCGAGCCGTCCTTCCACTTGCCCGTCTCTTGCAGCGCGGCACCGAGCACGAAGTATCCGGTCGCCTCCTCGGGATCGGCGTCGATGAGCGCCTTGCCGGTCTCGATCGCGTCCTTGTACCGGAAGCTGTTCACCTGGTTCATGCCCTTCTTCTTCAGGGCGTCGACGTCGACCAGCTTCCGTTTCGCCTCCTCTTCGGCCTTCTTCTTGGCCTCTTCGTCGGCGGCCGCCTTCTTCTTGGCCTCTTCGTCCGCGGCCTTCTTCTTGGCGGCCTCTTCGGCGGCCTTGAGCTCCAGCGCCTTCTTGTCGTCGACCTTCGCCGACTCGGTGCCCTTCACGTCGCTCGATGAGGTCTGTGGTGCGGCCGTGCGGGTGCGGAAACGCTGGTACGCGACGAACAGGCTCACCACCGCGGCGAACGCGATGACGCCCGCCACGATGCGCCGGAGACGCGCCCGCCGCTCGACGACGGCCGGGCTCATGTGCACCGGATGGGCGTGATCGGCGTCGTGGTCGTGGTCGTCGTCGTGGTGCGGCTCGGCCGGCGGAACCGAGTCCTCGTCCTGGCGGAAGAACTGCGCCGACACCGACGACTCGTCCGACCAGTCCGGCTTCGAGTGGGCCTTGGCGTCCGGCCGCTTCGACGAGGCCGGCGCGTCGTCCTGCGCCTTGCCCTTCTTGTCGCTCTTCTTCGTGTCGGGCGGGCGCTTGCTGTCGGCCTTCTTCTGGGCCTCGGCTTTCTCGAGCGAGATGGCGTCTTTCACCGCGTGTTTGGTCGCCGCGGCGGCCTTCGCCTCGTCCTCGGCACGGTTCGCCGCGGCGAGCTTCGCGGCCTCGGCCGCCCTCACGGCGCTGGCCGTCTTCGCCTCGTCCGCGAGCCTGGCCGATTCGAGCCGCGCAGCCTCGGCCTTCGCCTCGTCGTCGCGCTTCGTCGTTTCGAGCTTCGCAGCCTCGAGCCGCTTGGCCTCTTCGGCGGCCCTGGTGGCTGCGCTCTCCGTCGCCTCTCGGGCCGCCCGCTCGGCCTCTTCGGCGACCTTCTTGCTGACCTGGGCCGACGTGGTCGCCGCGCCCGCGCTCTTCGCGTCGGCGACGGCCTTCTTCGCGGCCTCTTCGTCGGCCGCTTGCTTCACGGTGAGCGCCCGCTGCTGCTCCTCCGCGCGGCGCGCCTCCTCGGACGCCGCGATCATGGCCTCCTCGGCCTTTCGCGCCTCTTCGAGCGCCAGGCGCGCTTCTTCTTCGGCGCGCCTGGCTCCGAGCTCAGCCACGCGCTTCGCCTCTTCGGCCCGGCGCAACAGCTCTTCGGCGTTGCGCTTCGCGCCCTCGGCCTTGCGGATCTGCTCCTCGGCCGCGCTCCGCGCCTCTTCGGCTTTCTTCGCCTCGAGCGCCGCGGCGCGCCGCACATCCTCGAGCTTCAACGCCTCTTCGGCTCGTCGGGCCTCTTCTTCGACGGCGCGCGCCGAGAGCTCGTCCGCCGTATTTTCGGCGACGATGTCGTCCTCGTCCTCGCGCTCGTCCGAAAGCCCCGTGAGGTCGACAGACGGGTCGTTCGGCGCGGGCCCTTCGGAGGAAAGGCGGGGGGCCTGCGACGACCGCGGGCGAAGGTTTCGCCGACTGTTTCTCTGAGCTGTACCGCGGAGCCGCTTGGACATGACTCGGTTACTCCTGCAACAACCGTCACCCGCTCAAATGGCGAAGTGCGTGGCGAACTCGATATTCACGAAGTGGGCCGATGCGAAAACTGCGGGTGATTTTTTGCCAAACCCGGGCATCTCAACACGACGCCGACCGGGCCCCCAGCGGCCGGATTCGGCGTGTGCCGATTCGTGCCGGCAAGCGGGAGCGCATGCCATGCCCCATTGTTTGGGGTTTTGCGCGTGCGGCAAGCCCCTCGCTGCGTGGCGACCACGAAACTGCGCCGCAGCCGCGGCAAGTCGTCGCAGCTCGTCGGAAGCCGTCGCTAGCCATCGCGAGCCATCGCGACAAAACCGGCGCGAAGCATGGCAAACGTACACGCCCGCACCTGTGCATACGGAGCGCCCTCCGCATGCTGGGTGAGCACGGACGCGAGGGCATGGAGATGGATGGCCGCTCGCCGCGGCGCCGATCACCGATTCGTCGTGGCGGCGGCAGCTCGGCCTGCACGCGCTATTTGCCCAGCACGACGGGGCGGCCGGCGACCGGGACCTGCGACAGCAGCACGAGCGTGTCGATCTTCTTCTTCTCGTCGGAGTTCAAGATCGTGCCCGCGAGGTTGTAGGCCATCTCCCATTCGACGGTCTCGTCGGCCGAGAAAAACGCCATGGTCGAGTCGCAGCCGTTCAGATCTTTCTTGATCTGATCGCCCGTGTTCGACAGGTCGGGCCCGGCGAACCCCTTGCGGTGCTTCCTCGCGGTGCCGCCCTTCACGGGCCACAGCGCGGTCGACAGATCCTTCAGCACCATCGCCGTCTCCGAGCACGCGGGCGGCGACGAGACGCGCGGCTCGGGCGTGATCGAGAGCTCCTTGGGCACGTCGTTGCGGCCGTCGGTCTTCAGCGTGACCTTGGGCGCGCCGGCTTTCCCGAGCTCGGTCACGACCGCGGCGACGTGGACGATCTTGGCCTTTTTCTCGACGATCAGCGTGACCGGTTTGCCGTCGATCGGGAGCTCCTTGACGAGCTTCGTGAGCACCTCGGCCGCGTTCGGGTCCTGCATGCGGACGCGCTCGGTGCCGATGTACGGGCCCTGCGCGTCGACGAGCAGGCTGGGCACGGACCTGGTCTTGGGTGGCTCGGGCGTGGCGCGCGAGGTCGCCGTAGCGGGCGCGGTGGCGGCGCCGGACCCCGAGCCTTTCGCTTTGGGGTCGTCGCAGCCCGAACAGGCAAGGAGCAAGAACAGGGTCGGAAGGGCGTAGCGCATCGCGGCGGGCACGATAGCAAAGCTCGCCCCGTCGCTCCCAGTTACCGGGATCGGCCCGTGCGGCAGCGGGCCGCGCGAGCCCGTCACGAGGCTGACGCTCGAGCCCTGCGTGCGAGCCCGACGCCGGACCCGATCACTTCGCCTGGATGCCCAGCTCCTTGAAGAGGAACGCGTAGATGTCGGTCTGCTCCTCGATCTCCTCGTCGAGCGGCGCTCCGCCGTGGCCCGTGTTGTCGCTGGCGCGGAGCAACACCATGCCGCCGCTCGTCGCGGCCTGGAGGCGCGCCGTCATCTTGCGCGAGTTGTGAGGCTCGACGCGCGGATCGTTGGCGCCGGTGAGGAACAGCACCGCCGGGTACGCGGTGCCGTCCTTCACGTTGTGCAGCGGCGAATAGCCGTAGAGCACCTTGAACAGCTCCGGGTCCTTCACGGTGCCGAACTCGGTCACGTTGAACTCGCCGTTCTTGCTCAGCTCGACGCGGAGCATGTCGTAGATCCCGACGGCCGAGACGACCGCCTTGTACATCTCGGGGTGCTGCACCATCTGTGCGCCCATGAGCAGGCCGCCGTTGGAGCCGCCGATGATCGCGAGCTTCTGCGGGCTCGTGTACTTGCTCTCGACGACGAACTTCGCGCAGGCGTGGAAGTCGTCGAAGACGTTTTGTTTCTTCGCCAGGTTGCCGGCCCGGTGCCACTCCTCGCCGAACTCGCCGCCGCCGCGCAGATTGGCCACCGCGAACACGCCGCCGTGATCGAGCCAGACGCGCGCCACCGGATTGAGCCCCGGCTGCAAGCTCACCCCGTAACCGCCGTAGCCGGTGAGCAGCACCGGATTGGATCCGTCCAGCTTGGTGCCCTTCTTGCGAAGGATGTTGATGGGCACCTTGGTGCCGTCCTTCGACGTGCAGGTCTCGCGGATCGCCTCGGCGTCGGTGAAGGACACGCTCGACGCCATGGCCATCACCGTCTTCTCGACAGGCACCTTGGCCTTGGCCTTGAAGGTGTACCAGGCCGGAGGCTCGGTGTAGCTCTGGTTGCGGAACAACAGATCGTCGTCGCCGAGCGCGACGAGCTGGCGGACGCTGGAGACCGCCGGAACGGGCACGGTGCCCTCGGCCTTGCCCTTGAGATCGAAGATGCGGACCTGCGACGGCCCGCCGACGAGGTCCTTGGTGTAGAGCTTGGACCTGGTGACGACATAGGTCTGGATGGTCACGTCGCTCTGCGGAACGAGGGTGCTCGCCTTGGCGAGATCGGGCCTGGAAGGGTCGATCTTGAGGATCTTGCCCCTGGGAGCGTCCTTGATGGAGAGCAAATAAACGTTGTTGTCCGGGCCGAACGCCGCGTGAATGACCTTGTCGGGGATATCGGCGAAGCGAGCCCAGGTGTTCTTCTTCGTATCGAGGACGAAGTGCCAGTATTCGCCGCCGTCGCCGTTCTGCACACTGGCAAGGATCCACTTCCCGTCCTTGCTCGTGCTGAGCTCTCCCTCGGCGATGCGCGGGAAGTCCTTGCCGAGAGAGTATTTGTCCTCGGAATCCTTGGTGCCCAGCTTGTGAAAATAGATCTGCTGATTGAAGCCCATGTCGGCGGGCTTGCCCTCCCCCTCGTGGGGATGGCGCGTGTAATAGAATCCCTTGCCGTCTCCGGCCCACGACAGGCCACCTCCGGCCGTGCCGCTGTTCGCGTACGGGACGACGTCGCCCTGCTCCTTGCCGGTCTCCACGTCGTAGACGTGAACCGTGCCATTCTCGGTGCCGCCCACGGACAGCGACACGGCGACAAGCTTTCCGTCGGCCGACGGCTCGTACCAGTCAATCGTCGTGCGGCCGGCGGGGTCGATCGCATTGGGGTCGACGAGGACGCGCTCTTTCAGGTCCGCTTCGCTCTTTGCCTTGTCGGGGGCCGTCGCCACCACCAGGAAGGGCTGCTGCTTCGGGGGCTGGTCTTTGAGGGCAAACAGCCTGTCTTTGACCGTGTGAAGGGCGAAGCGATCGGCCGACGTCGACGACAGAATGCCCTTGATGCGATCGCGGAGGACGGCCCGGCTCGCCGCGCCGTCGAGGTAGGCGCGCGCCCGCTTGTTCTGCTCGGTGATCCACGCCTTGACGTTCGGGTCGGCCGAGTCCTCGAGCCACTGGTAGTCGTCGGTGACCTTGACCCCGTGGTACTCGTTCACGACAGGCTTCTTCACCGTCGCGGGGTAAATCGAGGCATTCGGCGCAGCGGTCGACACCGAGCCGGAGACCGAGGCCGAGACCGACGGCGCAACGGTGGGCTGCGGCGGCGCATCGACGTTGTTGTTGCCGTCGCTGCACGCGGCGGCGGCGGGGACGAGAAGCGCTAGGAGGAGGGCGAGACCGGGTCGGCGCATGCGCGTGTCCTACCCCTCCGGCCGGCTCGCAGGAACAAAAACGAGCCCCGATCTTTCGCCGACGCGACGAAGATCCGGGCACCCCCTCCGCCTCACGCAAAGGAGGAGGCGAAGGGGCTCGTTGGTTTTTGCGGGGAGGAGCGCGCCGTTACGGCGCGGGCTTGGCGCCCGGGCCTTCGAGGATGATGAACTGCACGCGGCGGTTCTTGCCGCGGTTCGCCGCCGTGATGTTCGGGGCGATCGGCCGCTCCTGGCCGTAGCCCTTGGCCACCAGGCGCGTGGCCTCGACGCCCGACGAGATCAGGAAGCTGCGCACCGAGTCGGCGCGCTGCTGGCTCAGGGTCAGGTTCGCGTCCTTGAGGCCGGTGTTGTCGGTGTGGCCCTGGACCTCGAGCTTCTTGATCGAGGGGGTGCGCACGATGATGTCCGCGACCTCCGCGAGCAGGGCGTTCGAGTCGCCGAGGATCTTCGCCGAGTTGGTCTCGAAGTGGACCTGCTTCAAGATCTTCAGCTCGTTGCCGGTGATCTTGACCAGGCTGATCTTCGGCCGCTTGTTCACCGAGATGGTCGGCCGGGTGATGTCGTTCGGGCGGATGTCCGCCGTCGCCCCACCGACCATGTAGCCCGAGGCGTCGACCTTGAGCGAGACCTGGCCGGGCGGCAGATCCTTGAAGGAGAAGTTGCCGTTGCCGTCGGCCGTGGCCGTCTGCTCCTTGCCGTCGGCGCCGGTCATCTTGACGATCGCGCCGGCGACGCCGGTGCCACCTTCCGCGTCCTTCACCGAGCCCTGGAGCTGACCGAGCTTGGGCAGCGCTTCGAGCGGGCAGTCCACCTCGACGACCTGCGGGCCTTGCGGGGCCTGCGGTTGGGGCTGCGGCTGCGGCGCCATCCCGGGCTGACCAGGTTGCGGCCCGAACGGACCAGGCTGGCCCGGCGTCCACGGCTGGCCAGGCTGCGGCTGCAAGGGCTGCTGGATGGCGGGTGCGGCCGGAGCCACGTTCACCTGGCAGGTGCCCGGCTTGAAGCCGGCGGCCTTGATCGCGAAGCTGTAGACGCCCGGCTCGACGTGGCGCGTGACGAAGAGGCCGTCGGCGCCGGTGGCCACCGGGGCCTGAGCGGACGGACCCGCGATGGTGACGATCGCCTCGCTGGCCCGCACGTCTGTCTTGCCCGCCTCGTGGACGAAGCCGCGGACGAACGTCTGCGGTTTCTCGACGGCCTGCGTCTTCTCGATGATCTGCGGCGGCGGCGCCACGGGGACGGGCTTCTCCCGGGTGTCGTACGCGAAGGCGACGCCGAGGTAGAGCGTCCACGGCGCGGTGGGCGCGACCTCCTCGATGAAGACGTTGGTGCCCGACAGACCGATGTCGAAGGCCGCGTGGCCCGAGAGGCCGCGGAAGGTGCCGCTGAACGGCGTCGCGCGGACACCGAGCGAGAGGCGCGACGGGATCGCCTCGTAGCCGGGACCGCCCGCGGTCGTGGGATCGGGCGCGGAGAAGTCGTTGAGGCCGAGGCACACGTCACCGCGATCGACGCGGCCGGTGTGGCACTGGTAACCGCGGCTGTTGATCGGGATGTCGGCGCTGTACTCGATGTACGGCTGCACGTACTTGGTCGGCGCCGTGACGCCGAGGGCGAGCTGGAAGAAGTCGACGCGATTCACGCCGAGGCCGAAGCGCTCGATGCGAGTGATCGGCTTGGCCGGGAGGTTGGCCGCGGCGCCGCGCTGCTCTTCGACGGCGGTCACCAGGGCGCCCGAGTTGTCGACCTTGTAGCCGATGTTGAAGTCCACCCGGATGGGCGCGCCTTCGCCCTTGGGCTTGCGAAAATCAGCGGAGAACAAGCCGCGGAACGCCGCGCTCGTGCTGTCGCCAGCGACCCCGACGGAGCCCGTTCCGTTGAGCAGGAAGAGCTGCGCTTCGAGGCCGGCGTTGAAGAACTGGCCGAAGCGCTCGGGCAAGAACGCCTTGAGGCCGAACGTCGTGTCGCCGAGCACCTGGAGGAGCTGGGGGCGGCCCTCGCTGTTCGAGTTCGCGTACGTGCGGATCGTCGCGTACGCCTCGAGGAACGAGAACGGCGTCGCGTTCAAGGTGAAGAACGCGCCGACGTGGCTCGCTTCGTCCTTTTTGTTGTCGCGCGAGCAGGTCACGGGCTGGCTGGCCGGCGTGGAGTTGTCGGGGTTGCAGAGGAACCCGTTGGCCTGGAACCAGTCGACCAGGAAGGCGACGCGGAACGTGCCCTGCGCGCCCGACCCGGCGGTCGACAGGCGTAGGCCGCCGGTGGAGCCGAAGAGGTTGGGCTGCTCCGAGAGCGACAGGTAGCGCCGATCCCACTCGTCCTCTTCCGTGGTGGTCGGGGCGGCCGGCGGCTCTTCGCCGATCGGCGGCGCCTCGCCACCCGCGCCGAACGATCCGTCACCACCCACGCCCGGTTGACCGGGCTGGCCCTGGTTGGGCCCGGCAGGCGCCCACGGGTTCTGTCCAAACTGCCCTCCGGGCTGGCCGGGCTGCATTCCGGGCTGCATTCCGGGCTGGCCGAACGGCTGACCGGGCGCCGGCTGCGCGGTGGGCGCGGGACCGAACGGCGGCTGCGGTTGCGGCTGCTGGGCTTGCGCTTCGGCGACGACGAGCACCGGGAAGAGCACGGGTGCGAGCCACGCCAGCGAAGAGACCGGTCGAAGCCGGCCACGAGACAAACGAGCTTTCACAAGCGGTTGCATCGACCCTCGTCCTTGGGGGTAGGGGCCCCGTTCGACCGTTGTTGCGTAAGGCACCACGATCGGAGCCGCGCCGGAGCGCGCGACGACTTGTATCATCATCGCGTCGGTCCGAAAACAATGCGTTACGGAATAGGCCCAGCCCGCGCAGATGGCATCACGCACGCGTCGCTTGCCCGGACCGCTCGAAGCCCCGGCGGCACGTCTTCCGCTGCTCTTCGTATCAGTCGATGGTAGAAGGGATTTCCATGGGTTCCCGCGGAAGAATTCTGATCGTCGACGACGAAGCCAACGCCCGCGCGGCGCTCTCGGAGATCCTCGGCGAAGAGGGTTACACGACCGAGACCGCAGCGGACGGCTTCAAGGCGCTCGGCAAGCTCGAGGAGTTCGGCCCCGACGTCGTCCTCACCGATCTCAAGATGCCCGGGCTCGACGGCATCGGCCTCATGGAAAAGGCGCGCGCCATCCTCCCGACGTGCACCTTCGTCGTGATGACCGCGTTCGGCACCATCGCCAACGCGGTCGAGGCGATGTCCAAGGGCGCCTACAACTACCTGACCAAGCCCCTCGACTTCCACGTGCTCGTCGCCGTCGTCGAGCGCTCGGTCGAGCGAGCGCGCCTCCTGCAAGAGAACTCCCGCCTGCGCCAGAAGCTGCGCGAGCGCAACGCGTTCGGCCACGTCATCGCGACGCACCCCTCCATGGTGAACCTCATGCGCCTCGTGGAGCAGGTCGCGCCGTCCAAGGCGAGCGTGCTCATCGTGGGCGAGACCGGCACCGGGAAAGAGCTCGTCGCCGAGATGATCCACAGCGCCAGCCCGCGCTCCAAGGCGCCGCTCGTCCGCCTCAACTGCGCCGCCCTCACCGAGTCGCTGCTCGAGAGCGAGCTGTTCGGCCACGAAAAGGGCGCCTTCACCGGCGCCATCGCCCGCCGCGAGGGCCGCTTCGAGCAGGCCAACGGCGGCACCATCTTCCTCGACGAGGTCAGCGAGATCCCGCTCGCCACCCAGGTCAAGCTGCTGCGCTTCCTGCAAGAGCGTACCTTCGAGCGGGTCGGCGGCAACGAGACCCTCAAGGTCGACGTCCGCGTCATCGCCGCGACCAACCGCGACCTCCGCCAGCGCATCGCCCAGGGCGTCTTCCGCGAGGACCTCTTCTACCGCCTCAACGTCGTCACCCTCGAAATCCCCCCGCTCCGCGATCGGGCGAGCGACATCAACGAGCTCGCCGTGTTCTTCCTCGGCCGCTACGCCGACGAGAACGGCAAGCGCATCGAAGGCTTCTCGGAGGACGCCCTCGCCGCGCTGCGCTCGCACACCTGGCCGGGCAACGTGCGCGAGCTGGAGAACGCGATCGAACGCGCCGTGGTGCTGTGCGACGGCCCCAAGATCGAGGCGCGCCACCTCCCGCTGCCGACCGCGTCGGGCGCCCAGGACGCCGTCCCGCCCATCCCCGGCAGCACCATCTACGACCTCGAGAAGTTCGCCATCCTGCGCACCCTCGAAGCGTGCAAGGGGTCGACCTCCAAGGCCGCCACCATCCTCGGCATCAGCCCGCGCAAGATCCAGTACAAGCTGCACGAGTACTCGACAGGCACCGAGGGCCCCTCCCTGCCGGTGTTCGGCGCGCGCCCCGGCGAGTCGATCCGAACCCCGCCGCGTGAGGACGACACGTGACGGAGCCGGCCCACGGCGAGACCCGGGCCGCCGAGTCGAGCTCCCCGGCCAGCGCGAGCTCCGTCGCCAGCCCTCGCGGCGAGCCCCGCGCAGGCCGCGAAGCCCTGATCCGCGTGAAGAACCTCACCAAGACCTTCCAGGTCGGGTTCTTCAAGTCGCGCTCGGTCGAGGCCGTGAAGGGCGTCACCTTCGACGTCGAGCGGGGCGAGATCTTCGGCTTTCTGGGGCCGAACGGCGCCGGCAAGACCACCACCATCAAGATCCTGACGGGGCTCATCGCGCCGACCGGGGGCGAAGCGTACCTCTTCGGCAAGCGCGTGCCCGCCGCCGAAGCGCGCCAGAACCTCGGCTTCTTGCCCGAGAACCCCTACGTCTACCCGTACCTCACGCCGCGCGAGTTCGTCGAGATGTCGGGCCAGCTCTCCGGCATGAAGGGCAAGAGCCTGAAGGCCCGCGCCATGGACGTGCTCACCAAGGTGGGCATTGCCTATGCCGCGGACAGGCAGGTTCGCCGCCTCTCGAAAGGCATGCTCCAGCGCACCGGCCTCGCCGCCGCCCTGGTCGCCGACCCGGAGATGCTCATCCTCGACGAGCCGATGAGCGGCCTCGATCCGGTCGGCCGCAAGGAGGTCCGCGACCTCATCTTCGAGGAGCGCGCCCAGGGCCGCACCATCTTCTTCTCGACGCACATCCTGAGCGA
>Ga0163144_10010953_pt1 | contig 19245 bp, 18 predicted proteins | sample OliLak19BULKMAT1_FD_123175 | JGI IMG/M metagenome (GOLD analysis project Ga0163144, IMG submission 123175) | Freshwater microbial mat bacterial communities from Lake Vanda, McMurdo Dry Valleys, Antarctica - Oligotrophic Lake LV.19.BULKMAT1 | ecosystem: Environmental > Aquatic > Freshwater >... | reverse complement strand
TGGATCAAGCAGCACCTGCGCATCAAGTCGTTCTTCGGCACGTCAGAGAACGCCGTCAAGACACAGATCTGGATCGCCGTCTCCGTCTACGTGCTCGTCGCAATCATCAAGAAACGTCTGAAGCTGCCCCTCTCGCTCTATGAAACCCTACAGATCCTCAGCCTCACGCTATTCGAGCAAACACCGCTCGATGAGCTACTTTCACGCGTCGTCGCCGACTCAAATCCGCCCGGAACTCATAACCAGCGGAATCTGTTCGACTAACGTTGGGACACTACTGGCCGTGGGCAAATTGCAAGACTCAGATGAATTCACCGAATTGAGCGAGATGCTCGTTCGCGTCGATGCACGAACATGCATCCCGGATATCTTTGAACTGGAAGGTCTATTGACAGCGGTCGTAGTTAGCCCCACCGAAGTGCCCGAAGAAAAGTGGACTGCACGCCGACGTGGCCGTCTTCGGGATCGGCGCCGGTGGCCGGGGTGGGGGAATTTCAACCCCCTCGGCATGCTCCACCCCCGCCGAGCCGGTGGCCACCCCGGAGGAGTTTGCTTCGCGCGTTTGCTGGCGGCGGATCGTCTTGCGATCCACCCCCGTCACCCGCGCGATCTCCCGCTGACCCGTGCCCGCCCTCAGCAGCGTCGCGATCGTGATCCGTACGTTCGGCTTCAAGACGTTCAATTCCTCGCCCCCTTCTCGCAAAAAAGGGCTCAGCGTAACGTCCCGTCGTAGCTCAGCCGGGCGCCAACCGGCGCACCGTTTGCGAGCTCAAGGGTGGGGGATTTTCAGGTGGCCACAGGTGGAGGAGTTTGGGTGGCCGCCGGGGTGACGACGCGCACGTCGTCCGCCCACTGGCACGCCCTTCGATACGCCTCGGGGGCTGCCGGCTTGCCCGAATCGCCGTGCCCGCGCAGGTCCATCGCGACCAGTCGCAGTCGCTGCGCAAGTGGGCTCTCCAGCTGACGGCGCCAGCTCGTCCGCGACTGCCCGATCCCGTGCAGGAACAGCACGGCCGGAGCCTCCCGCGGGCCGCTCTCGCTGACGCTCAGCACGACGCCGTCGGTCGAAGTGACCGACGAGAATCGCATGCCGGCGCCCTCGGCTGCGTGGGTCGCCGATACAGATGACAAAAGGAGCGTTATGAGCATGGCGCACCGTCTCGTACTCATCGATCGAGCATAGGTGCTAGGTGCCCGGGGCGACAACAGGCCGAAGGAACCGAAAGGAAACGCCGCTAGCGTGCCGAGCGCGCCGACTTGCTATCTGCCGACCGCGACAAGCTCAAGCCTCAAGGTGCGCCGGACTCACTGGCCGGCCTGTCGGGCGCTACGACATCGACCTTGACGCGTATCTCGCCGTTCGGGTATCGCTTCGTCGAGATCAACACATCGGTCCAACCGAGCAGCATGTACTGGATCAATCCGGCCGGAACGGAGGTGCTGTCCCGAGCTGGGGAGACCAGGGACTGGCCACCAAGTCAATCAGCTGCGCACCGTTCGTGCCTGGTTGCGCCGGAAGACTCTAAAGCCCTGCGCTACTGAAAGCGGGCGGACGTCGGAGGGACACCGATCGGTCGCGTACCTGGACTCAGATTTATTTCGTAAATAACGATTGCGAAATTTAATGTGCTTTCCCCACGTAAGGAGTACAGAGTTGGGTCTGGGCAATCTCGATGGGTTCGTGTGCCAAGAAAACAACCATCGGAGGAGGTCAAATGATGCGTCATTCTAGGTCTCGAGGCCCGGGGTTCGGCTTTGCCGCCGTTGCCGCGCTGAGTTCGCTGTGGAGCATGCCGGCGGCCGCGCCGTATGGCGCGAAGGGCGTCGTTCTCGAAAAAAGGGTTGGCACATCGCGTAGACGCGAAGCGACCCGGCTCGAGGTGCCATTGTCGATTGCCGCCCTCAGCGCAGCCCAGCTTGAACGCCACAACCTGCATAGCGACTGGCGTTGAACAATCTCGCTAATGCATCGGACGCCGCTAATCTGTTCGTCGATGGGGTTCCCTTGAACAGCGGCAACTTGCCGGGGTCGCTCGACGTCGTGATGAGCCTGATCCAGAGCCGGGCTCAACGGCCACGACCCTCATGCGTACCTGCGCGATGTGCTCGAGCGTCTGCCGCTCACGCCCGAGCATCGCCTCAAGAAACTTCCGCACGTCTGGAAGCCCGCCGACGCTTCACGCATGCACTGATCAGACGCCATGCTTGGGGATGTGGTGCCCAGCCGCTTACCGTTATCCAGCAGGGCCCGGTAGAGCACTTCGCCAGCCGCCTGGGGTATGAATCCATAACTGGAATTGATTAGGCTTTGAAGGTCGCGATACGGAAGATGAGCAAGGGACAAATATTTTCAGGGGGATCGCTATGAGACGTATTTCGGGGACATGGTTTTGTGTGAGCGGTGCATTGTTCGTCTGCGCCATAGGCTTTGGCGCAAATGGGGCGATGGCGCAGGGCAGCAGCGCCGGTCTCGAAGAGGTCGTGGTTAGCGCGCGTAAACGCGACGAGTCGTTGCTTGACGTGCCCATTTCGATCACGTCGATGAGCGCGGCCCAGCTCGAGTCCTACAATCTGCAGGACATGGAGGAAATCTCCAGAATGACGCCGGGGATGTTCTACACCAACTTCGGCGGCACCGGGCGCCAGGATCGCGCGTCCAACCAATTCATCGTCCGCGGCCTGAGCCTGAACAGCTTCCAGAGTCTATCGGACGCCGCGCTGCTGTTCGTTGACGGAGTTCCCGTCATCAGCGGCAATTTGCCGGGTTCGCTGGACATCGAGCGCATAGAAGTTCTCAAGGGGCCGCAAACAGCCACCTTTGGACGTAACACGTTCTCCGGCGCGATCAGCGTGACCACCCGCGATCCGGCTGAGACCTTCGGCGCTCGCGCCGTCCTGGAGGTGGCGAACTACGATTCCAACCAGGTCGGACTGTCGCTGGAGGGTCCGCTGGTCGTGGACAAGGTTTTTGGTCGCATCAGCTTCGAGGCCCGTGACCAGGGCGCGCAGTATTCCAACGCGGTGAATGGTCAGTCTCTGGGTGGTCAAAAGACAAAGAGCATCTGGGCTTCCCTCAAGTTTGTTCCCACGGAAAACCTCGAAATCAAGTTGGTCGGCAACTATTTCGAATACGACGATGACTGGGGTGCTCAGGTGCGCCTCGTCGCCGCGGACAACAATTGCGCTCCCATGGGCGGCGCCAACACCTGGTTTTGTGGCGAGGTGCCCCAGGTGACCGGGGCGGACACCCGTTTTCTCGGCATTGATCAACGCTGGCTGGACTTGACGCGTCCCCGCTTCAATGTGAGCCCAAATTCCGGTGAGCCAGGCCTGATTGGCGAGAACACCCATGCCAGCATGTCCATTGCCTATACCTTTGCGAACAACTGGGTCGGGGAGGCGATCACCGGGTACGACAAGGAGCTAGAAGGCAACATTGCCAGCGAGTGGTACAACCCCAATTTCAACCACCCCTTCCGGGGAATCCCCGGAAGACGCCAGGAGCAGAGCTGGATCTATTTGCTCGAGGGGCAGAGCAAGGATTTCTCGCAGGAGTTGCGCCTGTCAAACGCGGGCACCGATCGATTGCGGTGGAGCGCGGGCGCAAACTACGTAAAGTTCGAGAATGTGGGCGGGCTCGTCGGCGACGTGCCGTTGGGCGCGCCATTGTCGCTGCCCGGCGGATTCCGGAAAGCGACGACGACTGGGGTGTTCGGCAGCCTCTATTACAATCTGCGGCCCAACCTCGAACTGGGCATCGAGGGGCGGTCTCAGAAGGACAAGATTACCGACATCGGAAATTTTTGGGCCACCAATCGGCTTCCGGCCCTGAAGGGCGACTGGTCGTCCTTTACCCCGCGTGTCTCGCTCAGCTACAAGCCGAACGATGACATGACGATTTACGGGGTGTGGGCGCGGGGCATCCGCCCCGGGGCGTTCAACGCGAACCTCCAGTCAGGCGGGGCTTTCCCGGATAACTGCATCGCAGAGATCGAAAGAGTGAGCGGCGCAAAGCTCGAGGCCAATCAGGAGGAGCTTGATTCCTTCGATGTTGGCTTCAAAGCCAGGTTTCTGGAGGGTCGCGGTGCGTTTTCGGGCACCGTCTACACCGGCAAGATCACCGACCAGCAACTCAGCCAGAGCGTAACGTTTACGACTCCCTGCCTGGTCATCAACTCGTTCATCACCAATCAGGGAGAGGTTGAGTTCAGCGGCGTCGAGTTCGATGCGTCGTTCCAGGTCACCGACGGGCTGACCGTATCCGCTGCCTATAGCTACACCGATACCGAAATCACCAAGGGAGCCGATCTGGGTCTCGCGGCCTTTGGAGCCTCTACCAACGTGAACGGTAACCGTTTGCCGAGAGCGCCGAGGGGTCAAGGATACGCATCAATCAGCTATGCGGCCCCACTGAACGACGGCATGGGTTGGTATGCCGGCGCCGATTACGTCTACGTCGGCGGCAAATTCGTAACCTCCGCCAATCTCGCGACGACTGGCGCGCAGGAGCTGGTCAACGCCCGCATCGGATTCAACAGGGAAAAGCTCCGCGTCGAGCTGTGGGGCAAGAATATCTTTGACAACGACACGCCCGATGCCGCGTTCCCCTCGTTCGACTATGACACCTTCACGCCGCGTGCGATCACGATCGCGTTGCCGAGAAAGCCGACGTTCGGCATGAGGATGAACTACGAATTCTAGGTTCGCTCTGTTGTCTGTCGCCCCAGCCCTGGTCCGGGCTTTCAGGCCAGGGCTGGTTTCATGCGGATAGTTTCAAACTAACTGCCCTGCTGAAGTCTACCTGCCGTCAAGCAGCCTCAGACGGCCCAGCCCGGCAGTCGAGACTCCTGGAGCCCGTCCAGCGATCCTCACCCTGAATCTCCTGTCCCCGGCGCAACTCCCGCACCGCATCGGACTCGCCTTGCAGCAGCACTGCCGGAATCCAGTCACGAACTCTCCCAGCCCGCTGCGCGTTCCTCTGCAACAGGTGATCGTGGATCTTCTCTGCAGTGGGCCTGCGCACCGGACAAACTTGATTTGACCTCCCCCAATAGTTTTTTTGGCACGCGAACCCGTCGTGATCGCCCATCAATGCGTCTACTACTCGGTACGAGGGAAAAGCACATTCAAGTTTCAATCATCATTTAGGAAACCAATATGACTCCCGGGACGAGACCGATCGGAGCCTGGATTCCCAATCGACGTCGGTCGAATGAGTTGGATTTCATCTGGGACTTACGTACCCTGTTAGCGAGGGCGCGCGCATCAGGTGGACGCCGTCAGTTTAAGCGCGAGGTGATTCTTGAAGCACCGGGCCGTGGCCCTCCCAGGTAGCAAACAGTCTGCGGCGTACGTAGTTATCGTCGCGTGCGCGCTGATGCTGGCTGCCTGCGCACCCGCGCCGAAGGCGCCCGCCAAGCTCGCCTTCGTCGTCGAGGCCTGGCGCACCGCCGTCTACCAGACCGAGTACATGGAGGAATGCCCGGACGGGATCGCGATCGGCAACGACGAGATCTGGTTCGACAGCCTGTCGCCTGCGGAGAAGGACAAGTGGACGACGGGCGGGACCCAGCAGGTGCTCGACCTGCCGCGCCGCCCGCAGTCGTACCTGCGCGGCCCCCAGCAGGAAGACGTCTGCTGGAGTCCCACCGCGGTCGTCGATCCGCCGATGCGTGTCGTGCGTGGTCGCTACTCTTACGGGATGAACCTGGATGGCACGACCGACGGCTCGCCCACGCCGAAGAGCTGTGCCCATGGCAAGTTCACCGACCCGGATGGCAAGGTCGCCGTGGACAATCAACTCTATCGCCTGATGGGCTGCGTCTACGGTTATCGCGACAAGGGTTACCTTGAGCATCACGCCAACCGCGAGCGCCAGGACGAGAGCCAGGGCATCATCCTGATCGACGTGGATGGCGTGGACGACGCGCGCAACGATCCGGCCGTGCAGGTCCGCTTCTTCCTGTCCGCCACGCCGCTGTACTTCGATACGGCGGGCCACATCGTGCCGTTCTCGACCTATGAAACCGTTCGCGGGCGCTTTGGCGATACGGTGAAGGGCAGGATCGTGGAGGGCGTGCTCGAGACGGATCCCGCTGACGTCACGCTGCCCGTTTACGGCAACGATGCCGCCGCAGACATGGTGTTTCGCGACTTCCGCATCCGGATGGAGATTGCGCAGGACGGCACCCGCGCCAAGGGCTTGTGGGCGGGATACCAGACCGTCGAGAGCTTCTGGGACTACATCCAGAAGGTGCAGCACAACGTGCCGGTCGGCCAGTACAGTTGCCCGGCGATGTACGTCGCCGCCCATGATCTGGCTGACGGGTATCCCGATCCGAAGACCGGCGAATGTACGGCGCTGTCTTCCGCGTTCGAGTTCGAGGCGGCCGCCGCGTTCATCAAGCTGCCTTCCGGCTCGCCGTCCGACGAAGAGCGGCTGGCGAAGCAGCTCACGATGGCCGGACGCTGACCATGCCCGCGTCCACGGCTCGTCGCCTCGCCATGCTGGTTGCCGCCGCGGCGTTCTGCATCGCGGCCTGTGCGCCGAAGGAGCCGCAGGTGCGCGGCAACCGGCCCCAGCTGCGGCTCCTGACCGAGGACCAGTATCGCAACATCATCCAGGACGTCTTCGGCCCGCAGATCGCGATTGGTGGCGCCCTCGATCCGATCCTGCGTGAGGAGGACCTGGTGGCGGTGAGTGCCGGCCGTGCGACCGTGTCGGCGTCCGGGTTCGAGAAGTTCGCGACGCTCGGCGAAGGCATCGCCCGCCAGGTCGTCGACCCAGCCAATCGGGACCTGCTGATCCCGTGCCGTCCGCGCCGCGCCGACGCACGCGACGATGCCTGCGCGGCCGAAACGCTGGGGCGGGTCGGGAAGCTGCTATACCGCCGACCACTCTCGGGCGCGGAGTTGCAGCGCGCCGTGGAGACTGCCGGGGCCGGGGCTGCCCGGGTGGGCGATTTCTTCGAGGGCCTGACTTACGGGCTGTCGCTGCTGCTCGTCAGTCCCCACTTCCTGTTCATCGCCGACAGCCTGCGCGACGAAGTTTCCCCGCCGGCGCTCACGGGCTACGCCAAGGCCGCGCGGCTCAGCTTCTTCCTCTGGAACACGACACCCGACGAGGCGCTGATCGACGCCGCGACCCGAGGCGAGCTGGACGACCGGAGCGGTCTCGAGCGTGAGGCGGAGCGCCTCCTGAAGTCGCCGCGGCTGGTGAACGGCGTCCGTGCGCTGTTCTCCGACATGCTGCAGTTCGAGAAATTCGTCGGCTTGTCGAAGGACACCGAGATCTACCCTGCCTTCGATCCGCAGGTCGCGCAGGATGCACGCGAGCAGTTGCTGCGCACGATCACCTGGCACCTGCTGGACCAGGACGAGGACTACCGTCGGTTGTTCGACACCCGGGTCACCTTCATGAGCAGCGCGCTCGGCCGGATCTATCGCGTGCCGGTCGAGGACACCGTCGGCTGGTCACGATACGAGTTCCCCGCCGGCGACATGCGCGCCGGGATCCAGACCCTCGCGGGATTCGTGGCGCTGCATTCGCATCCGGGTCGCAGTTCGCCCACCATCCGCGGCCGCGCCGTGCGCGAACTGCTGCTGTGCCAGAAGGTCCCCGACCCGCCCGCCAACACCGACTTCAGCAAGTTCAATGAGCCGGCGGCGACGAACCTGCCGGCGCGCGACCGGCTGAAGGTCCACAGCACGGATGCCACCTGCGCTGGTTGCCACAGGCTCACGGATCCGATCGGCTTCGCGCTCGAGAATTTCGACGGTGCGGGGCAGCCGAGGACGCGCGACCAGGGCGCTGCCATCGATGCCAGCGGCGCGCTCGACGGCACTGAGTTCACCGACGTTCGCGGGCTCAGTGGCGCGTTGAGCGAGCATCCATCCATACCGGCCTGCCTGGTCCAGCGCGTGACGTCCTATGCGCTGGCCGGTACAGGCGAGTCCTTCGACATGCCCTGGGCGAACTACCTCGCCGAGGTATTCCGCCGCGACGGTTACCGGCTGCGGCCACTGCTGGCGAGCATCGTCGGCAGCCCGAACTTCTACGCGGTGGAGCTGCCCGTGGTGCAGACCGCCGCCGCCGAGGAGTCACATCGATGACGTCAACCCGTAATTCGCGGCCCACGCGCCGCAGCGTGCTGCGCGGTTTTCTGGGCGGCGCTGCAGTGAGCGTCGGCCTGCCGCTGTTCGATGCGCTGCTGAACGACAATGGCACGGCCTACGCCGCCGGCGCGCCGTTGCCGCTTCGGTTCGGGACGTGGTTCTGGGGGCTCGGCCACACGCCGGGGCGTGGCATCGAGGCGCTGTCCGGCCGTGACTACCGCTTCATCGCCGAATGCGCCGCACTCGAGCCGTTCCGTGCGCGCTACATCAACTATTTCAGCGGCTTCAATACGCTTCTGGACGGCGCGGCGAGCCGCGTCCACTACACTGGATGGGTGGCGGCCAAGTGCGGCACGGTGCCGGTCAAGTTCAGCGGCATGCCCGCGCCGACGCTCGATACTTTCGTGGCCGACCAGCTCGGCCGAGGCACGCGCTTCAAGTCGCTGGAACTCTCCAGCACCGGCAATCCGAAGGACAGCCTTTCCTACGGCGCGGCCGGCAGCCACAACGCAGCCGAAGTCTCGCCGTTGAAGTTCTACCAGCGGATCTTCGGGTCCGGCTTTCGCGATCCCGCCAGCGGCCCGTTCGAGCCCGATGCGCGCACGCTGCTGCGGCAGAGCGTCCTGTCGGCCGTCACCGAGGACCGTAAGGACCTGGAGCGCGTGCTTGGCGCAGCGGATCGCGCGCGCCTCGACCAGTACTTCACCTCGGTGCGCGAACTGGAGAAGCAACTTGAGATCTCCGCCGCGGCGCCCCCTTCGATGGAGTCCTGCAGGCTTCCGGCGACACCGCCCGACGGCGCGCCCACGCTCGCGATCGAGGAGGTCCAGGCCGCGCACGATGCGCTCGCCCGCATCCTGGTGCTGGCGCTCGCGTGCGATCAGACCCGCGTGTTCAACCTGCTGTATTCGCAGGCCGCCTCCGAGATCCGCGCACGGGGCACCACGTTCACGCACCACATCCTCTCGCACGAGGAGCCGATGGACGTGAACCTCGGCTACAAGGTCCAGACGGCGTGGTTCAACGAGCAGAGCTTCGCCGCGCTGGCACGCTTCCTGACGATGCTCGGCGAGGTCCGCGAAGGCGATGGCACGTTGCTCGACCACTTGTTGATCCTCGCGCAGACCGACACGAGCGATTCCAAGACCCATTCCGTCATCGGCATTCCGAGCCTGACGATCGGCCGAGCCGGCGGCCGTGTGCGCGCGGGCATGAACGTCGCGGGCAACGGTGGGCCCATTTCGCGCGTCGGTCTCACCGTCATGCAGGCCATGGGGGTGCCGGTCTCTGAGTGGGGCACGCGTTCGCTGCGCACCGCGGAACCCCTCGCGGAGATCATGGCGTGAACGTTCGCCTGCGCGTCGCGACCTTTCTGCTCGGCGCTGCAGTGCAGTGGGGTGCGGCATGGGGCGGCGAGGCACCCGGCACCCCCAAGGGGATCCAGGTGCCGGCGGGATTCACCGTGCAGACCACGCTGCTCGGTCGCGTCCTGGCCGACCACAAGGGACGCACGCTGTACACGTCACCGAGTCCGCCGCGCGCCGCGGACACGGCGACGTGGCAAGCGCTCGAGGTCGCGTGGCTCGCGAATCCGCGCGCGCCGTTTGCGACCTCGCCGCTCGAGGGCGGCGGTCGCCAGTGGAACTTCCAGGGGCGGCCGTTGTACCGCTACGCGCGTGACAAGGATCCCAGGGACGTACGCGGGCAAGGCATCGAGGGCGGCTGGACCGCGGTGATCATCGAGCCCCCGCCGGCGCTGCCGCCCTGGGTCACCATCACGCGCATCGATCTCGGCTGGGTGTTCGCGGACTCGCGTGGCATGACGATCTACGCGCCGGCGCGAGAGGACAGGATCGTCAAGGCCAAGACCTGCATGGCGGACTGCATGGCCCGGTACTGGAGGCCGGTGAAGGCCGGGCCGACGGACGCGGCTGTCGGACGCTGGAGCATCGTCGTCAACGCGGGCCGTGAGCGTCAGTGGGCCTATGACGGTCGCCTGCTCTACACGCACACCCGCGACCAGCGTCCAGGCGAAATGCAGGGCAACTCCTTCGCGGTGGGCTACAGCATCGGCGACGGCTTTCGGGTGATTCTCGTCGATTCCACGCTGCCGGCGCCGGGATCGTGAGGTACCGCGCATGCTGACCGCTGCCAAGGCCGTCGATGGCCAGGGTGCTCCCGCGGGCTCGACGTCGGGCGAGTTCGCGGCCGGCTGGCGCGTGCTGGTCGCGGCGGCGCTCGGCGTCACTTGCGGCATCACGGCGGTGCCGATCTACACCATCGGCGCATTCGTCGGCCCGCTCGAGCAGGCCCACGGCTGGTCGCGCAGCTCGATCCAGTCGGCCATCGTGTTCGCCTACCTGACGCTGATCGTTGCCGGCCCGCTCGCGGGACTGCTGGCCGATCGCATCGGGGCGCGTCGCATGGCGATCTATTCGGTGCTCGGCCTGTCGGCCGCGGTGTTCGTCTGTGCGCTGCTCGGGGACACTCTCGCCGGCCTGTATGCCGGCTATGCGCTGATCGGAATCCTGGGCGCCGGTACGTCGCCAGTCGTGTGGACGCGAGCCGTGAGCGGCTGGTTCATCCGGAACCGCGGTTTGGCCTTCGGCATCACGCTGATGGGCACCGGCATCTTCGCCACGCTCGGCCCGAAGTACGTCACGATGGCCGTGCAATCCTGCGGTTGGCGATGCGGCTACGGTGCCCTCGGCGCCCTGCCGCTCATCCTCGTGCTGCCGATCGTGCTGGCCTGGTTTCGCGAGCGGGCCGTGGCGTCGACCGGGAGCCCGTCCGGGACGCCGACCACGTCAGAGACGCAGGGGCTGGACCTGCCCGCCGCGATGCGGAAGCCGCAATTCTGGATCATCGGCATCACTTTCCTGTGCTTCTCGACGGGAATTTCCGGTTTCATCGCCAACTTCATCCCGATGCTCACCGATTCGGGCGTGACGCGCGAGGCGGCAGCCGGGTTCGCGGCAGTCATCGGCATCGCCGTCATGGCGGGGCGGCTCGTCACCGGCCTGTTGCTCGATCGCATTCCAGCAGCATGGCTGTCGGCCGCGGTCATGGCCCTGCCGACGGCGGGGTTCCTGCTGAGCGCCAATGGTCAGGCGCCGCCCGTTGTTCTCGCCGCCTTGGTCGGCCTCGCCGGAGGCGCCGAGTTCGACCTCGTTGCGTTCATGACTGCCCGCTATTTCGGCCTGCGTCACTACGGCAAGCTCTACGGGATCCTGTTCTCGCCGATCATCGCCGGCGCCGCGATCGGGCCGCTGCTGTTTGGCCTCGGCTACGAGCGCTACGGCAGCTACGGGCCGGTGCTCGCCGGCTGCGGCATCGTGTTCGGCCTGGCCGCAGCCGCGCAGCTCGCGCTGGGCAGCGATCGCGATATCAGCCACGGCATTCGACAGGCGGATTGACGATGAAGGAAGTTCCGGAAGACACCCGGGTCTCGCGCCGAACGGTGCTGGCGGGCGCCGCGGCGGCGGCGGCGTTTGGCACGGCAGGCTGCAGCAGTCCGGGAGACCACGAGACGTACGACTACGTCATCGTCGGTGCCGGCACGGCAGGCTGCGTCCTCGCGAACCGCCTCAGCGCGGATCCCGCCGTGCGGGTGCTGCTGCTCGAGGCTGGCGATCGAGGCTACTCGCCGCTGATCCACATCCCCGCGGCGGTCGGTCGTGCAATGCAGAGCCCAGTGATCGCGTGGCACTACCCGGTCCAGCCCGACCCGACGCGCAACGGGCGAGTGGATAACTTTCCCTGTGGCAAGACCCTCGGTGGCGGCAGCGCCATCAACGGCATGTTCTTCTCGCGCGGCCAGCGCGAGGATTTCGACGACTGGGCGGCGCTTGGCGCTACCGGCTGGTCCTTCGATGAACTGCTGCCTTACTTCAAGCGGCTGGAAGGTACCGAGATCGGCGACGACACGATGCGTGGCCGCGATGGTCTGGTCTCGGTGTCGCAGTTGCGGTCGGTGCACCCGCTGTCCCCCGTTTTCGTCAAGGCTGCGGCGGAAATCGGCATTCCCACCACCGACGACTACAACGGCGCCCGGCAGTACGGCGCCTCGCTCGCCCAGGTCTCGCAGACCCAGGGGTGGCGCGATCCGGCCTCGCGCGCGTATCTGCTGCCGGCGTCGCGGCGCGACAACCTGCGGGTCGTCACGAACGCGCTCGCGCATCGCCTGACGTTCGAGGGCAGGCAGTGCACCGGCGTCGTTTACGGCCTCGGCGAGCGCACGCTGACTGCGAAGGCGGCACGGGAAGTGATCGTGTCGTGCGGCGCGATCCAGTCGCCGAAGCTGCTGCTGCTCTCGGGTGTCGGGCCTGGCGAGTACCTGCGATCGGAGGGGATCGAGGTCGTGCACGACCTGCCGGGGGTGGGCGCCAACCTTCAGGAGCACCCGGACATCACCCTCAGTGCAAACGTCAACGTCGACACCTACAACCTCATCGCCCTGAGCCCGCTGCGGATGGCGGGGGCGCTGGCGCAATGGGCCGCAACGGGTCGCGGACCCGCCACCAGCCCTTACTGCCAGGCCGTGGCCTTCTTCAACACGTCCGTGCCCGGCGAGCGACCGGACATCGAAGTGCTGTTCGCGCCGTTCTCGTTCGCCTCGGCAACCAGCCGGGGCGAGGCGTATGCGCGCGGTGCGGTGAACTTCATCGTGAGCCGGTGCCGGCCGTCGGCGCGCGGGCGCGTCTCGCTGCATTCGCGCGATCCCCGCGCGCTGCCGCGCATCGACATCGGCCTGATCGCCGACGAAGACCTGCCGGGCATCATTGCAGGCTGTCGCGCCGCCCGCCGGATGATGCAGACGACGGCGTTCCGTCCTTACGTCGTCGACGAAAGGCTGCCGGGCCCGGACGTGCAGAGCGATGACGAGTGGACCGGATTCCTGCGCAGCGCAGTGTTCGCTGGAAATCACCTCGTCGGCACCTGCCGCATGGGCACGGACCCGATGTCAGTGGTGTCGCCGACCCTGCAGGTGCACGGAATCGATCACCTGCGGGTGATCGATGCGTCGATCATGCCGCAGCTCACCAGCGCGCACACGAATGCCGTGGCCTTCGCGATCGGGGAGAAGGGTGCCGACCTGGTGGTTAGGCGAGCGAGCCCCCGTGCATGACGACGCCAGGGCGCCTCAGTGGAGCGCCTGGAGGCACTCTGCGATCAGTTTGGCCAGCGAGTACGCCGGCGGAGTCACCTCGATGTCGTTCGCTTGCAGAATGATCACGGACGTGCGGAACAGCAGCTCGCTGTTGTGGAGCGGGACGAGGTGTACGTCATTCGTATATTGCAGGATCTCGAATGGCAGGAACGTCACGCAGTCGGTCGCTTCGATGAGTTTCATCAGTGCCTCGAACGAATTGGTGCGTGCGACGATTTCTGGCTTATCGAAACCGTGTTTCCCGCAGGCCGCGATCAGAGACCGGCCGTCGTTGCGCGTCGATAGCACCCAGCGCTGTGCCGCGAGTTCGGCAAGGGGTACCTCCGCGGGCCCGCCCGCCAGAGGATGCCCGAGCCGTGCATGCGGGCCAGTCGTCAGCTGCGCGCATTTTCGCGCGGTGTAGTTCGGCGGAATAATCGACATGCGCCCGATCAGCACCACTCCGAAGTCCCACTCTCCCGACGACAAGTGCGCCATCGCCTCCGGGAGCGTTCCGGTCGCGACTTCGAATTCGACGCGCGTTTGCGGGAAAGAATCGATGAACCTTGGCATGACGCTGGCGGCGATCAGATTGGCTACGATCGAGTCGACGCCAACGCGCACGGTCCGCGTCCGGCCTGCCTTCGACTCGCGGACCAGTTCCCTCGCCTTCTCGGCTTCGTGCAGTACGGAGCGGGCATGAGCGATGAAGTTCGAGCCGAACTCGGTCGGTATCGCTTCCTTGCGGGAGCGAATGAACATCGCGCTGCCGACCTCGCGCTCGAGATTCTTGATGCTGATCGACAGGGCCGGCTGGGAAATGCTGAGTTCCCGCGCCGCCTTGCCGAAGCTCTTGCTGTTGGCGACAGCGACGATATTCCGGAGTTGCTTCAGATCCATGGGTGCGAGCGGCCTTATCCCGGTGGTTGCCGTGCAAAACCAACCTATATTTAGCACTACTTGTCCAACTGAGTAAATGCGATGAATCGAGCGTGTGCAGCGTTGATGGTCATGATCTTGTCAGCGGCGGCCGCGGCACCCGGCGCGTTCGCAGATCCCGTCAACGACCTGTGGGGCGGAACACGGACCTTCGCTGCGAGGCTTTCGGCCGCCAATCAACCGATGCTGCTCGACAGCCCGGCCACGGGTACAGTGAAGATCGTGCTCGATCTCGCAACCAGGACGATGCGTTGGGAGATCTCTTACGACAAGCTGACTTCCGCTCCAGTCGCCATCGGTCTGCACGGTCCGGCGCAACCAGGCACGAACGGTGCGCAGCTGATCGACTTGGCGGGCAAGTCCTTGGTCTCCCCGGCTCGGGGCAGCACATCCGTTCCGGCCGGACAGATCCAGTACATGCTACTCGGTTGGACCTATGTGCTGATCTCGACGAAGCGATTCCCGAACGGCGAAGTACGCGGAAAGGTCGATGTTGTCGCTCCCGACAGGCCGGCCAGTGAGTCAGGCGCGCCGTAGGGCTGTAACCGGCGTAGCTACTTTGATTACCCAAAATGTCCTACTATCACACGGTTGTTCTGGAGTATTTAGGCGATTTCTCGAGCGTGAGATACGGAGGGCAGGAGTCGCCGAGCGAGGGAACGCGTATGCCGTGCACAGAGACGCGGCGTCAGAAAACAGGACGAATACCAGGTTGCGGTGGCGAGTGCGGCCCCGCTGCCGAAGGACAGGAAGGTGCGCCGCATCCTCGAGTTCGGCTGCAGCTGCGGCCAGACCGCGTTTGCGCTGAAGCGCCGCTTCCCCGATGCGTAAGCCTGGGCCGTGGATGTCGGCGGACCGATGGTGAATTGCGCTCGCATGCGCGCGTCCGATCTCGGGGTGGCCATCAATTTCCGGCAGTCCATCGCCGAGGCCACGATTTTCCCGGACGGCCACTTCGACATGATCGTGTCGTTCATCGTCCTGCACGAGGTGCCGAATGCGCAGAACACGCAGATCATGAAGGAGGAGTCGCGAATGCTCCGCGGAGGCGGCACCTACAACCGGTGGATTCTTACACGGCCAGCCCGCCGCCGACCCAGGCCTATGGCATTTCCATTGATGGTGGGATCACCGCTGGAACAACGAGCCCTGGGCCCTGGAGCACATGGACTACGATCTGGCCGGGGATCTCGAAAGCTTAGGCATGCAGGTCACCCGGGACAGCCCTACGTCCGCGCTCGGCGGCAAGCCGAACATGTTCGCGGTGAAGAACGCCTGAGATCGGCCTTCCCGACATCCTGAATCCAACGATCAAGGAAATCGTAATGGCATCCAATGCAACGCGAAATCCCCTCTTCGCCGAGACCGACTTCGTCAAGGGCGATAGCGACGACCTCGTGCTGCTGGGCCATCCGATGACGGACAGCATGATGCAGATGATTATCGCGCTGGGAGCTGAGATTTGGTTGGGCCAGCAGCGGGCCCGAATCATGGAAAGACTGCTCGCGGTCCACGGCAAGGTCACGTCGCAGAGGATCGAACAGTGCGTACCGACGCCCGAGGAACTCGCGACGTGGGGCAAGGCACGCCAAGCGATTTCGCGCCGCGTGTATCGCGTGATGGCGCGCAACGACGTATCGGCCCGCGCGATGGGATCGCGGCATCCGAATCTCGATCGCCGCCGAAGGCCCGCCGGCGGCGGTTGTCGCCAATCCCGGTCGGAGCGCGGGTCCGAGCGCCCGGGCGGGGCTGCATTGCCAGGCGACGACGCGTCGAGTCGGGGCCGGAGTTGCTGAATGCGCTTCCAGTTGATGCTGATCCCTCCTGCGCTCTTCGCACCGGAGATCGTGCAGGCGGCGGCCTACCTGACGCTTGAACAGGCACAGCAGGCGATCTTTCCCGGCGAGACGTTCACGGCCGCCGATTTCGTGCTCGGCAAGGAGCAGGTCGAGGAATTGCTGCGCGTCTCCCGCAGCGCCGTACTTCGTTCGCGCGTCAGGGCGTGGAGGACCTCCGGCGGTGGCTGGTTCGTCCTCGACCAGGTCTTCGGTCGGGACGATCGCATCATCTACGTAATCGGCATCGACGCGTCGGGAGTCGTCAGGGGGATCGAGATCCTCGTCTGCGACTCGGGCTATGAGGGCATTCTAAATCCACGCTGGCTCGAGCAGTTCCGCGGCGTCACGCACGCAGCCGCGGGCGCCATGACCGAGACGATCGCGAACATTTCCGGCACCACGCTCTCGGTGGAGCACATCATGGAGGGTGTCCGGCGTGTCCTCGCCACGCACGCCCTGTACCTCTCGCACCGATGACACGGAGCGGGCGCGTCCCCTGCTGGGGACGACGGTCTCCATCCGGCTCGAAGGCCTGCCGAGGGCGTGCGCGAGCGACGCGATCGCCAGTGGTTTCGCGGCGGTCGAACTTGTGCAGCGACTGATGAGCTTCCACGAGGATGCGAGCGACGTCAGCCGAGTGAATCGCAACGCCCTGCTCCGGCCCGTGCAGGTCCATCCTCACACGTATGCGGTGCTGCGACAGGCCCAAATTATCGCGGACGAATCCGCAGGCGTCTTCGACATCTGTGTGGCCGGGAGACTGGTCGAATGGGGCATCCTGCCGCCCCCGCGTGCCGCTGGACCGCCGGATCCCGGCGCCAGCTGGCGCGATATAGAACTCGGACCCGATCACACTCTGCGCTTCCACCGTCCGCTCTGGATCGACCTCGGTGGCATCGCCAAGGGCTTTGCGGTCGATCTCGCGATTGAGGCGATCGCGCCCGCCGGTGCGCGAAAATGTGTCGTCAACGCCGGGGGCGACCTTCGCGTGGCTGGCCACGGGACGGAGCGCGTCCTGCTTGACGCTGAGCGCGGCCGCGGGGATGCCGTCCCCGTGCTGGAGATCGAGAACCTCGGTCTCGCCAGCAGCAGCGGCCTGCGCCATCGGCGACGGCACGGTGACCGGACCGCCGGTCCGCACGTGCACGGCCGGACACGGTCGGTCATTGGCACGCGGAGTTTCGTCTCGGTGGTCGCGCCGACGTGTGTCATCGCAGACGCGCTGACTAAGATCGTGATGGCGCAGCGGCGGCGCGCGCTGCCCGTGCTCGAGCGCCATGGCGCCGCGGCCTACTGGCACAATCCGCGACTGGGCTGGCACGCGATCGGCTGCGCGCCGCCGTTATCCATAGAGTCGATGAGATGACCGGATGGCAGGTACGGTTTCGGGCCGGCATTGCCCTGTTCGTGCTGGGGCTCGCGCGGCCGCCCGCGCCCGCCGCGGCGGACGATGCGCTGGTCGTGCAGCGCTATGGGTTCTGTATCTCCGAGTCCGAGGGGCGCTGCGTCGAGGTAGCCCTGCCTGGCGCCGTCGTAAACTACGAACGCCTCCCCGAGGATGAGCATGGCGATCGCCATATCGCGTTCTACTCGAAGCAGAAGGTGCGGCCCGGGACGCTGCTCGTGCACCTGCTCTACGGTGAGGACCAGGAGACGCAGGTGATCTATGTCCTGCCCGAGGGACGCGCCGGTGATCCTGCCGCGCTCCGCAGGACCCTCGAGCAGGTCGTCCGGCAGAATGAAGGGACAGGCTCGATCACGGTGACGGCGCACGTTGCGGCGCCAACGAAGACGGCGATCAACGAGACCTACGTGTTCTCGCGTATCGCCGTACCGAGTCCCGGCTATTTTTCGGGCCGCGTCGTCGGTCGCGACGGCAAGGTCGCCGCGGGGACGGAGACCATCACCTTCAGCGTGATCCGGCGGCCCGCTGCGGATTGAGGATGGAGTGGCGCGCCCGACAGGATTCGAACTGGTAACCCGTGCCTTCGGGTGGTAGTACTCCATCCAGCAATGCGGTAACTATGGATCGGGACGACACTGCTCATTGCGGCGGTGCTCGCGCCTGACGGGTGCCAATAGGGCGCCGAAATGGGCGGCTACGCGTTCGCACTCCGAACGATCAGCGAACCGACCTGGGTCCCACGCATGGATCGAGGGAGACCGGGTTCCGTCCTCCTGTACCGTATCCGATGAGCTATCCCCCGACCTGCACTGGCGGGGAGGCTTCGGGCGACCAGCTGCGGATGTGCAGATCACGCCGCCCGAGCAGGCCGACGGGCGGCGGTCGTGCTGAGCCTGATCTAGAGCGCCCGGCTCAACGGCCATGATCCTTCCGCGTACCTGCGCGACGTGCTCGAGCGGCTGCCGCTCACGACCGAACATCGCCTCGAGGAACTACTGCCGCACGTCTGGAAGCCCACCGACGCCGCGCGCGTGCACTGAGCGGGCACCATGGTGGTGGGTGTGTTCCCCAGCCTTCAGAGGACGCTTACCCCGAAGAAGGCCGGCGTGCAGATCAGCATGGACGGAAAGGGTCGCTGGATCGACAACGTGTTCATCGAGAGGCTCTGGCGCAGTGTCAAGTATGAGGAGGTCTACCTGCACGCCTAGAAGAACGGCAGCGAAGCGCGAGTCGAGCTGACGAGGTACTTCGAGTTCTACAACACTCGCCGTACACATCAGTCGCACGGCTACTGGACCCCGGATGCAGTGTACTTCGCCGCCGCCACGGCAACGATCGCTAAGGCTGCTTGACCATGATCGATAACAACAGACCTCCTGAGCTTCTGCCGGCTACGCCGGCAGACTGGACTTGGGTGTAGGATCGAGGCGAGAGGAAGGAGACCAGATATCATCAACCGCTCAGGCCAACCCACTTCTCCCGGACAGAAATCAGTCCGAACAAGTGTATCCGCCTAATCAACCACGTCCTTGCGTTTCGCGATGGCGCGCAGGTGTGAGGCGGGCAGTTCGGCCTTGAGGTTCCAAGGCAGAAGCGCCTCGAAGTCGTCGACGGACTTGGCGAGCGGCAGTCGCTCGAAGAGACGCGAGAGGTACGCATGCGGCTCGACGCCGTTGGCCTTGGCGGTCTCGACGAGCGAATACAGGTTGGCGCTGGCTTTGGCGCCCGCGACGGTGTCGCTGAACAACCAGCCTTTCCTGCCGATGACAAACGGCCGGATGGCATTTTCGCAGCGGTTG
>Ga0163144_10010952_pt1 | contig 19245 bp, 15 predicted proteins | sample OliLak19BULKMAT1_FD_123175 | JGI IMG/M metagenome (GOLD analysis project Ga0163144, IMG submission 123175) | Freshwater microbial mat bacterial communities from Lake Vanda, McMurdo Dry Valleys, Antarctica - Oligotrophic Lake LV.19.BULKMAT1 | ecosystem: Environmental > Aquatic > Freshwater >... | reverse complement strand
TGGGCCGCAGCCGTACCGTGGGTGACCAACACGAGGGCGATGACGGCGAGGAGCTTGCGCATGTGGGGGTCCCTTGGGTGACGGGCAGACGCCAGAGATGGCGATGTTCTTCCCTCAATCATGCACTTTGTACGGTCGCCGTACAATGTCGGTCTGCGGGGCCGTCTCGCGGCCGGAGCGACCAGCCCGGACTAGCGATAGGTCGCCTTGAGCGCGCCGAACGACAGGCTCTGCGTCGGCGTGGCGCCAGCCGCAGTGATCTGGAACACCAGATCGTTGAAGTCGTTGTCGGTGTTGTCACAGCAGGGCCCGATCGGGCGGCCGGAGTCGGTGTCTTCGAAGCACACCAGCCAGGTGTTCGGGCCCTTCCACCTCGAGACATCGAACACCAGCGCCTGGACGTCGCCGTTCGCCGGCGCATGCGTCGCCGGATATCCGGCCGGGCCGATGTCATTGAGCATCCGGTTGGTGAGGAACATCTGGCGCTGCATGCCCAAGGGCGTGCTGGCCATGGTGTGCGTGTCGAGATAGAACCCGAACTTCTGCAGGCCTGAGGGGAAACTCACGAACGTGCTGACGCCGCTGCCTTCGGCACCGGTGAACAGCACCCCGTCGTCGACGCCGTCGATCACGGGGCGAGCGAAGGTCTCGCGATACCAGCCCAGTTCATTGGTGTTGGCGTTGCCTGCGACCTCGGTGATCAACAGTGTGGGAAAACTGCTCGCCGCCCAGAACCAGGGATCGAGGTCGCCGGCATGTGCCCCGACGAAATCCGTCTGCACGTTGAGCAGACCGGGCGCTCCGAGATAGCCATCCACGATGGTCTGCAGATCCTGACCCGGACCATCCCAGGTGGCACCGAAAACCACACCGACGGGCGAGATCGCGTGCGCGCTCGGCGCCACCAGGGAGTTCGAGAGGACCATCATTGTGACGAGAGACAACCGCAGCCACTTCATTCCGCTTCCTCCTGGCAGGACGTCCATCGGGCTGGGAGCGATTCCGCATCCACCCAGATGACCTCAATGCAAGGACCTATCCATGACCGCCGAAATGCTCAAACCCGCGAAATCACGAGTGAAAAGCGCTCTCGGAACCGGTTCCAACCCGTCAAGCGTGTCACCGTTGGCGACGAATTGGAGAATCCATTCACCCCCGGATTACACGGATTGGCCCCTGTTTCCCGCGGCGAAGAGGGGGTATTCTCATGGGCAACCCGACCCGTTTCCATTCCGGAGGTACCACGCATGAGCGACAGACCGGAGACCCCGCCGATGTCCTCCACTCCATTCGTCGAAACGGGAATCGCCACGAATCGTGTGCACGCCGATATCGCCGCCCTGACCCACCCGGGCTCGCGTCCCAACAACGAGGATGCCTACGTCGTCTACCGAGTCGCGAGGTCGATGGAATGTCTGTCGAGCAATCTGCCGCAGGGCAAACTGCCGCCACGGCACGACGATTCCGGTCACTTGATGATCGTGGGCGATGGCGTGGGCGGCGCTGCGAGCGGAGAAGTCGCGAGCCGCACGGCGCTCATCACGCTGGTGGAATCGATCATGCGCCAACCCAAGTGGGCGTTGAAGCTCGATGATCCGGCCTGTCGCGAGAGCGAGATCCAGGAGCTGATTGAACGCTCGCGTGCGTACCTTCAGCATATGCATGCCACCATCCGCGAACGTCAGGATGCGGACCCGAGCTACCGGGGCATGGGCACCACTTTCACCAGTGCCTACACGGTCGGCGGAGACCTGTTCATCATGCATGTCGGTGACTCGCGCGCTTATGTGCTGCGTTCGGACCGACTGTTCCGCATCACGCGCGATCACACGCTCGCGCAGGAGTACGCCGATCTGGGGCAACTGGAGCAGGCCGAGGTGGATCATCACCCGCTCGGGCATGTGCTCACGCGCGCGCTGGGGAGCGATGTCGAGATGATACAGAGCGACATGCACCACCGCGATGTCGAAGATGGCGACCGGCTGTTGCTGTGTTCCGACGGGCTCACCAAGGTCGCGAGCGAGGCGGACATCGCGGCGGCGTTGCTCGCCAATCCGGGCAGCGTCGATGCGTGTCGCGCGCTGATCGATCTGGCGCTCGCGCGCGGCGGCCCCGACAACATCACGGTGATCGTCGCCAGCTACAAGGTGGACTCTTTAGCGTAAAGCCGCACGCGCCGGGACCATGGCAGTGGGATCGGCGCCAAGCCCCACCACGGTGTGGCGAATCACGCCCTGCGAATCGAGCAGGTAGAGATTGCTCGAATGCGCGATCGCGCCGTCGCCCTCCTCGCGCACCTTCACACCCAGAATGGCCGCCAGTTCAGTGGTGGCCTCGCGACTGCCGCGCAGCAATCGCCACCGCGCCAGATCGAGCCCGCGCGAAGCGGCGAACGCGCGCAGCGTATCGGGTGGATCATGCGAGGGATCAAGCGTGACCAGCACGAACCAGGTGTCCTTACGCTGTGTGGCGGGCAGCGCGGTCTCCAGCCGGCGCAAGCTGTTCAATAACAGCGGGCAGGCCGACGTGCAGTGGGTGTAGATCATCGCCAGCACCATGGGACGGCCGTGATAGCTCGCCAGTGTCACGGAATGGCCCGACTGGTCGGTGAAAGTCGAGTCGAAGGCATCGAGCGACTCCCCGGTGAGCGAGCCGACCAACCCGGAGTTCTCGACCGCATGCTCGGCAGCGACCGGCGTGTCGCGCGCGCGACGGCTGCAGCCGCCGATTGCCATGAGCAACAGGAACACGACGAGTACTCGCGGCATGATCATCTCCTCGCGCTCGTTGCGCGCTTGAAGGATGCCGGTGCGGCCTCGCGGAATCCCAGGTTCGCCACGCAGTAGCGCGCCGACAAGCTGCTGCGGTAGGCAAAGCGCATGAAGGCGGCGTAGTCGCGGAAGTCGCCGGCATTGGCCGCGCCGCTGCCACAGAAGAGACCCTTATCCAGCGCCGCATCGCCGCGCGATTCGCCGTTCACCATCGCCGAGGAGAAATCAGCAGTCCACTCCCAGACCAGTCCATGCAGGTCCCAGACGCCGTACACATTGCGATAGGTCGAACCAACGGGTGCGAGCCGTGCCGGCGTGGGCTGCGAGTACCAAGCGCGCAGGCGGTCCTGGAATCGCGCGTCACGCGTGGCATCGGCGCTGGTCTCACTCGCGGCCGCAACGTATTCCCATTGATCCACCGTGGGCAGTTGCCGCCCATGTGCGGCGCAATACGCCCTGGCGGCGAACCACGACACGTTGACCACCGGACTGTTCGCGACCAAGGGGTCGCCGAAGTCGAGGTCGCCCCGCCAGTGCCGCAGGTAGCTCTCGTCCACATACAGCCGCCGTGCCTGCGAGCGCCTCCACTGCGGATGCGTGCGCACGAACTCGAGGAACTCGGCGTTGGTGACGGGATGCGTGGCGAGCGCGAACGCCGGCACCACGACGGGTGGAGCGGGGAGGCTCGTCGCCACCCCGTTCGAATCCACCGCCGTCCTCTTATAAAGCGGCTGATAGCGTCCCGCAGGAATCGGCACAAGCGCGCGTGGCGACGCGGCAGCGAACGCGGTAACTGGAACCGCGATCATCCCCAGCACGATCGCCAGCGCCAGTCTCATCAGAACGCCAACACTTGCCACTCGGCCGCACACTGCAGTCCATCCGATGCGGCATCACGCACGAGCTTCGTGAAGTGGATCTTGAAGCTCTCGCGATGCCCGTTGAACCAGTAGGCGAGTCCACCCTGCCATCGGCTCTCATCCGAACGCAGCGGATCCTCGTAGTCCCGGTCGCTGTACTGAACGTAAGGCGTGAGATGCGCCCGATGGAGCGTGTAACCCACCTCCACGAGCAACGCATCCTGCCGCGGAAGCGCGGGGAACATCTCCCGCCCGTCGTAGCGCATGTAGTCCGCCTGCAGCGTGACGCAGTCCGAACGGACCGGCCAGTCGAGACTGACGTCTCCCGCCCATGTGGCATACGACTTCTGCGCGTCGTGACTCGCGCCGATCGCCAGCAGCTTGCGCTTGCCGAACGCCGTTCCGGTGTAGAAGAAGCCGGTATCTGCTTCGAATGGGTAGTACACCACACGCACCGCCGTGCGCAGCGGCAAAGTGGCGTTGCGGCCCCGATCGCCCTGGAACGCCCCCAGTCGCAACTCAGCGTGCTGACCGGCGAAGTAACTCCGACTCTGCAGCCCATAATCGCGGCCGCCCTTGGAGTCCGTCACGTCCGACTGCAGGAAGCTGTACGGGCTGTAGTCCATGGCCAGCAGCGAGCCCACCGCTTGCATCGAGTGATGCGAGCTGGGGGTGTACATCATGCCGGCATCGATGTTCATTCCGCGGCGGAGCGTGCGCGTGAGCACCACATCCTGGAGCACCACCGTGTTCGCGACCTTCGCGCCCGCGGCCTGACCCTTGCCGAGATTCGCCGTCTCGGTATCGATGAAGAACGACGTGCGAGAATCGATGCGCCCGCCCAGCATGAGGCGGGCACGCCGCACGAACACGTTCTGCGCCCAGTCCTGCGACCCGGGGCTCTTCAGCCCCTCGACCTGCATCTGCGTGAGGAAGCCGAGCTTGATCTGCGACGCCCCATCGCTCGAGGAGACCGTCCACTGCGCCCACGCCGGCATCGCGCACGCCAAGGCGGCGCACACGATGGCCAGCGCAGCGGAATGGATCCGCTGGCGGGACACTCAGTCCTTCTTCGGCGCGGTCTTCTTGCGGACGGCCGCGACCTCCGTGGGCGTCACGTCGTGCCCGGCGTTCTTCCACTCGCTATAGACGTAAGTCAGCACGTTCGCGACCTGCTCGTCAGTCAACCCCAGCGCGGGCATGACGCCGTCGTACTTCGCACCATTGACCTGGATCGGGCCCGAGTGCCCCCACATGACGAGACCGATCGCGCGCGTCTTGTCTGCATTCAGATAGTCCGAGCCCGCCAGCGGTGGGAACGCGTTCGGGATCCCCTGCCCATTCGGCTGGTGGCAGGCCGCGCACACCGAGTTGAACACCACCTTGCCGCGTTCGATACGCTCGGGCTTGCTCTTGGCCGGAACGACGGTCGGCGCGGCCGAGCCCATGGACTGGATCGCGCCGCCCTCGGGCAGATAGATGTCGTCCCGTTGCTTGCCGGAGTAGACCAGCTTGTCCTCGGCGCCTTCCACTTTGAGCATGCCGAGTGCGCCCTTGTTGAACGCGCGGAAAATCGCATGGTCGACCATGATGTACGTGCCAGGCACCTGCAGCTTGAACTCCACGATCGCGGCCCCGCCCGGTGGGACGAGCGTGGTCTGGACGTTGAGGTTCTCGACCGAACCGGCCTCGGCGAATACGCGGTCGAAGATCTCGCCGATGACATGGAACGACGACGTGAGATTGGGACCACCGTTGCCGACGAACAACCGCACGGTCTCACCGACTTTCGCCGTCAGCGCGTTGTCGCCCGCCAGCGCGCCGACCGAGCCGTTGAACACGACGTAATCCGGCTGTTCCTTGATCGCCTTCTCCATGCTGAACGGCTGCAGGCCCGCATCGCCATTGTTGCCGGCCGTGTAGAACTCGGTCTGATGGACGTAATACTCGTGGTCCACTTTGGGCAGCCCCGCTTTGGGCTCCACCAGAATCAGCCCGGACATGCCGTTGGCGATGTGCATGCCGACCGGTGCCGTGGCGCAGTGGTAGACGTACAGCCCGGGATTGAGCGTCCGGAACGAGAAGGTGGACGTGTGCCCGGGCGCGGTGAACGACGAGGCGGCGCCACCGCCGGGCCCCGTGACCGCGTGCAGATCGATGTTGTGCGGCATCTTGCTCGCGGGGTTATTGCTCAGGTGGAACTCGACCTGATCGCCTTCGCGCACGCGGATGAAACTACCGGGGACGCTGCCGCCGAAAGTCCAGAACGTGTATTCCACGCCGTCGGCGAGCCGCTTGGTCACTTCCTGCGTCTCGAGGCGGACGATCACCTTGGTGGGATGACGCCGCGTGATCGGCGGTGGCACTTTGGGCGCTTGCGTGAGGACTGCGTCTTCCTGACCTTGGAGCTTCTCTGCGCTGCCACCACCACCACCACAACTGGCGATGGCCCACATCAGAACGCAGGCGAAGAAGATCGGGATGATTCGGATCGAACGCTTCATGAGTCCATTCCCTTCGAACGGGGGGACTGAGGATGTTCCATGGCGAAGAACGCTTTCATGGAGACATCCTCGTATGGCGAAGCGGTCGGGGGGTATGACGGCCGTCATATCATGTGAAGATTTCCGCCCCTGCGACCCTGCGCCCCTCCCCTCCCCGAATCAACCCCTGATTCGGCAACCCGGCCCAGTACACGGGTGCCGCGCGCCTCAGATTGGATCAGGGGGCTCCCAGGTAGGCCGGGCCACTCTCGACCTGCACGAACATGGGCTGCGTGATGGTGATGCCACCGGAGTAGTTCCCGCCGCGAAAGTGCAGCGTGACCGTGGTGGAACCGGGCGGCACGCCAGCGACCCCCTCGGACACGGTGTTGAATGGATTACTGAACGTCCCGAGTTCGGTCCCGCCATACGCGCTGTTCACCCACACGCCCAAGCTCTCGAGTGTGAGCACGGTGCCGGTGCCCGAAGCATAGCCCGCGCGGATATTGGCGAGGTCTGACGCCGATGGCGCGATGGCACTGTCCGCCAACGAGAACGTGGGCCGCATGATGTCGTTGCTGCCGGTGTCATGCTGCAACCCCAGCCCATGCCCGATCTCGTGCGTGGCGATGAGTTGCAGACTCATCGCCGAAGCGGAGCCGGTATTCTGCTCCCACGTCTCGGCGTCATCGAAGTGCACATCGCCCGCGTAAGTCTCGGGCATGTTCGGCACGCAGAGTGAGTTGACCGTCGGCGGGAACCCCGCATGCGCCAGCACACCCCCTGCACCATCGAATGGGCAGCTGCTGTTGCCACATTCTGCCGGCTCGTAGCCACAGTGACTGCCGGTGGTGTAGCCCAGGTCGATCGAACGGTTCTGCCCGGTCACGGGCAGCTCGACGAAGGTGATCTGCACGACATTCGCCCAGGTCTGCAACCCGGCGATCCACGCCGCGCGCTGACCAGTGGTCGCGAAGTCAGTGGACGTATTGCGCATGTGCCAATTGAGCGTCGTGGCGTTCGTTCCAGAGCCATCCCAACCGGTGCCGCTCATGCCTCCGCCCTGCACATTGAAGCCGCGGAAGATGCGTTCGTTCGGCCCCGGCTCGGTGAGGCACTGGAACACGCGCGTCGAGTCAGCGGCTGGTTCCTCGACGGCGCGGGCCGGGCGCGGAGCCACGAGCACGAGCAGTCCGACGAGCGCACAGCCCGGCGAGAGCAATCGATTCGCTTTCATCAGTTCCCCGCGATCGTGACACTACCGACGCTGGCCTGGACGGTCATCGGCCGCGTGAGGACCGTGCCCGCCAGCACCGAATAGCTGCCGGTGAACACCGAGACGATACCGCCCAAGGGGACGGCGTTCGCCCCTTCGAGAAACGTGTTCCACGGTCCCATCAGCGAACCGTTCTCCCCCGAAGGCCACGGGTGATTATTGTCGACGTGCACCGTGCTGCCTCCCAAGGCGTTGTTGATGGCATTCTCAAGTGCATCCACTTCGAATGAGGTGCCGGCGTTGTTGCCGCCACTGGTCGTGCAACCACCATTCGTGTGGATCCCGAAGCAGACGTTGACTCCATCCCAGATCACCGGACTCCCCGAGTTGCCCCCTTCGGTATCCACCGAATAGTCGAGTCGGATGTTCGCGCCGGCGGCCACCTCGGCCGTGAACGGCCCCGAGCTGGTCTGGTTGGTCTGGTTCGCGATGCCCACATCCGTGCCGAAGCCCGTCACCCGCACGGACGTCCCCGCGGAAGGGAGCTCACGCGTGATCCGAAACGGAATGCCGTACGCCTGATGCGGCAGCAGGCCAGTGTTCGCGTTCGCATTGACGCGGAACACGCACCAGTCCTTGCCAAGACCCTGGCCCTCGCCGTCGAAGCGCCACTGCACGTTGTTCACGTTGATCGGATACTGGTGCTGCGGGGCAGCGGCGACCATGGTGCCATCGTTCTGGGACAGGGGAACGTTGAACTCGAGCACGCCGCTCAGATCAAGCACCCCGTCCGGGAGCATCGGGCCACTCTGGTCGGGGTCGAAGTCGGCACAATGCCCGGCGGTGAGGAAGGCGCCATTGCCGATCCGCCAACCCGTGCAACCACTGTTGAAGATGCGCCCCACGCGGTTGTCGAATGAGGCCACACGGTCGTCGCTCATACCGCACTGCGTCTGGGGCGACAGTGGTCCGCCCACCCCCACGACGGCGCCCCGCACGGTCGCCTGCACGCCCGAATCACTCGGGGCAACGAGGAGCTTCACCTCCACACGGTCGCCATTGAAGACCGCCGAGACGTTGCTCCAATCCGCCAGCGTCCGAGCATCCAACTGCTGCCATTCCTGATCCCAGCCCGAGCGCAGCAGAATGCGGCTCGAATCCCCGAGCGAGCACTCGCCGAAGATGATGCGCAGCCATGGTGCACCCGTCATCTCGATCGCGCCCAGGTCGATCTCACGCATCGGCTCCCCGGGCTGCCCGTCGATGAGTCCGGACGAACGCGAGACCAACGTGGTTCGCCACAGTGGCGCCTGGCTGCGCGACGCGTAGACCGGCGCGACGACCAGGCCCGCTGCCGCGAGCGCACACGCGCAGGCCAACAGACCCCACTGCGGCCTTCTCATTGCAGGCTCACCAGCACCAACACCATGCCCGTGCCGGAGGCGAGCGACGTCATGGCCTTGCCGAGCACCGCACCATGCGAGCGATCCCGATCGACCGCCTTCATCGCGTGACCGGCCAGCGGCGCCGAGGTGAGAAGGTCACCCGCGGCGATCGGCGCTTCGCTGGCATCGCACTTCACCCACACGCGGCCGCTCAGTGCCACGGCAGCGGTGCCCTCGGTGCGGCCGTCCTTGCTGAGCACCACACCAGCGTCCAACTGGTTCGCACCGCTCACCACGCCAGCGACGCGGTGCGAATACGCTTCATCGGACGTGCGCAGCTTGCCCGTCTCGGCGGGATCGATCGTGAGCACGGTGCCCGGCTCGGGCTCACCCGCCACATCGAAGCGCTCGGCCAGATCCGCGCCGCCGAGGATCTGCAGCGTCTTCACTTTGACCAATCCCCATCCGGCGTCGATCGCGATGCCGCCCGTGGGACACACGAAGCGACCAGCCGGCTTGGAGGCGTTCGGCGAGTTCGCGTAGATCCCTTCGTTCGGCGTGCCGAGGATGCCGTAAGTTCCAGCACTCGTGCAGTCGCCCGAGACGCCCCAACTGGTGGTGCTGAAGCCCGCGACCGCGCGGTCGTCGGTCGAGGTCGCCCACACGCCCACGCAGGACGTGCCACTGATCCCCGTGCCCGTGCCGCCGTGCACACGGATGCCGGCGTTGATCGGCTCGAACAGATTTCCGGTCGTGCTGGTCTTGATGCCCAGGCCGCGCGACGCCATGACTTCGAGTTTCGCGACCGGCGCGGCGGTTCCGATACCGACATTCCCGCCGGGTGAGTTGAGGATCAACGGGACCGGCGTGAAGTTGTCGTAGTTGAACCCAAAGACATTCGCCGCAGTCGCACTTCCGCCTTCGATGAACACGCCTTTGCCATGCGAGAACGGCGACGAGCCGCTCGTCACGCCCACGCCACCGCCTGGATACGTGAGGTCGGCGCCTTCGGACACCCACTGGCTGCCGCCGCCGCCGGGAGCGCTCAGCGCATGCAACGCGTATGGCGTCGCCGCGAGCAGTTGTCGCGGAGAGAGAGCGGTGTAGTCCGCGTCACCAGGCGTCTGCACCTGGCACTCGAGCCACATCGCGGTGCCATCGAAAACACTACCGAAGTCGAGGTCGACCGTGAACAGGCCGTTCGCCACGACCACGCCGACGAGCGTGACATCGGCCCCGATCTGGTTGCCCGCGCCGAGGTCGTCGTAGAGCCGGAACAGCAGATCGGCAGTCCCCGTGTAGGGCGTTGCGTCCTTATCGAGCTTGCCCTGATAGGTGAAGTTGCTTCCGACGGCAACAGCGAACGCGGCAGAAGCGGCACACAATCCCGCGAGTACGATCGCCAGCAGCGCGGCGAGTCGGATGGATCGGATCATTCGGTTCATGAAGGACTCCCGTGGTTGGAGCGTCGGCTACTGGACGCGGACGATACGAAGGGTGGTCATGGCGGGGCCGGCTTGGACGAGTGCGAAGTACATGCCGGGTTGCACGGCGCGGCCATCACTGGCGGTGCCATCCCAGAACGCGGTGTGACGGCCCGCTTCGCGCTGGCCATCGATCAGACGTCGGACCATGCGGCCGTCGACGGAGAACATCGTCACGGCCACGCGGCTTGAGCCCGGGAGGTCGAACTGCACCGCAGTCGATTGGCGGAACGGATTGGCACCCGCGACCCGTGCGGCGAACACGCGCGGGCGCGGATCCTCAGATGTATCGACGCCGGTCGTGGGCACGGGCGATCCACCCCAGAACCCACCACTCAACACGTAGGAGCCGCCCGCGAGCGAGCCGGCGTCAGGCTGACCGGCGCTTCCGCCAAGTGAGTAGGCGCCGCCGGTGGCGAACGTCTGACCACCGCCGCTGAGCGTGTTCCACTCAAGGTTGTAGGCGCCGCCGGCTTGGGCGTTGGCGCTGCGCGTGATGCACACGATCGCGAGTGTGCACCAGAGGAATGGGATGAGGGCCGTGAGTCGCCGCATGGTTCGCCTCCGAAGGACGGGGGGTGCCTGGGGATCATGTCCCCTCACCTGCCCCAACCCGGCGAACCGGAGGAACCGCACAGACTGGATCGCGACGCGGACTCAGTGACCCGGAATCAGCGCCAATCCCCGGCCGCGACGAACGCGGCCCAGCCGAAAGGATGCGTGGAACGGCCCTGTGCCCGGCGTTCCGACAGCACCCTGCGACAGGCCAACCGCATGGCGGTCGCCGTGTCGAGATGCTCGCCGAGACGGGCCGAATACAGCTGCCGCATCCACCCCCGCGTGGCGACATCGTCGACCGCCCACAGGCTCATGATCACCGTGTGCACGCCGGCGCGCCGGAACGCGCGCTGCAGCCCCTGCACCGCCTCAGGCGCACGCGGATCGGAGAATCCCGTCTCGCAGGCCGAGAGCACTGCCCACTCCGCACCCGATAGGTCGAGTGACGTGATCTCCTCGGCCGTCAAGAAGCCGTCCTCACTCTCGGCGGCATGCGGTACGTTGGCGCCGGCAAGCGCGAGGCCCGGCAGCAGTACCGCGCGACGCTCACGGGCACCTGGACGTGCCCCGCCCACCACCGCGCCGATCCCGCGTGCTCCATTCACGCCGCCACGACTTGCACCATCGCCAAGTGCGAAGCCGTGCGTCGCCACGTGCAGCACGCGTCGTCCCGGCGCGAGCCGCTTGAACGCGGACTCGCTCGCGGCACGGCCACTCGATTCGGCAACGTCGGCGGCGTCCGGCGAACCCGAGGTGCGCCACAACGCTGCGACCTGAGCGGCCTCCTCGGCGGTCTGTGGCAGGGAGGGGAAGTGAAGTCGGAGCGAATCCGGAGTGCCCGCACGAACAAGGCCCGTGCTCGTGGCCGCCAGCGCGAGCGGCTCACCCGCCGAGTCCTCGGCGTGGTCGAAGTCCGCGCCGCCCAGCGCAAGAAGGCCATGGCCCGCACCATCACTCGCGCCCCAGGGCAGCAGATCACGTTCGGCGGTCAACCGGTGCAAAGTTGGGCCCCGTTCCACAAGATAACCACCACGCGCATCGGGGAGCGCGAGGAAGTTGACGGTGTGCAGCGCGCCATCGGGCACCACGAAGACGCGCTCGGCCGCTCCAAGCACGCGCGCGATAGGACCCCACGCCAACGTTCGCACGGTGCGCCCGAGCGCATCGCAACGGCGTTCCGCGGCGCGGGCGAGTGCGGGGTCGGCGGACGGCGGCGTCGCGCAGGCCTCAAGCCAAAGCGCGATGGCGCGCTCCAGCGGCGCCGCGCTCCCCAGCGAGATGAGCACCGGCTCGCGCGCGCCTGCGGGCAGCACCATCGCCGAGTAGCGCCGCGCCGCAAGTGCCGACGAATCCTCGACGGTCGATGCGCGCAGACTCAGGCTGGGCGGATCATGGCGAAGGTACGAGACCAGCGCTGAGCGTGGCGGCATTGCACCGATGACTTCGGCGAAGCCCACATCCGAACGACGCAACCCAAAATCGAAGCGCTCACTTCGTGCGGCGAGCTCGCGTTCGGCGATTTCTCGGCGGGCTCGCGCCATCACCACGGTGGAATCCAGTGCGCGCCCCTGCCGCAGCGCGTCCACCATGGCGCGCGCCAACGCATCGCGCGCGTCCTCCAACTCCTTGACTGGCGCCGCCAGCGCGGGGTCGCCAAACGGGAGGGCGCGCCGCTCATCGGCCAGCTGGTCGAGCACGAGTAATCGCGCGCGGACCACGGCATCGGCGAGTTCCAGGCGCGCGCCGGGTTCAGCTCCCTGCGGGCCCGCTGCGAGTGAGAGCATCAGGTCAAGCCCCGAGGCGCGACTGCGTTGCAGCAAGAGTGCCTCGTGCTCGGACAAGGAGCGAGCGCTGAGCTGAAGGTAGCGACGACTCTGGGCATCGAGCCGCTTGGCATCGGCCCACGCCTCTCGCGATTTCCCCGACTCCGCCCGGATGATGGCAAGGTTGGCCAATGCCTCGATGGTGCTCGAGGACTCGGCTCCCAGGATGCTATCGCTCAGCGCATAGGCCCGCTCGTACGCCACGAGCGCATCGGCTTCGCGGCCCTGTGTGCGCGCGATCCCCCCTTGGATCTGCAGCGCTTCGGCCAGATCGAGAACGGTATCGGCGAAGTTGGCCGAGTCCACCAGCGCGACCGCGCGTTCGATCTCGCTGCGCGCCGCCGGCAGGTCGCCGGTGATCCACATGGCGTTCGCCAACTGCGTCACGCTCCAGGGATTGGATCCCGCGCCGGGCCCGAATGCCTTCTCGCGCACCGCGCGTGCTTCCTCCAGGAACGTCCGTGCCCGCGCCCCATCGCCGGCCACGAGCAGCGCGCTTCCCAGATTGTTGAGCGCCAGCGCGAGATCGAACGGCCCGCCCCGCTTGGACGCACGCTGGATTGCGACCGCGCGCTCGTACAGGGGCAGCGCACTCTCGATGTCGCCCAGATTGCGCAACGCACCACCCAGCGTGGACACGGTGATGGCCACGACAGGATGATCCGGGCCAAAGGTCTTCTCACGGATCGCCAGCGCACGCTCGGCCAGCCTGCGCTGCGCCACGTAGTCGCCTTCGGAAGATGCGACCATGGCGGTGAGGAGCAACGTGGTGGCGAGTTCCGGGTTGTCCGGCCCGAGCGCCGCCTCCTGGATGGCCGCAGCGCGGGCATACGAGGCGCGCGCGCCACGTAGATCACCCGCCACACTCATCGCCCGCGCGAGGAATCGATGACTCTGGCCGAGCAGGATCGAGTCGGGGTGCGCGCGCGATTCCCCGAGACGCACGGCGACCGCGAGCGCTTCGCAGGCGCGCGTCGCTTGGCCGCGTTCGGCGAGCACGTTGCCCAAGGTGTGCTGCACGCGGATCATGAGCACGGTATCTCGCAGCGCGCGCTGGTCGATCATGGCCAGCACCTGCGTGGCGGTGGACTCGGCGCGCGCCAAGTGCTTGGTGACGCGTTGGGACTCCGCCTGCAGCGCGAGCGTGCTCGCCAGGGCGAGTGGCGCCGGCTTGCGCTCGGAGCGGCGCAAGGCCACGGCGCGCTCGAACAGCGAATCAGCGGCGATGTAGTCCACGCGGTTGAACTGCACGCGACCGAGCCACTCGATCGCATCCGCCACATCGGCGGGCTTCGCGCCGCGCGCCGACTGGCGCTGTGCAACGACGCGCTCCGCGAGTGCCAGCAGCGCTGGATCGTTCGGGCGCGCCTGCGCCGCCATGCGGCGCAGTTCCGCAAGCGAATCGGGCAACGAGGCCGCTCGGCTCGCGCACACCAAGACGCCAGCGGAGCAGACCGAGAACACGAGTACGAATGCGATTGGTCGAGCGAATCTCATGGTGCGTTCATCTCGTCGGCTCTCGCCGGGCGGGGGATCAGGGGGCCGGATTCTCGAGCACCAGCAATCGCATCCAGATCGCGCGTCCCTGTGGCAGTCGGGCCAAGTCACGCGCGAGCCCGGGAAGGATGCGGCTTGGCGCGGATTCCCGCAACGGGGTTCTCGCGACCACGCTCCCCACACCACGCAGTCGCGCAAGAGCATCGGGGGGCAGCATGCGGTAGGCCACCGGCGCATCGGGACTGGCCTGCGGGATTCCTGCGACCGCAGCGGCCACGGGCTCGAGTGGCGTACGCGAAGCGAGCACGAGGAACGTTTCACGGCCCCCCGCGCTTGTCACCTGCCACGACAACTCCTCTGCGCCCTCGCGGCCAGGAAGTCGCTGCGCTGCGCCAGCGTGAAGTGGGTTCTGCACGCCGCGTCCCACGAGCGGGAACAAGACGAACACGGCACCCGCTTCGTCCTCGCTCAGCACGTACAAATGCACCCGCTCACGCGTCTGAACCTCGAGCGCCAGCTCATCGCCCGGCGCGACCAGATCGCCGGTCCGCAGCGCTTCGCGTGCTCCCGCGGTGACACGGTAGAGCGTCGCGTCCAGTTCCAGCGCGGCGGGCTCCACCGCGGCGGCCAGTGCGGTCGGGGGGGCCGCGGCATCGGGCGAGGTCGTGACCACGCTCGGGCCGGTCGGATCAACTCCTGCTGCTGGAGTCGCCACGGGCAGCCCCTTCACATGCCACGGATCGCGCACGAGCAACACCGCCGCCGCGATTGCGACCGCAGCAGCCACGCCAGCGAATCCAACCCATGAGTACACGCGGCTTCGTTCTGCCGTCACTGCGACCGGCGCATCGTTGCCCGCGATCGCCTGCGAAAGAGAGCGCTCGAGTTCCGCGCAATCCCCGAATCGCTGGCCGCGATCGGGTGCGCACGCGCGCTCGATCGCTTCGACCAGTGCGCTCGGCAGGTCGGGCCGTGCTGTGCGAAGCGCCGTGCGATCGCCCCGTTCCAGTCGCGCGCGCATCTCGTCGAGGGAGCCGGGCTCGATCGGGTAGCGAACGGTGAGCAGGCGATAGAGCACCACGCCCAATGAGTAGACATCCGAGCGCGCATCCGGCGCCTCACCCGCGAGCACCTCGGGGGCCATGAACAGTGGCGTGCCGAACGCGATCAGATCTCCCGCGCGGGCATCCTGTGCGCTGCCGAAATCCATCAGCACGATGCGTCCGGAGCGATCCGCGGCGCCGGCGCGGCCCTCGCGCATCACGTTGCGCGTGGTGACGTCTCCATGCAGGAGCCCGGTGGCATGCACGGCCGCGAGTGCGCCGCACAGGTCGATCCCCACACCCGCTGCTTCGCGCGCACCGAGCGCGCCTTGTGCAACGATCCACTGCTCGAGCGTGCTGCCGTGCACCAATTCGGTCCACAGCCCCGCGCGCCCCTCATGCTCATCGGCGCCCAGGATGGCGAGCACATGCGGATGCCGCACACGCGCCAGTCGCCGTGCCTCTTCGATCCAGCGGCGCGCACCAAAGGCCGGAACTTCGAGGTCGGCACGACGCAGCTTCAGCGCCACTTCGCGTTGCAGCGTGGTGTCCCACGCGCGGTACACTTCAGCGAACGAGCCTTCACCGATGCGCTCGAGGGCCTGCAGCGGTCCCCACGTGAACAGGACGCCGCGAGGTGCTGCATCCCGTACCTGCCCAAGTGCTGCTTGCAGCGCGGCGATCTCGCGTAGCCGCTCCAGAGCGGCAAGCCTCTCCGGCGTGCGCGACTGCTCGCCTTCCCAGTTGACCGGCGTGCGGTCGGCGACCGCGCCAGCCACATCGACCAGGGCATCCGTCTCGTCAGAGTGGGCGTCCGCCACGGGGCTCCTCCATCGTCTCGGCGAGTCGTGCGAGCGCGCGCGCCACGATCATGCGCGCGGTGTTCGCCGAGTTCTTGCCCATCGCCTCGGCGATCTGCTCGTAGTTCATCCCCAGTTCGACGCGCATCAGCACCGCCTCCTGCTGTTCCTCGCCCAGAAGCGCGAACGCCGCTTCGTAGCGATCGAGCATGTCCTTGCCCAGCACGGACTCCAGCGGCGAGGGGCCGCCTGCGGCCATCCCCTCCCCGATCTCCTGCTGCTGACCACGGGTCGCGGCCCGCGCGATCTCATTGCGCATGGCGTTGATCAGGATCCGCCGCAGGTAGGCGAGGAACGCCCCTTCGTGACGGGGCTCGAACCTCTCCAACTGCTTCAACACCCTGAGCAGCGTAATCTGCACAAGATCATCCGTGTCCGCGAGCCCGCGGGCCTTGGCGGGCATGCGACCGTGTGCCCAGCGCCGGAGCACGGGCAGGTACCGCGCGATCAGGCGCTCGCGTGCGGCTTCATCGCCCCCGCGGATGCGCTGCAGGAGGAGCGCCGTCGACTCGGGGTCGGCAGGGTTCATGGAGCTGCGAGTGTAGGAATGCGAAGGGGTTACGGCAAGGGGCGGCGGCCAGAGGCCGCTGCCCCAGCGCGCCGCATCACGCGCAACGGGCGGCGGCCAGAGGCCGCTGCCCCAGCGCGCCGCATCACGCGCAACGGGCGGCGGGTCTCAGCCGCCGTCCCCTTGCCCATCACAAGAGGCTGGCGCGGCGTTGCCGCATGTAGCGCCGCATGAGCGTGGTGGTGGAGCTGTCGTGGCCCGCCGCGGGGGGCTCGGCCGACTGCAACTCGGCGCCGATCCGCTGCGCAAGCGCCTTGCCCAGTTCCACGCCCCACTGGTCGTACGAGTCCACGTTCCAGATCACGCCCTGCGCGTGGGTGCTGTGCTCATAAAGAGCGATGAGCGCGCCGAGCGTGGCTGGCGTGAGCTCGTCCGCGAGGATCGTGGAGGTGGGCCGGTTGCCTTCGAACACCCGGTGCGGCACGAGCCAATCGGGCGTGCCCTCGGCCGCTACTTCGGCGGCCGTCTTGCCGAAGGCGAGCGCCTCGGTCTGGGCGAAGACATTGGCCATGAGCATGTCGTGGTGCTCGCCGAGCGGATTGAGCGAGCGGCAGAACGCGATGAAGTCGCACGGGATCAACTCGGTACCTTGATGGATCAATTGATAGAACGAGTGCTGTCCGTTCGTGCCGGGCTCGCCCCACACGACCGGACAGGTGCGGTAGTCGACCGGCACGCCCTCGAGCGTGACGTGCTTGCCGTTGCTCTCCATGGTCAGTTGTTGCAGGTAGGCGGGGAAGCGCTTCAAGTACTGATCGTACGGCAGCACCGCGAGCGTGCGAGCGTCGTCGAAATCGGCATACCAGATGCCGAGCAACGCCATGAGCACCGGCAGATTCCGCTCGAACGGCGTGGTGCGGTAGTGCACATCCATGGCGTGGAATCCGGCGAGCAGTTCCCGGAAGCGCCCCGGACCCACGGCCAGCATGGTGGAAAGTCCGATTGAGGCGTCCATCGAATAGCGCCCACCGACCCAGTCCCAGAATCCGAACATGTTCGCCGAGTCGATGCCGAACTTCGTCACGCCCTTCTCGTTCGTCGAGACCGCCACGAAATGCCGGGCGATCGCCGCCTCGTCCGCAAGCGCCTTCAGACACCAAGCGCGCGCCGTATTCGCGTTGGTGAGTGTCTCCAATGTGGTGAACGTCTTGGAGCAGACGATGAACAGGGTCTCGGCCGGATCCAGATCATGCGTGGCCTCGGCGAAGTCGGTGCCGTCGATATTCGACACGAATCGGAATGTGAGATCGCGCTGGCTGTAATGGCGCAGCGCCTCGTACGCCATGACCGGACCCAGATCGGAGCCACCGATCCCGATGTTGACCACATTGCGGATGCGTTTGCCCGTGTGCCCGAGCCAGCTCCCGCTGCGGACTTGGTCGCTGAATGCGGTCATACGATTCAGCACCGCATGCACGTCGGGCACCACGTTCACGCCATCGACCAGAATGCTCTGCCCGGCCGGAGCGCGCAGCGCCACGTGGAGCACTGCACGCTGCTCGGTCACGTTGATCTTCGCGCCGGTGAACATGTCCTCGATTCGTGTTGCGAGCCCGCAGTCCGCCGCCAGCGCCAGGAGCAGGCTCAGCGTCTCGTCGGTGACCCGATGCTTGGAGTAGTCCAGATACAGCCCTGCGCCCTCGGCGGTGAGCCGTTCCCCGCGCTGCGGATCGGCGGCGAAGATCTCGCGCAGGTGCAGGTCGCCCAGCTGGGACCGGTGCTGCAGCAGCGCCTTCCAGCTCGCGCGCTCGGTCAGGCGTTGGCTCGACTTCATGATGATGGCTTCCTCCGTGGATCGGTGGTCCGAGGGGCTCAGGGGGCCGCAGCATAGTCCACCGAAGTGGTGGATAGACTTTTCAATCCGAGACGCAGAACTGACAAAGCACCGAAGCAGCGTCCCGCACGCCACATCGCCAAGCCTTGCAGCCGTCATTGATTCGCAGGTTACGCCCCTGCGGCATGACCGTTGCGTATGAATGCGGCAAGCCTCCGCGCAGCGCCCACTTTCCATAGGAGTTCGTCATGCGTTCGATCCATCGGCTGAGTTCACTGGCCCTGAGTCTGTTCCTCGCGCTTGCAACCGCGACCGCTGCACTTGCCCAGACCGACAGCACCAGCAACACGGCGACCCAGACCACCTCGACTTCCCAGGCCGCGCCAGCGATGTGGTATTCGGGCTGGTGGATGTGGGCCGTCGGGATCGGCGTGTTCTTGCTGGTGGTGATCGCCATGACCAATCGCGGCCGCTCCAGCAACGCCTGAGGGGCTCGGATGTCGTCCAAGGATAGCGATTCTTCGCCAGACCTGTCGGTCGGTCACCTCGGCACCGGGGGGGCCATCAGCGCGCCGGATACCAGCGAACTGCGCTATCGGGAGCTATTCGACTCGATGAGCGAGGGGCTGTGTGTCATCGAAGTCATGTTCGATGACGCAGACCGCCCGTTCGATTACCGCTTTCTGGAGACCAATCGCGCCTTCACCGAGCAGACCGGCATCGGCGACGCCGTGGGACGCACCATGCTCGAGATCGCGCCCAACATGGAGCCGCGTTGGTTCGAGTTCTATGGGCAGATCGCCCGAACCGGCGAACCCATGCGCATCGTGGATGAGGCCAAGGAGCTCGATCGCTGGTTCAAGGTCTCCGCGTACCGTATCGATGGCGATGCGAATCATCGGATCGCGGTGCTGTTCAGCGAT
>Ga0163144_10010951_pt1 | contig 19246 bp, 18 predicted proteins | sample OliLak19BULKMAT1_FD_123175 | JGI IMG/M metagenome (GOLD analysis project Ga0163144, IMG submission 123175) | Freshwater microbial mat bacterial communities from Lake Vanda, McMurdo Dry Valleys, Antarctica - Oligotrophic Lake LV.19.BULKMAT1 | ecosystem: Environmental > Aquatic > Freshwater >... | reverse complement strand
TATGTCCCTGGATGCCCCCCGACTCCTCAAGCCTTGCTTTATGGCTTGATTGCATTGCAAAAGAAGATTGATGGGCAAAGCATTACAAACACCGATGATGTGCCTTGGTATGGCATGGGACCCTCTGACCCAACCCCTGTACCCATTTTGGGCCCCGATATTATTGACCCACGCCAAATGGATATGATTCGCCGTGCTGCCGAACAAGCCTCTACAAAAGAGGGTTCGATTCCTTCTGTTCGTCAGTTGCCCTCTAGCGCATCTGTGGCGGTCATTGATGCACCTGTAAAGACTGCTCCTAAAGTAGAATCGGCTAATTCTCCAGAAGATGACCGCCGTGCTGCTGCACTGGCGCGTAAGGCTGCGCGTGCAGACAAAGCCACTGGTGGCGAAACAGCCAGCGCACCTACCTCTGTTGCAACGCTAGAGGGTGGCTCTAAGCCATGGGAAGAATCGAATGACGTGCGCGAACAACGCCGTTTGGCGGCACTGGCTCGTAAAGCCTCACGTTCACAAAAAGGTGAAGGATAAAGTACATGGTTGATATGAGTGAATCAGACGTAAAAACGTCCCCCATTGCAGACGCAATTGTAGATTTAAAAACTGCTTTCCCTGCCGACGTTTCTGATGATACCCGTGCTGGTTATCAGGGTGTGATTATCAATAAAGATAAGCTACCCGAAGTTGCCCAATACATCAAAGCAACACTTGGGTTTGATTATCTTTCTAGTGCAACGGCGGTTGATTATTTAGGCGAAGGCAATCACAGCAACGACCACTTAGAAATGGTATATCACGCTTACCGCACTACAGGTGGTAGTGCTTTAGTGTTTAAGGCACAAACAGATCGCACTGAAGCTACAATTCCATCGCTGATTAACGTTTGGCGTGGTGCAGATTTTCAAGAGCGTGAAGCGTGGGATTTGTACGGCATCAAGTTTGAAGGGCATCCTAACCTAAAGCGCATTTTGCTTTGGGAAGGCTTTGCCGGCTTTCCAATGCGTAAAGATTGGGAAGAAGCCTACTTTGAAGAACAACACAAACCCTTTGATAGCCGTTGGCCCAGTGGTCATGTGCATCGCGCAGAAGAACGTAATCTTTTTGGCAAGAACGTAAAGTACCCCGCCGATATTGATTTGAGCCGTCTATCTGATGTGTCGGAATCTGATTTATACACAGGCTTTGGCTTGGGCGTAGATACGACACAAGTCACCGATGAACATGGCATTGCAACCGACCAATTGATTGTGAACATGGGACCTCATCATCCTAGTACACACGGTGTGTTCCGTATGGTGATGAAGCTGGACGGTGAAACAATTACCCACCTAGAACCTGTGATGGGGTATTTGCATCGTAACCACGAAAAAATTGGGGAACGTAACACCTATCTTCACAATATCCCCTTTACAGACCGCCTAGACTATATTTCTAGCATGGGCAACAATCACGGCTACGTTTTGGCTGTGGAGCAATTGTTGGCTTTGGGCGCGAGGTGGCAACCCCCAACCTATCGTACCGAAGTGGTGCGTGTGCTGATGGTAGAACTATCACGCATTGTCAATCACCTGTGGGCAATTGGTTTCTGGCTTAATGACCTTGGTGCATTCTTTACGCCCGTGTTGTACTTTATCCAAGAGCGTGAACGCATTCTTGATTTCTTTGAAGCGGTTGCAGGTAGCCGCATGATGTGTAACTACATGCGTTTTGGTGGTGTTTTTGCCGACTTGCCAGAGCGTATTCGTACCATTGCCAACCTCATGAATGACCGTGTGCGTGATATTGACACGATGACATTCTTAACCGAAATGATTAATGAGCGTATTCCACGCACGATTGATGACCTAGACCTGTATTTAACAGAAAACGATATTGTGCGTTCCCGTTCTGTGGGTGTGGGGTATTTAAGCCCAGAAGATGCGATTAACTATAGCGCGGCGGGTCCTTTGTTGCGTGGTAGCGGCGTTGCTTATGATGTGCGCCGTGCCGAACCTTATAGCATTTATGGCGAACTTGATTTTGATGTTGCGGTACAAGATAGTGGTGATATGTATGCTCGTTACTTGGTACGCCTGCAAGAAATGCGTGAAAGTGTGCGTATTTTGAAGCAAATTTTGCCACGTTTGGAATACACTAAGGGCGAATCTGTTGCTTCTAGCTTTCAGTATTCGGGCAAAGTGCCAATTGGTGAATCCTATGCTCGCGTAGAAAATGGCAAGGGTGAACTGGGTTATTATCTTGTATCGGCAGGCGACAAGAAAACCACTTCTAACGCGTGGCGTTATCATGTTCGCGCCCCAAGTTTCATTAACCTCACGCCTTTGGGCTTGATGTCACAGGGGACAAAGGTTGCGGATGTGGTGGCAATTTTAGGTAGTATTGACATTGTACTTGGCGAAACAGACCGTTAATCAGCGAATATGGGGTGTTCTTGATGACAGGAACACCTTCTATCTATGAGGATAAGACATGAATGGCATTGGTTTAATGAAGGGAATGTGGCTCACACTTCGTCACTTCGTAGAATCTTACGTAGACGATGTGCGCTATGGTTTTAAGAAGTTTTCGCCAGATGTAGATAACTTTGAAGCACGCCAAGGTACACAATCTACAGGCGTTTTAACAGTGCAATATCCTGATGAAAAACTGGCGATGCCAGAACGTTTTCGCTTTGTGCCTTTCTTGGTGGTAGAAGACCATGACCACCCAGAACGAGCGGGTAAGGACTGGTGTACAAGCTGCGGGATTTGCGCCAAGGTTTGCCCCCCACAGTGTATTTGGATTGTGCGTGGTAACGACCCTGCAACAGGTCGTCCTGTGCCAGAACCAGAAGCCTTTTTTATTGACATTGATATTTGTATGAACTGCGGTTTTTGTGCTGAATACTGCCCATTTGATGCCATTAAGATGGATCATGATTATGAGCTCGCCAGCTATGACCGCACTTCTAACCACATTTTTGACAAAGAAAAGCTCTCTAAAGAGTTTAAGTATTGGAAGACAATTGCCCCCACACGCGCCCAAGAAGAAATGGTGGTGCGTGGCGGATGGGAACATAAGGATGCACAAAAAGCTGCCCGTCGTGGTGGTGCTGCAAAAGAAGAAGCAAAGCCTACCGAAGTAAAACGTGAAGAAGTTCGCGCTCGCAAAGCCGAAACCGAAGCTCCTGTCGCGGTTGTAGCTCCTACTGCGGAAACCACCCCCGTTTCTGCGCCACCTGTTACTGAGGGCGCAAAACCATGGACAGAAAGCGCAGAAGACCGCGAAGCGCGCCGTCAAGCTGCACTAGCGCGTAAAGCCGCGCGTGGCTCTAAGAAAGAATAAACGCTAGGCAGCTTTTTAGTTCAGCTTACAAAAACCCACTGAGATGAGATGCTCGGTGGGTTTTTTATTGTCGCCTTCAGCACACTCTTAACTGGGTTCTTTATGATTTTGGGGTGATGGATATGTAAAGGGATGTAAAATGCGCGGTGTAGAAAAACAAAACCTGCCCAGTAAGGTGTGTGTGGTGTGCCAAAAGCCATTTACATGGCGTAAGAAGTGGGAGCGTGTTTGGGACGAGGTAAAGTATTGTAGTGACCAATGTCGCAAGACAAAAACAGCGAAAGAAGCACAGTTATGAGCGAGATGCGTCGTGATTTTAGTAGCCGAGAAGAAATGTTGACTTACTTGGAAAAGGAATTTCCTAGCGCACATGCTCGCGCTCCTCAAGTTTCAGAGACGTTGGGCGGACGAAAAGAAGCCCTAAAACGTTTGGCAAAAACCTCTACTGGTAAATCATACGAAAAAACGCGCAATTATCTTGATGGTACGGTTACGCGCCTGTCGCCTTACATCCGCTATGGGGTACTTAGTCTTGCCGAAGTACGCGATGAGGCGTTAAGTCTTGCTTCACACCCGCTAGATGTTGAAAAGTTCATCAACGAATTAGGCGTGCGCCATTATTGGCAATTGGTGTATAAGGCGTTAGGGCATGACATCTGGAAAGATATTGAAGCCTACAAGACGGGTTTTTCGGCACATCAGTATGCAGATATATTGCCTGATGACATTCGGCAAGCAGAAACAGGCGTGCGCTTTATTGATGATTTTATCACAGAGCTTTATGACACGGGCTATATTCATAACCACGCGCGTATGTGGTTGGCGGGCTATGTGGTGCATTGGAGGCGTATAAAGTGGCAGGTAGGGGCAAGGTGGTTCTTGGAACACCTATTGGATGGCGACCCTGCAAGCAATAATTTGTCGTGGCAGTGGGTGGCAAGCACGTTTAGTCAGAAACCCTATTTTTACAACCTAGAGAACGTCATACGGTTTACAGGTGATAAGTATAAGGGGAACGCTGAAGTGTTAGGGCATGAAGATGTTGATGCGTCTTATGATGACCTTGCACGCCGTTTGTTCCCCAATGTTGAACTGGGGGATAACCAGCGCGATAAACCACAAAGGAGGGGAAACCGCAAATGAAAACGATTATTTGGGTACATGGTGATAACCTTAACTTACAGCAGATGGCGTTTAAGACTGCTCCAGACGCGCCCAGTGTTTTTGTTTGGGACGAAGCATTGGTAGAAGAATGGCAGTTGTCATTTAAGCGGATTGTGTTTATCTATGAATGTTTGCTTGAACTGCCTGTGGTGATTCGCAAGGGAGATGTGGCTGATGAAGTGGCGGCATTTGCTTTAGAACACGGCGCGAACATAATTTTAACGGCGACAAGCCCTAGCCCACGTCACCATTTAATTTGCCAAGGCATTGCTTCTAAAATGCCGAAGGGTAGCCGCTTAGAGGTGCTACATGACCCTTCGCTTGTATCTACAGAGGACAACTTTGATGTGAGTCGCTATAGCCGTTATAGCCGATATTGGAATGTCATTAAGTGGGATGCAATGAAACCCACAAAAGAATGACAAATGCCCTATAGCCGAATTTAGAAGATAACCATTATAATAATTCCTATGAACTCTCCATTTAGGAAAGGAAACGGAATGAGTGACTTACGCGAACAAGTGATGACTGCGCTCGAAACAGTGATTGAGCCTGAATTGCATCAAGATATTGTAACGCTAAACATGGTACGTGACCTACAAGTTGTGGGGGAAGTCGCCAAGTTTACGATTGTTCTCACAACGCCCGCTTGCCCGTTGAAAGATGTGTTTATTCAACGCTGTAATCAGGCAGTGATTGGCACCGTGACGGGAATTCAAAAGCTAGAAATTAGCTGGGATGCCCAAATGCCTAAAGACCGTCGCCTTCAGGGGCGAATGAATATGCCCATGAACAGCATTATTGCGGTTTCTAGTGGTAAGGGTGGTGTGGGTAAAAGTACGGTTTCAACCAATTTGGCGGTGGCTTTGGCGCAAGCAGGCGCAAGAGTAGGGCTAATTGATGCCGATATTCTAAACCCCAATGTGCCACAAATGATGGGGCTGATGACGGGTCGCCCTAAGGTCATTAATAACAAGATGCAACCCATCGAAGCCTATGGTGTGAAAGTGATGAGCACAGGCTTTTTGATGTCCCCTGAAAAGGCGATGATTATGCGGGGTCCTATGCTTCACAGTGCCATTCGCCAATTTTTTGAAGATGTAGACTGGGGGCAACTGGATTACATGATTGTGGACTTGCCACCTGGAACCGGGGATGCCCCTCTTTCGCTTGTTCAGCTTGTGCCTCCTACGGGTGCTGTAATTGTAACGCAACCGCAAGAGGTGGCTGTGTCTGACGCGATTCGTGCGGCTTCTATGTTTGACCAGCTTAAAGTACCCGTGCTTGGTGTGGTCGAGAACATGGCGGGCGATTTCTTTGGTACAGGTGGCGGTGAACGCCTTGCTAAAGAGCGTGGCGTGCCATTCTTGGGGCGTGTGCCGTTATCTGCGAATGTGCGTGAGGGCGGAGACTTTGGTCGCCCTGTAGTAGAGTTTGGAGCGGATACGCCAGCAGGCGTAGCGTTCTCTGAAATGGCAGGTACTATTGCTGGTAGAGTTAGTGTGATTATGATGCAGTCCCCCGACATCATCCCCATTAACATTATTGGCTAGTGTGTTTTTTAAGGGTGTGCTGGTCACACCCTTAATCGTTTAGCCCATAGACTTTTATTTCCTCTTCGGGTTTAGCAGGGTTGTAACGACCAATAAGTACCCAAAAAAGGTAACTTATGAGCAATGCAAAAGCGTAGCCAATCATGCTGGCAATCTGTTCGTTGGGGTCATAACGGCACATCAACAAAACTGCCATAGAAACAATGAACCCTCTAAACATGCGCTTATGACGCTCGACCATACGTTGTGCAAGAATGAGCAACCCACCAAAAGACAGGCTGATTAGAACAATGTAACCTGAATCCATACCACCTCCTGTTATATAGGAAACCTTTATCGTATCAAAACCACTTTCATTGTAGAATACTTCAATTGGTGTTCCCTTAATGGTTCTCGAATATGGTATAATTTAACAAGGTGTAACTTTAGGAGTTGAACGGCATGGTTGATATAAGTGTTACAGGTCACAATCAAATTACGCTTATGGAAGTGAGCGGTCGTATTGACAGTTTTAATGCGAACGAGCTAGGCGATGCACTTACGGGCGAGATTGACGGTGGGAACATTCAAATTGTTCTGGACTTGGGTAATGTTGAATTTATGAGCAGTGCTGGGCTAAGAGAACTCGTTAATTCCTTGAAGCGTACTAAGCGTGCGGGGGGGGATTTGCGTCTTGCACAACCTTCAGACCGTGTGCGTGAGGTGCTTGAGATGTCTGGTTTAGACACGGTGTTTCGCATTTATGCCTCTCATACAGACGCAATCAACAGTTACTAGCTTGTTTAAGCGAGCCTAACAATGAAACGTCTTAAAGTTCCTGGTGAACTAAAGCACGTTCCCACAGCTTGCTCTTTTGTGGTAGATGCGTTGAAAGAAGCTGGCATGAACGACAACTTTCAGTATGCCTATGAGCTGGTGGTTGACGAAATTTGCACCAATATCATTCAGCACGGCTATGGCAATGAGGGTAGAGACAAGACGATTGAACTCATCATCGAAAAATATGCAGACCGTTTCCAATTGCTTATCTTAGACGATGCGCTAGCTTTTGACCCACTAGCCCACGAGTCTGCCATTGCCATTGCAGAGGAAGGTATAGATGGACTTCAATCTGGTGGTTGGGGCATCATCTTTACCAAAAAGATGATGAACAGCGTCGCTTATCGTTATGAGCAAGGGCGTAATTGCCTTGTCTTAGAGAAACTCTTTTAGTTTTATCGTCCTTCTCTCCAACCGTTAATATCATCTAGGTTAACCTGTCCATAAGGTGGCAGGTAAACGCCTACACGCTCGCCATTTTCCATACGAAAACATTCTTGTGCTGTGGCAGGCAAGTCTTGGCGTGGTGACAACAGCGCGTTTTCTGGTGAAAAGTGATTCCATGTTGCCCGTGATATTTCCTCAATGATGGGCCAAAGCCTGATGTAATCTTGGAAGCCTGTTGCGCCAGTATCCTCCCACAAAAAGATAGAGATGACATAGTCTTTACCATTGGGTGGGAACACAATGCCCGAAACGCCTGTTACTTCACCCACCCACCCATTTTTGTAAGAAATTCGCGTTCCTTCTGGAACCCCCCCCTCAAGTAGCCGATTTAACTCCAAGCCACTCATCAGTTCAATCATTTGCCGACATTCTCTTTGGGTAAATTCGCCACTGGGGTAAGCTGTGATTAGCCCAGAATTGTAGTAAGCGCAATCATAAACCATCTGAAAGAGAGTTCCCAAGTCCTCAGCAGTCGTTTGGTTAAAGGAGTCTGGACGGGTGTTAAAGTCAGGGTTAGGGAAAGTGGGTGGTGTTTCAATAGACCCTAACACCTGGTTAGGAGAACCATCAATAAATGGGGCTGTGATATAGGTATTCTGTGCGCCCAGATATTGCACGGTCTGTGTGACATCTGCAATCCCTCTAAACAAGTTCCCTTGCCCAATAATGTCACTCATAATGAGATTTGAGGTTGAATTGGCGCTGCAAAGAAGTGAATTTGCCATCAACCAAGCGTTGTCTTGGCTTACTTCGCCCTCCAGTACCTTAAAATAATCAATCAAAATAGGAAACTTGATGGTGCTTGCTGCTGTAAATGCGACATCGCCCAAAATACTAATTTCTTCGCCTGTTTTTAGGTCTAGGACAAATACAGATGCAACACTGGTTTGACCGTCATAGATAAACCCTTGTGCGTCCAAATAACTAATGATGAGTTCTTCAAGGTCTGAGAGGTTGGGTTCTTCAAGTTGTCCGCCACTAATGGGGAGGTCTACAAAGCGTTGGTTTGAACTACGGAGGGCTGCATCTGCTAGTGTAACCGCACGGTCAATATCTAGCTCATAACCACTTTCCCCCGAAAGTGGCAGAAAAGTTTGGAAATCATAGCCAACATTGGAGGCGGGACGGTCGAATACTAACGCGATTTGTTCTAATTGTGTGCGTAGTGCAGATTGTTGATAGTCTGCAATCAGGGCTATGTTTGTTCTGTCTGTGTCGTCACGACCCAACAGATAATCTGTAAAGCGTTGCCAAAAGCCCCCTTCGGTTTCACTAGAGGCGTTTGCTTCTGCCAGCATGGTGGGCAAGTTTAGCCGAAATCCGATGGTATCGGGGCTAATGTTAATGGGCTGGTCACGATAATAGAGAGTGATAGGACTAGCATAGGCTTGTTCAACACGCGCATTTGCTTCTGAAAGGCGTAAATTGCCAACTGGTATGCCGGCAATGGTAAGCCCACTAGAGAGAAGGCTTTCGCGTTGGGTAAAATTGGTGAGTTCTAAAACAAACCAACTTAAAGCAGTTAATATCAGTGTGATACTGACGAGTAAGAGAATCGGAAATCCGCGTTGACGAGGTTTTGAAAACTTGCTCATGACGACTGTCCTTGTAAAAATGTGTGTGAAGCACTGATAGCATCGTAATGAAACTTGTGGATGGGTGGAATTTCTTCAAAGTTAAACCAGCGATACCCCATAAGTTCGCTACTGATGCCTTGAATGTCGTTGCTTGTTTGGCAAATAAAGGCAATATCAAGGTGGTGATACTTGGTTTTTTCTAGCAAAATGAGGTCGGTTTTTGTAACGTTAAGCCCTAATTCTTCTTTAAGCTCTCTTGTAACGGCTTGTTGGGGTGGTTCGTTGAAGCCAATCCACCCGCCTGGCAACCCCCATGGTAGCTGGGGATGAAAGACATGCTCGACCAGCAATACTTGATGATTATTCCAAACGATTCCGACAACCCCCACAGAGTATTTAGGTTGTACAAAACGGTATAGATAATAGGGAATGATAATGAGACGGGGCATCTTGCGAATGAATTGTGCAACGCGATTTTTTAACTTTGGAACATTCATTGAACCTACCTAAACACCAATATAATGAGCGTTAGTCTAAACACTGTATTGAATTGCGTCAAGCGAAGAACATGAAACTGTGTCTTACCTTAAAAACGAAATTGTACGTTTGTGCTATAATGACGACATTGTTTGTTCAATAACGAGTACGATGGAAGGTAACCTTGAACCCTTCAACATTAGACCTATTTAACTTGTTTGTACGTGCGCCGGGCGACTTTTTATACTTTTTATTGGTGATTGGTTTTACGGTTGCCAGCCTGTTCATGGCGTTAGAAATGCGTCAATATGCGGGCTTAGAACGTGCTTATAAACGCTATGGTCTAGCGCTGGTTGGTGTTCTTTTGATGTGGGCGTTTATGGTATCTGGCGCGTTGTACGCGTCTTTTACCCAACAAAGCGCACTGGCTATTGTCCCCCCGATAGAGCGTGTGGTGAATGTGGTTGTTGTGTGTTTATTGGGGTGGGCGTTTCTTACCGCAGACCATGAGAGATGGGGTAGAACTTCGAATTTAGTAGTGCTACTGTTTATTGCATTGGCATTTGTGGGTTACATTCTTACGGGCGCCGAGTGGGTTTCATTGGCTAATGATGCAACAGTAGATTTTAACTTACGCTATGGTGCATCCTGGTCTGCGGTGCTTGTGGTTTTAGCAACACTTGGCACATTGCTCTCGATTGGTTTGCTTCGTTACGTTTTGGATGCTCCCTTAAAGCTCGTATTCTTCCTGATTATATTGTTTGGCGCGTTGTATCAGTTGGTGCAAGGGTCATTTATCGGCTCGTACGCGGGCATTACCCGAGTGAGCCTTGTGCTTTCATTTGGGCTTGTGCCTGTTATGATTTACCGTTTATTAGCACATCAAATGACTGCCCTTGCTCAAAAAGTCCAAGAGGCGAGCCAAGCGGTTGTTCGTCCAGAATCCTTGCCACGCCCCATCCCACCCAAGCAAACTGCACCCGCAGAAATCCAGTCTGTGCTACTGATGCGAACACTGGGACTGGTTTTAGATAACGCGACCGCTGAGAACATTCCCGAGCAAATTGTGAAGGCAACTTTGGATGTTTTAAGAGTGGATATCGGCATTCTGTTAAAGATACAGGATGCAAATTATGCAGATATTGTATATGCCTATGATAAGGTTATGCGCCGAAGCCCTGGTGGTATTGCACTCAATTTGAATCAACAACCCACCCTTGTAAATGTGATTGAAAGAGGGCTTCCTCGCACACTTTATGTTGACCGCAATAAAGAGGAACTAGAAGACCTTTTTACACGGCTTGATATAGACCGTATTGGTGTCGTCTACTTTCAACCTTTGATGCGTTCGCAGACCTTACAAGGTATTTTGGCGGTAGGCTTGCCTTATTCGGAGCGTGAACTTGACGAAAATACGCTAGAGCTTCTTAAGAGTGTGGGCATTTTGGCGTCAAACTTGTTATATCTTAGTGATGAAGCCCGTGAATCGCGTATTTTGGCTGAAGACAGGGCAATTCAGGCGATGGTAGAAGGCGTTGCACTTAGCCAAATGCCTGATGATGCGGTTTTTAATGCGCGTCAGGAAATGCAGGCAAGGCTTCAATTGGCACGTGAGCAAATTAGCCATCTGGGCAAACAAGTAATGCAACTTAAACTACAACTTGATGATGAGCGTACTCGCTTGGTTTCATTGGTAGGGGATACGCAAGGAGGATTGAGCGTTTCGCAGACGTTCATGGCAATTCACGACGAGCAACAACGCCTGAGAGATGACAGAGACCGCCTGACGAAACGCCTTCAAGAGGCAGAAACTGCGCTAAACAGCGTGACTGCTTCTAGCAACGATGCGGTTATTAAGCAACTCGTTGAAACACTACGCAAAGAGCAAGAGACGCTACAGCAAGAGCGCGATAGACTTCAGCAACAATTAGACGAAATGAAGCAACAACCACTAGGAGCATCTATTGAAGAGATGTCTGGTTTGGTGCAGAAGATGCAAGCCGAACAAACATTACTTGAGCAAGAACGTCGCCAACTGAATGACCAATTAAGCGGGATGCAAGGTCAACTTAAGGCACTTGGCATTGAAGAAGGGGCGGGAGGGCTGGCACAACTTGCGAAGTTGTATGAAGAACGCGCCACACTAGAAGAACGCTTAGACAATTCACTAAAAGAAAAAGAGCTTCTGCTTTCTGAACGCGCAAAATTAGATGGTGTGATCCACAACGAAAAAGAGCGCGATGCCCAAATTTCAAACCTACAACTACAAATCGAAAATCTAGCCGTTGACCGTGAAACAGCCCTAAAGCAACGTGATAAACTTAAGCGTGAATACGAAACCCTCCAAGAGAAATTAAATGTCGTTAAAGAGCATCGTGCGCGTTTATTGGCACAAGTTTCGGGCTATGAGCTAGAAAAAACTGAGCGAGGCGAAGACTCTTTAACCGAAAAAGTGGCGATTACACAAGATGCTTTTATGTATCAAACACAACAACCCGATTTATTTGTGGCGTTGGTCCAAGAACTTCGCACACCACTCACCTCATTAAAAGGTTACGTTGATTTGTTGCTGGGAGAATCTGCGGGTATTTTGGGTGAAATGCAACGCAAGTTTTTACAGCGCGTTTCTGCAAATAGCTCACGATTAGAGATGATGGTAGAGGAGCTTGTGCAAGTGACACAGCTAGACACAGGTCACTACAAACTAGAACCTATGCCTGTTAGCATTGTTGCGCTGATAGAAGATGCCATCACGAATGCCTCTATTCAGTTTAGAGAGAAAGGGCTTTCTTTAAGCCTTGACCTTGACGATGACCTGCCGTTGCTTTCGGCAGATAAAGACTCCTTATCACAAATTGTGGGGCAGTTGCTTACCAATGCCTATTTGGTCTCGCCTCGCCAATCCTCGGTGACGGTGATTGCCCAACAGCGTCAGCTTGCGCTTGGCAATGATAAACCTATTGAAGATGTGGTGTTTGTGTCTGTTGAAGACCGTGGCGGCGGTATTCACCCGGAAGACCTTCCGCGTGTTTTCTCACGCAAGTACAAAGCAGAAAATCCCTTAATTCAGGGTTTAGGGGATACAGGTGTAGGCTTATCTATTGCTAAAACCCTCATCGAGGCACATGGTGGGTATTTGTGGGTAGAACAAAGACCTAATGTGGGTAGCATCTTTAGCTTTGCATTACCGCTGCACCCAAAAACCGAAGAGGAAAAATAACATGCAACGAAATATCCGAGCCGAAATATTTGTGGCAGCTATTGCACTGATACTCATTGCGTTTGTGTTTGTCTCTGCAATTTTTTTGTCTAATACAGTAACAACACCTACCGTTGGTGCGCCAACATTGGTGGGCAATGTGAGTGTAGATAGCAACTTAGATAATGAGACAGCCACAGTCACCACTATTGTAAGTGTGGCAACTATCTTCACTGCTACTGTAGAGGTGCAAAGCATGATTGATGAGGAAGCAACGGCAACGTCGAATGCAATAGATACGGTACAAGTAACGAATACATCACGCGCCACAGCCACACCGCGTGCAACCAATACGTTGCAAGTAACGAACACACCGCGTGCAACCAATACGTTGCAAGTAACGAACACACCGCGTGCAACCAATACGGCGCAAGCGGCAAATACACCGCGTGCAACGAATACGGCGCAAGCGGCAAATACACCGCGTGCAACGAATACGTTGCAAGCGGCAAATACACCGCGTTCTACGGCAACGCCGCGCCCAACGAATACGACGCAAGTAACAAATACGCCACGAGCAACGAATACGCCACGCACTACAGCCGCGCCAGGCGTGACGAATGCAGTAACTGCTACCCGTACCCCAAGAGCAAACATTACACCCACCGACCAGCCTTCTGTGCGCTTGGAGCTAACACCCAGCCGTACACCTACCAACTGCCAGCTTCCCAATGGCTGGGCAACTTACATGGTTGAACCTAACAATACACTGTTTGCAATTTCCCTTGCTGTAAACAGTACCGTAGAAGAACTGCGCACTGTCAACTGCTTAGTAAACGCCGACAACATTCGTTCAGGGCAGATGTTATTTGTTCCGCGTTTGCCTATAAACCCTGTGTCAACGCTAGGCACGGGAAGCGTTGGCTCAAATCGTGCTGTAATGGGGTGTATTTCGCCCGAAACGCTCATTATCAGCCCAACGCGTCTACAACGCCTAAATAACGTCTTTGTAGTGCTGGGAACGGCTTCTAGGGCAGACTTTTGGTACTATAAGCTAGAAGTGCGCCTTGAGGGGTCAACAACCTATAATTTCTACAGTGATAGCTATGTTCAGGTGAGCAATGGTGTTTTGGGCGAGATTAACCCAAAACTATTTGGTGCAGGAGAGTATTGGATTCGTTTGTCTGTTGTGGATATTGCGGGCAGAATTTTAACGGATATGTTCTGTGAAGTCCCTGTGATATTTGAATAGCCATTTGTTCTCACTCTATCATGGGCTATACTAACGCCCGTTTTAAGTATGTGTTGAATGGGAGTGAGTATGGCAACCTTAAAATGGTTGAGAGACTTTTTAGCGTTTAGGCTATTGCCGTTTGTGCTGGTTTTGGGTGTCTTTTGGTCTGTGTGGCAAGCGACGGCACTTCTTAGCGCCAAGACTACCCAAAATGCTGATATTGAACGCGAACGAGACAATTTTAACTTAACGGCTACGATGATTGCACCTTTATCTAAAAGTAATGCGGATGGGCAAGCACGCGGTAAAATAAAGCCTGTTCGTTATCAATTTGCGACAAGCACACCAGAACCCTCGAGTGGTGGTTTTGTTGTAAGTACACCCGATGCAATGCCATCTAGCACGCCACCACCTTCTGCAACACCTGTGCCTAACTTACCTGCAACGGCGTTCATTGCCCCCACATTTTTCCCCGCAGGGGCTTCGGATGTTGTAGAAATTGCGGGGACAGCAGTTCCTACGCCTGCACCCCTTATCCCCAGAGACTATGAACTTATCAACATTCTTTTGCTGGGGAGCGACGAAGAAGTTGTAGACGATAATACGATTCGTACTGATACGATGATTATTGTGTCGATTAATACGCAGACGAAAACAGTTGCCATGCTGGGCTTGCCACGCGATTTATTTGTGTATGTCCCCACGCCAACGATGACGCGCCTTAATACGGTGTATGGAATTGGCGAAAGTTTTGGGTGGTCTGGGGGTGGTTTTGGCTTGCTACGCCAGACAATTTTCTATAATTTTGGGGTTAATGTGCATTACTATGCTAAGGTAAATTTTAGTGGGTTTGAAACCATTATTGATACACTGGGTGGCATAGAGATGGTTGTGGATTGCGACTATCAAAACTACTATCCTGTAGATGATATTGACCTCACACGCCCCATTGAAGAAAACTACTACATGAGGACACTGCCCATCGGCTATTACAAGTTTGATGGCTTTGATGCCTTGTGGTACGCTCGTATTCGTAATCTGACGGATGACTTTGACCGTGTGCGTCGTCAACAATTGATGTTAAGAGCTATTTTTAGAGCAGGTGTGCAAAGTGGTACCATTAATAACCTGCCTACGCTATGGGGTGAATTAACAGAAGTGGTTGAGACTGACATTCCTTTTGATGTGGTGCTAGGGTTAATTCCGATTGCATTACAAATTGACCCGTTACAGGTAGAAGATTTTAGACTGATAAGGACGTACCACACGACACCGTGGCAACCTACCAGTGGTGCTTTAGCGGGACAGGCGGTGCAGGTCCTCAATTATGAGCCTATACGTGATTTACTGGTTGATTTTTACCAGCCCCCTACCTCAAGCCAAATTGACGCTCAATCGGCGCGCGTAGCGGTGTATAACGGCACAGAAAATGAAAATTGGGATATTGTGGCTGCCGAAGTGCTACGAAACAATGGTATTAACGCAGTCGCGCTAGGCACTTCACCCAATGGGGTATTGACCAATACATTGCTTGACCAAGTGGGTGAAGACAAGGGTAGCCCTGTGCCTACGATGCTAAAGGCACTAAACCTTACAGGACGGGATGTGACTGTTTTGCCAAATGCAAGCCGTGAGTATGATTATGAACTCATTGTGGGTGAGAACTTTCAGTCTTGTACTTCCAATGTCTTACCCATCGAAAATCCCTAGACCAACGCAATAACTTAAATCATGAGGGAATATTTTTATTCCCTCATGATAATTATGAAAGCAGAAAACGATGTGTGATCGTTTCTTCCTCTTCTAGCACACTGTTTTGTTTAAGCGTTTCTAAAATATGGCGTGCTGTTTCCTCTGAAATTAGGAAAATTTCCATCAGGGCATTGATACTGAGCCAACCCAAATAATTTGCTAAAACTGTGGCTTGTTTCGTAAGATCAACAGTGATGTTTGTCTCGGACGTAATCGTTTCGGCAGAGGAGACTTCCATAACTTGTGTGTCGCGGTCAAGCAAGATGGCTGTCGCACGGGTTAAAATGGGATTTGTGTTTTTCTGAGATATGTTCGGCTTTTGCGGGGGTGTCATATCCGGTGGTGTTAGCAAATCAGTCATGCCAGTTTTGCCGCTAACGTTGGGTATTGTTGGTGTTTCTTCTTGGCGTTGTTGGCGCGTTTCTTGCCAATAAGTAACGGCGTTAAAAAGCTCTTTGTTTGTGGTAGAACAAATTTCCACGGGGGTTATTTTTCGGGCTTCTGTGCCGTTTACTTCTACAATAAACCCATCCACAAACCGCAATAGTGAAGGATGAAAGTCGGGGATTTGGTCTGTGAGTAGTTTTGCAGAAGTACGCATCACAATGTGTGTTTTGATAATTTGTCTGAAAGGCTGGAAATTTTCGGAATCGTTGATGGTAACAATAAAGTGAATACCAAAGGCATCACCACTTTTTAACAAAGACAGTATCATTGGCAAAAAGCTATTGAGACCTGTTTGCCAGTCGGGGTCTGTAAGGCTATCCAAGATGACCAACAAGCGTGGTAAACGCCCCTTGCCATGCTCTTTGGCAATGTCGTTAAATTGCGCGATATCGGACACCTCTAGCTCCGTAAAGACGCTTTCTCTACGTTGTCTCTCATTAACTAAGCCTTCTAAGATGCGCTGTAAGCTGTCGGGCTGAACAATAATTTTTCCTAGTGTGTGGGGTGTAGCAACGAGTGCTTTAATGCTTTCATTGCCTTTACCTGCTAAAATAAGCCGTAGCTCACTAGGGGTATTTAGTGAAATAAGTGTAATAATTAGACCTCTCATGAAATGTTGTTTGGCGTTGTCACTGCCAACAATCAATAGATGGCGTAGAGTTTCTAAATTATTTACGACAAGCTCTTGCTCTAATGTAATGCCCAAAATAAAGGACGTTAACGATTTTGTCGTGCGAAACGTGCTTCTTACCAATAAACGGCGCAGGCTTAGGGGGCGGTGGGCATCGGTGCGAAGCAAAATGCCAATGGTATTCTCGTCATCTTGAAGTTTTGGCATAAACCCAATAAGCCAATCAGAATGAGATTCTGCGACGCGCGCTAAACTGCGACGAATTTCTTGAGAACTAATGGTGCGCCGATTACCTAACCTGCCAATGGTTTCTGGCTTGGCGATGTATAGCGTATAAGAGGGCATAGACCGCACGTTAATAATCTTCGCTGGTGTTTCCATGTCTGCTAATTCGCGCTGAATTGTAAGCATATGGTCACGAATTGAACCATCACCACCAGGCGGGGGTGCGCCTTGTTCGAGGATGTCTGCGATAGATGGTGTTAGCCAGTTGGCTTCATCCATTCTGCTATATAATTCAGGCATGGTTGTTCCTCATAGAAGATGATGACTAATGATTACAAGCATAAATCCAAATCGTATTTTTCGCCATAAAGAAGCACAGGTGGTTACACAAAATGGTTCTTTGGTATCGTTTTATTCTTGGGTTCATTTTTATTTGCTGTGGTGCATGTGTAAGCGTGGATACCGAAGGAACAGCCACTTCGCAGTCCAATTCGCTATCACGACAACCGCTTTTTGTTACACCCACTCTTTTGGGTGCTTGTGACGAAAATAACGCCCATGAATTAGAGGAGTGGCTTACGACATTTCAGGCTGTAAAGCAAAACGCCCCAATATGGGGTATAGAAGCACTTGGTCAGTCGATAACACTTACCGGTGATGCTTATAACCGCCTCCTAACCGCACATGATGCTATGGCAACACGCCCAACATTGGCGTGCGCTTTAGAGGCGCGCGAGACTTTGCTAGGCTATTTATTGGGTATGGCGAGTTTACTTACTGATTACAGCCAAGAGAAAGACATTACAACTCAAAAAGAAGCACTAGACAAACAATATTTAGAGCTAGAGCGACTAGAAGCCATTGTGGGAGAGCATTTGGAGCGAATAACTAGCCCATAAAGGGAAAATCTCTTTATGGGCTTAACGTTTGCTTTAATCGCGAGCTGTTGGGTCGAATGCGTCACGCACGCCATCACCGATGACATACAAGCAAAGTACAGTAATGAAGATGAAAACACCAGGGAAGATGACCAAGTGTATCCCTTTTCTGAAGTAATCTTGTGCGCCATCTAGCATATTACCCCAGCTAGAGAATGGTGGTTGAACACCAAGACCTAAGTAGCTTAACGCTGCTTCTGCCAAAATAAGCCCACCTATATCGAGGGCTAGTGAAATAGCAACCACCGAAAAAAGATTGGGCAGGATATGAATGAACATGATCCGTAGGGGAGACGCGCCTAATGCACGCGCACTTAGGATATAGTCACGTTCACGGATGGAAAAGGTTTCGCCTCTTACCAATCGTGTTGTACCTGTCCAACCCAGAAAACCAAAAATGAGAATCAGTGCGCCGGGGCCTCTTAAGAACGAACCTGAAAGCGTGGGATTGCGAATAATCACCGCCGACAAAATCAGCAATAAGAAAAGTTGCGGGATAGAGTTTAGGGTTGTGATAATCCAGTTAATGCCGTCGTCTATCGCTCCCCCATAATAGCCGGTAATCATGCCTAATGTTAAGCCGATAGCCAATGAGATAATTGCGCCAAAGAAGCCGATGCCTAACGACACTTGCCCACCGTATAGCAAACGTGCCAAGTGGTCACGTCCTAGGTCATCTGTGCCTAGTACATGCTTTGCCGAACAACCCTCTTGTCCAATTCCTAGAATAGGAATACATGGGGTGGCAAAGGCATTGCCAATATTGGTGCGTTCGTAAGAAACTTCTAAGGCTCTTTCATAAAGGGGTGCGCCTATATAAGCAGAAAACGTCATAAAGGCGATAACAAAGATAGCAACGAGCGTAAGTTTATCTTTGCTTAAACGGCGGAAAGCCTTGTCTGTTAAAGACTCGCCTACGCGTTCTTGTTCGTCATCAAGTTTTGCGATTTTTGATGGCATTGATGAGCTGGCAACCATAGCTTAAAATCCTAACTAAACCGAATACGTGGATCGACAACGGCGTATAAAATATCAGAGATAAGGTAGCCGATAATGGTCGCTACCGCCCCAATAATGACGACTGCCATCACGATAGGATAATCTTGGCTAGTAACTGCCGTTACGCCAGTACGCCCCAAACCATTCCAATTAAAAACACTTTCGGTAATGGCTGCACCGCCAATGACCCCAGTAATAGAGGGACCCAAAAAGGTGGCAATAGGAATCATAGCGTTTCTGGCACCATGTCTAAACCAAACTTCACGGGCGCTTAATCCTTTGGAACGCGCTGTACGAATGTAATCTTGGTTGATTACATCTAGCATAGAGGCACGCATGTAACGGCTAAAACCTGCAATACCACCCGAAGCAAGCACAAAAACGGGTAAAATCATGTATTGTAAGCGTTCCCAGATAGGTGGAAGGGGGCCCATTGTTGTCGGTCCTCTATCCCCTAAAG
>Ga0163144_10010950_pt1 | contig 19250 bp, 19 predicted proteins | sample OliLak19BULKMAT1_FD_123175 | JGI IMG/M metagenome (GOLD analysis project Ga0163144, IMG submission 123175) | Freshwater microbial mat bacterial communities from Lake Vanda, McMurdo Dry Valleys, Antarctica - Oligotrophic Lake LV.19.BULKMAT1 | ecosystem: Environmental > Aquatic > Freshwater >... | reverse complement strand
CGTTCCGTCCTCGTGTCGCTCGCCAGCTACGCCGGCGAGCGACACGAGGACGAGGACAACCCTGACAGGGTGACATTTCTACTTCGGTCTTAAGGGTGACATTTCTATTCCTTGACAACACACGTCGATCGCTACCCATCCGAATTGCCCCGGAAGAACCCAGCCGGTGGCCTCGATATGCGAGCTCAACCGGCCAGAATGGGTGAAAACAAAATCCTAACTTTCTATTTGACGTTCCTATTTCGTTAGGTAAACTTAGACCTAACAAGGATGACCATGACGACTACCCGACAAATCGAACGTTTCTGGCAGGCAAAGGATTATGCCCGTCTGCTCGTTCAGTTGCTTTCCGGACGATCTGAGAACTTTGTTCGAGTGCGCACGGATACCGAGCCGCGCCTTGCAACCGCGGCTTTGGCGCTGGTGCGGTTGGATGAGTTCAACCAATCCCACACCTCAGTCTGTGGCGAACTCGTTCGCACGCTGCTCTCGGCCCAGGAGGCCGATGGTGGTTGGGGCGACCCGATGACGACCTCGCTGTGCGTTCGCGCGCTCAAGACCGCACGGGGACAGGGAATCGCAATCGAACGCGGGCTTGAGGCACTCGCGAACCTGCAGAAGATCGACGGCAGTTTCCCCGCAGAGCCCCTGCGCCGCATGCCGTCCGACGCTTTTGTTACAGCGTTCGTGCTGTACGAAGTGGGTTGCGACGCCCAGCACATTCGCGTGGACGAAGCCCTCATGTGGCTGGACGCCCACACCGGCTCGCTAGACGACGCCACCCGCGTCCTGCGCGACCGCCTGAACATCCGCTGCCACCGTGTGCCGACGGGTAGGAATGTACATTCACAATTTGCCTGGTCGTGAGGCCCGTAGCCGTCGTTGTAGCTGCGCTGGCAATAACTGGTTGAGAGCATCCCGAGAGGATGTTTCTGAACACATCTTGGGCCGCCGATTCGTGAGATGAGCGCTTCGCTGCTGTGTCCAGAAGGCGGGCTTCCCTGTCACAGGGGCGGTTTTAGCCGACTTGTCATCCCGAAGGTAGCGGGATCGACCAGCGGGATCGCGAATGCCCAAGCCTTGGGTCAGTCGAATTTCCTTGGGTCGCTTCCGCGCCCCTCGGGATGAGACGCTAGGTTGGAAAAGAACTGCTCTAGTTCGTCGTCTTCGCGCCGGCCGGGAGTTTGAGGATCATATTGAGCTTGAGCTTCGACGGGTCTTCACCGATCGTCGCTTTGTTCAGCTCGTAGAGTTCCTGCATCTTCTTCGGTGAGCCGTACAGCTTGACGGCGATACGATAGAGGTTGTCATTCGCGCCGACACGGTATTCGTTGGCGCTCGTCGTTCCGGTCGGCGTCGATGCGCTGGCCGCGGAAGGGGCGCTTGCCATCAGGGTGCTGACCAGCGGGGTGCTGGTTGTCGCCGTGGCGGTCGGCTTGACCGAGGCGGCGTCCGGTACGTTGATGGTCATGCCCGGGCGGATCTTGCCCGGGTCGATGCCGGGGTTGGCTCGCGAAATGTGCGGGAAGAAGTGCGAATTGCCATAGACGTCCCGAGCGATCGTGTAAAACGAATCGCCGGACTTGACGACGTAGGCCCGCATGCCGGGCGTTGCCGATGCCGTCGTGCCGGGTGTTGTCCCGGGTGTGATCTCTGTGCTTGCACCGCTGCCCGGCGTGAAAGAGGTCGCGCTCAGGGTCGGCGTTGGGTTGAGTCGGGCAGGATCGACGATCACTGTCGTTGACACCCCACCTGCGGCGTTGGGGTCAGATGTGCCGAGCACGGTCGCGCGCGATGATGTAGCCGTTGAGTCAGCAAAGACGTCGACGGTTCGTTGGGCATCGCTGGGCTTGCCTTCACCGGGGCCTGGCGTGCGCGTCATAAGCGCCGGGGGTGCGCCGGTGTCCAGAAGTCGGCCCCAGTCGGGCTCACCCTGGGCGGTCGCAACGGTCGTATTCGCCGTTGGCATCGCTGTCACCGAGCGAGCGGGCTCACCGGTTGACTCGATCGTAACCGAGCCAGCCGTCCGCTTGGCGGTGGTCTCCGTGGATCCACCGGTAAGCGATAGCGTTGGCTTGCCACCTTTGTTGGCGGTGGGTTGTTTGTTGAGAGACGAGGTATAGACCGCAATAACCGCCAGCAATACACCCCCGCTGGCCAGACCGACCTTGACATCCTTGCGCATAATCGGGACTCCTTCCCTGTGTCGATGAATTGTTCTAACGTGCCCTGTTCGCGTTCTCGGCGGACCGCTCGATCCTTACCATGTCCGATACGCCCATCGGTCACTTCACCTGACCGACGATCTCAGTTCCGACAGAGTCCACACACCCTGACGACCCCGAGCAGCCCCGCGCGTCATTCCAATAACGCGCGAGCCTTACGCATAGAACGTCGCACGACGCGTCAAAGTTCTGACACATCGTCCGACCGAGCAGGCTTCGTTAAACTGATTACACCCGTTGAAGCTGCCCGATGGCCGATTTCCCCGTGTCCGTCGCGTCCCGTTTGGCCCCGATCAATAAGAACGGAGCGGCAATCGCGATCGACGAATACGTTCCGACCAATATGCCAATCAGCAATACGAAAGTAAAGCCGTGAATTCCGGGCCCACCGAAGACGTACATGCCCAACAGCGTCGCGACGGTCGTGGCGACGGTAAGCAGCGTGCGTGACAGTGTCTGGTTGATCGAGTCGTTCACGACCCGTCGGTTTAATGGCGCGTTGCCACGGTTCTCACGGATACGGTCGAAGACGACGATCGTGTCGATCATCGAGTAGCTCATGACGGTCAGGATGCCCGCAACCATCGTCAGGTTCACGCGGAACGGTTCGATCAGCAGCACGTTGGCCACGCTGGGCATCCATTGCCAGATATAGTGCGCCAGTCCCACCGAACCGACCGCCAGCAGCGTGTCGTGCGCCATCGCCAGCACGGTGGCCGTGCCGTACTTGAGGTTACCAAAGCGCAGCCAAACGTAGACCATAATGACCGCGACCGACAGCACCAGCGCCCAGATCGCCATCTCCTGGACGTTGCTGGCTACGCTCGGGTCGATGCTGCGCACGCTTTGCAGTTGCGATTCACTGTTCACCGAGTCCACGACCGCGCTCCAAATGGGTGCGGCCAGTTGGGCCGTCCATGTCGAGGCGCCATCGCTGTACGGGAAGTTCCCCGGCGCGACGAGCACGACCGCAAGGTCGGTGGGTGTATTCGGACCCGCCGGTGACACGACGGTGAATTCGGTGTAGGTCACGGTCGACTCACCGACGCGCGGTTGCAGCAGGTGTCTGCGGATGCGTTCACTCAGCTCGCCAGGCGTTCGGCGGGGTGACAGGTTCTTCAAGACGATCGCCACGCCACCACGATAGTTCTCAACGTTCGCCGGCTCGAATCCGTCCACGCGAATCGGGTCGCTGCCGATCGGCAGGACGACGTTATTCCTCATCGCGAGGTCGATCGGGTCCTTCACACCGTCGAAGAATGATGGTGTCTCGATGTCGAGCAGTGAGTCGTCACCATTCTGCATCGCTGACAAGATCGATTCGCGAACCTTGGTCGTGTTTTCCTCAGGCGTGATGACCTCAAACGACTGCTCGTCCGTCCCCACCGCCACCACGCTCGGTGAGGGCAACGGGGTCTTTTCGATGCGCTCGCGAACGCGCTCGATGTTCATCGGTTGCTTCAGTTCAAACTGGACCGCCGTGCCCTTGGTGAACTCGACGTCCAGCAACTGGCCTTGATTGAGCTTGGAAATGACACCGGCGATGCCAAGCGTAATAAACAAGGCGCTGAAGAGCATGAACACCCACGCCTTGCCCATCCAGTCGATGTTCGGCTTCAGCAGGCGATCCCAGGTCGGGATCGTCATCGGAATGCTGCCGTACTTGCGCACGTCGAACCGGTCTGCGAGCAGTTCGAGCACGGTTCGCGTCACATACAGAGACGTGAACAGGCTCCACACCAAACCGATCAGCAGCGTGACGCCGAAACCCTTGACCTCTTCCGTTCCAAGGAGGACCAGAATAACTGCGGTGATAAGCGTCGTTGCGTTTGAGTCGATGATCGCGCTGGCGGCGCGGTCGTAGGCATTGCTGATGGCGCGCTTGATGCCCACGCCGCGCAACTGCTCTTCGCGCAGGCGCTCGAAGATCAGCACGTTCGCGTCAACCGCAGCGCCGATCGTCAGCACGATGCCAGCGATGCCGGGCAGTGTGAAGGTCGCGTCGATCGCCGCCATTGTCGCGAGGATGAGCACTACGTTCATCACCACGGCGAACGCCGCAACGACACCGGCCAGGTAGTAATACGCCGTCAGAAACGCCGCAACGACCGCCAGACCCAACACGCAGGCGAGCAGCCCACGGCGAAGGTTGTCGGCACCGAGCTGTGGGCCGACCGTGCGCTCACTGATCGGTTCCTCTGCCAGCGTCGCGGGAAGCGAGCCGGCGTTCAGGGTGCTGAGCAAATAGCGAAGTTCGTCGGGTGGGTACCCCCCCCGCCGACTGATGATGCCACTGCCTTGGATCTGAGATTCAATGTTGGCACTGCTAACGATCTTGTTGTCCAGCACGATCGCTAACTGCTGACCCCGGTTAGAGCCGGTCAGTGTGCCAAACAGCACGCCACCCTGCGGGTCGAGGCTGAACCCCACCGCAGAGCCACCCCGGTCGTCCTGCGAGCGAACGGCGCTGGTGAGCGCCCAGACCTGCTGGCCGGGCGGGTTGGTCATCGATTTGTCGGGGGTTGTCCAGGCGAGCACGTAGTGCTTGCCACCGTGCTCGACACTGCTGCCTAGGAAATCGGTCACGCGTTCGGTCTCGTACCACCGCATGCGATCACCGGCCTTGAGGCGCGGGCCGTCACTTTGCAGGCGTTGGACCATCGCAGCGTAACCGGGGTCGGTCGGCTCGACGAGGATGTGAAACTCGAGCATGCCCGAACCGCGCAGCAGGCGCTTGAGCGCTGCTGCGTCGTCGATCTTGTCGCGAACCTTGGCGAATTCGTCGAAGCGAGTCGTAAACACGTTGATCGCGGTCACGCGTTCCGGGGTCGCGCCGGCCTTGAGCGCGTCCAACTGCTTCTGACGCAACGCGACCGGCTGGGCGAGGATCGCCTCGAGTTCAGCAACACCCGTATTGGTCGCATCGACGCGCGGCTTCAGGGCGTCGTATGCCAGCTCTGCTTGTGCTTCAGCATCCACGTTCCCCGAACCACGTGCCTTCTGCAGTTCATCAAACGCGATAGCCAATTGCTTGAACAGATCGAGTCGCGCCGCGTTGCCCGCCGCCAGCTCGGTCAAGCGATTGTCACGGTCCTCGCCCTTCAGCGACTCCACCGTCCGCACGACTTCCGGCGAGCGCACGTTGGTCGCGTCGAGCGCCGATTGTGCTTCGAGATAGGCATCCCGAATCCGCGTGGCGTCCTCGTTCACCTGCCCGCGCGGCAACTGAATTTCGAGCTGCGTGTTGCCCTGTGGCCGCCAGACCAGGTTACGGACCCCGTCCGGGTCGACACGCTTCTTCAGCGCCGTCGCGACGGCCTCTGCGAGCGTCCCCTCACCGTGGTAGCCACCCTCGGGTTGCTTGATCTCGTAGGTCAGGCTCGTGCCACCGACCATGTCGATGCCGGGCTTGAGGTCAGCCTTGAACGACGTTTTGGACGGTTCGAAGACCCAGAAGAGCGAGCCGGGCGCATCGGGAAAGATGCACGACAAAGCCGTGTACAGAACAAACGCAATAAGCCAGAGTCGGCCGGAGTGGTTGTAATTCATGGGATGGGAAATAAGTTGCCAGTTGCCAGTTGCCAGTAGCCAGTGAAGGCGAAAGGGTCAGATGCCTCCATTGCCCTTCCTGGCAACTGGCAACTGGCCACTGGCAACTCATTCGTCCGCACTACTTCGTATCGACCTTGTCGTCGTCCGTCAGCACGCGATGGATCGCGTTGCGGGTGAAGCGAATCTTCGCGTTCGTCGTCTCGTCGACCTTTAATAGTACGGTGTTGTCGTTGGCCTCGACCACCGTCCCGATGACCCCACCGATCGTCTGCACGCGCTGGCCGCGCGTCAGGGCTTTCAGCAGGTCCTTCTTCTTCTGTTCCTGCTTCTTCTTGGAACGGAACACAAAGATGTACAGGACCAGGATGCCCAGGATCAGCGGGAACATCGAGTTGCCGAACAACTGGGCCCACCATGGGATCGGGGCCGAGGTCGGTTGGGTGGCTTGAGCGAGAATGGACAAGGCGTTCAAAGGGGTCTCCATAGGGGGTGTTAATTGTTAATGGTTAGTTGTTAATTGGAGGACAGTCTTGGCTCCGCCTTCGTCCCAATTAACCATTAACAACTAACCATTAACGACCTTAGTTCGTTCGGTCGGACCCAGCCCGCATCTTGGGTCGGTCCGTTGGAATTCGTCAAACTGGTTCTCCGCAATCGCCTGCCGAATGTCGGTCATCAGGCGCTGGTAGAATCGCACATTATGCACGGAGACGAGGATGGGTCCAAGCATCTCGTCGGCCGAAAAAAAGTGTCTAATCGCCCCGCGGGTGAAGGTCCGACAACTGTAACAGTCGCAACCGTCCTCCAACGGCCCGGTATCGCGGGAATACTGGGCGTTTCGCAGGCGAATCGCGCCGTTGGCCGTGAAGGCGTAGGCATTTCGACCGTTGCGCGTCGGCATGACACAGTCGAACATGTCGATCCCCCGCGCCACGCCGGCGACGATGTCGCGCGGAAAACCGACGCCCATCAGGTATCGCGGCTTGCCGACCGGCAGGATGGGCGTCGTGAACGACAGGACTGCCTTCATCGCCTCGAACCCCTCACCCACCGCCAATCCGCCCACTGCGTAACCGGGCAGGTCGAGTTTGATCAATTCTTCGGCACAGAATGCCCGCAACTTCTCGCTGGTTCCACCCTGAACGATGCCGAACAGCGACTGGTCGTTCGACCGAGCGTGGGAATCGACGGACACCTTTGCCCATCGCAGGGTGCGTTCGAGGGCTTTCTGTTGATACTCGATCGGTGCCGTGCCGGGTGGGCACTCGTCGAACGCCATGATGATGTCGGCCCCGAGCGCGTTCTGGACCGCCATCGAGCGCTCGGGCGTAAGGTGGACGGTCGCGCCGTCGATGTGGCTCTTGAACGTCACCCCGTCGTCACCAATGCGATTGATGTCCGCCAGTGAGAAGACCTGAAACCCCCCGCTGTCGGTCAGAATCGGTCCAGGCCACGCCATGAAGCGATGCAGGTCACCGAGCGCAGCCACGGTCTGCTCACCGGGCCGCAACATCAGGTGATAGGTGTTCCCGAGGATGATCTGCGACCCCGTCGCCGCGATGTGGTCGGGAAGCATGCCCTTGATCGTCCCCTGCGTGCCGACGGGCATGAATGCAGGTGTGTCGAACGCGCCATGGCGAGTCGTCACCCGACCGAGGCGGGCCTGGCCGTCCTGGCGAAAGAGGTCGAATTGCAACGCGGGGCCGGTCATGCGAGGGGGAGGATGGTAGCGGCGGACGACGTAAGTCCCAAATGTGAGCGTAGGTCTGACGAAGATCTATACCCATCGGTGCCGCAGGCAGCTCGCCCGCCCGTGCTCTGCCTCTTCACACGAAAACACGGGCGGGCAAGCCGCCTGTGGCACCCTTGCAGCAGTCCTGCGATCCACGTGTGCGATACGCGAGCGAAGCGTTCAGATGCGGTAAAGAAAAACCGCACGCACGCGAAATGTGCTACCTTTCCGAGAAACAATCACAGCGGTGGCGCGTTCGATTTGCTATAGTTGATTCAACCTCGCGCTTTTCCTAAGGAACCCATTTGATGTGCCGACGCTTCCCTTTGCTGGTCGTCTTGCTGTTTGCCACCGCGCCCGTCCTCGCTGAGGAGTTTACGGTCGCCAGTTACAATATTGAAAACTTCGCCGCCAATTTTGCAGGGTTCCGAGAGAAGCAAGCGGCGCGCAAAACCCCGATCATCGACCCCAAGGCCAAGGCCGAGCGCGACGAGGCGATCCGGGAGGAAGATGGGCAAAACCAGGAAGACCAGTGGGAGATCGCCGAGACAATTCTTGATCCCGCCTTCTTCCCCGACATTATGATGATTCAGGAAGGCCCTGCGCAAAGCGACCTGACACATTTCAACAAGCGATGGCTCAACAGCGCCTATGAGACGGTCGAGGTCCTGCCGACTAACCTGAACCCCAGCCGGCCCAACAATCCACAGACACTCTGCGTGATGATGAAGCCCGGTTTTAAGATCATCGACCGCAAGGACCAGTACTACCTCGAAAAGGACGCCCAGAACGAGCGAGGCGGTCGCTTGTTCGCGCGCGGTCCGGTGTTCCTGAAGGTGCAGACACCGGGTGGCTATGTCTTCTGGGTCGGCAACACGCACCAGAAGAGCAAGGGCATTCGCCTGCCCGCGGCGACACAACCGACGACGGCAGCGGTGGTCGCCGACGAGCCGGACGACATCGTCCCCGCCGACACCGAGCCGACGACGCGCGAAGAGTCCGAATCGCGCAAGGAACTCCGCGCCCGCATGGAAAAGGAAGCCAACGACTGGCGCATGCGTGAGGCCGTCCGCACGCACCAGATCATGAAGGAGATTGAAGCCGCAGGGCCAGCGGACGTCATGCTCGTGGGTGATATGAACGACGATCTGGGCATGGACGAAAACGAGGTCGTTGTCGGCAAGGACGGCATCGCCGAGATGATCGGCCCGTCGGACGCCAAGATGCATCTGATGACGCAAAAGCTGGCCGACGAGAAGGTTGACAGCTTCGGCGGCTACTGGAAGCCCCGTTATCGGAGCCTGATCGACCACGTGATCGTCACCGATTCCCTGAAGCCCAAGGTCACCGAAGTCAGCATCTTCAAGGGCAACCTCGCCCGCGTCGCCAGCGATCACTTCCCGGTGCTGGTGAAGGTCAATACGGACGGCAAGTAGCGCAGGCAAGAATTACGGTCCCGCTGCTGATGCTCTGCGTACACATTGCGCCATCCAACGTGGGTTGGGTGCAGCTTTCAAATCGGTTGCACAATACTTGTCGGACCTGCGGCAGCGCCATACAACGATTAAGTGATGACTGCCCTGCTGACCCCCGCGATGGCCCTGTGCCGACGAGAACTCGTCCGCTTTGTGCGGCAGCGGAGTCGCATCGTTGGGGCGCTGGCGACGCCGCTCGTCTTCTGGTTGCTGATCGGTGGTGGGATGGGCAGCAGCTTTCGGGCCGATAACGTGCCGGGTGGCGAGAACTACCTTCAGTATTTCTTCCCCGGCTCGGTCCTGATGATCCTGCTGTTCACCGCGATCTTTTCGACAATCTCTATTATCGAGGACCGGCGCGAAGGGTTTATGCAGTCGGTGCTGGTGGCCCCGGTATCCCGGGCGGCGATCGTGCTGGGAAAACTGCTGGGTGGAACGGCGCTGGCGATGATCCAGGGCTGCATCTTCCTGCTGCTGGCGCCCTTAGCGGGCATTCACCTGACAATCGCGGGGTTCATCGCGTCGGCGGCGATCATGGCGGTCATCGCGTTTGCGCTAACAGGGCTGGGGTTCTGCATCGCCTGGCGGATGAACAGCACGCAGGGGTTTCATGCGATCATGAATCTGTTTCTCATGCCGATGTGGTTCCTGAGCGGTGCCTTGTTCCCACCCGACAAGGCGTGGGGCGCGCTGCGGTGGATCATGAAGGCAAACCCACTGTCGTACGGGCTCAGCGGACTGCGGCAGTCGATTCATTCCGGTTCGGGTGTGGCGATCAATTCGACTTGGTGGATCGCGATGACCGTCACGGTTGCGTTCGCCGTTACGATGTTTGTGATGTCCAGCGTGATCGCCCGCAGTCGCATCGAGGCGGACCTGCAGTAGAATGAGCAAGACAATGACCAGACCTTTCAAAATCCTGGCGATCGCGATGTGGGCCGTGGCGCTGCTGGCGACAGTGAGCGTGGTGCTCGCTTACTACAAGGTGCAGGCTGCCGCCACCGGTGCTACCGAACAAGGGACCCTCGTCCCCGCCGTTGCGCCGGACCTGTCGACGAAGCTTTACCCGGCCCCGGCGTTCGCGCTCGTGGACGAGAACGAGAAGACCGTCACCGAGCAGACCTTCAAGGGCCAGCCCTGGATCGCTGCGTTCATCTTCACGAACTGCTCGGGCACCTGCCCGATGATGTCGTCGCACATGACGACGCTGCAGGAAAAGATCACGACGCCCGACGTGCGGCTGGTCTCGTTCACCCTCGACCCCGAACGCGACACACCGGCCGTGCTGAAAAGCTACGCCCGGAAGGTTAATGCGACGGAAGGCCGGTGGTTCTTCCTGACCGGGTCGAACGAGCAGATGCAGGCGGTTGCTCGCGGAATGAAGATCGCCGTCGAGGGTAAGGCACCCGGCACGGATCAGATCATTCACAGCAGCAAGTTCCTCCTGGTCGACCGAGATAACACGATTCGCGGGATTTACGATGGCACCGATGCCGAGGTGCTCGCCCGCCTGGCGGCCGATGCAGAGAAGCTCGCTAAGGAATAGGATCGGTGGGCGGTGCCCACCCTACGCATATGTCGAACGCACCACTGACTTACTCGCCCGTTGAGATCACCGCGTTGAAGACGGTCGGCCTTGGCAAAGCGATCATCACGATCGTCGTGGCCAGCCTGCTTGTCTTTGCGTTCCTCGTCTGGCTGATCTACTTCAAGCCCGCTGCGGCGTATTCACCGGGCATCGTGAAGAGCCTGGCCGCCGTCAATGCAGGGTTGAACACGATCAGCGCGACGTTTATCGTTCTGGGCTTCATCGCGATCAAGAAACGGCAGTTCGAGCGCCACACCTGGATGATGCTCGGCGCGCTGGCCAGCAGCGCCTTGTTCCTCGTTTGCTACATCGTCTACCACGCGTTCCATGGCGAAACGAAGTTTCAAGGCGCCGGCACGATCCGCGGGATCTATTTCTTCATCCTCATCAGCCACATCGTGCTGTCGGGCATCTCGGTCCCACTGATTCTGGGCAGCTTTTACCTGTCGCTTTCGGGTAAACTGAAGCTGCACCGCGCGGTGTCGAAATTCACGCTCCCCATCTGGCTCTATGTGAGCGTGACCGGAGTAATGGTGTTCATCATGTTGAAGCTGTTCAACCCGTCGGAGTCGTGACCATGCGAAATTTCATTGTCGCCATCCTGATGCTCTTCTGGTCGACCGTAGCCATGGCCTGCCCCACCTGTGGCGGTGTGAAAGAAGTGCTGCCCACCCAGCAAAGCGCCTCGATCGCCGATCGGTTTACACCGAGTATTTTTGTGCTGCTCAGCACCGTCGTGCTGGCAATGGGTTTCCTGGGATGGACCATGTACAAGTCGATCGGCCCAACGAAGCGCCCGGAAACCGATCTAACCAACTAATGTAGTTTCAGTATTCACGCAGGATGTCATCCCTATGGGAGCGGAAGCGACCTGAGGGATCTCGAAAGTCCGAACGTTTCTGCCTGGTCGAGATCCCTCGAGTCGCTTCCGCTCCTCTCGGGATGACATCGTCTTGATTCCGATGGTCTACCAAACGACAAAAACGCCAGGCCCCACCTTGCCGACTGGCCTCTTATCGCCTCCCCTACATCTCCGCAAAATTCTTCAGCATCGTCAGCCCCACACTCTGACTCTTCTCCGGGTGGAACTGCGTCGCGACTACATTGTCGCGCCATAGGCTGCTGACAAACTCCCCACCATAATCCGTCGTCGTCGCGACAACACCCGCATCGGAAGGCTTCACAAAATACCCGTGTACGAAATAGACGTTCGCGGCCTCGGGCAGGTCGCGAAGCAACGGTGAGGGCCGCTTGGTCAGCAGTTGATTCCACCCCATGTGCGGCACCTTCAACCCCTGAGTCCGGTCCACGTCAAACCGCACGCACGACCCACCGAACACGCCTAGCCCCTGATGCTCGCCATCTTCGTAGCCGACGTCGAACAACATCTGCAAACCCAGACAAATCCCCAGAAATGGTTTCCCTCGTTGGATATGTCGCAACACGGCCGGCGCGAGCTCACGGTCGCGCAGCGTCTTAACGGCATCACCAAACGCGCCTACACCCGGCAGGACGATGCGGTCGGCGGCGTCGATCTGTTCCGGTCGGCTGATGATCTGCGCGGGGTGCCCGACGTGCTCAAACGCCTTTTGCACCGAACGCAGGTTGGCCATGTCATAGTCGACGATCGCGATCATGGGGAGTGTTAGTTGTTAGTGGTTAGTTGTTAATTGGTAAGAACGGGCAAGTTTAGGTCGGGTGTGCATTAGCAGTCCAATGCTGGCCGAATGCATTTCCCAATTAACAACTAACCACTAACAATTAACATCTTCCATCTACTTCACGACGACCACGATCTCCACCCGTCGGCTTTGGGCCTTGTTGCCCTTCGGACGGGCCGGACCGAAACCGCTGGTAGTGATCTGGGCGGGGGTGACGCCCTTGGACTCCAAGTAGCGCGTGACGGCGGCGGCGCGGTTGAGCGAGAGGTCGAGGTTGTCGATGTACTTGTCCTTCGTCTTCACGATCGGGTCGTTGTCCGAGTGACCCTCGACGCGAATACGCTTACCGGCGTAGTCGCTCTTGACCGCGCTGATGATCTTGTCGAGCGTGGCCTTGGCTGAATCTTTCAGGGTGTCCTGACCACTGGCGAACAGCACGTCACCGGGCAGGTTGACCGTGAGCGTACCGGCGGCGGCGTCGTAGCTGGTTTCGATGCCCTCGATGCCCGGCTGGTCACCCGCACCGGGCGTCGGCTTGCGAAGTTGGTCTTCAAGTTCCTTGATCTTCGCGTCACGGTTGCTGATCTCACCTTGCAGTGACGACAACTGCGACGGGTCCGGCGCCGCTGCCAGGCGTGCGTTCAGGTCGCCGTTCTGGTCGGTCAACTGCTTGACGCGATCCTGCAATTCACGGTTCTGTTTATGCAGACCGGCCATTTCCTGGTCGGCACAACCGACGGCCATGGTCGAGGCGCCAAGGGTGATTACGGTCAATAGTTTGCGAGCGGTCATGGGCGAGTCTCCGGAGAAACGGTCAATTCTATTCTCAGATGATCCGACTTTTCGTCGGATCGACTTCCGGCCGGGTTTGCAAACGGGCGGCCTTGGACTTCATGTCGGCCACCTCGCGCTCGAGCCGGTCGGATCGCGAGCGATCCTGCATGTGGCGAATCTGGCGCAACGTCTTCCAAAGGGTGCGCACGAGGATCGTCATCACCACACCAGCGAAGAACGCGCCAGCAGTCAGGAAGAAGACCGACGTCTCGGGCGTCCGTTCAAACCACCACCAGAACTTCACCGGTTGTCCACTGTTGTTATAGACGAACAGCAAAAGGTATAGAAGGACCGCGCTCGTCAGCAGCAGCTTCGTCCAGAGCTTGATGTTTTCCCAGACAGTCACCATCGTGGTTCCCATGAAACGGTTTACTGATCAGGACCCGCAAACATCTGACGAAGCACAATAACCAGCCCTTCGCCACCCGGCGATAAATAATCGGCTATCCGACAGGAAAAGATCATAACGAACCCCGTCGCGAGGCTAAGGTACGGTCCGTACGGTAGTTCCCGCTTGCCCTTTACCAGCCAAAGGTAAACGTGGAGCAGGATGGCAAAGAACGGCGCGAGGAAGAACGCAACCGTCGTCCCAAACGCCCCGACGACCGCGCCCACGCCAAACATAAGGTGGACGTCACCCAATCCCATCGCCACCCGACCGAAGAACAACGTGCCGGCGATGCGGAAGAACCAGACGACGAACGCGCCGATGCACGCGCCCCATAGGCTGCCCAGCAGGCCGGTTAACCAGTGATTCTCCGCCAATTGCGTCCACGTCCCCGCCATTGGCCCTAAAGCCAGCGCCATTGAAAACGCGGCGAGCAACATCGGTGGCGTCAGGAACAGCATTTCCTTGCCCATCTCGACCCGGATCTGCCAACTCGTGTACGGTGGTGGCAACGGTGGTGCCGGATCACCTTTGGCTTTCGCGTCGGCGGCTTCTTTTTCGTATTGAGGGCGGTCGACCTCGAGGATCGGCTCGCCGTTCGGGAAACTAGTCGGCAAGATTCCCCGAAACCAGAGTGCGATGGAAAGGATGAGCCCGACACTCGCCCCGGCGCTGGCTGCCGATAGCCATGGTGACAAGTTCAACGCGCCCGGCACGGTCGGCCGGTCGATGATCGCGTGAACGACCACGGCAACGATCGCCATCAACCAGGGAATTTCAATTGGAATAATAAACCGCTCGGCGTCGATCAAACTCGCCGCCAGCAGGCACGCAACCGCGAACATGTAAAGGCCGTACATCGGCCAGTCGTCGACGATCGACAAAAACGCCGGCACAGTCACGACAAACCCGTCCGCCGTCATCGCCTGTGGCGACACCGGTGGGCAAGGGCCGATCTGCAGAATGAAGAACAGCACGTAGTACAGGACGAACAGCCCACCCGTCACCGCCTCGACGATCGGATAGCGCGGCGAGATCGGTAGCGCGCAAAACCGGCATTTCCCACCGAGCTTGATCCAACCAATGACCGGCATGTTGTCGTACCATTTCAACCGATTGCCGCACTTGGGACAGTGCGACGGTGGGTGCGACAGGCCGTTCAACGTCCGCATCAGGCTCGCGAAGAGTCCTTCACCTTGCAGGTACTCGATGCGCGGCAAGCGCCAGACGACGACGTTCAGAAAGCTACCGACGCACGCGCCAAAGGCGAAGAGGAAGAGGATGTAAATCAGGTGAGGCATCGGTTGGATTCAAGTCAGATCATACGCGTAATGCGTGCGAGCGCTTCGTCGACCGACAGGTGGGTCACGTCCAGCTCCGCTGTCATCGTCTCACGATAGATCGGCTCACGGTCGGCCAAAAGTTTCTCGATCTCTGCCAATCCACCCCCCAGGTGGGTCAAGCTCGGCCGGTTCGCCGCGGTCGCGGTGTCGGTTTGGATGCGTTTGTGCAGTTCGGTGGCGTCGCAACGAAGATATATGACCGAATGTCCGCCCACCTTGATCGCCTGGCGATTTTCAGGCCGTAACACCGCCCCACCACCCAGCGCGATCACGTGATCGGCTCTACCGGTCAGTTCCTTCACGACGGTCGTTTCCAGATCGCGAAAAGCCGGCTCACCGTCCTGTTCAAAGATCTCGCGGATCGCTTTTCCGGCACGCTTGATGATCTCCTCGTCACTGTCGACGAATGTCTGCCACAACCGGTCGGCCAGTTTGCGACCGAGCGAGGTCTTCCCACTGCCGCGATATCCGATCAAAACGGTGCTCATGAAACGGCCCTTCGCGGAATGATCCAGCACGAATCGTGCGCGGTCATTCCGATGTGCGGGTAATACTCTTGCGCCTTCGGCGCCGCCAGCAGGATCAATGTCGTGTTCAGCCCTGCCACGACGTGCGTCCGCTGGATCAATTCCCGGCCAATGCCTTGCCTTTGATAGGACTCATCGACCGCCAGGTCCGACAGGTAGGTGCAGAACGCGAAGTCGGTGATCGCCCGTGAGATGCCGATCAATTTCCCGTCGTAGCGAGCGGTCACGATCACGTCCGCATTGCGAAGCATCTTGTCGATCGTGCCGACCTCCCGAACCGGTCTCCGCTCGGCCAAGGTGGACCGGCGCAGCACGTCGATCATCTCCGCTTCGGTCAGATCTGGCTCGATCGCATAGGCGATGTTCATGGCGGACTCCACGTACCTGCCCTCAACAGTCGGTAGCACATTTTCTCCCGATTCAAAGTTGCCATTGAACACGAGGTTTTCGGCCGCCCGTGCAGAGCACGCGACGCCTAGAAGCAACATCATGCTTAGGAAGAGAAGCCGGATGGTCCTGCCGATCATGCCGGTGCGGCGGGTGATTCGCAAACGAACCGTGCCGGAACGGCTTTGACCTGTGCCACGCGCCATCGTACCTTTGCCGCCATGTCTGATAGCCCAGCGGCCTACAAGCGCGTGTTGTTGAAGATCAGTGGTGAAGGTTTCTGTCCGGAAGGTGGCTTCGGCATCGAAGCGACCGAACTGGAGAACATCGCCAACCAATGCATTGAGGTCGCCCGCATGGGGGTGCAGTTGGCGATCGTGGTCGGTGGTGGCAACTTCATCCGTGGCGCCACGTTCGCCGAGGATGGTCACATCCCCCGTGCGACGGCCGACTACATGGGCATGCTGTCGACGGTCCTCAACGCCGTCGCGCTGCAGGAGACAATCGAGAAGTTCGGCCAACCCGCCCGTGTGATGAGCGCGATCAGTGTGCACAGCATCGCCGAGCCCTTCATCCGCCGGCGTGCGATTCGCCACTTGGAAAAGGGTCGTATCGTCATCCTCGCTGCCGGCACGGGCAACCCGTTCTTCACGACCGACACCTGTGCCGCCCTGCGCGCGACGGAAATTGGAGCTGACGTGCTGCTGAAGGCCACCAAGGTCGACGGCATCTACGACATGGACCCCAAGAAGCACAAGGAAGCCAAGCTGTTCAACAAGATCAGCTACGAGCACGTGCTGAACGCCAAGCTGCGCGTCATGGACCTGACCGCCATCACACTGGCGATGGAGCGGTCGATCCCGCTTGTCGTCTTCAACCTCAAGACCCCTGGAAACATCGCCCGCGTTTTGCGCGGTGAGAACATCGGCACGAAGATCACACCCACGTAAGGCGAAGCGACCTTCGAGTCCCGGAGACACAACGGCACCGTCGCAGCATTGATATCGCTGAGATAGGTGTGCAGTTTTCTCTTGCCGGGTTGCATCCATTCGCGTCTGACCCCTATTCTTTGCTACAATTGCCGATCCACGAGATGGCCTCCGTGTTTCTGTGCCTCCGTGGTTGACCGGATCTGATCTGATTTGGAGCCCTTATGCCCGTCGACGACATTCTCATGGACGCTGAAGAAGGTATGGAAAAGGGTCTGGAGCACCTGAAGCACGAGCTGCGGGCGATTCGGACTGGGCGGGCGACACCGGCGCTCGTCGAGAACATCCGGGCCGAGTATTACGGCACACCGACCGAACTGCGGGCGATGGCGTCGATCAGCGTACCCGAGGCGACTCAGTTGCTGATTAAGCCGTTCGACCCGGGCAGCATCAAGTTCATCGAAAAGGCAATCAACGAGAGCAAGCTCGGCGTTACAACGCAGAACGATGGAAAAACCCTTCGTCTCAAGCTCCCCGCCATGAGCCAGGAGCGCCGCCAGCAGATGGTCGGCCAATGCAAAGGCTTTGCCGAGACCGCCAAGATCACCATCCGCAACGCCCGCCGAGACGCCAACAAGATCGCCGACACGGAGCAAAAAGGTGGCGTGCTGACCGAGGATGAGGGGACCAAGGCCAAAGAACAGATTCAGGAACTGACCAAGCAGTACGAGACGAAGGTCGAAGAACTGATCGAGAAGAAGCGCGCCGAAGTCATGGAAGTGTAGTTTCCGGTCCCTCTCCCGGTACGCCGGGAGAGGTTAGGTGAGGGTGATTTCGAGTGGCGAGTGATTCAATCGTTGCAAAGACAGGGCTGACTGTAGTACCGATCACCCTCACCCTGACCTCTCCCGGCGTACCGGGAGAGTAGCCGGAACTAGACCGGCATGGCTGCTGTAACTCGGTTTCCAAACAACGTCATGTTCTTTGCAGAGATGATCTCCACATCCATCAACTCCCCCTTGGTCGATAGATCTCCGTCGAACACGACGATCTGATCCCCACCCGTTCGACCAATCATCTGTGTCGCCCGCGGGGCCTTGTTGACCCAACCCACTTCGACGTTGCTGCGCGGGTAGGCGGCTTGCTTGCTCACGAGTTTGCTTTCACCTTCGACGAGCACCTGGATCGTCTTGCCGACCATATCAGTGTTGTTGGCCGCTGCGACAGCGCCCTGGACAGCCAGCAACTCAGTGTTTCGACGACGCTTCACGTCCTCCGGCACATCGTCGGCAAAGCGATCGATCGCGATCGTGCCCGGGCGCGGGCTGTACTTGAAGATAAAACTGTTCTTGAACCGCGCCCAGCGGACCAGATCGACCGTCTGGGCGAACTCGTCGTCTGTCTCCGTCGGGAAGCCGACAATAAAGTCGCTGTCGATAGAAACGTCTGGCAGGTACCCGCGAGCGCGCTCGACAAAGTCACGGTACAATTCGACGGTATAGCCCCGATTCATCAGCTTCAAAACACGGTTGCTTCCGTGTTGGGCCGGCACATGCAGATACCGGCAGATGCGGATGCAATCGCGCATCGCCTGCAAGGCTTCATCCGTAAAATCTCGCGGGAAACTCGTCACAAAACGTAACCGAGGCAGGTGCGGGACGGCTTCGTGGATCAGGTAAAGCAACTGGCCAAATGTCGTCTCGCGACCGTCCGTATGCTTGAAATGGTAGTGATTGATAGTTTGACCGAGCAGCGTCACTTCGCGCACGCCCACGTCCGCCAGCCGTTTCACTTCATCAATGATGTTCTGTGGCGGACGATGCACCTCCGGCCCGCGCGTGTACGGCACGACGCAGTAAGTACAAAACTTATTACACCCGCGCGTGATGCGAACGTACGCCTGCCGCACATCGTCTTCCGACGAAATGCTGCGCGACAAATCGAGGAGTTCCAGGTTGTCCTCGGCGGCGACAAGAGTCGACGAGCGGCGGACGTTGGCGCCCATCAGCGCGACCTGGCGCTCGGCCGGCACGACAAACGGTTGCGTTGCGGTTGTATCACTAGCAGCGTTTGTCACGACCGCGTTGTGGACAAGATTCGCCAGCTTGTCGAGCTCTCCCGGACCACAGAGTAAATCGACGTGGGGGAAGCGGTCGAACAACCGCATCCCATCTCGCTCAGCCATGCACCCGATGACGCCGATGACGGTGTCCGGCTTACTTGCCTTGTGCTCCTTCAATTCACCCAACCGGCTCCAGACCTTCTGCTCGGCGTGCTCGCGCACGCTGCACGTGTTGTACAGGATGACGTCCGCGTCCTCGCGGACCTCGGTCGACACGTACCCCTGCCCGCGCAGTTGCCCAAGCACGAGCTCGCTGTCGAGCACGTTCATCTGGCAACCGAACGTTTCCATGTACAACTTTTTCGGCATGAGACCCTCAGTTTACTGTATCACGCTCGTTTGTTCGACCCATCGAATCCGCGCTTGTTGTACCGGAGTAGAACTGTCACCCCATAGCCGAAGTAGAAGTGTCACCCCCTGTGCCGGTGTTAAACCGGCGGGATGGATGAACTTCGGATGTCTTTCGTTGAACGGATTCGGTTGGAAT
>Ga0163144_10010948_pt1 | contig 19258 bp, 19 predicted proteins | sample OliLak19BULKMAT1_FD_123175 | JGI IMG/M metagenome (GOLD analysis project Ga0163144, IMG submission 123175) | Freshwater microbial mat bacterial communities from Lake Vanda, McMurdo Dry Valleys, Antarctica - Oligotrophic Lake LV.19.BULKMAT1 | ecosystem: Environmental > Aquatic > Freshwater >... | reverse complement strand
GTGGTGTATGGAGGTGTTTGAGGGAAATATTTCGGAAAGCCTCACGAAGCGTATGAGCTCATCTAGCACCTCGCTCACAGCTGTCCAGAAAAAGCGCAGTGAGGCTTTCCGAAATATTTCCCTCAAACACCTCCAATCCATCCCCTTAACCCAATCTTAATAGTTTCTTAACCTTATTTTCCTTGTGTCTTTATATGGTCACTCCTTATTATATAGAGCATGGGGAAATTTATTAGGGGATCCTATGGCCTACTGCTTTGTTCAACTCTGACCATGAGTGCGTTCGTCTTTGCTGATGGCAATACTGATGGACACACCTCTCCAGAAGTGCCTGCTGATGGCACCGCGCCGACTCCACTAGTTATTAGAGATGCTCCTGATACTGATAATGCTCCTGTAGCTCTTGTAGAAACAGTGATTGATTCTACAGCTCGTAATGGACAGGTTCGGTTGAGTTACTCTTTCCCCACTTATCAGTGTCCCAACAACCCTGAAGAATCTCAACGTCTCCAAGCCTGTGTGGCTCGTGATCCGAGTCCGCTAGGCAATATCGTATTGGATGTGGGACATAGCGATCACACAGCTGAACATCGCGATGCTCATGGTGGATCGGCGGATCGTTCCTCTGGACAGAAAAATTTGCATGAAGGTCACATCACATTTGCGAGCGCTCTCATGACAAAAAATATGCTCGAAACTTGTTATGGTCTTCCGTCTGAAGACATTCAACTCACTCGTTATCCTCGTGAGACCGAGTATGGCACTTTTAACAATTCACAGTATGCAGAAACCGCGATTGAACGCTTCCAATATCGTGCAGACGCGAACATAACTGCTGAACTTGAAAACGATGCGGCACAAAGGCGTGCCTATGTGAAACATTTATTAGGGGCGACAGATGCCGAGAGAAAACGTTCTATCATGGTGTCCGTCCATGCCAATGCGGCTGGCGGAGATTATGTGTCGGTCATTTACGATCCCAATGCACCTAATGGTAAGAGCCGAGAGCTTTCTGACTCGTTGACGGATGCACTCGTAGCTCAGATACAGCCGAGTTACATCGCGGCTTTGGAATCGCTGCGTGCTCGTGAGACTGAGTTGACGGCTCAGAAGAGCACTCCTGCGATTCGTAATGAACTGTCAGAGGTGCGCACTCGAATTAGTGTGGTCGAGCTGGCGAGTCGAACTCGAAAAGCTCACGGTAACAAAGGCACTTCTCGTCCGATTCCTAGGAGTTTAGGCATCGTGAGCGATTCTTCTTACGGAAGTACCGGAGCTGCTATGGCTCTTGCTGAAGGTTTCTTTATGGATGGAACCTTGGGTAAAATGGCGGATGCCGAGATTAAAAAGAACAAAGAGCAGGTCGGTGTATTGTACGATGTTTATCGTCAATCGGCAGCAGGAACAGCAAGAGAATTGGCTCTTAAAAACCTCAATGACAAGATTCGTGAAAGCACCGTGGGCGTGAACCAAGAAGTCTACGATGAGGCTCAGGGCAAATGGGTTCGTAAAGAGCGTACTTCCTACAATGTGGCTGGAATCTTTATCAACTACGCCAAAGGTCTAAGTGCAGGTATTGTTGCGCAGGCTCTTGATCAATGTAGCTAGGCTGGCAGAATAGAGCCTATGGATCATTCAAGAAGGTTCGCTTTTTTATCCTCTCTGTTGGCCATTTTTCTGTCTCATTGTGCTCACGGAGCAGCGTTCGAAAATTTTTCGGGTCTCCAGAGTGACTGGACTCTGAGAGCGCTTGGAAAGAATAAGCTCGTTGTGAGCACTCCGAAAAATGAAATGCTGCTTCTCTCTTGGGGCAATTTGCAGAATGCTCTTCGTCTCGAAGATTCATCCGACAAACTGAGTGATATTCAATTCTCACCTGATGGGAATTTTCTCTTGGCTTCTTTTGTCCAATCCCGTCGAGTCGCAGAAATGAAAGTCTATGATGTGCTCAATGGAAAAGTGATTCAAAAGTCGCCCAAGCTGGAGCGTTTGCAGGGTGCCTATTGGATCAACTCGTGTCGCTACGCTGCCATCACAGCACCCTTGGAGAATGGGGGGCGTCTTCAAGTTTTTAAGAGGCCTGATCTCAAAAAGTCTAAGTGCCCGAAGGACTTCGTAGTCTCTGAAAAATTACCTTCCGATGAAATGCATCGTCGTGTGTGGCGCGATAGCAATTTCAACACATGGGCTTTCTATGAAAATGGCTCGCGTGAGCTGCTGAGCTGGTTAGGTAAGGGCAATTTTTACGATATTCAGCCGGGAGTCTATCCCTATTTTTGGTACCGCGAATCGGCCACCTCTGAACTGGTGTTCCGCGCTGATCGCAAATCCAAAAAGATACAACCGGTGGCGGGAGCTTCCCTTTATGTGGCTGATCCCTCGTCGGATCGCTATTACGGATTGCAAAACGGGGGGCTCTACCTCTTTTCACTCGATTCTAAGTTTCGTCTGCGCGAGGAAGCTTTGATTCAAAAGCTACCCGAAGGCTTTGTAGCCCAAGCTTTGTGGCTCGATGCCTCTCGAAAGCGGCTCATCCTACGCTCAGAAAAGGGCTCCTACGCCCAGCTCAAGCTCTAAACGAGGGCTTTTAGAGCGAAGAGTGTCTAAAGAGTCGACAGTTGTAAGCGCTCTACGGAAACCTTGTAAAACACTATAAAAAACAGATATTTAAAGATTTTGAGTGATCAAAGTCTGGTCAGGGCCTTCCAGGGACTTGGGCTGGGGCCTTCTTTTAACACGATCTTAAGATGGCATGCTCTCTGCATTAAACAGGGTAGGGGTAACATTATGTTTAAGGGATATTTAAAGCGATACATCACTTTGTTGGGACTAGGAGGAATCCTCCTAATGACTTCAGCCTGCTCTATGGGGCGCAAGTCTTCGTCTGCAGGTTTGCGACGAGACAAGCTCTCTGAGTCAGTTGTGCTGAACCGAGTTCTCGACAACGGTACTCTCTATGACCACTTGGGCGAATTTCAAATTCAGCTCAATCTCGATAAAAACTTTGCCTACCTAGACGTGTTGGCGATGGGTGATGGTTGGAATGCAAGTAGTGCATGGCACACCTACCGTATTATGGCCAAGCGTCACGACGGACAATGGTGGGTTCTTGCAAAAGGATTGTCCGCCGCTCCTGGTGAAACCATTGAGGTAGATGCGCACACAGGACATAAAATCTTTGAATACACAGAATGGCTTGTGGAGTTCGAATACACCGATCCCTACGTTAAATCGGCCTATTTCGACACAAGCACGCGCATTGTTCAGGAAACTATTTACTGGCCCGAACTCGATGACTATCTTGCTCAAACGAGACGATGAAAATAAAAAAACCAATTCTTTGGGAGTTTATCCGAAAGCTTCTTGAGAAATACCCCGAAGGAAACGGACGGATTCTCCTAGTTGGAGGGTCCGTCCGTGACCAATTTGTAGCTCTGGAATATCCTAAGCTTGGAATCCATCCGAGCCTTGATCTCGACATCGTTGTTGAAAAAGAGGGAGGCGCAAAGCTTCTCGCTGAATTTTTACATCAAGCACTTCCCAATGAAACCGAAAAGCCTCACGAGTTGGGTCGGGGTTATCCGATCTGGCAGGTGGTGTTTCATTCCGCTCAGTTTGGCGAAGTGGAGATTCAAATTGCCGACACACAGAGTGAAATGTTTCCAGATCCAAAAACGCGGCAGCGGATCACTCGTTATGGAACTCTCGAGGAAGACACTCAACGACGCGACTTCACGGTGAATATGCTCTACTTCGATTTGAGAAAAGATGAAGCGCTCGATCCCTCAGGAGTGGGGCGAGACGACATTCGAAAAGGCATTCTGCGTGGGCATCCTCAGGTCGAAACTCGCAAAATATTTTCAGAGGATCCCTTGAGGATATTAAGGCTCCTACGCTTTCAAGCACGCTTCGGGTGGGAAATTGATCCGAGAACATGGCAGGCTCTTCAAGATGAATTTCATCGAGTGAATATTCTAAGTGCGGAGCGAGTTCGGGATGAATTGATTAAAATTTGTATCACGGGTGGCTTTGCGGATGTTTTGGAAAAACTCCAAAGCTCGGGACTCTTGGGGCATCTTATTCCTGAGGCTCTTCCTATGGTGGGCTGTGGGCAGGATTCGCATTATCATTCAGAAGGTGACGTTTGGGTGCACACCCTTTCGGTGATGAGGCATGCTCCCGCAACTCCCTTGCTTCAGCTCGCAGCTTTGCTTCACGACTGGGGCAAGCCTGACACTCGGGCTGATCGTGAAGACGGACGAGTCACCTTTTTAAATCATGAAAAGTTTTCAACTGACAAATCTCGTATCTGGCTAAAGAAATGGCGTTTCCCTAAAAAGCTCTCTGAGGATGTATTGCAACTTGTGGCGCTTCATCTCAGGGGAGGCGATGTGGTGGCTTGGAAGTCGCTCAAGCCAGCGCGTAAGCTTTTGCGTGAGAGTGGAGATTTGATTGAGCCGCTTCTGGAACTCATACTCGCCGACTCGTCGGCTTCGTTGGGGCCTGATGGAAAAGCGCGAACAGAGCACGTGCCTTTGCTGAGAGAGAAAATCAAAGAGGCTTCTTTGATTCAAGCAGTCCCACGCAATGTTTTGAGTGGAAAGAAAATTATGGATCATTTTGCATTGCCCGCAGGGCCTGAAGTGAAACGATTGAAAGACATTGCTGAGGATGTCTACGACGAAGCTCTTCTTTCGGGAAAAGTGTTGGACGAAGCTGAGCTTCTGAAACTTCTAAAAAGCAAATTGTGAAATTAAAAAGTAGCTGTTCTCAGTGTGAATTGAAACGAGGAGCCATAGAGTCCTACGAGTTCAGGATCAGAAAAGGCTTCTTCACGTCCTTCAGGGCGAAGCACAGGAAGGTGTATTTTCATCCCCAGCCAAAGATTCTCCACTAGCATCCATTCTATTTGAGGAGAGAGGGTGAGAAGTCCAGCTCCTCCAAAACGTTCATTCAAGATTTCAAATCGATCGATGCGTCGAAAAAGTGTTTCAAGTCCGAAGCTCAAGGGGAGCTTGGGGATGGGCAGTGTTTGATAGCGAAGCAGGAGGTTGATTCCCCACTGAAATCCGTAGGAATCGGCAGGACTATTTTCGGTGGTTTGAGCGATCACGATTTCCGGACCGATTTTAATAAAAAACGGAGAAACAGTTGGATCTTGTGCGAGAGGATTGGGAACATAGTCAAAACGAATTCGAAATTCATTGTGTTGAGCGATGAGTTTTAGAAAATCGCTTCGCATGAGTCCGTAGCCTAAACTGTTGAGCAAATAGCCACCAAAAAAACTTTGCCTAAAGAGCATTCGGAAGCCAGAAAGTTCAGAGCCCGCAGGGCTACTTTCATCGCCTCCAAACGCATTACGAAATCCGAGCCAGAGCTGAAGGCCTGAGTTGTAACCCTCATCTTTTTGTAAAAGAAAATTCAGATGAAAGTTTTGAGTGAAAACGCGATACCGTTGATCGGGCACTTCTTTTCGATTCCCAAAAATATCATTGATGACCTCGCGCTTGTAGCGCAGGTCGGGAACGTTGTTAAAAATGCCAAAATCAGCTCCGAGAGTTACGGCCAAGGGACTGCTTCCTGAATTTCCGTCATCTGCTGAACCCAGAATGGCGGGCTGAGCCAGAGCAGACGAGCTTGTGGCCAAGAGTGCGCCTACGAGACTCGTAGCAAAAAAAGCCATTCTGAAGCTAATTTTGAAGATTTCACTAAGCCGCTGCTCACTGAAAAGCTGTGTGAAAAGCTGTGTTTTTGAGAGGAAGACTTTTCCCATGACTCGGAGTATTCTATATCCACTAGGGTTCCCGATGCAAACACGTGTTTATCTTGATGCTAACGCCACTCATCCCTTGCTTAAGCAAGTTCGGGAATCCCTCAGCCATTGGCTTTCATTGGAAGATGAGCTGGGTAATCCTTCCAGCCTTCATTCCACGGGCCGCAGATCAAAAAAGGTTTTGAACGATTTGCGTAAGGAATTGGAATTGGCGTCTGGTTTGAAAGAGTCAGGCTGGGTCCTCTGTTCTGGAGCTACCGAAGGTCTTAATTTGGCCTTGTCGGTGGCCAAGCGCGAAGGGTGGAAAGTGTTGTTTAGTGCCGTGGAGCACTCTGCGGTGATGAAATATTGCGAAAAGGAACTTTCCCAACAGGCGCAGCTTTTACCTGTTTTGGGTGATGGTGCGCTCGATCTTGATGCTTTGGTGCGCGAGCTTGAAAAGCTGGACAAGGCTCCGAGTCTTTTGGTCCTTCAGAGCCACAATAACGAAACAGGCCTTCCTTTGATTCCTCTTTCTAGGCAGGAAAAATTTCTAGATATTTTAAAAAAGCACCCCCAATCTCACTTGCTTATGGATATGGTGCAGAGCCTCCCTAAAGCAGACAGAACGCTTTGGAAAAATTTAGTCTCTCAAGCCTCTTATGTTGTGGCCTCGGGTCACAAAGCAGGCGCGATGATTGGTATTGGTGCTCTTTGGGTTTCGGAAGAGGCTTTGTTTGCTCCCCAAAGTTTTGGAGGATTGCAAGAGGGTGGGCGACGTGCCGGCACTGAAGCTGTGTGGAATGCTCTTTCTTGGCTCGAAGCTCTCAATGTTTGGCGTGAAAATGGAAACGAAATTCGTTCTCTATGGAAAAAGCAGCGTGATCAGCTGAGAGCTTCGTTGTGTGAGACCGAAGGGCTTAAAGTTCTTGATGTGCCTCATGACGATGAAACTCTTCAGAACACGCTTCTGGTTTCGTTGCCGAGTTCGCGCTCTGATTTGATTCTTCAAAAGCTCGACTTGCAGGGAGTTTCTATTTCAGCGGGGAGCGCCTGTAGATCAGGGATCACTCAGGCATCGCACGTCCTACGTGCTATGGGTTGCGACGAGGATTGGACTCAGGCTGTCTTACGCATTTCCCTGCCTGTGGGAATCGTTGATTCTGACATCGAATATTTTGTAAAAACTTTAAAAGGGATTCTTCATTCATGACCCCCAAGAACCCTTATGCTCCCACCTCAACTAAGGAAAACCGAAGTGGTGCTAAAGAGAAGGTGTTGCTGGCTCTTTCAAGTCGGGCCGTGCTTTCGAGGCTGGCTGTCGTTTTTTTGAAAGAAAATCATGAAGTCTCAGTTGTTCATTTTCGTTTCGGTGAATTTTGCAACAAATTGTTGGGATGGCAGGAGTGGACCTCGTCTGAGGAAACTCAAATACAGGCTTGGTGCTCTGAAAAGGGTGTTGAGTTTCATGTGGTAGATCTCTCCAAAGAAGCTACTGAATTTCTACAGGCGCTTGCTTTGTCCAACCTGGCTCAGTGTTGGCGGCCTAACTTAGCGGCATTTTTTCAGTCTCAGTTTTTGCTGCCGCAATTGTTGGTGCAGGCGGAAAATAAATCGATTGCAAAAATATCGACAGGACACCGTGCTCGAACTTCACAAGAAAAGGACGGCGGTTTTTCTCTTTGGCGCTCCAAAGATTTAGACGAGGATCAAAGTTATTTGCTGTCATTGGCTCCTAAAGCTATTTTTTCAAAACTTCTTCTTCCTCTTGGACATACAAAGATGCAGGAGCTTGAAAAACTCTCTAAGCAGCACGCTCTTTGTGATGCCAAGCTCAAATCAGAGGAATTGATTTCTGAGGAGAAGCGCCGAGCCTCGTGGAAAGAAACGCTTTCTATTTTGGACACCAAAGCTCTTTCTAGGGTGAAGGCTAAGGGTTACGTGATTGATGAGTCTCGCCATGTTCTCGGGGAGCATGCAGGTCTGTTGTATGCTGAAGTGGGTAGCACAGAATCGCTCGGTCATTTGAACCTGAATCCCGATTTTCGTATTCTCGGAGTTGATCTCATGAAGCATTGGCTCATTGTGGGTTCCAAAGCACGACTCAATCGGAAGCTTTGTGTGTCTACTCGCGTGAACTGGTCTCTGGAATGGCCTCGGCTGGATAGGGATTGTGATTTGGAATTGTTGATTCATCCGACTCAAAAAACTTATCCTGTGAGGGCTCGTTTGCTTTTGGACTCGATGCTTCAATTGTCCCTACGCGAGGGCGAAGCTTCGTTCGAAGCTAAGGTGGGAGATTCTCTCAGTATTTATCGAGGAAGTCTGTGTTTGGGCGGTATGCAGGTTCTCGAGACTTTTCTATAGAATAGTTTATAGAGCAGTTTATAGAACACAGATTATAGGGCATCTCGCTTGAGTGCTTGCCGAGTCCCAGCTAAAAAGTAGTTTATGAACGACAAACTACATCAAGAAATGATCAGTCTCGCTCTTAAAAAAAATCTGGGTCGATTGACTCAGACGGGAGTTTTTACAACTCTCACCGGAAAATATACAGGAAGAGCGACAAAGCAGCGTTACATAACGAGTCGTTCGAATATTGAATCTTTGGTCGACTGGGGTGAAGTGAATCACAAGATATCAGTGGAGCAGAGCGAATCATTTTTAAAAAATTTAAAAGATAAATTAAAAAGTTCTGACTCCTATTCCTTCGAAGGATACGCAGGACCTTTTGGAGTGGCTGTAGAATCCGCAAGCCCTTGGCATATTGCCTTTTGTTGCAATATGTTTCGTGAGAAATTATTCCACACTGAAGGGTCTTTCGGTGAGCAGATCAAAGTTTGGCATCATCCCTATATAAAAGCATCAGAGCTTTTGGAAGGTTATGCGGACGAAGCACTTATTGTTCTCGATTTGGGACGTCGTGAAATTGGTATCGTGGGCACGGGCTACGCGGGGGAAATCAAAAAAGGAGTCTTTACGACGTGTAACTTCTGGGCACCCGAATATGACTCATTCCCTATGCATGCCTCGGCCAATTGTTTAGAGGATTCTTCCTCTTCGTGTGTCTTGTTTGGACTTTCAGGAACAGGGAAAACCACGCTCTCTGCAAGTCCTGAACGCGCTCTCATTGGCGATGATGAAATTATATGGAGCAATGAGGGCCTCTATAATTTAGAGGGCGGTTGTTATGCAAAGCTCATTGATTTGCAGAGAGAAAAAGAGCCAGAGATTTTCGATGCCGCTCACAGCAAATATGCCATCATGGAAAATGTGGCTATGGATGAAAAGGGTCAGGTTGATTTTTCTGACAGTAGCCTCACTGAAAACTCTAGAGCCTCTTATCCGCTTAAAGTTCTCAGCAAGGTTTTTCCTCAAGACAAAACTTCGAAAATTCCCGCAAACGTGGTGTTCTTAACCGCCGATGCTTTTGGGGCTTTGCCCGCGGTGGCTCGTTTGGATTTGGACCAAGCCGAATATTTTTTCATCTCAGGCTACACAGCGAAGGTGGCGGGAACTGAAATGGGGATTAAAGAGCCTAAGGCTGCCTTTAGTGCCTGCTTCGGTGCGCCCTTTATGCCTCGTCCTGCCTCTTTCTATGCTGGTCTCCTTCGCAAAAAAGTTGAAGACAGTGGTGCCAAGGTTTGGCTTTTGAATACGGGTTGGACTCAGGGGGGCTATGGAGTGGGAGAGCGTTTTCCACTTCAAGTAAGTCGAAGTCTTTTGAGGGCGATTCAGTCTGGGGTGCTGGATAAAACGAGTATGGAAAAACATCCCATTTTCGGTTTTGACGTTCCCACTCAGGTGGAGGGCGTTGATGCTAAGTATTCGGGAATGGGAAATCTTCAAAAAGCGGGCGACCTTAAAAAACTTTTTGAAGACAATTTTAGGAAGCAAAAAAAATGATCTGGAAAAAGAAATACGAAATAAAAGACTTCAATGATCGCAGTCAAGACACGGCGGTTACGCTTTTAGATATTCGATGCGAGGAGGTGGGTGATGATTTCTTAAAGGCTTCTATGCCTGTTGATAAAAGAACTCATCAGCCGCTTGGTATCTTACATGGGGGCATGTCGGTGGTTTTGGCTGAGTCGGTTATGAGCACTGCGGGAAACTGGGTTGTCGATTTTCCTAATGAGTATTGTGTGGGTTTGGAGATCAATGCCAATCACATTCGCTCTGTGCGCGACGGACGAGTGACAGGAACTGCGCGTCCTCTTCATCTTGGTCGAAGCACGCAGGTGTGGGAAACTCGTATTGAGCAAGGTGATAAATTGATTTGTGTGAGTCGCATGACTCTTGCGGTGTTGCGACGCGACCCTAAAGATCACGCATCAAAATAATAATGGGAAGTCGAGGTAGAGTTTTATGCTGAGCAGTTTGGTTTCTGGTCTTTTGAGCGCCATGGTGGGGTTGAGTGGTGGAGCTTTTGATGCTCCTTTTGAGTCAAAGATAGGGGAACTCTGGTTTTATCATCCCTATGACGGAACTTTTAAATACAATGCCTGTGAGGTTAACGGAGAGTGGAAACTTTCTTCGGACTCTATGACTCTCGATCATTTGGGAGTGCTTTGCGAAGGTGCCAGACAGTGGACCTTCGACCAAAAGATGGAGAATTTAATTTTTGACCGTCGCTTAGAGGAAGGTGAAGATGCCTTGTTTCTAGACAACAAACGCATTGGGCAAGTGCTGTCTCAAAACCGTGGGTTTGTAGTGGATTTCGTGGATCAGTGGGACGATCGTCACCATGTCAAAGTTCTCGATTACTTGCGTGAGGATGAATCTCGTTATCAAAGACTCGACTGGTTCGTGCAGAGCGACCAATACATCTCTTTCGACCTTCAAGTCTGGGGCGAGTAACTCTGAACGCCCTAGAATTTTATAACCAGACTACGCGAGTAAGGAGCGAAAAGGCTTCAGAAATTAACATGACGTGCGCATATAGCGGGGCCCTAGCCGCGCATGCCACGTCATGTTAATTTCTGAAGCCTTTTCGCTCCCTACAGATCGCGTAAAATTTCGGGAGTGTAATAGCTCAAGATCACATCGGCCCCAGCTCGTTTAATCGAGGTGAGTGATTCGTAGATGGCTTGTTTGCGATCCACGAATCCGGCTTTGGCTGAAGCTTCGATTTGTGCATATTCGCCACTCACTTGATAGGCCACAACAGGAACTGTTGATTTCTCTTTGAGGCGGTAGATGATGTCGAGATAGGCGAGGGCAGGTTTGACCATCACCATGTCAGCACCTTCTTGGAGATCGAGTTCGAGTTCCAGAAGAGCTTCGCGAGCGTTGCTCGGATTCATTTGATAAGTTTTTTTGTCACCGAAGCGAGGAGCAGAGCTCAAAGCTTCGCGGAAAGGTCCGTAAAAGCTGGACGCGTATTTTGCTGTATAGGCGAGGATGGCAACATCTTTGAATCCAGACTCATCGAGGGATTTGCGGATGTGACCCACGCGACCATCCATCATGTCCGATGGGGCCACAATGTCCGCACCTGCACGAGCTTGGACCAGAGCCATTTGTGAAAGCACTTCCAAGGACTCGTCATTGAGAACTTGGCCATCTTTGACAAGGCCATCGTGTCCATCGCTTGAGTAGGGATCAAGTGCTACGTCGCAAATGAGCACGAGATCGGGAAAATTCTTTTTTAAAGTGCGCACGGCTTCAGGAAGAAAACCTTTGTCGTTGAGCGCTTCGGAAGCTTTGGAATTTTTTTGAGAATCAGGAATAACGGGAAAAAGTGCCACGGCCTTAAGGCCTAGAGGTAGCAAGGCTGCAATTTCTTCACCTAAAACATCAAGACTCATTCGAGCCACGTTCGGCATGCTCGGAATGTCTTCGCGCAATCCTTGGCCTTCTTTAATGAAAACTGGCCAGATTAAGTCCGCCGCTCCTAAACGTGTTTCGGAGAGCATGTCGCGTAGGAAGGGGCTTTTACGATTGCGTCGAGGGCGTCGAGTGAGCATGACTTGCTTATGCCACTACGCAGGCCTAGAGCAAAGTGTTTTTTAGAGGCTCAGGCCATAGCCAAGCTTTTTAAGCTCTAGTGAGAGACGAATGAGGGGGAGGCCCACAATAGCTGTGGGATCTTCGGTATGGAGTCTTTCCATAAGACGCACTCCTAGAGATTCTATTTTGTAAGATCCTGCGCAGTCGAAGGGTTTTTCCAATTCCACGTAGGTTTCGATTTCATCATCTGAAAGGGGGAGGAGTGTGATGTTTGTGACATCGGTAAAACAGATCGGGGCCTCTCCTTTTTTACAGAGAGCCACGGCCGTGATGAGTTCGTGAGTTCGGCCTGATAGGTGTTTGAGCTGTTTAACGGCACCTGCGAAAGTTTCCTGTTTCCCAAGAATATTTCCTTCGATGTTTACCAGCTGATCGCATCCAATAATCCAGCGTGTGTTGTGTATTTCGACGAGACTTTGAGCTTTCGCCAGAGCCAAGCGTTCTGCAATTTCTCGGGGTTGAGCCTTGGGGTTGGCTTCGAGCCATTCGTTTTTGAGAGCTTCCTCATCCACCTGAGGCCCTGACGTAAGAAAGAGCACTTTGAGGCGCTCCATGAGTTCGCGGCGATAACGAGAGGTGGAGGCCAAAACAACTGGTTCTAAGGTCATGAATTTATTTCTAGTTCTCCTTGGCTTAGCTGGCAAAGAGTTTTTGTCCTTGAGTGGAGTCCTTGGGTTTTGTGTTACGTAATAATGATTTGCGCCACTTAGGTGGAAACACTAGGCTGTCTGAGATGTCTAGCATAATACCTAAAGTGACTCATTTGCATCGGTCCTCGACTGCTGTGAACCCTTCATCCGAGGCTTCATCGCCGCACACGATGCCCGATATTGCTAAAGATCAGCAGGTCATGATCCAAGGAACCTTGGACCGTGTGGGAATGTCTGAAATCGAAGTTCCCGTTCGTATGAAAAACGCTGAAGGGGATCCTATTCTTCTCTCAGCCAAGGCCGATGCTTATGTGAACTTGTCTGACCCCAAGGCCAAAGGCATCCACATGTCTCGACTTTTCCTTTCGCTTCAGAGTCGTTTGGAAAAAGATTATCTCACTCCGCAACTCATCGAAGAAGTGTTGAACGACTTCGTGCGCACACACGAGTTCATTAGTGATTCAGCTTATGTGCAGTTGCAGTTTGATTATTTGCTTCGTCGTCCTTCGCTTGTAAGCGACAATCAGGCGTGGCGCTCTTACCCCGTAGTTATTCGCGGTTGTCTCAATAAAGGTGTGATGCGTTTGGAGATGGGTGTGAAAGTTGCTTATTCCAGCACTTGCCCTTGTTCAGCGGCATTGGCTCGCCAATTGATTCAGGAAAAGTTTCTTGAAGATTTCGCGGGTCGCGATTATCTAAAACCTGAAGAAATGGCGTCTTGGCTATTGAGAGACACTTCGATTCTCGCAACTCCACACAGCCAAAGAAGTTATGCCGACGTAAGAGTTGTTGCTGACCGTGCCAGTGAAGCTGTGACTTTGTTGGATTTGATCAACGGTGTTGAAGAAATTCTACAAACACCCGTACAAGCTGCTGTGAAGCGTGAAGACGAACAGGAGTTTGCTCTTCGCAATGGGCAAAACCTTATGTTCTGTGAAGATGCGGGCCGTCGCATGAAGGCTTGGCTTGAAGCTCAAAAACGTGTTGTGGATTATCGCATTGAAGCGCGCCACGTTGAAAGTCTCCACCCACACGATGCTGTGAGCATCGTGACTAAGGGCGTGGACGGTGGATTCCGCGCTTAGGCTGACCTTATCTAAACTCCGGCAGCCCAAGCTTTTGCGATATCAAACTGATCGCAGCTAAAATGTTTAATTTCCGCTTCGATGAAGTGTTTGGCGAGTCGTGGCGCAAGGTCGGCAAGTTTTCCATCGACCGCGATCAAATGCTCTTCAGGGGCATTGTAGGTGCATGCTGGGACTAGAGACCGCTGCGACGGGATATAGTGCATTTTGTATTGAAAAGGCATTGCGCGATCCTTATGGCGTAAACCCGTCCGAATGCATCGGCTTTAGATGTTGCACTCGATAGTGTTGCATCCGACTCAATCTAAATTCATATAACTAAAATCATAAATCGCAACACTCGCATCCTCGGTGTAGAGGGCGAGTTGCCCCTGCTCATTGTAGAGAAAGTTTTCGATGTCGGATTCGTCGCCTTGATACTCAAATACTGAAACACCATTTTTGTAAACGTAGAGGCTTTGATCGATTTTTTCGATTTCGATTTCGCTTTGTTCTTGGATGGCTAGCGTTTGAGTCGCATCGGTTTTTAGAAAGTTTTGTATGCTTCCTGCTGAGGCACGACCCAACTCAAAGCCACTTTCGGGTTTTTGAATGAGATAATTGGCCTGCACAAAATTTCCGTGAGAGATTTGAGTGTTGAACATGAGCCAAAACACTTCCCATTGATTGGGTGTGGGAGTGCGCAATTGGTTGAGTGTTTCATATCGAATGCGAAGCTTGAAGTTCTTTGAAGTGGGGTGTTTGTCTTTTCTCAAGACGAGGAGTGCCGCATGGGTTTCTGATTCTTCTTGGCTTGCGGCGGGCTCTAAATAGATCGTATCATTCTCAAATCGAACTTCGCCCAATCCGTCGTACACCGTTTCCCAGTGTTCTTGGGAGAGGGGAACGGTGATGAATGAATTCTTAGCTGCGGGACTGCGGGTTATTTGGCCTGAAACTTGGTTGGGAAGATAGGCTCCGAAACAAAGAGGTAGAGCGAGAAGAAGTTTTTCCACCTTCTTCTTTTCGACATTCTCGCGAATAGACTTTTGTTAAGTTTTGAATCTTTCTAGCGACGCCATTTAAACGCTATCCATGCCCCAAAAGTAAATCGAAGGAACTTGCCAAGCGCTCAGCGCGCTTTTTACATTTTCTGGAAGGCCTTCTAATTGTTGGATAGGCCACGGACTCCAGAAAATCTGTAACATGTGTCCGGCATCCCCACTTTCAAAGAGAACAGCTGAGTTTTGCAATGAAGAGCCTTTAATGAGTCGCCACTTGCCCTGTTGAGAATCAATTTTGAGTCCGTAGGGTTTGAGTGAGTGTGAAAGGAAACTCATGATTTGAGCGTAGTTGAGTATTTTGGCAAAGACCCAAGGGCCTTGTTGGGTGACGCCCCAAAGTTTTTGAATCTCATTCGCGTGGGGATGGGCTGTGGGCACTTGAAGATTGATTTGAAGCTTCGAATCTTGGGTGGCAATTTGGGCGAGCAGTGAAGCTACGAGAAAAGAATAGTCTGAAGGATCGCCCACGAGTTCATGAATGACGTTGTTGAGATCGCGCGCCTTGCCCGCAAGCAGATAAGCCTTCTCTGTTTGTAGAGCGTACACCGAGGGAAGGGATAGAAAATAATTGTAAATCCATTTCGAGCGTCTCGGGCCGAGCTTCATCGATTGATAGAGCTTCAGAGCAGATTCCACATCAAAGTTTTTAAGTTTCGCGGAGTTTGAAGCAGGTGCGGGCGCCACGTTTGCATCGATACTGATATTGAGTTCGCCACCGATCAAGAGATAGCCACGATGGAGGTAGTGATCGATCAGGTCACTCCAGAGAAACATGAGAGAGCAGCCCTCATCGAGAGCTATGGTTTCGGCGTGCTTCATAAGAGCTGTGCTGAAACCTTTTCCACGGTGTTCAGGATGAGTCAAAACGAGGCCCAAGGCAGCAACACGCAAGGTGCCTTCTTTAGAACTCACATCGAAGGCCTTCCAAGAAAGGGTGGCGATGATCATTCCATCTTCTTCGATGAAGTAAACATTCTTTGAGTTGGCAGTCTGGAGGAGTGGAGCAAATTCACTCGCTACAGGAAATAAAGAGGGTGTGCTGTGACCCTTGGGAAAATGCTCTGCGATGAGCGTTTCCACATCGGCACGGCGGGTGGGAGCATCGAAAAGATTTTGAATACGCATGCTTTGAATGATTATAGCGTGATTGATTGTTTAGGTGAGGCGCTAGTGAATCTAAAGACTTAACGCGACGCACTGTAAGCTTTCTTAACACAATCTTAAAAAACTTCTCAAGCTTTAGGGGCATATTTCCGAATCATTCCTTGAGACATTTCTCATCAAGTCTCTGCGGATAGGACTTTCGCAGAGAGGAGACTAGGAGAACAGCTCAAAAATTTAAAGCGTAGAACAAGGAAGTTCTACAAGAAGGTTAGGAGGACCGAATTATGGGACTGCGAATTAATACGAACGTGGCGTCCGTGAACGCCCAACGAAACTTGCGAGGCACCAATGCCGATATGCGCAAAGCGATGGAAAGGTTGAGCTCGGGTAGCCGAATCAACAGAGCCGGAGACGATGCAGCTGGACTCGCTATCAGCGAAAACTTAAAAGCACAAATCAGAGGCTTCAACATGGCGATGAGAAATTCCGAAGACGGAATTTCACTCGTGCAAGTGGCTGAGGGTGGTTTGAACGAAACTTCAAACATTCTCGCGCGGCTTCGCGAACTCGGCATTCAAGCTGCCTCAGACACTATTGGACCTAAGGAACGCGGTTTCCTTGATGTGGAATATCAGAGTTTGCTCAATGAGATTGAACGAATTTCTCAAGCCACAGAGTTTAACAATACAAAACTATTGAATGGATTGCCTGCAGATGCAGAAGAGGGTCAAACGAAAACATTTGATCTTCAAATTGGTATCCGCAATACGCCCGGAGTGGATCGAATTGTGTTCGATGCTACTAAGGCTGATGCAACGGTACAGGGTTTGGGTCTCAAAGGACTCAATGTAGGATCCAAAGAAACAGCTCAGTTGTCGCTCGATCAAATCGATAATGCGATTCAGCGCGTGTCGGGAGTTCGTGCCGACTTTGGAGCTTTGCAAAACAGATTGCAATCAACAATCAACAACCTTGGTGTGAGTGTAGAGAATTTGAGTGCAGCTAACTCGCGTGTTCGTGATGCGGACATGGCGGTTGAAACTGCAGAAATGACTCGAAACAACATCATGTTGAACGCAGGAATTTCGGTCCTCGGTCAGGCGAATTCGTCTAACGAGATGGCCTTAAAACTACTGCAATAGGAGTTCCCGGCTAGGTCCTATGTTTAGGACCTAGACGCGGACGCAAATGAACTGAGTCGCGGTCACAAGTCGAACTCGGTTTCCTGGGGGGCGGGCTGGCTCTTAAGAGAGCCAGCCCCAATTTTTCTGAAGAGATCTTTTTTGTCTCTCTACTCCCTCGTTAATAGATTCCACATATCCAATCATTTAAGTAGGTAACACAAGAGCTCTAGGCTGTTCTCTGCCCATCTTGTCACAGGCATGAGCACCCCTTAGAGTGAACCCCATGAGAGTTTCCTATCCTTTGAATTCTTTAGAGAAATTCATGCTCTCGCATGAAAGCGAAGTGCTTCATTACAACAGCCATCTTGTTCTGGAGGCGGCTGAGTTTGTAGATCCAGAGGCTCTCAGTGCTCGAATAATCCAGCTGTGCCAAGGGATTCCTTTATTGCGAACTCGTTTGAAGCAGGGTGTTTGGGGGCCGAAGAGATATGTCGCAAGTCCCAAGCAGCATCGTGAGTTTTTAGATTCAAACAAATTGTTAAAGGTCACAGGTCCTTTGTCTCAAGAGGAGCACGACGATTTTTGCAACCAAGCCTTTGATCTGTATCGCGATGCTCCTCTGCGTTTTCTTTTAGAGATCTGGCCCGATCGAAGTCAGTCTCGAATTACTTTCTCGGTTCATCATAGTATTTGCGATGGTGCGGCTCAGGCCTACCTCCTTGGCGAGCTGGGCCGACTCTGGTCGGGTAAGGAACTCAGTGAATGGGCTACTCGATCCCAAAGTTTACGGTGGCGACATTTGCTAGTGGGTGCGATGGGGTGGAGATGGGTCATTGCTCAGTTTCGTAAATACGCCCGTCCTCTAGGCAATTTGCGTCGTTATGAAATGGCTTCTTTGATTGAAAACTTTGACATCAAAGCACGTCGAGTGACCGCACGACATTTACCCTTGAGTGCTGATCAATCTTTTCGACTTGAAGACTTGAGTCGCACTCATGGAGCCTCCTTGATTGAGATTTTGTGTTGGTCCTCCTTAAAGGCGCTCGAAGAAACACGAACGCAACTCGGACACGCTCCCAAACCCCTCATGATTTGGTGCCCGATGAGTCTGAGGCCATTCTTCAAAATTCGACGCTCTTTTCAGAATCTACTTTCGACTGTGTGGATTGTGGCTAAGCCGAACGAAGCTCGCAACACGGAGTTCTTGGAAAAAATAAAGTATCTGGTGCAATCTCATGATCTGGACCGCGCCGCTAAGTTTTTGTTTGGTAATTTGTGGCTCTATTCTCTCCTTCCTTTTAAGAGTTTGAAGAAAAAGTTTGAAGAGATGGATCAGGATCCTCATTCCCTTACGGCGTCACTCTTGGTGACGGGTGGGCGACTGCCTCGGAACATCACTTTGCCTCCGCTTCAGGGACTTAGAGTTTGGGCACGAGGTGCGATGGAGAAATCTCCAGGGCTGGGTGTGTTGTATACAGGTGTAGCTGAAGGATCGTCGCTCACGATTGAATATCTCGAAGGGATGATTTCAGAGAGTAGCATCGACCTCTTTAAAGAAAATCTCTTTCGGGAGCTCAACTTGCTTGATTCTAAAGCTGATCCTAAAACTACAGAGAAAATTAGCGAGGACCCTCTTCCAGAAATCGAGCCACTGATTCTTCAAGATCTTCAAGGCTGAGCTTCGTGCTATCAAAAACTTCTGAAACCTGAAGCGTGACGGGGTAGGGCACGATGGGGATAAGCACTGTAAATAGAAACGCAAAATAGGAACAGATGAGAACACCTAGGATTGGCATGTTGAAATAGACACAGCAAAGAGCTGTGAGGACTGCCCATAATATTTGTCCAAGACTCAGCGGAAAAACTTTCACTCCCAAAATACGAGGTAAAATTAGAAGATTTGAAATCCATCGCTTCGAGAGCAGGATGGGGTTGAGGAAGTGAGATCCACTAAATCGAGCCACGATCACGGGAACCCCGTTCTGTTGGGCGATGCGAGCCCATCCATGATTTTTCCTAAAAGACTTTTCACGATAGCGCCACACCGAACGTAAGGCTTGGGAGTTTCCTCCTGGGAAAATAACTAGCGACTGCTGAGCTTCGAACACCTTGCGAGCCCATTCATCTGTTGCTGGCACAGCTCCAATTTTTTCAAAATATTGTTTGAAGATGGGAACTTTAAACAGTGAGGGATGCGTGAATCCGTATAGGGTGAGTCCCCGTTCGAGAGCAAGGAACAGGAGACTGTGACTTTCCACCAAGGCTCCAGAGTTGTGGTTTGAAATGAGAAGAAGCGGAGCTTGGGGCCAATCAATTTTTTTAGGAGAGTGTTTGAAGCGGAAAATAAATTTTAGAGTTGGCCAAAGGGTTTTGCTCAGAGCTTTTAAAAGTGATGAAGAACGGTGTTCGAGAGAATCCATTGTAAGGGTGGCTTAAATAAGTTGCGAGCGAAGCACCCTGAGCAATGTCCACGTGCACAGAAATATGC
>Ga0163144_10010946_pt1 | contig 19261 bp, 18 predicted proteins | sample OliLak19BULKMAT1_FD_123175 | JGI IMG/M metagenome (GOLD analysis project Ga0163144, IMG submission 123175) | Freshwater microbial mat bacterial communities from Lake Vanda, McMurdo Dry Valleys, Antarctica - Oligotrophic Lake LV.19.BULKMAT1 | ecosystem: Environmental > Aquatic > Freshwater >... | reverse complement strand
TAGAACGGCAGGCCGAACACGCGAGGGGTGTGACCGTGCAGGATCGCCTCGAAACCAAGCTGGGACGACACGGTGTAAACCGCTGTCGCAGCTTGCAACAGGCGGTTCGGTGATACCGGCGTCGTCAGTAGCGTGATCCGGTCCATTGCATTTTGCTGCGAAGCGAAGTGGCCGGGGCGCAGATTGGCGAGCGTTTCAGGATGGCTCCGAATGACAATGCGCGCTTCGGGAAAGTCGGCGATGGCTGCGGCCAGCATGTCAGCAAACGTTGTGGCCGATGCCCCGCCGCGATGGATTGATGCGTCGCCCTTGGTTTGATCGACCACCAGAACAAAGCCGGGGTCGGGAGTGGGCAGCTCAGGATCAAAATTATTGTATTTTGATAGGTCATGATGGAGAATTCTGGATAATGCAGCGTCTGCCTGCGCAAGCAAGTTCGAATTCTGCAACTCTGCAGATAACAAAAACTGTTCCAGCCTGGATGGCGCGGCGCTGTCGAAATGCATCCCGACCGGATCGAAGATCAGCCCGAGCGGCGCCTCACCTCGTGCCCGGCCAGGGTGGAGGGATCGGAGAAAAGCATCCTCGACCCTGACCAATGGCACATTGGCGCGATCCGCAGCCAGCTTGCCGCGCCAGGATGTCGGGCTGTGGCCCCAGACCAGAACGCCGTCTCCCGCCTGTGGCAGACCAAAGCGCAGTTCATGGCCGGCAAGCTCCAGCATCCGATGCAGACGCCGGTTGCGCAGGAACGACAGGTTCTGATGCCAAAGCCGCCGGGGCACCCCTGCCAGCGGCCCCTCGCCCGCAGGGACCTGGTCAGTTAGTTGACGCAGCTGTATTGGCAAGGTTGGTGGCGGCCCCGGTGGTTCCGGTGATGGCAGATAGGGTCTTTTGCCACTGCACAAAGGGCGCTTCGGTCACATAAAGCGTGTCACCGTCCCGCACCTGGAAATCACGCGCCTCGAACAGACCCGTGGGCTCGGTCATGTCGAGAACATAGATCAGCCGCTGGTCCCCGACGAGGTCGCTGCGACCCAGGACTGCCCTTGCCACCGCTTCGCTTTCGTCGCGCAGGATGAACACCCCGGTCGGATCGGCAGTACTGGTGGAAAGACCACCTACCGTCGCAATCGCCTCCAGCGCCGAAAGCGTTTCGGATTCGAAGGGCACGATGTTCTGCGCTCCGGTGGCCCCAAGGGCGATGAAGCTGCGGCTGTCCTGTTCCACAACGATCTTGTCCCCAGGACGCAGGGCGATGTCGAGGTTCGGGTTTTCATACAGGTCCTTCAACCAGACCTGCCCGGTATGTCCGCCGCGTGTCACCCGGATGATCGCCACCTCCGGGTCGATCGCCACGCCTCCTGATCGTGCGAGCATGGCGGAAAGCGTGCGGGTGGAGCCTTCGATCGGATAGACCCCGGCACCTGCCCCGATCCCGCTGATCGACACGGATGACCCGTCGCCCGCTGTGCGCGATACGGCAACTTGCGGGTCAGGAGTCTGCGTTTCCAAAAGCCGGGTGATTGCCTGGCGCAGCCCCTCTGGCGTTTGTCCAGCGGCACGGACCCGACCGGCATAGGGGATGAAGATGTACCCCTGCCCGTCAACTTGTACTTCGCTTAACGACGTCACACGCTGCCCGGCATTGCCGAGCAAAGGGTCATCCTTGACGTTTTCGTACACGGTGATCGTCACTGTGTCACCTGACGCAAGTGTGTCAGACCCCATCAGCCCTGCACCAAGGAAGGCGGAACTGAAACCGAATTCAGGCGCTACCGCAGTTGCCCGTGACACCGCCGGGGTGACGTTGACGATGAAGGCATCGCCTTTTTGGTCAACCGATCCGGCATAGATTTCCCGTTTTGACGGGCCGGACCGCGGCAGGCTGCAAGAGGCTAGCAGTGCCACAACCGTCAACAGAAGCACCGCCCTGACGCCAAATGACCCGCTTGTCTGCACTGACTGCTGCCCCGAGTATTTTTTTCTTTGCGCAACATTAGCGAAACCGTCCTGATCTGGCCAGTGCCCCGCAGATTATTCAACGGACGGCGCGCAACTGTTGCCGTGGTGCCGCGGTGCCTGACCGCAACGCCTCATACGGATCTTCGGGGGCCAGCATCAAATCGACCACCTGCCGCAGCAGGGCGCGCCGCCCGCGGGCCGAATAGAATCCGCCCACCACTTGCGAGGTTTCCAGCAGATATTGCCGGTAATCGCGATAGGCGCGGGTATCAGGCCGGTCTGGCGCGGCAAAGAACGCCTCCATCGACTGCGACGACACAAACTCCGGCTTGGCATAGACGGCGGTCCCGAAACTGCGCAACGGCAGCCCCCGCCAAAGCGCCTGCTGTCCGGCGGTGGAGTTTACTGTCACCGCGGAGCGGGCATGGTTCAGAAGTTCCCCAAGCTTGCCGCCGCGCACGAAATGCACCCGGCCCGCAAGGCCATGTTCGGCCGTCAGACGCCGAAGCTCCCGCGACAGCGGCACCCGGCCATCTTCCAGCGGATGGGCCTTGAAAACCAGATGGTGATGGCGCGGCGCGCCCAACGCAAAACCTTTGATCACCAAAGCCATAAAGTCGGTCATGCTGGCAAAGGGGGAATGGTCGCGAAAGCTCGCATCATGTTCCAGTTGCAGGATCGCCAGGTGATAGGCAAAACCGCCGTTCCGGATACGGGCGGTCGCAATCTTTCGCTCGATCCGGTGCAGTGGCATCAAAAGGAACCGGCGCAGGTACAGCAGAAACTCCTGCCCCACCGTCAGTGCGCGATGCGGCCGGAAATTCCGGTAGGCGCGGCGCCCCAGTGCGACATAGCCGTGGTAAAGTGCACCCCAGGACATGTGCTGGCGCATGTCACCCCAAGTGGCCGGCGTGTCGGGAAGATCAAGATCGACCTTCGCCAGCGCGGCCTGCATCTCCGGAACGGTGAGGGTCATCAGGCGGGAATTGCCGTTCGACCCGCCGCGTTCATAGGTCACCCAATACGGGCGCAGATAACCTTCCTCGAAGACGTGGACGGTAATGCCACGGTCGAGCGCAAGGGCAATCGCTTGGGCATGGATCGGGCGAGTGTCGCCGTAAACCACAAGGTCGGTGATTTGGTGCCGGTCGAACAGGGCGGCGCACTCCACTGCCCAATGGTCGGTTGTGGAGTGGATGGCAATATAGCCGCGACCAGGCCAGAACATCCGGTCGCCAAGGTTGAAACCGGCCCGCCAGACCTCTGCCCCGGCGGCACGCAGATGGCGGCCAAGGTCCTGAAACCAGGGGCCATGCGGACCTTGCAGGAAAAGAAATCGGCGATGGAGGCTGGTCACGCGGCATCAGTCCTTTGAACGTTCACCGTTCTTGCACGGTGCTGCGGCGGAACTACAGCAAAAATCGCCAGAAAGCGTGAAGAGATCATGGCGTGTTGGCCCGGTCTTGCGTCGCGGCGTGGTGAGGGCTACCTCCGGGAAAGCAACAGAAGGGGGCCAGCATGTTCACCGGAATCGTGACCGATATCGGCCGGATCATCGACACCAAAGTCACCGGCGACCTGCGCGCGCGGATCGCCACCCGGTATGACGTGGCCCGCATCGACATTGGGGCCAGCATCGCCTGCGACGGGGTCTGCCTGACCGTGGTTGCGCTGGGGGCTGAACCGGAGGGCTGGTTCGATGTCGAGATCTCTGGCGAGACGGTGTCCAAGACCAACCTTTCCGGCTGGGGTCCGGGCAAGCGGGTGAACCTGGAGCGGGCCTTGAAGGTTGGCGATGAACTTGGCGGGCATATCGTGTCCGGCCACGTGGATGGATTGGCCGAGGTGGTGTCGGTACGGGCCGAGGGCGGTTCGGTGCGGGTAAGGTTTCGCGCGCCTGAGGCATTGGCGCGGTTCATCGCCCCCAAAGGCTCGGTGTCGCTGAACGGGACGTCCTTGACCGTAAACGAAGTGGAAGGTGCCGATTTCGGGGTGAACTTCATTCCGCACACGCAGACGGTGACCACCTGGGGCGAGGTTGCTGTGGGGGATCGGGTGAACCTCGAGGTTGACACGATGGCCCGCTATGTGGCGCGGCTGCGGGAGTATGATTAAGGCCTGGCTGGTGACTGGCACCGGAGGGTTTCACACCCTTCGGACCTCCCGTGGAGTATTTCTTAAAGAGCGGGCGCAATTTGATACAAATGCAACGGAATCGGCTGGCCTGAAGCCGTAAAGTATTTGCGCCTATGGCAAGGGGCGGAAGGATCGGATGACTTGGCCGGTGATATCCGATTGACGTGCGGCCGTAGCGAGACGGGTCGGCTGGCGAGGAGAGTTTTCGGATGAGACGAGCCGGGGATCTTGTACTTTTGGTGCTTCAATGGGCGCTGATCTTGATTGGCATCTTCGGCGTCGTTGCGGCGCTGCACTTCTACCGGATCGAGGTGCAGTGGGTTTCTGCAATGCCCGCCGTAGAACCCGGAGCGGACAGCTTTCGCCCTCCAACATTCCAGCGGTTGATCCAGGGGCTGACAACTGGGCTGCTAGCAATGGGTTTGGGAGCGGTGCTATTCTACTTGCGTCGCCGGTATTTGTCGCCCCCGAAATAGAAGACGGCGGCCGCATCGGACCGCCGCTTCCACATTCTAGACTGCTCGATCAGGCCGCGACGCGACCAACGAGGACAGAACCGACCTGCTTGGCGGCACCGGCCTCATCCACGCCGGAAACCGCGGCAACTTCGCGGGTCAGCCGTTCCAGCGCGGCCTCATAAAGCTGACGCTCGGAGTAGGATTGCTCCCGTTGGTCGTCGGCGCGGTGCAGGTCGCGGACCACCTCTGCGATCGACAGAAGGTCGCCCGAGTTGATCTTCTGTTCATACTCTTGCGCGCGGCGCGACCACATGGCCCGCTTGACCTTGGCCTTGCCCTTGAGCGTGTCAAGCGCCTTGGTGATCACATCGGGGGCCGACAGGGCGCGCATGCCGATGTCGAGCGCCTTGTGGGTCGGAACCCGCAGGGTCATCTTGTCCTTCTCGAACGAGATGACGAAAAGCTCCAGCTCGATCCCGGCGATCTGCTGTTCTTCGATCGAGATGATCTTGCCCACGCCATGCGCAGGATAGACCACGAAATCGTTCGGGCGGAATTCAGGCTTTCTCGACTTGGTCATGCGGCATCTTCCCCAGATGGGAAGCCTGTCGCGACACACAAAGTTCCACAGCCAAGGACAAAGGCCTTGGCATGAGGATCATTGCTGACGCGAAAATTGAGGCCCGGCACACAAGGCGCCAAGCCGGTTTCAGGCTTCCATGCTTGTTTGTAACCAAACCATAACACAAAAGCCGAATGATTCCAACTGGCGCAACACCAGGTTCACGCAACTTAATATGTTGGAATCACGTGTGGTTTAGTCGACCGGTGATTCGCCCAAACCCCATCCGTGCGAATCGGGCTATGGTGGCCACCCCTCAGCCGCCGCTGCCCGCGGCTTCCGAGAAGTACTTCTCCAGCTTGCCGGTTTCCCCGTCGCGTGCCTCATAGTCGGGCAGGGGATCCTTCTTCGTCACGATGACCGGCCAGGCGATGGAGTACTTCCGGTTGAAGGTGACCCACTTTTCCATGTCCGGCTCGGTATCGGGACGGATGGCGTCTGCGGGGCATTCCGGCTCGCACACGCCGCAGTCAATGCATTCATCCGGGTGGATGACCAGCATGTTCTCGCCTTCGTAAAAGCAGTCAACGGGGCAAACCTCGACGCAATCGGTGTATTTGCAGGCGATACAGTTGTCGATGACGACATAGGTCATGGAAGGGCCCTAGAGTGGATGCTTTGGGGTTAGGTAGATCAGGCAGGCGGATCATTCAAGGCACTCTGCGGCTGGCGGCTGAGGTCATCAAGGTCGGCATAAAGCACCTCCGCTTCGCTGGCAGGACCTCGGCGTTCGCCAAGGGCAAGGACGCGCACCAGTCGGATCTGGCCGCCTTGCGGAAAAGTCAGCACGTCGCCCACCGTCACCTCGCGGCTCGGCCTTGTGGCACGGATGCCGTTCACCCGGACATGACCTTCGGCGATCAAGGCGGTGGCCAAACTGCGCGATTTGTAGAAGCGCGCCTGCCACAGCCATTTGTCCAGGCGCAAGCGCGGGGTGGCGGCAGGACCGGTCTTTCCCGGAGCCGCCGCCAAACCCTCAGACCTTGCCCTTCAGCGCCAACAAGGCGGCAAAGGGATTGTCCGGATCGATGGGTTTTTCATACCGTGGTGGACGGGCCTCAAAGCTTTTCTGCCGATCGTCGCGCGGGGGTTTGCCGCCCTTGCGATCGTCTTGACCGTCGGAACGGTTGCCCTTGTACTGGCCGCCCTTTGGCCTGTCGCCTTTTGGACGGTCGCCCTTCGGCCTATCGCCTTGGGGACGATCCCCCTGCAGTCGGTCTCCTTGGGGCCGGTCGCCCGGGGCGGCTTCGCCCTGCGGACGTTCGCTGCGTGGCGCGCGCGCTTCGCCTTCTTTCCGTTCCGGACGGGGCGCGCGTTCGGTCCGTTCTGGACGCTGAAAGCGGGGTTTCGGCGCCCAGGTGAAGGTGTAGAACGCCTCCATCTCCGGGGCGACCTCGGCGACGGGTTCCGCTTCGGGCTCTGGCACCGGTTCTGGCGCCGGTGCGAGGATCGAGACCTCTTCCGGGATCGGCTGACCCGCAGCTATGGCGGCAGCGGCTTCCTCGGAGATTTCCGGGGCCTTGGGGGCCTCCGTCGCCTTCACCTTCGCCCGTTCGCCTTTTTCGCCCTTGTAGCCAAGACCGGCCATCAGATCGGCAAACTGGTCCAGTGTCATGCCGGTGATCGACAGCATGTCAGGCGTCGCCTCAAACCCGGCCCGGCTGTCCTTTTGCCGCAGGATATCGGCAAGGCGTTCCAGCATGTCGATGCGGATCGCGCGGGTACCGGCGGGATGGTAGCCAGCGAGGGTATAGTGCTGCTTTGGCACGTCGGGGATGTTCGGGATGGTCACCAGCCCCGGTGGCGGGCTTTCAGGGAACTCCTGCAGACCGCTCCACAGCGACCACAGCACAAGACGCAGCCGGGTCGGGGCGGGTTTCAGGAGAAGTGGCAGAAAGACGGTGAACTGGCCGAAGCGAACGCCGTGCTTACGCAAGGCACCCCGCGCGTCCTGGTCCAGTTCCTTGACCTCGCTTGCGACGGTGTCGCGCGGCAGCACGCCTATGGCCTCCGACAGCCGGAACGCAAAGCCGCGGGCAAGACCCGTCAATGCCTCATCCCGCGCCATGGCGAGCAGGGGTTCAAACTGGGCTGCAACCTTGCGGTCGATGAAGTGCTGCAAACGGCGGCGGACCTTGTCCACCACCTCCGGCCCGGCTTCTTCGTCGACAAAGGCTTCGACGCCAGGCTTTGCGGCCTCGGCCCCCTTCACCAGCTTCCCGATGGCATTGGCTCCCCACATCAGGCCGCCCTGTTCGGTGAAATCAAGCTCGGTATCTGGGGCGTTGTAGAACCGGTCGGCGCGGAGGTGAAACTCGGGCTTCAGGGCCTGCAACGCTGCCTGCGCCAAGGTGCGCGCCGCATCGGGCGTTGCCGAAGCGTCCTGCTTGAAACGGAACCCTTCCAGCCGACCGGCGAATTCGCCCTCGACGGTGACTTCGCCTTTGTCGTTCACTTCGGCCACCAGAGCCTCCTTCTGCTTCAACCGGCGAAGCAACACTGATGTCCGCCGGTCAACAAATCGTTGGGTCAGCGCCGCGTGTAACGCGTCTGACAGCCGGTCTTCTACAGCGCGAGTCTCGTCGCGCCAATGGCTTTCGTCTTCAACCCAGTTTTTCCGCTGGGTCACGTAGGTCCAGGTCCGAATATAGGCCAGCCTGCGCGACAGCGTATCGATGTCGCCTTCGGTCTTGTCGATCCGCTGGATCGCTTGCGCCAGCCAATCGGCGGGAATGCGACCGCCGCCAAGGCCGCGCCCCACCAGAAACTCGAAGATTCGCGTCAGAAGGGTGGTGTGTTCCGCACCGCCCGTGGATCGGAAGTCCGGGATGCGGCAGACATCCCACAAAAGCTGCACCCGCTTTGGTTCGGTCAGCCGGTCGCTGACCTCGGGCATTGCGGCCAAGGCCTTAAGCGCCAGCACGTCATCGGCATCGCGGGCGCGGGTCAGCCATTCGTCCGAGGTGGGTGCTTCCAGACTGCGGATCAGCCGGTCGGCGCTGCCGAAGTCGAGGACATCGTTGCGCCAATGCAGCTTTCTGACCGGCGCAAAACGATGGGTCTCGATTGCCTCCACCAGATCGTCGTCAAACGGGCGCGCCTCGCCGGTGACGCCAAAGGTGCCGTCTTCGGTGTGACGCCCCGCGCGACCGGCGATCTGCGCCAGTTCCTGTGCGTAAAGGGGGCGCATCCGGCGGCCGTCAAATTTGGCCGTCGCCGAAAAGGCGGCATGCTTGATGTCGAGGTTCAGGCCCATACCTATGGCATCGGTCGCCACGAGATAATCCACATCGCCGTTCTGATAGAGCGCAACCTGAGCGTTCCGGGTCCGGGGTGAGAGCGCGCCCATGACCACGGCACAACCGCCCTTTTGCCGCCGGATCAGTTCCGCAATGGCATACACATTTTCAACCGAAAACCCGACGATTGCGCTTCGCGCGGGCATCCGACTTATCTTTTTCGAACCTGCATAGGTCAGCGTCGACATCCGGTCGCGCTTCAGGTAGGTCACATGCGGCACCAGCCCCGCGATTGCCCCGCGCATGGTGTCGGACCCCAGAAACAGCGTCTCAAGCAGCCCGCGGGCGTGGAGCAGCCGGTTGGTGAAGACATGGCCCCGGTCAGCATCGGCACAAAGCTGAATCTCGTCCACCGCGACAAAATCGGCCCCGATCTCCAAGGGCATCGCCTCGGTGGTGCAGACCCAGTACTGCGTCCGTTCCGGCACGATCCGCTCTTCACCGGTGACGAGGGCCACGATGGAAGGGCCGACACGCGCGACGATGCGGTCATAGACTTCGCGCGCCAACAAACGCAGCGGCAGGCCTATGACCCCGGTCCGATGCGCCAGCATGCGGTCGATGGCGTGATGGGTCTTGCCGGTGTTCGTCGGCCCAAGGACCGCCGTCACCCGCCGGGTCGCGTCCATGGATCAGAGCTCCTGCCCCGTGGCAGAGATCTCAAGGCGCTTGATCGCCTCGGCCACCCCTTCCAGATGCGGGTGAATGGCAAGCGCGGCCTCGTAGACCTCTAGTGCGCGTTCGGGATTCTCGGTGCTTTCAAGAATCGAGCCTAGACCGGAAAGCGCGCCGAAATGCCGGGGGTTCAGTTGCAGGACATGTGCGATATCGGCCACAGCAGGGCCAAATTCGCCCGCTGTGTAAAAGGCCGTGGCGCGGCCATTCCAGCCTTCGGCAAACTCGGGGGAATGGTCGATGATGGCGGTGAAATGCTCGATGGCCGTGGTGGTGTCGCCGACCGCCAGCGCATCGCGTCCGCGTTGCAGCAGCAAATCCATCGATGGCGAGCCCGACTTGGACCATTCGATCCAGATCTCCGTCTCAATCCGACCGGCTTCTTCGGCACCGGCCGCTTGCAGACGGGTAAAGAGATCGTCAAGTTTTTCCTGATCGAGGGCAAGTGCCGCACCGCAGATCGACATCAGCGACAAAAAAGCCGCGACGACATAGTTGAGAATGCGGGTGGAGACACACATAACTGCATGGTAGCTGATCCATTGACGAATGCCAGTGGCAGCAAGGTCACGAAGGAGAGACTTTCATGAGTGAGATGATCGATGCAGCGGTAAAGGCTCTCAGTGCCAAGCTGTCGGGCGGCTTTGACGGGGTGGCGAAATTCGTCATTCCGGGCGAGGGGGCGATCATGCTGGACCACGCCGGTGTGCGTGCGGGCGATGATGAGGCGGATGTGACGCTGACCGCCGACGCCGATGTGTTCCGGTCGATCCTTGACGGCGACCTCAATGCCACCATGGCCTTCATGACCGGCAAGCTTTCGGTTGATGGCAACATGGGTCTGGCGATGAAGCTCGGCTCGGTCCTCGGGTGAGCGACGCGCCGTTTTACGAAGCGCTGGCCGAAAGCCCGCCGGGTGTCCAAAGCCTTTGGCTGACCGCCGGGGAAAAACGCATTCGTGTGGCGATCTGGAAGGGTGGCGCGAAGGGGACCGTGTTTCTGCTCCCAGGTCGCACCGAGAGCATCGAGAAGTACGGGCGTGCCGTCGGTGATCTGGTGGCGCGGGGCTACTCCGTCATCAGCATCGACTGGCGCGGTCAGGGTCTTTCCGACCGGGCATTGCCAGACCGGATGGCGGGTCACGTCGAAGATTTTGCCGAGTATCAGGAAGATTTCGACGCGATGCTTGCCGAAGCCGGTCGCGCAAAGCTGCCGCAGCCCTGGGTCATGCTGGCCCATTCCATGGGTGGCTGCATCGGCCTTCGGGCACTGATGCGCGGACTGCCGATCAAGGCCGCTGCGTTCTCCGCGCCGATGTGGGGCATCTCCATGGCCGCCTGGCAGCGCGGTCTGGCACAGATGGTGACGTCGCTGGCCTCGCCCCTCGGGTTCGCCACACGCTATGCGCCGACGACAGGGCCGGAAAGTTATCTGTGTCAGGTGCCGTTCGAAGGCAACGTGCTGACCACCGACCGCGAGATGTGGGGCTACATGCGCGGGCAGGTCGTCGCGGTACCGGAAATTGGGCTTGGCGGGCCGTCGATTGCCTGGCTTGGTGCGGCCTTGCGGGAATGTGCGGCGCTGTCGATGCTGTCCGCCCCCGCAACGCCCGCAATCTGTGCGCTGGGAACGATGGAAAAGGTGATTGACGTGCCCCCCGTCCATCTGCGGATGGCGGCCTGGTCGAACGGCGAACTGGACCTTTATCCGGGGGCAGAGCACGAGATCCTGATGGAAGGCCCCTCCACCCGCCGCCGTTTCATGGAACGGGCGACCGTGCTGTTCGAAGCAAGCCGGGGTTAGGGCGCCTTCCGCCCTTTTCCCTTGTCTATTCGGAAGGCGGGCAGGTGAGGCAGCTTTCCGCTGCGTTGTCCGCCCCGTCCGGGACGAATTCCATCGTCCGCCCATCCGTCCCGCTCAGGATCAGGTTGCGCTCTCCGTCCAGTGCCACCGATGTCATCTGCAACAGCGCATCGAAGAAGGCTTGCTCTTCGGCGAACCGGTCGCACGCCATGCGGGTAGACTGCATTGGCCCAAGCGCAAGCGCGGGCAGGTCCGGGCCATTCATTGCCATCCAGCGGTTGCAGGGCGCGGCTCCGGCGAGAACATTGTCCTTGTCGATCCGCAAGGTGGCGCGGCCCGCACCGGGCACACCGTCGATGGCGAGGAGTTGCCAGTAGGTCCCGGTATAGTCTTGCGCCGATGCGGTTCCCGGCGCGGCCAGCAGGACGAAAACGGCGAAGGTCAGAAAACGGCGCATCGGCATCTCCTGTCAGGAAAGGGGTGTCAGAAAGCCTGGGGCTTGGCTTCGCGAGCCATGTGGTCCAGGACGGCATTGACAAACTTCGGCTCTTTCCCATCAGGAAAGAAGGCTTTGGCGACATCGACATACTCGGTGATCGCCACCTTGGGCGGCGTGACCATGTCGACAAGTTCCGCCCCGGCAGCCCGGAACACAGCGCGCAGGACCGGGTCGATCCGGTCGATCGGCCAGGCCGCGACCAACGCCTTGTCCGTCAACTGGTCGATCCTGGCCTGCCAGTTCACCGCCGAACCCACAACCGCGCGGAAATGGTCGACATCGCCTTCAGCAAACTCACCCTCTTCATAGACCGCGCCAAAGCGGTGGGTCTCGAACTCACCCGTCACGGCCTCGACGGTCTGACCGGAAACCTCCATCTGAAACAGCGCCTGCACGGCATAAAGCCGGGCGGCGGATTTCATCTGGCGCTTTTGGTCGGTCTTGGTCGTCATGGGCGGAACCCGATCCCCTTGGTGTCGCGGGCCCACTTGCGCGAAAGCGCGATCAGGTGCAAGGCAGCAGCCGCAGCAGCGCCCCCCTTGTTCTGCCCGGTGGGATCGGCCCGCACCTCCGCCTGAGCGCGGTTTTCCACCGTCAGGATACCGTTGCCGATGCAGGCACCCTGCAACCCAAGCAGGCTGAGCGCGCGGCTGCTGTCATTGCAGACCGTGTCGTAATGCGTGGTTTCGCCCCGGATGATGCAACCGAGGGCCACATAGCCGTCGAACTTTGCCTGCCGCTCGGCCATCGCGATGGCGGTTGGCACTTCCAGCGCGCCCGGAACCTCGACCAGATCAACCTCGGCACCGCAGGCAGCAGCAGTCGCGCGGGCACCGGCGATCAGGCTGTCGGCGATGTCGCGGTAGTAGGGCGCGACCACGATCAGAAGCTTCACCGGCTTGTCAAAGCTTGGCAGCGGCAGGGTGTAATGCGTCTCGGCGGTTGCCATGGTCTACTCCTTGATCGGGCGGGTGCCCGCAATGGTCAGCCCATAGGCCTCAAGCCCGACAAAGCGCGGGGCGGCGGAATTGGTGACCAGCGTGATGGCGGAAAGGCCAAGCGACGACAGGATCTGCGCCCCAAGTCCGTATTGCCGCAAGGTCTGCGGCGAATGCTCACCGGGGGCGACCATCTTCATCGTTGTGTCGCGCAAAAGGACGACGACGCCGCGCCCCTCGGTCGCGATGACGCGCATCGCGGCGGGCAGATCGCCGGCCCCGCCGACGCCCAGAACATCCTCAAGCGGGTTCAGGGCATGGACCCGCACCAGCACCGGCCCCGGCGCCGTCAAGTCGCCCTTTGACAGCACCACATGTTCATCGCCATGCGTTTCATCCGCAAAGACCCGCATCAGCCAGTCGCCGCCATGGTCGGAGGTGACCGACTTCACCGCCTTTTCGGTGATCAGGTTGTCATGCCTCCGCCGGTAGGCAATCAGATCGCTGATCGTGCCGATCTTCAGCCCGTGGCGCTGGGCAAACGCGACCAGGTCAGGGAGCCGCGCCATCGTGCCGTCATCGTTCATGATCTCACAGATCACGCCCGAGGGGTTCAGCCCGGCAAGGCGGCTGACATCCACAGCCGCCTCGGTATGACCGGCACGAACCAGAACCCCGCCGTCGCGTGCCTTCAACGGAAAGACATGGCCAGGGGTCGCGATATCGGCGGCACCCTTGGTCGGGTCGATCGCCACCGACACCGTGCGCGCCCGGTCGGCGGCGGAGATGCCGGTCGTCACGCCCTCCCGCGCCTCGATCGACAGGGTGAAGGCTGTCTCGTGGCGGCTGGAGTTCTTCGGGCTCATCAAGGGCAACCCGAGCGCGTCGATCCGGCTGCCAGGCAGCGCGAGGCAGATCAGCCCGCGGCCATGGGTCGCCATGAAGTTGATTGCCGATGGCGTGCACATCTGCGCCGGGATCACCAGATCCCCCTCATTCTCGCGGTCCTCATGATCGACCAGAATGAACATCCGGCCGTTGCGGGCGTCTTCGATGATCTCTTCGGTCGAGGAGATGGCATCCGAGAAATCGGTCATGGCTTTGTCCTGCAAACTACCGCCGTTCATTTATCGCGCCGGGACGGCAATGGCCAGTGCAGCAGTGCAGGTCTGACCTGCGCGGCCTAACTTGAACGGGCGGCCAGAACGGCAAGGCAGGCTGCCTCGGCCAGTTGCTGGGCCGCACCCAGAATGTCGCCAGTCTGCCCGCCGATGCGCGCCTTGGCCGACCGCGCCAACGCAAGGCTGGTCAGAGCGGCGGCCAAAACCATCGGCAGCGACGCCCACCCGGCGAAGAGGCAGGCGGTGGCAAACGCCAGCACTGCCCCGACAAGCACTCCATCGGCACTCGGCCGCCCGGTCGCATGGCTGAGCCCCGCCCCGCGCGCATTCGGCAGGGCCGACATGATCACCGCCATCGGCATACGCGACAGGGCACCGACGGCCACCAGTCCCCACAGGCTGCCGGAGGTCAGTATCGTCGCCAAGGCCGACCATCGCGCCAGCGTCACCAAGAGCAGCGCCAGCACCCCGTAACTGCCGACCCGGCTGTCCTTCATGATCTCCAGCCGCCGTTCCCGCGTCCAGCCGCCAAAGAGCCCGTCCGCGGTGTCGGAAAGCCCGTCCTCGTGCAACCCGCCGGTCAGCATCGCGCCAAGCGCGAGGATCAGCGCCGCCGCCACCCCCGGCGTGAGACCAAGCCAAAGGGCCAAAGCCCCGACCCATGCAGCAAAGGCCCCAAGGACCGCGCCGACCAATGGCCAGGCCCAGGCCGACGCAGCCCCGCTTGACCTGTGATCGGGAACCGGCAGGCGGGTCAGAAGGGCAAAGGCCGAAAGCACATCGGGCAGCAAACGGGGGCTGATGTCGCGAAGGCTGGGCAAAGCGGTCGCTCCTGACTGGCGTGTCGTGGCGGCTTGGGGTAGCCCCAACCGGGCAAAGATACAACCATGAGAGAGCCATGCCCTTCCAGTCGCTTGCCGAATTTCGTCACCTCCTGTCCCGCCTGCCCGCACCTGACGCTGCGGCGGCAGAGGCGGCCCGGGCGCGCAACGCGCAGCTGACCAAACCCCCCGGTGCGCTTGGTCGGCTGGAGGAGCTGGCGATCTGGCTTGGCGGCTGGCAGGGCACCGACCGGCCGCAGATCACCCAGCCGCAGATCGTGATCTTTGCCGGAAATCATGGGGTAACCGCGCGCGGTGTCAGCGCCTTTCCGGCCGAGGTCACGGCGCAGATGGTGGCAAACTTCGCCCATGGCGGGGCGGCGATCAACCAGCTTGCCCGCGCCTTCGGGGCCACGCTTGATGTCCACGCGCTGGAGCTTGATCGCCCGACGGCGGACTTTACCGAACACTCGGCAATGACCGAGGCTGACTGTGTCGCGGCGCTGCGTACCGGCTTTGCGGCGGTGGACACCAAGGCCGATCTGTTTGTTGCGGGCGAGATGGGGATCGGCAACACCACCGTCGCGGCGGCCCTTGCGGCGGCGCTCTATGGCGGCATTGGCTGGGCCGGGCGTGGCACGGGGGTCGATGACGCCGGTCTTGCCCGGAAGGAAGCGGCGGTTGCAGCGGGTGTTGCCCGGCATGTGGCGATACTGGACGACCCGCTGCAGGTGCTTGCCTGCCTTGGCGGGCGGGAACTGGCCGCAATTGCCGGGGCCATCGCCGGGGCGCGCATGCTAAGGATTCCGGTGATTTTGGACGGTTTTATCGCCTGTTCGGCGGCGGCGGTGCTGGCCAAGGTCGTACCCGGTGCCCTTGACCACTGCGTCGCGGGGCACCTGAGCGCCGAGGGCGCGCATTGCCGATTGCTGGAGAAGCTGGGGATGGAGCCCCTTCTGTCGCTCGGCCTGCGCCTTGGAGAAGGGTCCGGGGCGGCACTGGCCATCGGGGTGCTGAAGGGCGCGGTCGCCTGCCATTCCGGCATGGCGACATTTGCCGAAGCGGGCGTCGCGGCGGGAGCTTAAGGCCGTTACCAGAGTGCCTCTCCTCCCCCTCGTGAGGAGGGGTTGGGGTCACCCCATACGGTACGTCTACCCCGGCGTTACCCTCGACCTCAGGCTTTCGGCATCTTCAGCGCCACCAGCTTGCCGTTCTTCTGATAGCGGACCTCGGTCTCGGTGATCGCCTCGACCCGGCCGCCATCGATCTTGTCGCCGACCTTCACCTTCTTGTAGCGCCCGTTTGACTGGCGGATCAGGGCATAGCGGTTGGAGCTGGTGCCATAGGTTCCGATCAGGTTCATCTTCGACAGGTTGATTGCATTGGCAAACGTGGCCTGTTTGGCAACGCTGGCCTTGGTCGGGATCGACGGAGCCTTGTCGACAACCTCCGGCTCATCGACCTCGGCCAGTTCATCGGGCTTGAGGTCGGCTGCCGGGGCAGCGGCGGCCTCGACGATCTCGGCTTCGGGTTCCGGGTCGCGGGCGGCGGCGGCAACGGCGGCTTCTACCGCGTTGCTGAAGTCACGCGGGCGCGACACGGGGCGCATCGAGATTGCGACAATCGACGGATCGCTTGCCTCCAGTGCCATGGCGGCGGCAAGCTGCGCCTCGGCCTGGGCGGCAAGCGATGCACCTTGCGCACCAAGGTCGGCAGGGGCCAGACCCGCCGCGTCGGCGGGACGTGAGGCAGAGGCGGCGACCAGGATACTGGCCGGACGCGGAAGAGGGCGCAAACTGGCCAGCGCGCTGGTGTCTTCGTCGGTCGCAAGCTGCGCATCATCGTCGGAACTTGGCACCAGCCCCTCGGGCCGTGGCCGTGGGCGCGCGCCAGCAAGCGCCGGATCTACCGGCGAGGCTGACTCTGCGGCCGTCGCATCCGTGACAGGCGCGGCACTGTCGGGCAGCACCGCTGCGGCGGAATCGGTCCCATCCCCAGTGACCAGACTGGCATCCTCGGGCGAGGCAGCGCCGGGCACGGCATCGGGCGGCGCGGCAAGCTTGGCTGCTGCGGCAGCGGCGGCAGCGACGTCACTGCGCACGGGCGGCAGAAGCGGAGGTTGACCCGCGATCAGCATGACCCCGTCGGGCGACAGGATCCCCTCAGCCGTGGGCAGCAACATCCCGTTGGCATCAAACTGATAGACCGTGCCGAATGCCAGGGGCGGCACGGGAGCCTCTGGCAGGGTGTCAAGCGTTTCGACCGGCGTCGGCAGGGCGAGGGCGTCAAGCGCAGGCGGCGGCGCGTCCATTGCCGACAGGAAGATCTCGTCCTGATCCTCGACCGGGGCGGTAGCCACTGAGATATCGGTCTCCACGGCCGTGTCTGGCGCGGGTTCGGTGACCACGGACTCCGTTAAAGTGGCGGGCAGAGTAGCGGGCAAAGTGTCCGCAGGAAGGTCGGTCGCCTCTTCCTCCGCCAGGTTCAGCGGGAGGGGATCGGTTTCCAGACTGGTCGGGTCAAGGGTTTCCGTGGCCAGTGCCCCGGCATCGACTTGCCCGTCCGCCACCACTTCATCGGCCTCGGGCAAGGGTTCGGACATCCCCTCCGGATCCTTCATGTCCGCCAGCATTTCGTCTTCAACGTCGGGCAACGCGGCCACTGCAGTGTCCGTCGTTGGATCGGTCGTATTGCGCACCAGAAGGTAGGAGGACCAGGCCGCAACCACCACCAGGGACGCCAGGAGAAGGCCGACCAGAACCATGAACACTAGGCCGATGCGGTTCCGCCGTGGTTTGGCGGTCCCGAACGTGCCCCCCGGAGGCAAGGCCGATCGTGCGCCCGGCATCCCGGGACGAGCGGGCGGCAGGATTTCTGCAGCCGTGAGCTTGCCTTTCGGCTTGGTGCGGGTGCCGGGTATCTTGGGCGCGGTGATCAGCCCGGTGGCGCCCTTGGCCGGGGAAATGCGTGCCGTGGCAGGCATGGCAGGCCGCGCCATCGGAGGCGGCGTGGTCGCCGTCACGACAGGTGCGGCGGCTCTGACAGGAGGGGGTGAGCTGTGCACCAGTGCCGCGCCGGGTTCGGCTTCACCGCTGCGTTTGGCCGTGAGCGCACCAGTTGGCAAAGGTCCACCAACAGCGGCGCGGCGACTGGCAAAGGCAACCATCGCTGCCGAGGGGGGCGCCGGTGGCACATCATCGATCAGATTGTCGATCAGCGGGGCATTGTCGTCAGCTGCCAGAGACGTGTCATCTGCAGCCGGGGCATTTGCCTCATCTTGAACATCGGCGAACGGGGCTTCTTCCGGGGGAAGTGCGGCATCGGGGTTCCCCTCGACGAGGGCAGAAGCGTCGGGCTTTCCACCGTCATCGACTGATTGCGGCAGGGCCAGCTCGGCTGCAGTGATCGCCGGTTCTTCGATCGGCAGAGTGTCCATCGCTGTGCGACCCCGCGGTCGCGCCTTTTGCAGCGCCATTTCCTTCCGCAGGATCTCTTCGGCCAAAGCCGCCTGCATGGCCGCGTCTTCTAGCGCGGCCTCCAGTTCTTCAGCGTCTTCGGCAGGGACCTCGGCAAAAGGGGCCTCTTCAACGGGCGCGTCTACCGGTGCTTCGATCGGTTCCAGCGACAGTTCCGCAGCTACGGGTACGGGGTCGGCAATAGCCGGGGCAGCGCCGCCGGGCAGGCTGTCGACCTCATCTTCCAGTTCCGGCGTGAACGGTGCAGCATCAAGTGCAATCCCGACCTCGGCCGCGTCGGAAGCTGCATCCAAGGCAGGTATTGCAGCCGCTTCAGGCATTATCAGCGGCAGATCAGCGTTCAACGCTTCTTCAAGGCCGGGCAAGTCCTCGGCTGGGTCGCCGTCCAGATTGGGGGCCAGATCGGGGGCCGGATCGGCGGGCCTGGACGCGTCGGGCTGCGGAAGCTCCCGCTGCAGGATCACCACTGGCTCTCTGTCACGCTCGACCGTTTCGTTGGCGGCGAGGATGCCCGCAGCGGCAGTGGTGGGGCCAAACCAGACCTCACCCTTGAAACTGCCCGGCTCCGGGATGGCCACGATCGACACCGGATTCAGCCGGTTCTGAACGGCAAAAGCCTCAGCCTCTTCCAGTGTCTCGCGGGCGACTACGGCGACCTGCACCGTCGGACCAGAGCCCGACCAGTCGAACACCAGATCCTCGATGGCATAGGGGGTGCGGCCTTCCAGCGCGGCGGCGATCTGGCGTCTCTTGTCGGCATCGCTTTTGCCGGGGGCCCGAACCTCGATGTAAAGGATCTGGCTGGCGGGAAGCACGATCTTGGTGGCCATGCCCATCGGCGACAGGCCAAGTGCTGTCTTGCGCAGGTAATCCAGCGCATCGCCAAGGTCCGGCGCGTCAAAGCCGACCTCACCGACGGAATACCAGCCCTTGGACGTCCGATGCAGAAGCGCGATCACGTCACGGCTGAGGTCAAGTGCAAATGTTGGTTTCATGACATCGGTCTAGCACGAATTGTGAAAGCACGGGAACGCTCCCGGCAGCGGTGTCGTTCGTCTATAGCAGCTTTTCGCCGAATAAAAGGAAAACGGCCAAGGAACGCCTTGTGGCGCGCGTCTGATCCCTGAAACCATGGGACTGCACCAAAGGAGATTCCGATGCGCCCTCTTCATGTCCTGATCCTGGCCATTGGCCTTGCCTTGCCATTTTCCGCCAGCGCCGACGCGCTGTCAGCGCCCATCCTTTCGGTCACCGGGACCGGCACGGTTGAGACGGCGCCCGACATGGCCACGGTCTCCATCGGTGTGACCACGCAAGGTGAAACCGCGTCGGATGCGCTGGCGGCAAACTCCGAAGTGCTGACGGCGGTGATGGCCCGCCTGACCTCCGCCGGGATCAAGGGGCGTGACATGCAAACCTCCAACCTCTCGGTCAGCCCGAACTGGACC